>Ga0209381_1000545_pt1 | contig 87248 bp, 76 predicted proteins | sample DewCreD2012metaG_FD_184111 | JGI IMG/M metagenome (GOLD analysis project Ga0209381, IMG submission 184111) | Hot spring sediment bacterial and archeal communities from British Columbia, Canada, to study Microbial Dark Matter (Phase II) - Dewar... ... | reverse complement strand
AGTAACGACCTCGGCATCTTTCACCCGCCGACTTTCTGGTTCTTTATGCCCAGAAAATTTGAAAAGATCGTCAATAAAAACGTATATTGCTACTGTTTTTTCTACCATAATCCTTCAGGTTTAATGGGTTCTGCAAAACCAAAATCTGAAGGATTTTTCTTAAAAGCTAACATTTACAGGGCTTTATATCAACAAGACAAAGAACTTTTAAACAGCTATATTTATTTTATCATAACTAGCAACTTGAATTATTTACTTATCGAGGCAACCCCGACTTATCAAAATCTCTCATTTCAAAAATACGGAATGAATAGAAATTGTTAGTGGAGCCTTCAATTGTTTTTTTATTGACGGATTTCCTCTAAAAATGTTGCCGTATCGCCATTTCGGTTTAATCTACTCTAATTCTTTTCCATTTTAACATTTCTAATCATTCAGAATCTTTCCGCCCCATTATTGTTGGGTTTAGCTATTCACTTTACCTCTAACTTCCTCTAACTCCATAACATTCTGCCTGTTCCGACTCATTCCGATTCATTCCGATTCATTCCGATTCATTCCGATTCATTCCGATTCATTCCGGCTCATTCCTCTAAAATTATAAAGCCTACCCTTTATTTGCTAACTTAATTAAAGTTGATAATTCATGGTACTTATCTTATAAATTAAAATATGTTTATAAATACATAAATGTTCTAAAACATACACAAAAATTTGCTTTTTTGTTGGGGGGGTAAATTTGCATTTAGATAAATGTTTAACACTAAATGCAAATCATAGTACAACAAAGAGGTAAATTTACTACATTTGTACCAATCCCACCAGGTGGGGGCGGTACACCCGGAGGCACCACCGGGGCGAAAGGGTGACAACTACAAACAAATATTTAACCATTAATTATTATCGTTATGAAAAAATTGTTAACAAGCTCATTGATATTAATGTTGTTAAGTTTAAATCTTTCTGCACAAAATATTTACATTAGAGGCCATTTAAAGGTAATTGCTATTGGACCTGATTTTATTGATTTTATTTGCGAAGCGCCATATGACAAAATATGCTTTTCCTATATCACTGAATCAATAAGTCCTGCAACCAAATCAAGTGACAATTTTATTAATAAACCTGGTTTACTTGCACCAGTTCAGCCTAAAGTACAAACTATAGGAATAACAATTGATAAAGAAGGTTTCTCTAAAAAAGTGTATCGAATTAGAAAAGAAGACTTTAACGAAGTAATTTAAGTTAATAATAAGCCATAAGAAAGGAGGATGGTTATTCCATCCCTTAGTTTAACAACTAGTTATAAACTTGTAAAAGCGTTTTCCAATATTAAAAAAGTGAAAAATGAAAAGAATAATTACCTTTTTACTATTGCAACACCTTGCTCTTTTCTCACTAAGTACAAATTTAAACCATGATAATATTGAAATCTTCATTGCAATAAAGCCGTCAGATTGTATTTCTTGTACTGCACCCCTTCAGTTAATACTAAATGAAATTAATAAATACCAATTAATAAACAATGTTACATTTGTTATCAAAGATGTTCCAGATAAGACTTTACAAAAATACACTACCGAAATATTAAAAATACCAAATAGCATGAAAGCTATTGCTTCTGAGGAACTTTTCAACAAGTATTCATTTTTTCATGCGTCTGCTATCACTATAATTGACAAAACATCTCGCCCTTATCAACGATATACTATTCCTCTACCTTTCTACAATTATAACAAAACATCCTTTGAAAATATTTTAACAAATGGATTTTCAAGTATTACTGAAATTGAAAATTTAAAAGTCCACTTAAATCTAGGTGGAATAAGAATGTTAGCTTTGGCAAACGATACGTTACTTATGATTAATGATAGAATATTCAACACAATTCAAGTAATATCAACTAAAAACAGTGAGTATACATCTACAATTGAATTAGATAGCGCATGGTACTATGCTCCATACTCGAACGACAAAAAAAAAATAAGAGAAATTTGGGAATCACAATTCGTATTAGATAAAGTTTCCTATCCAAAATACCAATTTAAAGGAATATTCTATAATAATGGAAAGCTTATTGCTTCAACTATTTGCTATTACCCTTTACCCGAAGGTAAAGACTATAGTGTTTTTCCTGCAAGCATTCTCTTTACTCTCGACTCCCAACTTAAACCAACAAATTATTACAGGATCAGTCCAAGTAATAATATAAATATTAACTATGCATTTCTTTTTGAAGATAACAAATTCTTGACTACGACATATCTGATCGAAAGCAATCAGTTTAAATTCAATAATAATTTTCTTTGTTACTATAAACTTAAATCTGATAGTGCTTTATACGATAAAAGTATTGTGGTTGATACTCCTAACTTTGCAAAAAATAGTAGTAATCTTTCGGGGCTTCTATTAAATCATTTATCTAGTTACAATAATAACAAATTAGTATGGTTTACCTATTACCCTGAATTTTACGATGTCAATATAGAAAGATGGGTAACGATTGACACTTTTTACTATGCTAAAGATTTAACCCAAAATTCATTTAAAGCCAATGAACCAATTAAATTTAAGGTTTTAGGTGTGTGGAAAGAGGAAAATCTTTATAGAATAGTTGTTCAAATGGGACTCCATGTTTTTTGTGCACTACAATCTGAAAATCAACTTTATCAAAATAATAAAATCTATACCTTAAATGAAGATACGGAATTATATTTGACGAGGAACAGCAAAATGGAATTTGTTGGAATTGAACATAATAAAAAATCAGGCGAAGTTCAACTTGTTAAATTAAAATTAGACGAAATAAGAACTTTTAATTTCTATAGCAAATCACTACTGTCTGACTAAACTTAAAAAAAAATGTAAAATTATTACTTAGTTTACCCTTTATGAGGAATAGGAAATGTTGGAGTTGATTTTTTTTTAGAGCGCTTTATCCCTTACGGCGAAACGAAGTCCTACTGCCTCATAGCGGTTAAACACTTGTAATAGAAATAGATAATGGAATACTTCAAATTCCTCGTTGAGAATAAAGATTTTTTAAATGGACATTATTGAATAGCAAGTAAGAAAAAGTTGTATTTTTAGTTTAAATTTATAATTTTTTTATACCTTTGCATCCGCAATTTTGAAAAAGTTGTTTAAATAGTTTATAACTGCCTTATGGCGGAACCGAGTGAAACGAGCTCCCGCCATCCAATGGCAACAGAATAGTATCATAAACAGTAAGTTCTTTTAAGTGTTGTAGATTCTAATTATAGATGCCCAGATGGCGGAACCGAGCGAAACGAGCTCCCGCCATCCAATGGCAACAGAATAGTATCATAAACAGTAAGTTCTTTTAAGTGTTGTAGATTCTAATTATAGATGCCCAGATGGCGGAACCGAGTGAAACGAGCTCCCGCCATCCAATGGCAACAGAATAGTATCATAAACAGTAAGTTCTTTTAAGTGTTGTAGATTCTAATTATAGATGCCCAGATGGCGGAATTGGTAGACGCGCTAGTTTCAGGGACTAGTATCAGCAATGGTGTGCAGGTTCGAGTCCTGTTCTGGGCACCAGTAACACAGAATTTTTTTCTGTGAACTATGCAAAAATTAATTTTGTTATTATTTTTGCAACGATTTTAATGCCCAGGTGGTGGAACGAGTTCCCACCCCCATGGTAAAAAGAATAAGAATGTTAGGGTTAAGTGAAGCTCTAATAATTGAAATAGTGATGCTAATTGCCCAGGTGGTGGAACCGAGTGGAACGAGCTCCCACCACCCATGGTTAAAAGAATAAGAAAGTTAGAGTCAAAAGAGACACTAACTATTGAATAATGATACTAGACGCCCAGGTGGTGGAATTGGTAGACACACCAGCTTGAGGGGCTGGCGCCGTCAAAAGCGTGCAAGTTCGAGTCTTGTCCTGGGCACTCCAATAAACCTTGTGAAACTCACAAGGTTTTTTTATTTTTGGTGTTCACCAAAATGCTTATCTATGAGAACTTTAGTCCTGGTTTTGACATTTGCCATGTTTTCCACAGTAGCTTACACGCAAAAAAGCGACAGTTTTGTAACAGCAAAAGGCAATCGCTTAACCATTACCCATATTGGTCATGGAACCCTAATGCTCAGCTATCAGGATAAAATAATCCATATAGACCCGTGGTCGAGCTTAGCCAATTACGATACGCTTCCAAAGGCCGATTACGTTTTACTCACCCACCATCATCGCGATCATTTGGATTCGGTGGCACTATCAAAGGTTTATACCTCGAACACGCAGCTTTACTGGACGGGCATTTGCGCCAGTCAAACCAAGTTTAAAGCCGATGGCAAGGTGGTTGCCAATGGCGATACTATTGTTACACCACATTTCCGTTTCATTGCTGTTCCTGCATACAATTTAGTTAACAAACGATCTAATGGTGAACCCTTTCACCCCAAGGGCGAAGGCAATGGTTATATTTTTGAGTTCGAGAACCTTAGGGTATATGTGGCAGGCGATACCGAAAATATACCTGAAATGCAAAACCTGGGGCCCATCGATATTGCTTTCCTGCCCGCTAATCTTCCCTTTACTATGAGTCCCGAAATGTTTAAGGCGGCAGTACTAATGGTTAAGCCCAAAATCCTTTATCCTTACCATACAGGAAATACAAATTTAGAGGAACTTGCAAAAAGTCTGGATGATTTAATAGGAGTAGAGCTAAGGCTGAAAAATTTAAAATAAAAAAAGTTGTCCGGGTTATACTGTCTTTTGATCTGGGACTATTGGTGGATTCGATGCATGGCCGACAGTAAATGCGGTGATCCGGACAACCTAGCTGCTGGTGGCAACAGCAATTTATGTATTTATGGTGTTTGGGACACTATATACATTAACAAAACCGTGCCAGAATTATAAAACTGGTTATTTTCTTACAGATTAATTTTTATTTATCAGATTATCAGCTAAATAAATGTGATTTTTTGCTTTTAATTAATGGAGGAAAATAAAAAGGTGTAGAAAAACTTCCACACCTTGTGGAGTTCAGTTGGTGTTTCTCTACTCAATTACTGATTACTGGAGTTATTTGCGCTTTGTATGGCGCGGTAAAACACATCGTGTATGCGTGTTCGGTAGTTAAGGCTTGAAAGTTTTGTATTTTCCGCATCGGGGTGAACGCGGTTCGATAGGAAAATGTACACCAACCCGTTTTGTGGGTCAGCCCAAACCATTGTTCCGGTAAAGCCGGTATGGCCGAAACTTTCGGGTGAAGCCATTTGTCCGGCAGGCGACGATCCGTTAGAGTTGGGCTTGTCGAAGCCGTATGCGCGGCGGTTTCCATTTGCAGGTTTTACGTTTGCGAAAAGGTTAACTGTTCCCGGTTTAAAGAAGCGTTCGCCGCCATATTCCCCATCGTTTAGGTAAAGTTGCATGAGTTTGGCCAAATCGTTGGCATTGGCAAAAAGGCCAGCATGGCCAGCTACTCCACCAAGCATAGCCGCAGCAGGGTCGTGAGCATGCCCCCAGATTAACTGCTTGCGGAAAACGGGGTCGTGTTCGGTTGGAGCTATCCTTTCGGTGTCAAAACGCCGTAATGGGTTGAAACAGGTGTAGTTCATTCCTAACTTGCTGTATATTGGCTCAACAACTCTGTCTAATTTTTGCTGTTCGAGGGTTTCAACTACTTTTTGCAGGTAAAGGAAACCCAAATCGCTGTAACGGTATTTACCGGCGTCGGTAATGGGCGATTGGTTTATCCATTTGTAGATGGAATCGCTGATGCTTGCCGATGAGTAAATACGGTATGCAACATTGTTCGGGAAGTTAGTGCAGGAATCGGTTCGGTAGAACTTAGGGCTTGGGTAGGCGAACCTGCTGGCAAAGCGTTTACCATTGAACTTGTAGGGATGCGTTTGGCTGAAGGTTTCAGTCCATAACGGAATATTTGGCTCCAGCGAGGTTAGTGTATTCATGTAAAAAGGTATCCATGCCTGCAACCCAGCCTGATGGCGGAGAATATCGCCAATGAGTAATTTCGATTTATCGGGAAAACCTTTCAAATCTATAAATTGACCCAGCTTTGAGTCGAATGAGAGCATGCCCCGGCTGTAAAGGCTCATTAGGGCAGGTAGGGTAGCAGCAGCCTTGGTTACCGAAGCAATATCGTAGAGCATTCTGATATCGTTATTGTATTCCGAAACGTAGGTAGGTTTACCGAACGCCTTGTTGTAGAACACAACGCCATCCTTTGCTGCAAGAATTTGCATGCCAGGAGCAGCTCCGGTTCTGATTATTTCCATGGCAATGGAATCCACTTCCGATAGTATTTCCGACTTAATCCCGAGTTCCTCAGGAATTCCATAGCCAAGCCTAATTTTTTGGCTGGAATGGGAACCAGTGTACATAGCAAACAGGTCGCTTGCTGTTACGCTTAACCTGCCAGAGAAAGGTATGCCTCCAAAAATGGCTTGAGCCGTAAGGCTTTGGCTATCGGTTGAGTTATCGTATGACACAATTATTGCAGCAAAGGCTAATGGATTAGAAAACCGGCTAATGGAGTAGGGGTTGCCAAATAGGTTAACTATCACCTTTTTACGGAATGACAGGTCGAACAGGAAATTGGATGCTTGCTGGCTAACACCGTATCCCTTTGCTGCTTTGCTCTCGATGGTGTGGTATCCCACAATCACCAGGTTGTAGGGTTCCAACTCGGTAAGTAGGGTGTCGAACTCTGTTTGTTCCGCTTCAGCATTTATGGAAAATGTATGGATGGCAGTGTAAAGTTCAAGCTGTTCGCGGAAGGCATCGCCCTTGTTTGCTCCAATCTCTAAATATGCTACTCGTAGGGTATCGAGTCGCTTGAGAGGGACAAAATTGTTGGGATTGTGAGCAACTGTTATGGCATTCCTAATGATTTTACGGCTGAGCACCTGTGAGTATGGTTGATTTAAGTCGTTGTAGAGCCCATCTAATTTTATGGGTTGATATCTATTCAAACCTACAAGATACTTGGCCATTAAAACCTTTTTGCACTTAATATTGATTAGTTCTTCGGGTATCTGCCCTGTTTTTATGAGTTGCTCAATCTTTTTAATGGTGATCTCAATCTCTGTTGGGAAAAGTAGTATATCGTTTCCGGCTAAAAGCGAACGGATGTTTGCATCAACGGGATCGAAATAGGCCGATACGCCTTTCATGTTGAGTGCATCGGTAAAAGCAAGGCCATTGAAGCCAAGCTCACCCCAAAGCTTTTGCCCTACAATTCGCGACGATAGGCTCGAGGGCAGTAGAGTGTCGGGTTCGAGCGAGGGAATTTTAAGGTGTGCAACCATAACACTGGCTACACTAGCAGCAAAAAGCTTTTTGAAAGGGTAGAGTTCAATGGAATCGATTCGGTTTGCGCTGTGCTGCACCAGGGGTAGGGTTAGGTGTGAATCGTCGTAGGTGTCTCCATGGCCCGGAAAATGCTTGGCGCAAGCCAGAATACCATTTTCCTGTAGTCCTTTGGTGTAAGCTATGCCATGCCTGGTTACCATTTCCATGTCCTGACCAAAAGCTCTGGAGCCAATAACGGGGTTGAGCGGATTGGAGTTAATATCGATAACCGGTGCAAAGTTGATATGGATACCCATTCGTTTGAGCTGATGGGCAATATTGGCTGCCATTTGGTAGGTTAGCATGGTATCGTTGGTGGCACCAAGCGCCATTTGCCTGGGATAGGAAATGGTGCTGTCCAGCCGCATTCCTAAACCCCATTCGGCATCGATACCAATAAGAAGGGGAACCTTTGCAAGCGATTGATAGAAATTAGTTTGTTGTGCTTGACGAACTGGGCCACCCTGGAAGAATATCAACCCGCCAATGCCTTGTTTTGTAATTAGCTGCGATATTTCCTTGACGTGGGTATCGTTCTGGCTTGAGTATGCAGCCACCATAAAAAGTTGCGCAATGCGCTCTCTTACACTAAGGCGGTTGAAAACAGAATCGACCCACCGCATCTGGTTAGCCGAATCGGCCTTACAAATTAAAGGGTTAGCAACCTGAGCGTTAATGGTTTGAATAAAAATCAGCGGTATTAAAACCCAAAAAATACGTTTCATTTTGAATAGGTTAAGGCTCTTGCAATGCAAATATAGCATTAGCTGGCAATTGTGCTATTTTAAAGTTAATTTTGTTGCGAAGGGGGGCTGGAGTAAAAAGTTAAAAGTTAAAATTGGTTCGTGAATCGTTAGCCGTTAACCGTGAGCAGTAAAACAGCTGGGGAATTCTAGTTTTTATTCAGAATCGCTGAACCTGAATTCGGATTTTTTTACAACAACTTTCAACTAACAATGCCCATAGTCACTCCGAGCATCTTATCCCGCATTAGCGGGAAGTTGAGCAATCTCCCCTATTGGTAAATAAGATGTTTCGCTAACGCTCAACATGACAATATTCTCACGAAAAACCACCAACCATCAGCCGTCAACTTAATTGCTCCCCTCTAAATCTCTCCTGAGGGAGGAGACTTTGGCTATTCCCTCATCTCTTAGGAAAGGGCTAGGAAGAGGCCTTAAAATCAACTGCTAACTATCAACTATCAACCATTTTCGGCCAACCTTCAAGTGAAATCACAAACAACGAACAACCATCAACGAACAACGAATCTGCTATCCTTCCAGGTCTTCCATCTCTTTTTGGAGCGCAGCCATTTTAATGGCTGTAATGGCAGCTTCAACGCCTTTGTTGCCATGTTTACCGCCGGCCCGGTCGAGTGCTTGCTCAAGGTTATCGGTGGTAAGTACACCAAAAATGAAAGGTATGTTGTAATTCAAGTTGAGTTCAGTAATACCATAGGTCACCCCCTGGCAAATGAAATCGAAATGACGGGTTTCGCCCTGTATTACACAGCCAAGGCAGATAACTGCGTCCAAGTCGGCGTACTCAGCCATGAACTGGCCGCCAAGGGTTAACTCAAATGCCCCGGGAACATGCTTTACCACAATGTTCTCGTCGGTGGCGCCATGCTCAATCAGTGTGTTGTAAGCGCCCTCTAGTAATTTGTGGGTTACCGTATCGTTCCAGTCCGAAACCACAATGCCAAACTTCATGTTCTTTGCACTTGGAACCTTATTGGGGTCGTAGCTCGATAGATTTTTCAGATTAGTGGCCATAGCATTGATTTTTGTTTTCAAAGATACGAAAATATACATCAAAAAATAAGGGGTGGCATTGCGCTACACCCCTTGTAATATGCTTTAAATTGATGTTTTATTTATTCATCAGCACGTTTAGGCGTGCAATGTCTTTCTCAATATCTCTGGCTTCAATGCTCTTTGTAAAATCATTTTTGATGATGTTGTAAAGGTCAAGGGCTTTTTCGTACTGCTTAAGTTCCTCGTAAACCATTCCGGCCTTTTTCAGAAAGATAGGTGTGGTAAAATCGTTTTTCACGTAATTGGCGGCCTTAACGTAGAATTTGGCAGCATCCTTTAGCTTGTTGAGTTCTACATAGCAATCGCCAATAGCGCCATAGGCAATTGGGGTAACCATTTGGTCGCCAGCATCAAATTTTTTAAGATAATCAATGGCCTTCTCGTATTCGCCCATTTCGCGTAGGCAGATGCCTGCATAGTAGTTAGCCAGGTTTCCGGTACGGGTCATACCGTATCTATCGGCTATGGTGGCAAAGCCTAAATCGTTTTCGTTTCCATATAGTGCCAGGCGAAACGAATCCTGTTCAAAGTAATATTGTGCCTGGAATATTTGTGAACTGGCTTCATCTTCCTTGGGTTGGAGGTAAAGTCGCTTGTAGCCAAAGTAGATTGCCACAATTGCCAGAATAGCCGCAACAATAATGGTTAGGCTCTTTTGATTTTGCTCAATAAACTGCTCGGTACGGGTTAAAGCGTTGTCAATTGATTCTACGGTATCGTTTGTCTGCTGTTTCTTTTTGTCTGCCATAACTAATGAATATTAATTTTTAACAAAGCAATCGCAAAAGTAATTGTTTTTGTAATATCTGAAAATTTTAGGCAAACATTTTCGGTTTAATTACCTTTGCAAATATTCATTTTTAGTTACTATGTACCTTAAAAGGCTAACAGCCATCAACTTTAAGTCGATAAATCAGCTCGATATCGAGTTCGATGTCAAGATAAACTGTTTTGTGGGCAATAACGGTCAGGGTAAAACCAACCTGCTCGATGCAATATACTTTCTTTCTATGTGCAAGAGTTCGCTTTCGTCAACTGATTTACAGGTGATACGCCACGGGCAGGATTTCTTCGTGCTGCAAGGTTTTTATTCCCGTCAAGGGGTTGATGAGAGCATTTATTGCGGATTGAAACAGGGCGAGGGGAAAGTTTTTAAGCGTAATGGCAAAGCCTACGATCGGTTAGCGGATCATGTTGGTTTTCTTCCGGTGGTAATGGTTTCGCCTACCGATAACGAGCTGGTAGAGGGTAGCGGAGAGGAGCGCCGTAAGTACATGAATGGAGTTATTTCGCAAATTGACCATATCTACCTCGACGAGGTGTTGCGTTACAACCGCTTACTTGCCCAACGCAACAGCCTGTTAAAATCCTATTCCCGAACGGCTTTTAGCTACGATTTGATTGAGGCAATTGACATTCAGCTTGCCGAGTATGCCTCGGTAATTCACTCTAAACGCAAGGCGTTTGTGGAGCAGCTTATTGGAATTCTCCAGGAGTACTACAACAAGGTGTCGGGCGGACAGGAAAAGGTTTCGTTGAGCTACAGGTCGCACCTGAACGATACTCCTGCCGAGATACTTTTTCGGGAGAACATTGAAAAGGACAGGGTTTTACAGTACACATCTGTTGGAATTCATCGCGACGACCTTACACTTTTAATTGATGGATATCCCATTCGCAACGAGGGCTCTCAGGGGCAACAAAAAACCTACCTGATAGCCCTAAAGCTTGCTCAGTTCGATTTCATTGCTCGGGTTACAGGTATTAAACCCCTTTTGCTGCTCGACGATATTTTTGATAAGCTCGATACCGGAAGGGTTCATCGGCTTATCGATATGGTTGCCAACGATGGGTTTGGCCAAATCTTTATCACCGATACCAACAAGAACAGGCTTGAGGAGGTTTTGGCAAAGGTAACGTCGGGGTATCGCTTTTTTAGGGTTGATAACTCTGAGTTTGAACTGGTTGAATCGAGGTAATTGTATGAGCGATCACAACACTAAATCGTTGGGCGAAGCCATTAAGGCATTCATCGATGCCATGAAGTGGAACGATAACTTTAATCAGGCTACAATTCGGGCCGATTGGGAGAAAATGGTTGGGCACGATATTGCCATGAACACCACCGATGTTCATTTCAAGGAGGGAGTTTTAACCATTAGCCTGAACTCGGCAGCCTTGCGACAGGAACTGCACATGCGTCGGAAAAATCTGATTGCCCACATCAATGAGTTCTACGGAAGTGAGATTGTTAAGGAGATAAGATTAAAGTAAAAACCCCACTTTTCTATGGGTGGGGTTTTTGTTTTTATGGCCGAAGCGAATTCATAAGCAAATCGTAAACATGTTCACGCCTATCCTCAAGGAATTGAGTCATTTGTTCGTTACTTAATGTCATTCTATACCCAATTAGCCATTTTATGGCAAATGGGAAAAGGATTAAGGAGATCATGCTGATAAAAAATTGTTCAGGGTCAACCTTTCGGATATTACCTAACTCGGCTTCATGCTTGAGTTGATTAGAGAAGGTTTCGGTATTGTAAAGGGTATGAACAGCTTTTAGCCTCGAGGCCTGCTCGGCATTCCTATGAATAATTGAGAGTACAAAGGGAACAAGCAGGGGGTCGTCAGTTAGTATGTCGATGTAGGCGTTAATGTATGTCTTGATTTTTTGATCGAGGGGCATGTCGGCATTAAGGATTTGCCTGATTTTTTGACCGTTATCCTTTATCGATTGTTCAAAAATCTGTTCGAGCAAGTTTTCCTTGCTCTGAAAGTAGTAGTTCATGAGCGATAGGTTCACGCCTGCTTTGGATGCTATTTCACGAACTCCAACTCTATCTACTCCCTTGGCTATAAAAAGTTCGCGGGCCGTTTCCATCAACTTTAATCGGGTTGCGTTTCCGTGTTTGGTATCCATGCTTTTCAGAGTTTTTTCAAAATTATTAAAATCTGTTTAAAATAAACATATGTTTTAGGTATTAGTTTATTAAAATAGTTTTAAAATTGCCAAAGTATTCATTTTAGCTGATATGGTTAAAGTAAAAAATCCTTACGAACGTTTTCCGGAACACGGTTGCTTTTGCTGTTCGAGTAAAAACCCCATTGGTTTAAAGCTCGGCTTTTGGTACGATGAGTTAAACCAAACCGTTGAAACCCGTTGGATTCCTGAATTGAATTATCAGGGTTACCAAGGTGTTTTGCATGGGGGCATCCAGTCGACCCTTATGGACGAGGTGGCGAGCTGGAGCATATACATTTTGGAGGGTACCGCGGGTGTAACCCATAGCATGGAGATTTTTTATTCAAAACCAATGCTAATTGAAAAGGGGGAGGTGATTGTCCGTGGTCGAATTGAGAATCGCGACAAACGATTGGTGACCGTGCATGTTGAACTTTTTGATGGCGAAGGCAACCTTTACACTACCGGTAAAATAAAATACTTTGTTTTTCCAACCGAAATCGCCAGGTCAAAGTATGGATATCCCGGCAGAGATGCATTTTTGGGCGGAGGTGAGTAGTGACAAAAAAATAGTAAAGGTTCGAGAACCGTTAGCCGTAAACCGTTAAACGTTTTGGTATTTAGGCTTTTATTCAGGTTTCTGACTCCTGTTTTATTCTATCATCTGTCAACCATCAGTAAGATTAGTATCACAGAGTTGCACAGGGTTTACACAGAGTAACACAGTGTAATAGTGCCATTTGTGCTCTATTTATGTTCACGGACAACTATCAACTATACTCAAAGGTGTTCTATTGCAAAACCCCAACCCATACACTTTTAGCAATCATTAACACTTTTGTGGTTATCGATGAGCAGCGTTTAGCGTCTTATATACGTCATTACCTAAAAAACTTTCAAAATTATGAACCTAAACCTTACCGCATGCTCAATGCTGTTTGCAGCAATGTTTACTTTCATTTCGAATCCTGTTACCGCTCAGGATTTTCAAAAAAACACATGCACGGCAGTGCAGGTTAATCCACATCCTCCGGTGATTGATGGTGTGTTGGACGATGAGGTTTGGCAAAAAACCAACTGGTGTGGTGGCTTTAAGCAACACGAACCCCATAATGGTGCGGAACCATCGCAGCAAACCGAGTTTATGATAACCTACGATAACGATTACCTTTACGCTGCATTCCGCATGCATGATACTGAGCCCGAGAAAATTGTTTCGCGTGTTACCCGTCGCGATGATATCGAGGGTGATTATATTGCATTAGGTATTGACTCCTACTTTGATAAACGCACTGCATTCATTTTTACGGTAACCGTTTCCGGAACAAAAATGGATATGGTAATGACCGAGAATGGCGATAGGGAAGACCCAAACTGGGATCCCATTTGGTGGGCTAAGACAAGCCGAAACCGCAATGGGTGGACTGCTGAGATGAAAATTCCCCTTAACCAGCTTAGGTTCTCTGCTGCCGATGAGCAAACCTGGGGTATACAGGTGGGGCGTTATATGCATCGGAACCAGGAAACCGATTTTTGGCAGCACGTGCCAAAGGATGCACCGGGTTTTGTCCACCTGTTTGGCGAATTGCATGGACTGAAGGGGTTAACCCCGAAACGCCAGATTGAAGTTGCTCCCTATGTTGTTACCAAGACCGAAAGTTTTAAGCCAGAAGAGGGAAATCCCTTTATGACCGGGCGGCGTAATGGTCTGAACGCCGGTGTTGATGCCAAAATTGGTTTAACCAATAACTTTACCCTTGATCTTACTGTAAATCCCGATTTTGGTCAGGTTGAGGCCGACCCTGCCACGATAAATCTTACCGAATTTGAGACTTACTTCGAGGAGAAACGGCCTTTCTTTATCGAAGGGGGTAACCTGCTTAGCTTCCCGTTAATGTTTGGCGATGGCGATCTTGCTTCGAATAACCTATTCTACTCGCGAAGAATTGGTCGGGCGCCACAGCACTATCCTGAACTGGATGACAATGAGTACGCCCGAGTACCTTCCAATACAACCATTCTTGGCGCAGCCAAACTTACAGGACGGTCGAGTAATGGGCTATCGTTGGGTTTACTTGAAAGCGTAACAGGTAATGCCTATGCTAACATCGATTCAGTTGGATACCGCTATCACCAAATGGTTGAGCCCCTTACAAACTATACCGTTGCAACAGCAAAGCAGGAATACAATTCAGGAAATACAATAGTTTCAGGAATGGCTACTTCTACCAACCGCTCACTAACTGGCATTTTAAAGGATGAGTACCACCGTAATGCTTTTTCTGGAGGTGTCGATTTGGTTCACATGTGGGCTAATAAAAAGTATATGGTGGCAGCAAAGCTATTTGGCAGCCATGTAAACGGCACTAAGGAGGCAATACTTTTAACACAAACCAGCTCTGCCCGTTACTTCCAACGCCCCGATATTAAACATGTAAGGTTAGACTCATCAAGAACATCACTAACAGGAACAGGAGGATTATTACAGTTTGGCAAGTCGGGCGAGGGTCATTTGCGATACATGGCTGCTGTTGCCTGGCGTTCACCGCAACTAGAGATAAATGATATTGGGTTTGTCCAGAATGTTGACGATATCTTTCAGGTTGTATGGGTTGGCATTCGTTACTGGGAACCTACAAAATTGTACCGATGGTTTAATGTTAACATTAATCAGTGGACTGGGTGGAATTTTGGTGGTGAATCGACATATAAAGGAGGAAACATTAATCTGAACCTAAAGTTGCCCAACTACTGGTTTATTGGTGGTGGCGTAAATTGGAATGGTGAAAACCTAAGCGCATCGGAATTACGGGGTGGCCCGGCGATAAAATTACCTGGGGGAATAAACTACTGGTTTAGCCTTAGTTCCGACGGGCGTAAGAATTTGATTTTTGGTGCAAGCAACAGCGCTTACATAGGTAATTACAACAGTTCAAAAAGCAGTAACTATTCCTTTTCAATAACCTACAAACCACTTAAAAGTTTACTGGTAAGGGTTAGCCCTTCGTATTCAAAAAGTCAAAGTGAACTTGCCTATGTGACCAATGTTAGCATGTTGAACGATACACGATATGTAAGAGGTTCCCTTGATCGCAAAACCTGGGTTATGTCGTTAAGGGTTGAGTATAGTATCAACCCCGATTTGTCGGTTCAGTATTACGGTAGGCCTTACCTTACTAGCGGAAAATATTCCGACTTTAAGTATATTACCTATTCCAGAGCCCATAAGTATTCCGACAGGTATTTGCAGTTCACCAGTTCCCAAATAGCTTACGATTCGAACAATGAGGAGTATTTAGTTGATGAAAACACCGATGGCACTACCGATTACTCGTTTTCGAACCGTGATTTCAACTACCTTAACCTTCAGTCGAATCTGATAGTTCGATGGGAGTACCGCCCCGGTTCAACGGTTTACTTTGTTTGGACACATGGCAAAGAGAACTACGAATCGGTTTACAGCAATTCTATTGGCGATGATGTTGATAACCTTTGGGATTCGCACCCACACAATATTTTCTTGGTTAAATTCTCATATAGGTTTAACTAAAACATATGCTAATTAGTTCATGGCCGGAATTTATCCGGCTTTTTTCTTTTAAATAGCTGGTTAATAGACATAAGGTACTTATCTGCTATTTTTTTGTGATGTTGAACAACAACCTGCCAAATTGGTTAATATCTTGGTCAATGATTAAATTGACTTTGAAATGAAAAAACTAACCTATTTGTTAATCGTTTCAGCCTTAGCCTTAACTGTATTGTGGGGCTGTAAGGCGCAAAAACCAATTGAAGCTATGAATGCTAAAACCGAAACTGTAACCTTAGGAGCCGGATGTTTCTGGTGTGTTGAGGCAATTTTTAGTAGAGTAAATGGAGTTGTTAAGGTAGAATCGGGCTATTCCGGTGGACACGTTGTAAATCCAACATACCAGGAGGTTTGTACGGGTAACACAGGTCACGCCGAGGTGGTGCAGGTTACCTTTAATCCCGATATCATTCCTTTTGCCAAAATTCTTGAAATCTACTTTAAAACGCACGACCCAACCACATTAAACCGTCAGGGTGCCGATATTGGAACGCAGTACAGGTCTGTAATTTTCTACCATTCTGAGGACCAAATGGCTACAGCCATTGAAATAAAAAATCAGCTCGATGCCGCAGGCATTTGGAGCTCGCCAATAGTAACTGCCATTGAGCCATTCAAAAATTTTTACAAGGCCGAAAATTACCACCAGAACTACTACGAGGGCAATAAAAACCAGCCCTACTGCCGGATGGTAATAACTCCCAAGCTGGAAAAGTTTGAAAAGGTTTTTTCTGATTACTTGAAGAAGTAGCAGGATAGCCTTTAATTATTGGCCGTTAGGCAGTAAAGATTCTGAATGATTCGGAATTACTCGGAATTACTCGGAATGAATCGGAATAGCTCGGAAAGATTCCGAATGGCTAGGAATGATTCGGAATAAACCTAATATGATGACGGAGTAGAAAGATAGAAGGAAAGTGAGTAGCAGAAACTGGTTAGACCATTAAACCTTGAACCTTTTTCCTTTATCCTTTATCCTATATTCCCGCTAATGCGGGACAGGCTCTTTATCCTTTCATTAAACCTTCCCTTTCCTAAGGCATCAAAAGGATGTTGAACCAAAACCAATAACTATGAGAAAAATACTCTTACTTATGCCATTAGCCGCTATAGTTTGCGGGTTTGCTTTGGTTAAAACCGAAAACCCGTTTTTTACCGAGTATAAAACACCCTTTAAAGTTCCACCCTTTAACGAGATTAAGCTGGAACATTATGTTCCTGCCTTTGAAAAGGGGATTGAGGAACAGCAAAAAGAGATTGATGCTATTGTCAACAATCCGCAGCAACCCAACTTTGAAAACACCATCCTTGCACTCGATAAATCGGGTAGGTTACTAACTAAGGTTAGCACGGTTTTTTATAGTTTAAACAGCGCCGAAACTTCACCCGAGATGCAGGCCATTGCCCGCCAGGTTGCCCCAAAGGTTACTGCTCATCGCGATAACATCAGCCTGAACGATAAACTCTTTAAAAGGATAAAGGCAGTTTACGATAATCGTAAGAATCTAAAACTCGATAGCCTTCAGCTACGAACCGTTGAAAAGTATTACGACGATTTTGTTCGTAATGGGGCTAACCTGAACGACGATGATAAGGCTAAACTTCGCGAGATTAACCAAAAACTTTCGCAGCTGGGATTGAAGTTCGGTGAGAATTTGCTTGACGAAACTAACAAAAACTTTATTCTGGTTATCGATAAACCTGAAGATTTAGAAGGGCTTTCACCGGACATTATCGATGCTGCTGCCATTGCGGCCAAACAGTTTGGACACGAGGGTAAATGGGTGTTTACCCTGCAAAAGCCAAGTATGATTCCGTTCCTTCAGTATTCCAAAAAGCGTGAGCTCAGGGAAAAGCTCTACATGGGCTATGTGATGCGTTGCAACAATAACGACAAGTTCGATAACAAAGCCATTCTGCTTGAAATAGCCAATCTGCGTGCACAAAAGGCGAAGCTCTTGGGGTACGAGACTTTCAATCACTATGTCATTAGCAACAACATGGCTAAAACCCCCGATGCCATTTACAGTTTTTTAAACGAGGTGATGACACCCGCCCTAAAGGCTGCCATGCGCGATAGGGATGCCATGCAGGCCATTATCGACCGCGAGGGTGGAAACTTCAAACTAGCCCCATGGGATTGGTGGTTCTATGCCGAAAAACTCAAAAAGGAACAATACGACCTGGATGAGGCTGAGCTGAAGCCCTACTTTAAGCTCGAGAATGTTCGCGATGGCATGTTCCAGGTAGCCAACAAGCTATATGGCATAACCTTTACCAAACGTACCGATTTGCCGGTTTACCATCCGGAGGTTGAGGTGTTTGAGGTTAAGGATAATAAGCAGAAGCATGTTGGATTGCTTTATCTCGACTACCACCCACGTCCCGGTAAACGCGTTGGTGCATGGTGCGGACGTTTCCGTCAGCAAACCTATGAGAATGGCAAAAAGGTAACCCCCATTGTAACCATTGTTACAAACTTTACCCGCCCTACCGAAACCACACCTGCACTGCTCACCTGGGATGAGGTTGAAACCCTTTTCCATGAGTTTGGGCATGGGCTTCATGGTCTGTTTACCGATGGCCCTTACGATAGGATTGCCGGAAGTGTTCCACGCGATATGGTTGAACTGCCCTCGCAGATCATGGAGCATTGGGCTGGTCAACCCGAGGTGCTTAAGCTCTATGCCAAGCATTACCAAACCGGAAAGGTTATGCCCGATGAGCTGATTGATAAGCTACAGCGCAGCTCAAAGTTCAACCAAGGTTTTGCCACCGTTGAGTACATTGCTGCAGCCATTCTCGATTTGGATTGGCATAGCTTTACTGAACCCAAGCAGGTTGATGTGCTTGAGTTCGAAAACCAGTCGATGAGCCGTATCAACCTCATTCCTGAGATTTATCCCCGTTACCGAACCACTTACTTTAACCATATTGTAGGCGGATATGCTTCGGGCTACTACGTTTACCTGTGGGCCGAGGTGCTCGATTCCGATGCCTATAACGCCTTTGTTGAAACAGGCGATATTTTCAATAAAAATGTTGCCGCTAAGTTCCGTAAGCATATACTTGCCGAGGGTGGCAACAACGACGGTATGGTTCAATACCTAAAATTCAGGGGTAAAACTCCTTCCATTGAACCGCTTCTGCAGAACAGAGGTCTTAAGTAGATAAACCAAAGGGGTTGCAAATTGCAACCCCTTATTTTTTTCTTTGCCCGTTAGTTGCTAAATTTACGAGGCGAAAAAATAAATTACAGTTTCTATCATGTTTCATTACCCTGTTATTAACATCCCTTTTGATGTTTTGTACTACATTCATCTTTATGTGTTTGCAAATCGTATTATTTTCAACCAGGGCTTTGATGAAACAACTCATTGTCATGCTGAGCTTTGTCGAAGCATCTCTTTTTCCTTAAATTCCTTAAAACCAATGAATAAGATAACAATGGCAATCATTAATAGCAAAAACGATTAGCGATATTAATGTTTTATTGCATAGATTTTAATTTATTAGTACTTTGGAGAATGAAATATCAGGACATTAGAGAGGAAGAACTCAAGAACAAGGTTGCACACGATTACTTTTGGCTTTACGACTGCACAAAAATTATTGGCAATGTCGATTTTTGTGTAAGCATGTACCAAAAAGCCCCATCGCTTTTTGAACACGAGTTTTTACTTTGGGCCGAGGCCAAGAGAGGCTCGTCGGATATCTATAATTCCATTACCCAGCTTATACTTACCATTGGTAAGGCAAGAACTTTTGATAAATACCTGCCGCCGGCTTTCCTTGGCGCTTTCGACGGCGAAAAAATTGCCTTTATCCCTTACAACGAAATTCACGATGTTTTCTACATCAACGACTTTAACTGGAACGTAACCCCTTCGAACTACGATACTAAGGAATTTAAAATCATTCACGATAAGGTAAAATCGGTTATTGATAGCAAAACGTTGCTGTTTTACTTTATTACCGACGACCGTGAGCTGAAAAAATTCATTAAGAACAATTTTGTTGTCAGTAAATTCGGAATTACCAAAACCCGAATTGATAAAAACAACTTTATTGTTATCTACAACAAATGGCTGCAAACGGTAAAACCTACCATTGCGGTTAACTGGGAAGCTGCCAAAAAGAATGGGATTATTGATGGCGATTTTTACCTTGCCGATTTGCTCTCACAAGATAATAATACGCTTAAGGAAAAGCTGTTTGTTTTACTTAAACACGACCATTACGAGCTCGACCGCAAAATTGATGAGGCCGGAATGTTTAGTAGCAAACGAACTGAATTTACCGATAAACAGGTTGCCCATACGCTGTTCTGGAACAAATACGAGCGTCCGCCTAAGGAAGAATACTGGGATTACATTGTGGAGCGTCGCGATTTGCTTGTGCCGCAGGATGTAAGGGAACGGAAAGGGAGCTTTTTTACCCCGCAAATGTGGGTGGAACTCTCGCAAAAGTACCTAGCCGATGTTTTGGGCGAAAACTGGCAGGACGATTACTACGTGTGGGATTGCGCTGCCGGTACCGGAAACTTACTTAACGGGCTTACCAATAAGTACAACATTTGGGCATCAACCCTCGACAGGCAGGACGTTGAGGTAATGCACGACCGCATAAACAACGGTGCCAACCTGCTGCACGATCATGTTTTTCAGTTCGATTTCCTGAACGATGAGTTCCTGCCACGGTCAAAAGGTGGGAAACTCCCCGATAATCTTTACCGAATAATTTCAAGCCCTGAGGAACGTAAAAAATTGGTAGTTTATATTAATCCACCGTATGCGGAGGCTGGTACTGGCTTAGGGAAAGGACACAAAAAAGATATTACATTAAGTATTGAAATAAATGAGAAGTTAAAACCAATAGTAGGCAATGCAGTTAATGAAATTTTTGCCCTTTTTATGACAAGAATTTATAAAGAGATGCAAGGCTGTATATTAGGGCAGTTTTCTAAATTAAAATTTGTAAATGGAAATAATTTTAAAAAATTCAAGGAATATTTTTTAGCTAAATATGCTCGTGGTTTTGTAGTACCTGCTGATACCTTTGATAATGTAAAAGGTCAATTTCCTATTGGTTTTACCATTTGGAATACTTTAGAAAAATCTAAAATTGAAATGGTAACAGTAGATGTATTTGACAATAAAGGGAATTTTATAGGAAATAAAAATTTTTATGGCAATTTACCAAAAGGAATTAATCAATGGATTGATAAACATCAAGATAAAATAAACATGAAAATTGGATTTTTGGATTGTTCAACTCCTGATTTTCAAAATCAAAATTATGTTTTTATTGATATTTTAGAAAACGAAACTAATGACCATAGATTTCATTTATATTTAACTCAAAAAAATTTAATAATTGGAGCGATATATTTTTCAGTCCGTCACTGCATCGAAGCCACTTGGCTAAACGACCGCGACCAGTTTTTATACCCTAACAACGGCTGGGAGAGCGATACCGAATTTCAGAACGATTGTTTGGCGTTTACGCTTTTTCATGGGCAAAACCGGATTTCGAGTCGGGAGGGCGTAAACCACTGGATACCCTTTACCGAGAGCGAGGTAAACGCCCGTGAGCGGTTCGAGAGCCATTTTATGACCGACTTTATCAGCGGAAAGATTAAAGCTGCGAATACGGGTTTGTTCGATGTTCAACCGCAAAGGGAAACGCCGCTTGAGTTTTCGCCCGAGGCACAAGCCGTTTTTGACGCAGGCCGTGAGCTATGGCGATACTACCACAGCAAGCCCAATGTAAACGTTAACGCATCGCTTTACGATATTAAGGAGTACTTTCAGGGTCGCAACGAAAAAGGCAAGATGAACAACAAAAGCACCGACGAAACCTATACGAACCTTACTGGTAATTTGCGGGAAAAGTTAAAACTGCTTGCCGAAAAGATTGAACCTAAGATTTACGAGTACGGATTTTTGAAGCAATAGTAAGTAACAAAATTTTTGAACAATGTCCTTTTGCAATGTATTTAAGTTACCTATGTTAATGTTTGCATTACAAAATGTTTGAAAACGCCATAACCTTAATTCCTATGAACCGATTTACTTTACTTGTTCTCGGCTTAACCGTAGTATTAGGTATAAACGGTTGCAAAAAGCCCAAACGCTACGATTTAATTGTGGAGAATGCGGTAATACTTACCGATAGCGGTTTGGTTGAGGGGAAAACCATACTGGTAAAAGGCGATACCATAGCTGGAATAATTGATGCCGGCGAGCCTGTTCGCACCCGCAAGGTGGTTGATGCCGATGGCGGTATTGTTATGCCTGGTTTTATCGATAGCCATACCTCCATTGCGTGCTTCTTCAAATCGAATGGCAAGGCCTTTGATACCCATCCCAAGAGCCTTACAACCTTTTACCGCAGCATAGTTTCCAAACATTTCATACCCTACGGTATAACAACCGTGGTTGATGCTGAGCCCGATTCGGCATGGATTTCCCAAATCGTGAGCTGGAAACCAAATCCTAAACTTACTGATGTTATTGCTGCCCAGTTGGTTGAGCAGGGAAAGTCTGCCATTAACCCCAAACTGTCCCCTTACCTTTTTATGAAGGGTGTTTACGGTGTTTACAACGAGGCCAATATAAGTAACAATAGCTTTTGGATTCTTACCGGAATTCAAAAAGGTTTGAGCTATCCCAAAAATATCGAGGGCTTACAATCAATCATAAATCCCTTACTCTCGCTAACGGGCTCAAAGGGGATAGTCGAAAATAGAATAGCTAATGTTTATGGTATTAAGCAAAGCATACCCGATGAGCTTTTGGTTATTGAGGGGATATCATACATGGCTGAAAATAGCCCATCGTTGCTCGATTCCGTTGCTGCAATTCTCGGCTCAAACAACACCTCGCTTTCCACAGGGCTATACAGGGTAAAGCATTTTGTTGATTCAGGCTTTGCTACCTATGGTATTGAACAAACCCAAGCCATTAAGCAACGCTTAAAGTATGGATTTACACACCTGATGGAGTATGTTAGAGCACTACATGAGAAAGGTGTTGAATTGCGCATTGGCTATAATATGCCATTCGATGGCTCTTCCATTGCCCAGGAACAAAATTTATTTTTGGAGTATGGATTTACAATCCCTGAAATTGGCAAGATATCATCATACAATGCTGCCAAAGCCCTTGCCATACATAACCACAAAGGTAAAATTGCATTAGGCTACACTGCCGACCTTGTTGTATTCCAAAAAAATGATACGGGCAAAAGCTTCGATTTCACAAGGATAAGGAGGATTGTTAAAGGCGGAAGGGTTGAAAAAATGAAGTAAGGGCAATATTTGAGCAAGGTTGACGTTTAGAATAATGAACGTCAATTTTCAATCAATAATGGGGAACAAGGAGTTCATTTACCAACAGAGAGATTTTCGAACTATAAACCTTTGGAAGAATGTTAATGATGAGGAGTGGAACAATCCTGACTGGCAGCTAAAAAATTCAATCCGAAGTGTCGATCAGTTAAAGCATGTTATTAAATTAAGCGATTACCAGGAACAAGAAATACGACGTGTTGTTGATGAGCTGGAACGACAAGGTAAAGACCCGCTTAGAATCACTCCTTACTACGCATCGCTAATGGCCGATGATCCTTTTCATCCGGATATCCCTACTGATGAAAAAGGAAGCAAAAGGCTCGATCCAATTTTTTGGCAAAGTGTTCCTACACCAGCCAATCTTTTATTCCCTAATACAGGGAAAGAAGCAGCCATGAACGAGGGGTCAAGAAGTTATGGGGCGGTTTATCAGCGGTACCCCAATAGAGTGGCACTCTTTGTGGCACAAAATACAAGTTGCGCATCGTATTGCGTTCATTGCCAAAGGGCAAAATCGCTTGATGCCACATGCGATGTGAACATTGAGCTAATTAACAAGGGTTTATTCTATATCAACTTCAATAAAAATATTGATGAGGTATTGGTTACTGGTGGCGATGCTTTGCAGGTTAGCAAGAAACGCTTGCAATACGTTTTAGAGGAATTGAGCAAAATGGAACATATTCGTGCCATAAGAATTGCTACAAGAGTTCCGGTGGTTTTGCCTATGGCTGTAACTGATGAGATTCTAACATTAATTAAAGAATCGGCCAATCGTTACACAAAGGGTCAAGAGAAATACGTTTACTTCATGACCCATGTAAATCACTATAAAGAAATTACTGCTGATTTTGCAACGGCCATTAAGCGTATAAATAGCTATGGCTTTACTGTTCGTAACCAAACTGTTTTCTTGAATCATGTTAACGACTATTTTGTTACCCTTGCCAAAACCTTTCGCCGAATGTTTTGGGTGGGAGTTCATCCGTATTACCTGCTTCAGTGCCATAAAGAGAAAGGGATTGTTCATTTTATCTCACCCATACAGGTTGGTCAAATTTACATGAAACACATGCAGGGATGGCTATCGGGAGTCATTAGGCCAAACTATGCTGTAAATATTGAAGGCGGCGGGGGTAAAGTTTTATTAATGCCGCTAAATTATGATAATCTTAATGTGAATCTGAAAATTGATGATAAAATTTCGGAAAGCAAGGCTAAAGTTTACACCTGGGACGATAAAGAAATAATTGATTACGAGGCACTTGGGCGTGCAACACGAAGTGAATACCTTGAGGCAGTAGAAATAATGGATAAGTTTATTGGTAGGAAGGGGGTGTTTGTACCTAAAATAATTCTCATTGACAACAATGGAAATTACATAGAAACAACCAACCGCACTAAACTTCCAACATTTGAAAAGCAGAAAAAGGCTGTACTGCTTGGTTATGAGGCTAACCCATCTGGTATGCCCATTACAAATCCTGCAAAAATTAGTAAAAAGCTCGATGAGCTTTATCAAAAATCTACTTTTTCAAAAAAATAAATCTGATAGTTTCCTCCGCACTATAGGTCATACTGAATTTTCAGCATGGCCTCTTTTCTTTATATTTGCATTTTTACTGCAATGAAGAATAACATATTAAGCCATAATCTAATCCGCCTTTACATTCTCAAGGTATCGCATTGGTTTATGCTGGTGATGCCCATAGTCGTTCTTTTTTACAAGGCTAATGGGCTAAGCGTAAGTCAGGTTTTTATTCTTCAAAGCCTTTACTCACTCTCCATTGTTTTGCTTGAGATACCCTCGGGGTATTTTGCCGATGTACTTGGGCGAAAAAACACCATTGCCATTGGTGCGGTTTTGGGATTTTTTGGCTTCGCCATCTACTCACTATCGTATGGTTTTTGGGGATTTTTAGTAGCGGAGGTTGTGCTTGGCTTTGGCCAGAGCATGATTTCCGGTGCCGATTCAGCATTGCTTTACGATAGTCTTGTGGATGCCAAGCAGCACGACAGGTACATAAGACATGAGGGCCGAATGACATCGGTTGGTAATTTTGCCGAGGCATCGGCTGGAATACTTGGCGGCTTGCTTGCTGCGGTTAGCATTCGTTACCCATACTACGGGCAAACCCTTGTTGCCCTTTTAGCTGTTCCGGCTGCCTTTACGCTTATTGAACCCAAAACCGAGCATACCCGATTGGAGCTGGGCTGGAAGCAAATAGTTGATGTGGTTAGGTTTGCTCTCGTTAAGAACTTGCGCTTGCGCTGGATCATAGTACTATCATCGGTGGTAGGAGCATCAACTTTAACCATGGCCTGGTTTGTTCAGCCGTGGCTCATACGTGCTGATACGCCAGTGGAGGCCTACGGTGCCATTTGGACAGCCCTAAATCTGCTAGTTGGTGTTGCTGCCATGTTTGCCTATAGGGTTGAACTTAAATTGGGCAGGAATAGAACCATTACTCTGCTAATCCTTTTGCTATCGTTGGGTTTTGTGGCATCAGGGTTAATTAGGTATTACTGGGCAATGCCTTTTATTGTGCTATTCTACCTGGCGCGTGGTGTGGCTACGCCCATACTCAAGGATAGCATTAACAGAATTGCACCTGCTCCTATGAGGGCAACCATACTATCGGTGAGGAACTTTATCATTCGGATAATCTTTTCGATTTGGGGGCCCTTTTACGGTTGGCTTACCGATAGGTGGAGTTTAACACTTGCTTTAGCTTCAGCAGGAGTGATATTCGTTATCCTATCAACTCTTACTTTTATTGCGTTAATCAAGGTCGAAAAAGCCGATTAAAACTCTAACTCAAGCCCATCGTATGCAAGGCATACATTTTCGGGCAGCGATTTGGAAACATCGTTGTGAAAGCCCATTTGGTGGCCAATGTGAGTAATAAAAGCCTTGCGAGGACTTAGCTGCGATATTAGTTCAAGCGCTTCGGGCAGCGAAAAGTGCGAGATGTGTTTTTGCATCCTTAGGGCATTTATCACCAGATACTTCGTGCCAATAATTTTTTCTTTTTCCTCTTCGGAAATAAAGTTGGCATCGGTAATGTAGGTTAAATCGCCAATGCGGAAGCCGTAAATAGGGAGCTTATAGTGATAAACCCTTATGGGGGTAATGGTAATCCCCATCACATCGAACGGTTGGCCATCGATGCTGTGTAATTCAAATTCGGGTATTCCCGGATATTTATGTTCGGCAAAAACGTAACTGTATTCCCTTTTCAGCTCAGAAAGCACCCTTGCTTCGCCCCAAATATCCATGGGGCGTTTCTGGAGCCAGTTGTAAGCCCTAACATCGTCAAGGCCGGAAATGTGGTCGCGGTGTTCATGGGTAAGCAGAATGGCTTGAAGGGTCTTTACCTTAGCCCGGAGCATTTGCTGCCGGAAATCGGGGCCCGCATCAATCACTATGTTAGTTCCATGGTGCTCAATCAGTGCCGATGTTCTTAGTCGCCAGTCGCGTGGGTCAGTAGATTGGCAAATTGGACAAGGGCATGCAATAACCGGCATTCCCTGCGATGTTCCTGTGCCAAGAAAAGTAATCTTCACCTACAATGCTTTTGATTTGATTGACAAAAATATTATATAGAGTAAAACAACCACTGCCATAACAGCCGATGGTATTGCGGCTTCTTTCCCGAAGAGGGTAAGAGCTGTGAATACCGAAAAACCAGAACTCTTAATTCCAACAAGCATAACCATTGGAATTCGTTTATCCTTGGGAGTTTTCAGGTATCGTGCCACGATGTTAGTAAAATGTCCAAGCCCAAAGATGGTTACAAGCAATATCCCGGCTATGCTTAGCAGTAGAGTGGGGGAAGAAAAGAAAACCTGCCTGTTTAACCCCACCGCCACAAAGATTAGCAATGCAAATCCCCAATCCACAACTTTACCCCTAGCCTTTTCAATAAAAGGTTTAATAGGTTTCCAAAGCAGAAAGCGCGAGACAATTAGGGGCGCAACAACAAGCTGCAGCATAAGCCAAAGTAAATCGATAGGATTAATGCCCGATGAGGCAGCAAATAGTTTTACCATTATTGGCGCAAGTACTATGGAGCCCAAAAAAGCACCCGTTACCGATATAATCGCATATACTACATTGCCCCGTAAGATAAAGGAGAAAGGAATTACGGCAACCCCGGGTGGTGTAGCTGCTATTACCACAAACCCATAGAAAAGGTCTTTGGTGGGCATCAGCCAGTATGCCAGTGGGAGGATAACAAAAGAAAATGCAACGTAATTTAAGGCGATACCGGTAAGCATGGGTTTGTAGATATGTGGTTCGTTCCTTAGTTGAACAAGGCTCATGCCCGTCATGGAGAATGTCATGGTCAAAGCCAATGCGGGGAATGTTAGAAATTTTAAAGAATTTGCATGCTCTCCTACAATAACCCCTGCAATAACGGCAAGAACCAAAATGGAATTGCGGTTTAAAACCAAATACTTTACATATCGGAACATTTGCATTACCTTCGTAAAAATTTTTAGTAAATATAGATAGAAGGATTGAAAAAATGGCTGAAGTTAAAGGAAAACTATATCTAATTCCTACCCCCATTAGCGAAAGCGAATTGGAATACGTTCTACCCCAACATGTAGTTGAGCTAACCCGTTGTATAACTTTCTTTGTGGTTGAGGAGATGAGAACTGCGCGTAGGTATTTATCGCGCATTAAGGTTGTAAAGCCTATAGATGAGTTAACTTTTTTTGTGCTCAACGAGCATTCACAGCCCGAGGAGATTGAAGGTATGCTTACGCCCATGCTACAAGGCTACGATGTGGGGCTTATGTCAGAGGCGGGTGTTCCTGCTATAGCCGACCCAGGTGCCATGCTTGTTGCTGCAGCACACCGCAGGGGTATTCAAGTGGTTCCAATGGTGGGCCCCAGTTCAATCCTACTAACCCTAATGGCAAGCGGCCTAAATGGCCAAAACTTTGCCTTTGTAGGTTACCTTCCTGTGAAGCCCGACGAACGCCGCAAGCGAATAAAACTGCTTGAACAGCGCTCTCGCGCTGAGGGTCAAACCCAACTTTTTATTGAGGCCCCTTACCGTAATATTCAGTTCCTAAAGGATCTGATTAGTGTTTGCAATGAACAAACTACCATAACCATTGCTACAGAGGTAACATCAACTGATGAACTAATTGTTACCAAAACAGTAAGGGAGTGGAAGAAACTCCCACTCCCCGATATCAATAAGAAAAACACTGTATTTGCTTTACTGGCCTAAAATTATTTAGGTTTAGTTGATGCTTTGCCCTTGCTGCTGAAATAAATGTCATAGATAAGTGGTGTGAAAGGCGGTATGTTACTGTTGCCAATGGAGTCGTAACCACAAAACGAAGGAATAATTGCTCGTCCCCATTCGCCTTTTTTCATGCCTAAAAGCGCTTGGCTAAACCCTTTTATAACATCATTGCCTCCCACAGTAACTTTTAGCGAGTCGGTTGAACTAAACTTTCTGCCAAGCTTTTGGGCCACGCTATCAATGTTGGTGTCAAAAACAAATCCATCGAGAAACATTCCCTTGTAGTAAACGTAGGCAATAGAATCCTTTGCAAGTGTTACCGTATCAACGGTAGGTGGGGTGAGCTGAATGTAGTATATGCTATCGTTTATTGGTTGAAGATCAGGGTAATTCTGGGCTATATAATTATCTATCAGGCTTTTCTCGTAAGCACGCGGGTCTTTTATCACCTTTAAGAGTTCAAGGTCGTAAATAAGCGATTGGTAACCCAAACCGTTGGTTGCGCTTGAGGTTCCGTAACCAAGGTTGTATGGAATGTAAAGGGTGGCTTTGCCTCCTTCTTTAAGATAACCCAACCCTTCATAAACCCCCTTGAGCAGTGTTCTGCTGTATCCGGTTATTTGCATTGGTGCTTTTTCGTACTTTACAAATACAGGGGTGTAGTGGTAGTTAATATCAAACCTGTCGTATTGTTTTATAAGCTCGCTGTTATCGGTATACCAAACTAATCCATCAAGTGTTTTTTCGGTATAGGAGTAAAGCACCCATTCGCCTTTTTGTGGCGTTAATCCGTTACCTTCATTTTGACTTACAAAGTATAAACCACTTGGCTTTTTAGCATCGGCGGGGATATTGTTAACCTGAATCCATGCATTAAAACGAGCCATCTCATCACCTTCGGGGTCTTCAAAGTCCTTATCGCACGAAATGGCTGTTAGTGAAAGGCCTGCAATAAGTAAAAGCAAATTTCTATTCATAGTATCTATTCAATTTCCTGCAAATATACTATTTACCAATTCAATTCAAAGTTAATTGGTTTTAATACTATCAAGTTTAACAGTTATTTCCACTGGGGTGTAGGGGGAAACTTTTGGGGTACCCTTTTTTCCATATGCCAAAGGCGATGGTGCAATAATTTTTACTGTTCCACCCACCGATGCCAGGGTAAACCCAATTCTTACAGCATGTAGCGATACCTCGTTAAGACTTATGGGGTCTGTTGATGTTGAGTATGATTCTAATTCCTGTCCGCTGATAAGTTTAACTGTATAGCTTCCGAATACCTTGCTGGTTTCGGTAGGGCGAGTTAAACCGGTATCAACTACCTGCTTATAGTATAGGCCACTTGAATGCAGTGTATATCCTGTAAGGTTAACTGAGTTGAGCATTATTTGCTCATTAGTTTTCCCGGGCCCATTGAGGTATATAATCTCAACATCAAATGCCAATGGCGACCATGGCTTAACTGGGCCAACGTAACTGTCGCCATATCCAAGGTTCGACGGAAAAAGGATTGTTGCCTGTTGGTTTTCCCTGCATAGGAGTAAGCCATATTTCAAACCATCGAGTAAGGGTGTTGTGCCTATAACAGCCCTTAACAGTTCAAATTTGCGAACCATAGTATCGAGCTTAGCTTCAATGGCAACCGATTTAATATTGGAGTCAAAAACAACGATTGGAGAGGTAATGGTGTAGCCCTTATACCAAAAAAGAATGGTATCGCCATAGTTAACCTCGTATCCATACGATTGAGAGCGGGGCGAGCAGTAAACCCCATTGCTTTTTGTGTAATTCCATTTTTGGCTGCTGATATAGCTCTCGATGCTTTTTTCTTCAGCATACCGTTTATCGGTTTCAAGTGAGTTATCGCATGAATTTATGAAAGCCCAAAAACTCAATAAAAGAAGAAAATACTTTAACCTCATTGCGCTAATCCTTTCTTAACCTCCAGTATTTCAAGTTCAAAAATCACCGAAGTAAATGCGGGTATCATACCGTTTGAGTTACCTTGTTGCCCAAAAGCAAGGTGCGAGGGAACAATAAGCATGGCCTTTTCACCCTCGTGCATTTTACCAATTGCCTCCTCCAAACCAGGAATCACTTGCCATTTTTGGCCGTAAACAAACTGGAATGGTTCGCCCCGCTTGCGGGTGGAGTCGAAAAGTTTTCCGTTTAGGAAACGCCCCTCGTAGTGTATGGTAACGGTATCGCCAACTTCAACGCTATTGCGCTGAGTTTTTACTTGATGAATTATGTAAAGCCCTGTTTCAGTTGGTTGTGCATCAACTTTTTGTCCCTCGAGGTATTGCTTAAGTATCACCTTTTCGTACTCGCCAAAGTCGTTTATCCAGCTCATAAACGCTTCCATCTCTTTTTGAAACTCCTCGGCTGTTTTAACCTCAAGTAATTTGATATCAACCCTCATAAATTCACCGGGATTGATAAACCGTGGGAGGGAGGTTTGGAGAGTTTGAGTAAAAAATGGCTCGGCTTGAATGTAGAACGATGCACTATCACCAGAGTTTAGCATTAGGAAGCATTCGTCAATTGAGCCTTCATACTCAGGCGCGGTAAGCTGAAACTGGCGAACCCCTTGGAAAAATAATGAGTCGCTTACGGTGCGGTAGGCAATAACTGCAGTAACGTAGTTACTTACCGATGCGGGTGTGTCGTTTTCGCCAAGCGTAATAAGTTTGTAATGTATTCCGCTATTGGTTACGCTGTAACCGGGGAATAGTTTTGATTTATTTGAACATGCCGCAAGGGTTAAAAGTGTCAAAACGGCGGGGATAAGAAAGTGATTCTTTGCCATGGAATGCAGAGTTTTATTTTTCTTTAAGGTTTTCATTTTCATTGTAAAAATATAAAATATTTCAATGCTGAATATCAGCCAGCTCAATCTCGTAAACAATTGAAGCCCGTGGGGGAATTTTATCCATATCGCCTATTAAACCATGAGCTAGGTGTGGGGGTAGAATAAACAAGGCTTTTTGTCCTTTCTGCATGTGCATAATACCCTCCTCCAGTCCCGCTTCAACACCTCCATGCCCCACTACCATACTTTTGGGTTTGCCCGGTTCTGATTTGTAACATTCAGTTCCGTCCAGAAGCGAAATACGGTAGTAGTAACTGACTAAATCGCCTTTTTTGGGGTACTGCCCAGAACCCGTACCGTAAACATATAAAAATAATCCGCTAGGGTTTTCTTTCATGGTTAGCCTATGCCTAACGATATAGGCTTTAATTAGTTCCCTGTCTTTCTCGGTAAGCTGATAGTTAATACCTATTAGCTTTTGCTTGGTGTCTGGAATTGATTTTGACTGCTCTGCAACATTTTGTGTTGAAGGGCTGCAGGCGTTTAGCAAAAGCAAAAAAATCAAAAGGGTATTTACTTTTTTAACCATACTCTATGAGTTAAGCTCTGTGGTATGCTTAGCAATTAGCTCCTCAAACTGTTTCACAGCCTCATCCATACTCATAAAAGCCTTACCGCCGGCTGCATTCTTGTGGCCTCCGCCCTGGTAGTATAGCTTTGAGAAAGTATTAACCGGGAAGCTACCCCTTGAACGCAACGAGACTTTTACAAAACCTTCGTTTTCAGTGAAAAGAACCGAAAAAACGATGCCTTTAATTGATAATGGATAGTTAACAAAACCCTCGGTATCGCCAATTTGATGCTTAAATTGGTTTAGGTCGCTGCGGGTAAGCCAAATGCACGCTGAGCGATGCTCAGGGTAAACCTTCATACGTTCGGCAAGCGAGAAGCCAAGCAGCCTCATTCGGTTTTCCGAAAAGTTATTGTAAACCAACCCTTGCACCTCTTCCACAATAACACCTTTGGCAATTAATTTCCCGGCAATGGTAAATGTCCGCTCGCGTGAGCAAGCGTAGCTGAACGAACCCGTATCGGTCATAATGCCAGTATAAAGGCTTACAGCAGATTCATAGTTAATAATACTCTCACCATAAATTTGCTCAATAACCTCATACACCAGCTCGGCGGTTGAGCTGACCTCAGTGTATGAAATTGATATATGGAAAGGGCTTTCGGGTTCAGGGTGATGGTCGATAAGAACCCGTTTGGCGGGCGATTTTTCCAACACTTCGGCCATGTCCTCTACCCGCTTGAATCCGTTAAAGTCCAAACAGAATAGCAGGTCGGCATTTGAAAGCAAATTCTCTACACCCTTTTTATCCCTTGAGTAGTGCATAATCTTATCGGCGTCGGGTAGCCAGCCTAAAAAGTCAGGGAATCCATTGGGTGTAATCATGCGTGTGTCGATACCATTTGCCCTTAATGCATGGTATAGGCCAAGAACTGAGCCAATAGCATCGCCATCGGGGTTGTGATGTGTGGTTATTACTATGTTTTTTGAACTGCTTAGCGCCTTTTTCAGCTCGTTAAGTTGACTTTTATCTATTTGAAGCATCCGTTAGGTTATTTTTATAAACTGTTTACAAAGATATATTTTGAGTTTTACTTTACATTTACTATTTTGGGAAAATAAATTAAAAGCCATATGAATACACGGTTTACTTTTTGTATGATAAAACCCGACGCCTTTAAAAGCGACACGGTTAGCGATATTTTATTGGAAATCCTTAAGGCGGGATTTAAGATAAGGGGGATAAAAATTACCATGCTCACCAAGTCGAAGGCTGAGCAGTTTTACGATATACACCAGGGAAAGGAGTTTTTTGATAGGCTTACAACCTTTATGAGTTCAGGGCCTGTAATGGCAATGGTTTTGGAACGCCCCGATGCGGTTGAATCGCTCCGAAAATTGATTGGTAAAACCGACCCAGCCCAGGCCGACGAGGGGACAATCCGGAAAAAGTTCGGAACCGATACAACCCATAATGCCGTTCATGCGGCCGATAGCTACGAAAATGCCGAGCGCGAGTGGAGTTTCTTCTTCTCCAAGAGAGAAATTTATTAGTGAAATATCCGTATGCCGTTAAGCAAGGTGTAAGTGAATGGTTAAAATTGAATGGCTAAAGGAGGCTCGTGAACCGTTAAAAGTTAAAGGGTAAAGAAGGGTAAAGGGTAAAGGGTAAAGGATAAAGGATAAAGGATAAAGAATAAAGGATAAATGATAAATGATAAATGATAAATGGTAAAGGGTAAAGAGCCTATCATGCATTAGCAGGAATAAAGGTTAATGGATAAGGGATAAAAAATACTGTCTCTTTAAATATCAGCCATTAACCGTTAGCTGTCAACTAAATAATTATCACAGAGTTGCCCATATTTTACAATGTGTTGCACAGTGTGAATCTGTCAAATCTTCGTCATCTGTGTTCTATTTCAATTGGCGACCATCGAAAAACGATATACGACCAACGAAAAAAGCCAGTCCGTATTTGACTGGCTTTTCAAGTGACCCCGGAGGGATTCAAACCCCCAACCTTCTGATCCGTAGTCAGATGCTCTATTCAGTTGAGCTACGGAGTCGTTTGTTTTGCGTGTGCAAAGATAGATATAATTTTTTTTCCTGCAAAGCGTGGTCAAAAAAAAATCCCCAAACGGGGATTTTTTTTACATATCTTCACCTTCAACGCTGCGCTTCTTCTCTTTAATACGAGCCTTTTTACCGGTAAGATTACGTAGGTAGTAAATACGAGCCCTACGAACATGACCCTCCTTAGCAACCTCAATTTGCTCAATGAAGGGTGAGTGTAAAGGGAAAATTCTTTCAACGCCAACACCGCCCGAAATTTTGCGAACGGTAAAGGTTTCAGTTGCGCCGGTTCCCTTACGCTGAATCACAACACCCCTGAAGTTCTGAATACGCTCCTTGTTGCCTTCCTTGATCTTGTAGTGAACAACCACTGTGTCGCCACTTTTAAAATCGGGGTGATTCTTTTTCTCAACAAATGCTTGTTCGGCAATCTTAATGAGATCCATTTTATACTGATTTATTTGATTAACACTAAGGTGTGGAATATTACCGGCCCCTAAGTCCTGATAAGAGATTACACACCAATTCGGCCGCAAAATTATTTACTTTTTAGGAAACTACCAAAAATAGAAGCGATTAATTGTAAAATTTAAATAAAATCAAGTTATTTCCTCTATATGCCTGCTTCGTTCTTTCTTCGGTAAAAGTGTTTTGAGTTTCCATGTTCACCGTATCCAATCTCATCGCCGGTGAGCTGAATGCGTGCCTCAAGGCAATTCTTGCAATCGTCGGCAGCGTCGTCGGTGCAGGGCTTGTTATCGTATAGTTTATAATCGTTACGGTAGGCACCAGGGGTAATATTTGGCATAACGATATTAGCCCCCACTTTTATGGCCTTTTCCCTACCGAGCGGGTCGATTGCCTGAAGTGCCGTAGGCGCAGCAATGTTGATATCCTTCATGAGAATTCGCAGTAAGGCGGTCATTTTAAGGGCCAGGTTAAAGCGTTCGGTAAGCGGGAGAAGTTTATCACGATACAGGTAGAGAGGGGTATCGGGGTGTTCAACGTAAGGTCCCATGCCAACCATGTCCACATCCATTTCCTGCATCCAAAGCAGGTCGTCGGCAAGGTGCTCTAGGGTTTGAAAAGGCAGCCCAATCATTACCCCTGTTCCAACCTGGTATCCTACACGTCGGAGGGCCCTCAGGCATTCCAGCCGTTCGTCAAAATCGTGATGCTTGTCGTTGGGATGAAGCTTTGCATAGAGTTCACGGTTCGAAGCCTCAATGCGGAGCAGGTAACGCATGGCTCCTTTGTTAAACCATCGCTGGTATGTTTCCTCGGTCTGCTCACCAAGCGAAAGTGTAATTCCCAGCTCATGGTTTGTGGCTTTGTTAATTTTATCCAGTAGGTTTTCTATTCTATCAACAAACTCTTTAGTGCTTACTTCGCCAGTTTGAATGGCAATGCTACCGTAACGGTTTTCCCAGGCAAATTTAGCTGCCTCAATTACCTCATCGTCGGTTAAATTATACCGATGAACGTTGGTATTACCAGAACGGATGCCGCAGTAAAAACAGTTTTTACGGCAAATATTCGACATTTCAATTAGCCCCCTGAAGTAAACCCTGCGTCCAATATACTTAGCCTTTACCTCGGCGGCCTTTGTGAAAAGCTTTGTTTTTTCTTCGCCCTCGCAGCCCAAGAGGTATATGAGTTCTTCCTTGTTTAAATTATCTTTATTTAAAAGATTATCGATAATCATTGTAAATTAGTTTGTATTTTTTTCTAAGTTTACCAACTAAAAGTGGTGGTTGATAATCCTTTGCAAAAATAATTTAATTCCCATGGAACGAGCTAAGGCAATAGGTCAAATAATAGCTGTTATAAAACAGCTCAAAAAGGATACGGACGAGTTGTTTGCCCCTGAAAATATCATTAACCACTCGGAATTGCTAATCGAGGAGTATTTCCAGCAGCTTTTCAATCCGTTTTTAAAAAGGGTTAAGGCCAATATTCGTTCTTTGCCGCTGGATGAGTATTTACCCATTGAGCTGGACTCTTGGATTAGAATACTAAAAATGAAACTAGTTGCCATTGAGCGCGGGGAGCATACCGAAAAGTACGCTGAGGTGCTATACATCAAGCAAAGGTTTTACCCAGAATTAATTGAAGTTTTAAAGGAGTTGCAGCTGGAGGCACTTGAAGCCGAATTTGATGCTCGTGTTGATAGGGAACAACTTTCAAAACCAATTCTTGGTCCTAACACCATAGTTCTCTCCATTGAATCGGTAGCTATGCTTATTGCCATGCTATACAACTTCAATATCATTTCGGGTGCGGTTCCCATTGATGATATTTGCAGGAGTTTTGCCGCAATGACTGGTTATAATGCAAGCGAACTAAAGCAGCTGCTTAGGTTTGATGAGGAAAATGGCCGATTAACATCTGTAGTAAAAGCCGAGGATATGGATGTGTTGCTTAAGCTTTTGCGGAGTATAGTGGCCAGAATCGAAAACTTACGCCAGTATACCGATTAGTTATAGGGTATGCATTTGTAGGGCAGGTTGATATCGGGCAGTTCAAACAGAACTACTCCCTCATGGAGCAACTCCTCATCCTCCTCATGGTAGTTCCATATAACCTCAACTTCAAAGTTTGCGCTTCGAAACGACGATATTTTTCTTAAAACGTCGCGGAGATACTTGTATGAAGTTGAGTTGATATACCTAAAGTTAAGGTCAACTATGATTTTTGAGGGCTCTTGGTTTTTGATGAACTCATAGTATTCATCGAGCCAATCGAGTATTTGCTGGTAAAATTCCTTGGCATTCTCCGGGTGCGAAATGCCGGAAATGGAAAATACTTTGGTGTCAGGGTTGAAGTATATTTCGGGTGAATCTATCTCAGCCTCTATTCTTAAAGCTTTCATTGCTCCTTTTTCAATTAACAACGTAAAATTAAACCTTTACCGTTATTATTAGCAAAGTTTTAACCATTCTTTGATAAAAATAGAAAATAAATGGGTGAAGCTATAAACCTTTTTGGTAAAATTACATCAATAAAAAACACTTTTTAACTATTTGCTAGCAGTAAAAAATAATTTTGGTTTTATATTTGTAGTATACACTTAAGCTTCCGGTACTTTCATGAAGAGTTGGTTAGTTAGTTCAAGGAAGTTTTCGATTTTCGCGTAAAATCGGAGTGTTTGGGGCGAAGGAGGTCAGGTTGACCTCCTTCATTTCATTTATTACTTTTTGAAAATGAAGTAAACGGCGAGTATCAAAAACCCAAAACCTATTATGTGGTTTGTCCGAATTGTCTCTGTTTTGAAAGCAAAAAGGGTAAAGCCCATAAATACTACCAGCGTAATAGCCTCCTGAATTACCTTAAGCTCAACAAGCGAAAAGGGACCACCATTCTCTCTGAATCCCAAACGGTTAGCAGGTACCTGAAAAAAGTATTCGAATAGCGCAATGCCCCAGCTTATGAGAACTATTCCTACTAAACTTAAGTTCTCAAACCATTTCATATCCTTGAACTTCAGGTGCCCATACCAAGCTAATGTCATAAATGTGTTTGACAGTATGAGTAGCAGTATGGTAATCAATCCTTTAGTCATACGATTTATTCTAAAAATTGTGTGCAAAATTATAGGTTGTTTTAAAATGCATTGAGCATAAACTCTTTTTATCCTATAATTTTAAGCTAATTCTTGTTAATACTCTATCAATTTTTCGGTACTTTTGTGGTGATATTTAAATCTACTTGCATGTTAGTATCGATGACTGGCTATGGAAAGGCCGAAAGGGTTTTTAGAAACAAAAAAATTGTTGTTGAGGTTCGTTCACTTAACTCAAAGCAGCTCGATTTTAACCTCCGCTTACCAGCCATTTACCGTGAGCTAGAGATGGAAATCAGAACTAAGGTTGCCAAGGAGCTGGAGCGCGGAAAGGTTGATATGTCCATTAGCATGGAGGAGACCGACGAGTCGCAGGCCATACCCATAAACGATTCCGTTTTCATGGCTTACTACCGGCAGCTAAGCGATATTGCTTCAAGAAATAGCATAAATTTTAACCCTGCGGAGGCTGTTCCAGCCATTCTTCGTTTACCTGAGGTTATTAGGGCCCAAAAGGAAGAGATTGCGCCAGAAGAGCTGGACGCAGTTTTGCAGGCATGCGCTGAAGCGTTGAACGCATTAATCCAGTTCCGAAAGCAGGAGGGCGCTATTCTTGAAAAGGATTTACTTGGCCGTGTTAACCTGATACTTGAATACTTGCAAAGGATTGAACCTTTTGAAAATCAGCGCATACAAGATGTGCGTAAACGCATTTCGGACAGCCTAAAACAAATTGATGCCGATATAAAGGTTGACGATAACCGTTTTGAGCAGGAGGTAATTTACTACCTTGAAAAGCTAGACATTACCGAGGAGAAAGTCCGTTTGCGACAGCATTGTAATTACTTTACTGAAACAGTAAACCAACCTGAATCGGTTGGTCGTAAGCTTGGATTTATAGCCCAGGAAATGGGACGCGAAATAAATACCATGGGCTCAAAGGCAAACAATGCCGAAATCCAAAAAATTGTGGTGATGATGAAGGATGAACTTGAGAAAATCAAGGAGCAATCGCTAAACATTTTGTGAAAATGGAAGGCAAGCTTTTAATATTTTCAGCCCCCTCGGGAGCAGGTAAAACAACCATTGTAAGGCATTTGCTGGAAAGGTTTCCTCAGCTGGAATTTTCGGTATCGGCCTGCAGCCGAATGCCACGCGACGGAGAGGTTAACGGCAAGGACTACTACTTCCTTACTGTTGATGAATTCCGTAATAGGATTGAGAATGGTGAATTTGTTGAGTGGGAAGAGGTTTATCCAGGGTCATACTATGGAACCCTATGGTCCGAAATCAAGCGTATTTGGGATAAGGGGCACCATGTGATGTTCGATGTGGATGTGAAAGGAGGAGTTAACCTCAAACGGAAGTTCCCTGATAACTCATTGGCAGTATTTGTGATGCCTCCTTCCATTGATGAGCTGCGTGAACGACTCCTTAAAAGGGGAACTGAAACCGAGGAGTCACTTAAGATGCGTATTGGCAAAGCACAGGAGGAAATGACCTATGCAAATCAGTTCGACTATGTGTTAACCAATAATCAGGTAGAGTCTGCATTTGCTGAGGCTGAGCGTATAGTGGAAAAATTTTTATCGGAAAAAATATGAAACACCCAACTAAGGCAGCTTGCACAAACACAGATGAACAATCTAGGGGTATTCCATCCGCTCGATAAAGAATGTTAAAAGCAAGATAGTAACGTGTTAGTAATTAATAATATAAATATTTCCTACGGATGAAAATTGGACTATTTTTTGGGTCGTTTAACCCAATACACACAGGGCATCTGGTAATAGCCGAATATATACTTGAGTTTTCCGATTTATCGGAGATTTGGTTTGTGGTTAGCCCACAGAATCCGCTAAAAAGCCCTGACGATTTGGAAAAGGATGATCATAGGTTAAACATGGCCCGTTTAGCTGTGCATGAAAACAACAAAAGACTTAAGGTGTGCGATATCGAGATGTCGATGCCCCGCCCTTCATACACCATTGATACTCTCATAAAACTTGGCGAGCTTTACCCTGGCAATGAGTTTGCTTTGATTATTGGCTCCGACACGCTACAAACCCTACCGCAATGGAAAAGCTATTGGGAATTAGTGTCCAGCTACGACTTTTTAGTATATCCTCGCGATTGTAATGCATATAAACAGGATTTCCCAACTGAAAGGTTTAGCTTGGTTGATGCGCCAATTATTGGAATTTCCTCCACTCACATTCGTTCGATAATTGCCAAAGGCAAGGATGTTTTGGGATATGTACCCGACGATGTATGGGACTACATTGAGCGTCATGGACTCTATGGTTACAAGGGGATAAAGATTTCAAATTTATAGGATGGAAAAACTCGATGAATTGCTTCAGGATGGAAGGTTTGCTGAAGCTGAGGAACTACTTTTAAAATTAGACCAAGCTGACGATAGCGTTTTGTATAGCTGGGGCCGATTGTATTCCAGAAAAGGTGAAGAGGCAAAGGCTATTTCGTATTATGTTAAAGCATTAGAGATTAACCCCAATAACGAGAATGCCAAGGTAAGACTCGAGATTGCTAGAGAAATATTCTCGTTCCGCGACCCAAACCTATACAACCATTAGGGCATCTGCAAATTCCCTATTAACACCTGGATTGCAATTTCAGCCGATTTGGCTTGTATTAAAGCATTCTGATACCTAAACTCAGCATTAAGGTAACGGATTTGGGCGTCGCGAAGCTCAAGGTCACTTATTAGCCCAACCCGATACTTCTCAATTGAAATATCGGAGTTTTGCTTAGCTAGCTGTGCCGATTTCATTTCAATTTCTACCAGGTTAGTTGCTAGTAGTAGGTTGTTTGTAAGCCTTACGGCTTCGGCGGTTAAATCATTCTCCAATGCCTGTAGGTTGAATTGCTGGTTCTCCAAGTAGATGCGAGCATTGGCAATATTTCTGTTTACATTGAATCCATTGAATAGTGGAACCCCAAGCGTTACTCCATGCGAAGGTCCTATGTTCCGCGAAAGAGTTGTTGACCCATCAGGTGTGTTGCTTTGGCTAAAATTATATGCTGAAGCGAGAGTAAGACGAGGGTATCGTGAGGCTTGCGCTTCCTTAATAGCAATCTGTTTCAAACGGAAATTTAACCTCGAAATTAGCAACTCCTTATTATTACTTTTAAGCATTGTTATTACTGAATCCTGACTGTAAAGTTTGACTTCGGGAATTTTACTTTCAATTTCAAACTGTATTGAAGGATCGCGGCCAAGGAGCTTGTTCAGGGTAATGGTAAGGTCTTTAATCCTATTAATTTGCCGTAACACTTGGGTTGAATCGGTTCGGTAATCAACCTCGGCTTGCATAACGGCTAGCAGGTAGCTAGTGCCAATGGCTGCCTTTTCCCTAGCTATACTTAGCCTATCGGCAGATAGGCGCAGTATCTCTTTATAAATTTCTAGCAGTTGCTTTTCCGCCGAAAGGGTATAGTAATTTATAATAATATCCGATACCACATCCTCAACCTTAAGTTGATAAACGATGCTGTTAATTTCAGCCAGAGTGCTTAGTCGCTGGCGGTTGGCAAACATGGCAAAACCATCAAAGAGTGTCCATGAGAGCTGAACCCCACCATAAACTGAAGTGGTTGGATAGTTTTTTGTTTCGTTAACAGCGCCAGTTGCCAGTTCCTGGCGTATGTCGTAGTTGGTTCCGCTAGCTGAGGAGTTAATATCTATTTTCGGAAGAAATCCCGCAGCACCTAAAGTGTTGTTGTTGCGTGCAACCTGTTCCTCGTTTCGGGCTATTTGAAGGGAGAAATTGTTTTCCAATCCAATTTTAATGGCATCGGAGATTCTAAGTGTATCGGCTGATTGTGCATATGAGGCTGAACATGAACTTGCAAGAAACAAGAGCATTATCATACATTGTAATGTATTTTTTATTTTACTCCTCATCATGGCGGATAACATTGGGTTTTTTGGTTGAAACAAAGGTGTATAGTGCTGGTATTACGTATAGCGTTAGAATAAGGGCAAAGAGTAATCCTCCAATTATTGTAACCCCCATTGGAATACGGCTGGTTGATGAGGCTCCTAAAGCCAAAGCAATGGGTAAAGTTCCGAAAATGGTGGCAAGACTTGTCATCAGAATGGGGCGTAACCTTTGCTTAGCAGCAAAGGTAACTGCCTCAAACTTATTCATGCCCGTAATCTTTTTCTGATTGGCAAATTCCACAATCAGAATACCGTTTTTGGTAACAATTCCAACCAGCACAATTATACCAATCTGGCTAAATATGTTTAGGGTGTGTCCCAACATCCATAACGAGAGGACTGCCCCAGCCAATGCAAGTGGAACTGTAAACATAATAATAAGTGGGTCACGAAAGCTCTCAAACTGGGCTGCCAAAACCAGGTAAACAAGAATTAGCGCAAGAAGAAAAGCAAAGTATAGGCTGTTTGAACTTTCCTCAAACTGTTGCGATATGCCGGTTAAAGTGGTGGAAAAGCTTTCGTCGAGCACTTCCTTGGAAATCTCTCGCATGGCATCAATACCTTGTCCTAACGTGTAGCCGGGTGCAGGGGAGGCACTGAATGTGGCCGAAATGTAACGGTTATACCTGTAACGCTGTGGAGGAATACTTTGCTCGCTGGTTCTGATAAGCGAACCTAAGTCGACAAGGTTTCCCTTTGTGCTTCGCACATATATGTTCTTTAGGTCATCGGGATCATCGCGGAAGGGTCTGTCGGCTTGGCCAATTACGTAGTACTGCTTCCCATTCCGAATAAAGAAGCCATAACGCTGTCCGCTAAAGTAAAGCTGAAGGGCATCGGCAACATCCCTTACGGTAACACCGGAGGCTCTTGCCTTATCGCGGTCAATTTCAACAACAAGCTCAGGCTTATTAAACTTTAGGTTGATATCAACTACCTGGAAGCGCTCATCGGCCTGAGCACGGGCTAAAAATTCCGGTACAACCTGCTTTAGCTTTTGGAAGTTGGGTGCCTGCACCACAAACTGAACCGGTAAACCGCCACCCCTTCCAGTGCTTATGGTTTGATCCTGTATTACATACGACTGGGCAAAAGTTTTAGTGCGAACGTATGATGATATTTGATCGGCCAGTTGTGCCTGTGATCGTTCACGCTCGTTTGGCTGGGTTAGTAGTAACCGAACAAATCCTCTATTTGTGCCACCTCCCCAGCCGGGCGCCGAAAGGGCAATCATAGCTTTCTTTTCAGGTATGGTATCAACATACGAGGCTAGTTCGTAAATATACTCATCAATGGCTTCAAACGAGGTGCCTTCGGGTGCAGTAACGTTAATTGATAATCTACCTTTATCTTCCATGGGCGCCAGTTCCGAAGGAATACGGCTGCCAATAGTAAAAATAATTAATAAAGAGATCCCCATAACCACAAACGCTAACCACCTGCGGTTTATGAATGATTGTAACGATCTTCCGTAGTACTCTGATAACCAGTTAATCCCTTGGCCAATAGCGGCCATCATTTTCCCTTCCTTTTGCGTTCTTGTCAAAAGGCGAGTGCTCATCATTGGGGTTAGGGTAAGCGATACAATTGAAGAAATTAGCACAGCGGCTGCCACAACTACTCCAAACTCGCGGAAAAGCCTCCCAGTAATACCTTGTAGAAAAACAATTGGCATGAATACCGCAACCAGAGTGATAGTTGTGGATATAATGGCAAAGAAAATCTCCTTACTACCTGTGTATCCCGCTTTATAGTTGTCCATACCATGCTCAATTTTGGAGTAGATGTTCTCCATAACAACAATGGCATCGTCAACTACAATACCAGTGGCAAGTACTACACCTAAAAGCGTTAGGATATTAATGGTAAACCCAAAAAGGTACATAACAAAAAAGGTTCCTATTAACGAAATAGGAATGGCAATAATTGGAATTAAGGTAGTGCGCCAGTTTCGTAGGAAAATAAAAATTACAAGAACAACCAGCATAAAGGCCAGGAGAATGGTTTCCTCAACCTCAGATATTGCCTTGCGGATATTTATTGTTGAATCGTAAGCGTAATTTAGGGTGATATCTTCGGGCAATTCCTTACGGAGCTGATCAACACGCTTGTAGGCCTCATCGGCAATGTTGATGTAGTTTGCACCGGGCTGTGGGGTTAGAGCAACACCAACCATAGGGATTAGCCCATTACCACGGAGTAGTGTTCGCTCGTTCTCAGGGGCATAATCGGCTTTGCCAACATCTTTAACCCTAACGGGAACGTTATTGGTATATTTGATTATTAGGTTGTTAAACTCCTCGGGTGTTTCGAGTCGACCAAGAGTTCGGATTGAAAGGGTGGTTTGGTAACCCTCAATCATACCAGTGGGAAGTTCAACGTTCTCGCGCGAAAGCGCATTGCGAATATCCGAGGGGGTTACATTGAACGCAGCCAACTTTTTCGGGTCGAGGTACAATCGCATGGCATAACGTTTTTCGCCCCATATATTTACTAGGCTAACACCCTGAATGGTTTGCAATCGTTCCTTAACTACATTATTGGCAATATCGGTTAGCTCAAGCAAATCGCGCTTGGTGCTTTGAACCGTAACGGTAAGTATGGTTTCCGCATTGGCGTCAGCTTTGCTGATAATGGGCGGGTCAGCATCGGGTGGGAGATTACGGATTGCACGCGATACTCGGTCGCGTACATCGTTGGCGGCATTGTCCATGTTAATACCTAACTCAAACTCTACGGTTATGTTGCTACGCCCATCGGAACTTGATGATGTAATGTTTTTTATACCGTCAATCCCATTTATTTGAGCCTCAAGAGGCTCAGTGATTTGTGCCTCAATAACTGCTGAGTTGGCTCCAACATACGATGTGGAAACCGTAACCACCGGCGGGTCGACACTAGGGTATTCCCTAACGCCAAGGTAAGTGAAGCCAATTACACCAAAAAGAATAATTACTATTGAAACCACCGATGCCAGTACTGGCCTATTTATACTTACTGTCGAAATATTCACTTTGGTAACCTTGTTTAGTTAAAACCTTTAGTTTTGCTTGATGTTAATGCTAACAGGCATACCGTTTCGTACTGAGGTTAAACCTGAAATAATTAGGCTGTCGCCGGCATTCAAGCCATCAATTACCTCAACCGTAGTTCCTGTTCGTTCGCCTATCCTTACCTGAACACGCTTCGCTTTTCCCTGGGAATAAACAAAAACATTTTGGATATCCATGTCGGGAACAATAGCCCTGGGCGGAATAAGTATCGATCGTGGACTTTTTTCAAAAACCAAGGTTGCTTTGACGTAGGAGCCAGGAATTATCTGATTACTCTTGTTTTCGGCAATTGCCCTAACCTTAAGTGAACGTGTTTCAGGGTCAATTTGGGCATCGGTAGCGTAAACCTTGGCGGGGTATTGTGTTTGTCCATCCCCTGCAGTAAACTTTACATCCATGTTATTGGATACTAGGCTGGCGTAACGCTCCGGTATTGCAAACTCCAACTTCAATGGATTATCCTGAACCAGAGTGGCAATGGTAGTGTTAACCGATACAAATGCTCCGGGACTAACATATCTTAAACCTATTCTTCCATCAAAAGGAGCTCGTACCTCGGCCTTTTCCAGCATCGCTTTGGATTGAGCGATATCAGCTCTAATAGCCTCAAGTTTATTCAGCGATGTTTCATACTCCTGTACGCTAATGGCATTGATCTCGAGCATACGTTTCTTGCGTTGCTCATCGTCGGCGGCTAGCTTCTCCTCAATCACCCTGCGCTGGAGCAGCGCCCTTATATCGGCGTCGTTTATACGGGCAAGAAGTTGTCCTTTTCGTACCCAAGTTCCTTCAGTAATGTTTAGCTCAACAATTTTTCCGGCCATCTCGGAGCGTAGTTCAACCCACTCATTGGGGAGTATGGTTCCCGGAACAGTTATGGTTCTTTCATACTCAGAGAATCCAACTATAACTCCATCAACTACAATTGCCTGTCGGCCACGCCCCTCACTGGGTTTATTCTCCTTGTTGGTTTTGCTGCACGATATGCTTGCTAGGGTAAGGGCAACAAGCAAAATGAAATAAAAAATTTTCCGGCTCATTGTATTCCATTTATAACTGAAATTTAAGACTATTTTTTATGTAAAAGGATTAATACGGTAAAAATGTTTAAATGTTGAAAAGTTATACTTGACTCATTTTTTTTATTTTTAATAATTTTATCATAAAGATTTGAAATAGTGATAATTAATAAAATAGTTTGTTGTTAAGGCCTCAATAGCCGAGTTCATTTTAAAAATTATTAAACAGATGGTTACAGTTGTAAAAAGAATTTCCTGTTTACTCATAATTTTTTTGAGTAGCATTTCAATGGCACAGGTCGATGTGAAGATGATTCTCCGGAATCCCCTTCCATCAGAAATAAACGAATGGGTAAATGATCCTTCCCTTTTTCAGCTAGTAATAACGAATATGGGAAACGATGAATACCCTAATTGTACGGCTGGTTTTACCCTTACCAATGATAAGGGTAAAGTAATTGCAAGCACTAAAACTGGTAGTAGGTACTTGCCAAGGTTTACCATTTTAAAACCACCATCGGTTTTAATACTAAACGGGCCACAAATACTCAATATGAATGCCATTGAGTATGATAAAAGCATTGAACAGGTTGCTCTTAACACTAATGCTTTACCCGAGGGGAACTATCAGCTTTGTGTGAGCATTTACGATTATCGTGGCAATAATATTACCATAGGGGGTGAATACTGTATGAACATTATAACCCAAATTCCTGAACCTCCTTCCATTATTTCCCCTTCGGATAACGAGGTTTTAGTATCATCTATACCCATTTTTCGTTGGATGCCGGTTACAAACTATAATCCTCGGACTGTTCAGCCTCGGTATAAGGTTAAAGTGTGCCCTGTTTTTAAAGGGCAAACACCTCGAACGGCGATAGATGTAAACCCTGTTCTATTCGAAAAGAATGACCTTTCCACAACTTTTTACCAAGCAATTCCAGGGGATTTACCTTTCGATTTTTATCCGCAGGTAACCCAATACGCATGGGTTGTTCAAGCATTCGACTCCTATGGCAAACCGCTTGGCGGTAACCAGGGGAGGAGTGAGGTTGCCACCTTTAGGGTTGGAAAGGACGAGCAGGAATTTACCATCGATAACATTTATCCCATTGCTGGAGATACCTTGCCGTGGACTCATCCTCAGCTTATTACCAACATTTCACCCTTTAATACAAACGTGACACAGGTTGCCCTTCAGCTAACTGTAAGGGAAGATGGTTCATCCACAACGTACTCGTACCCCAAGGTTATGACCTATTCATCGCGACAGTTCGAAAGCCCTATTACTCCCGAATTGGCAGGGGTGGTTGTGTGTAACTATTCAGGTGGTGCTATAGCACCATTTATGGCAGCATTAAAGCAAGGGAAAAGATATTTCTGGAAGGTTGATGCAACCATTACTACCGCCGACGGTAAAACCACCACCGTTCATTCTAGGGAAACATCTTTCACCATTGGACTAGGCAAAGCCAGGAGTCTAAAACCTGCTGCCGATACCTTGATGGAGAAAAGCAAAGGGGTAGAACTTTCGTTTGAGGTTACCAAGCCACAACAGCTGAACTATCCAAACCATCAACTTTTCAATGTACCATACTTTAATGGTGCTTATGCTACCACAAAAGCAACTGCAAAAATTAGGTTTGAGGTTTCAAAAAAGCAATCGTTCGATTCCTTAGTTTATCAGTCAACCATTACGCTTCCTGCTTCCGGTGATTACTCAACCGGCAGTGAATGCGATGAACTTTTCCAGAGGATAAAGCATAGGATAAGTGCTATTGCCGATACCGGTAAGTATTTCTGGAGAGTTAAGTATTTAGATCCTATTGATGATGCCTACTTTACCTCTCAACCCGCAAGTTTCAGGCTTGTTGCCGATAGCTTAATCTCTTGTTTTGAGATGAATGTAGATAGGCCTACCAATAATGGCAAATGGACTAATAACGACAAGCCAACATTTGCTGTCACCATTAAACCAAATATCAATAAAAAATATATTACCGGAGGTAGGCTTAGGATTTGGAAGATGACTTCGGAATCGCAAAGTATCGCCGATGCCAAAAAGGAAAAACCTGTTTTTGACGAGACCTTTACAGGTAACGATAATGCTAAGATTTTTGAGTTCTCAACCGATATGAATGGCTACACCCGTTGGGATTTACCTTTTGTAAATGGCGACTCAAATTCAAAGGAATTTAAAGGCGACGATAATACATACTATACCTGGAATTTCCGACTCAATTACAATAAGGATTCGATACGAGCCGATGGGTGCAAGTGTAAGGCCGATTCAGTTATATCGAATCAGGGTGTATTTCAGATAAAGACATCCGATAAAGATGAAAACCCTTGCACCGGCGATTGCTTCGCAGAGGCTCCAACAAACACTACTCCGGGAACTCAAACCCTTACAAAGGATAGTACGGTAACTATCGGTAAATTTACCATGAAATTGATAAGTGTTAACGGAACTCCCGCCTCCCTTTCGGGAGAGGGGTCTATAGAGGTACCCTATTTACGGGCTCCAATTCTTGTTGAGTTTTCTAATATTCGCGTTAATAGCGATAATAAAGTTTATCAGGGAGAGGTATATGCCAAAATCGACCCCGCTGCACCTTACTCAAAAGCCGATGGTAACGATTTTGAGGGCAAGGTGCTCAACATGGCCGATAATCAATTGAAATCAATTTATGAATGGTCATCAAGTCTTGGGCGTTTGGTGAGCGGTTTTGTGAATACAAATCCCGTAACCCTACCAATAGGCCTCGATAAGGATTTCGATGGATATAAATCTACGGTGGCAATCATTGCCATGAAATTTACACCAACACAGGCTGTGTTGAATGCTGCCACCTGGGTTGAACTCCCAGCATTAGGACCCGATGTGGGCTTTGGTTTGGGTGTTAAAAACCTTTGTTTCCACAAGGATGGCCTTGCAGGCATGAAACGTGCTGAGCTTTACCTTGTTCGCGACTTTGGTTACCAATCGGGCGAAAGCTGGAGCTTCCTTTTCAAATCGCCAACCCCAACCGATTCGGGTACCTATGCCAAGTGGGACTGTAAGGGGCTTCATCATATTGAGGTGAAGGCAGAGGTGGAGTTCCCAAAAAGTTGGCTTAAAATGGCTAACCCCGACGATTCGTTACGAAATGTTAAGGCCTACTTTGCCGGAAGGGCTGAAAAGAACGGGAATTCATGGGGATGGATACTAAATGCAAATATGGATGACTGCGAGTTTACCCAGCTCCCGGGCTTTAGGATGAAGGTGAATAGCATGGTGTTCGATTATACAACCATCCGAAATCCTGAGAGTATTACATTCCCAGCGGGTTACACTGGCGATAAAACAAATACCTGGAAAGGTTTCTATATCAAGAATGCCGAGGTTACACTCCCCGATAAACTGAAAACTTTTGACGATGCAAATCCCAAAATACAGGTTTCAAACCTAATCATTGACCGTAATGGTATAACGGGGAAACTCTATGCTGAGAATATTTTCCAGCAATTTGATGGAGACTTTGGGGGTTGGGGCGGAAGCATTGATACCCTTAAGGCCGAGATGATCAATAATACTCTAATTAATTGGCGAATGAGGGGGAGAATTAAAACCTCATTTACCGACACGCTATTTGTTTATAACGGGCTCTTTAACCGTAGCGTTAACCAGGATAATAACACTATCAGTAAAGACTATACTCTTGAACTGGTTGTAAACACTGAACATGGTTATGAGCGAGATATACCAATATCGTGGCTTCCTCTTAAAATGAAAATTGACCCCGCAACCTCAATCAAAGTAACCTACGATAAAAAAGATGTTAAAGCCGAGGCCAATCTCAATGCGACTCTAACGTTTGAGGGTTCTAACGATATTGTGTCCAAATTAGATTTTAAGGGGATAAAGGTTGAAGGGCTAAAGTTTAAAACCTTTGAGCCATATGTTGAAAATGGTAGTTGGGATTTTGCAAGCCCCCAGCACTCTTTGGCCGGATTTCCAGTCAATATAGATGGTGTAAGTTCTATAACCCGTTTTAGCGAAGGCGCATTCGGACCTGGAATTCGCTTTAACCTGAATATCGGCCTGCAGTCAGGATCGAATGCAGTGAATGGAACCACAACGCTGACCCTTTGGAGCAAGCTGCTTAACGTACAAGGTCGACAACGCTTTGTTTTTGATGGTGCTGAACTCGACTCAATTGGTGTAAACGCTGATTTGGGTGCAGTTAAAATACGTGGTGGGTTAAACCTTTTCCAATCCGATGCCACCTATGGCGATGGTTATCGAGGAGTAGTAACAGCCAGTTTTATCGATAAAATCACAGCCTCAGCTACTGCTCAGTTTGGAAAGGTTAATAATTTTAGATACTGGTATATTGATGCTAAAACCATTTTACCAACTGGACTACCGGTATTTACCAACTTTGCCTTGTATGGTTTTGGTGGTGGAGCATGGCACAAGATGCGCCGTTCCGGCACAACAAACCTTACAGAACAGGCAGCAGCCCCCGATAGCAGTAAAAATCCTTCAAAAACCAATTCAGGGTTTACTTACGTCCCCGATAACTCAGCCTCGTTAGGTTTATCGGCAATGGTTGTTATGGGAACACACCCATCGGCCGAGACCTTTAACGGCGACTTTACATTACAGGCTCAGTTCCAAAGTGGCGGTGGTTTAGGTTCAGTATCTTTAACAGGAAACGGGTATATGCTTTGCAGCATTGCCGATAGGAGTAAAGCAAAAATTACTGCTGATGCCGATATTACCTATAGTGTTCCGGAACAAACCCTGCACGGCGTATTCAATGCAAATGTAAATTACCAACCCCTTACTGGTACCGGGCAAATGGTTATGCATTTTGCCCCCGATTTATGGTACGTGAAGTTTGGTGAGCCTAATAATCGCATGCGCTTAACCTTTGCCGACTGGCTCAGGAGCGATGCCTACCTGATGGTTGGGCAACAACTTCCATCGCCACCGCCTTTGCCGGCTGAGGTTCAGCAAGCCTTTCCGGGTTACAGCCAAACCCGGAGCCCAATGATTGAAACAGGGAATGGTTTAGCGTTAGGGGCAAGCACTGGATTTAACACAGGTCGTCAGCAATACCTGATTTTCTATGGCAATGTGGCGGCAATGGCTGGTTACGATATGGCCATGCTTAAGTATAATGGAATTTCGTGTGATGGTAGAAGTGGTGAAATGGGTATCAACGGCTGGTATGCAACGGGACAGGTTTATGCCTACCTTAATGCGTCCATTGGTATGCATGTGGATGTATGGTTTACCAGTGGTGACTATGAAATTCTTAGTTTGAACTCAGCAGCCATGCTCGAGGCGGGATTGCCTAATCCAACTTGGATGAAAGGGGCAATTGGAGGTAATTACAATATTCTCGGCGGTGCCGTTAAGGGGTACTGCAACTATCGTTTCAGCATGGGCGATGAATGCCAAATGGTAGGTGATAATCCGCTCTCACGTATCGACCTGATTTCCGATATTAGTCCTACTGGAGGACAAAACGGAGTGGATGTCTCAACGGAGGCACAACTGGCTTTGAATTTCAAGCTAAATGATCCTTTTGAGGTTAAGGAAATGACCAACAACGGTCAAAACCGTATTCGTAAATTCAGGGTTAAGATTGATAGGTTTAAAATTGTAAGTGCTGCTAACAACGATTCAATTCCAGGTAGAATAAATATTGACTCCGAAGGATTTTCAGCCTACTATAAACCATTCGAGATGCTCGAAGGAAATACCAACTTTAAGGTAATGGCCTCGGTGTATGGCGAAGAACTTGTTAATGGGGTATGGTGTCCTGCTACAAATCAAAATGGACAGGTGATAAAACAGCAGGTTACAGCAACCTTTAGAACTGGCTCAAGGCCTGATCGAATTACTGAGCAGAATGTTGCCTATAGTTACCCAGTAATGGGGCATCAATACTTCTTGCAGGATGAATGCCGTGCCGGCCAGGTTCAGCTGAAATCGGGGCAAAGCTATCTGTTCCAACCCCGTAAAGGATACGATGTGCAATTCATTGTACGTTTTATGCCCACCGATATTGCATTAATACCAGTTGATGTGCCACTTACATATAACGCTTCAACCAACACTTTGCTCTTTGATATTCCTAATCTGATCAACAGTAAATCATACTACATTCAGTTTATTAGGAAGGAGATTCCAAACGATCCAAACCTAGCTCGGATGCTTGAGTTTGGTCAGCAATTTATAAATAGCGGCGGTGTTCCTTCATCATTGAATGTAAGCGAAACAAATATTTACAACAGGGGAGGTTCGCAGGTAAATCTTGCTCGAAGAACAATCAATCAGAATTCAAATCTTTCATCGGGCGAATGGTTGTTGTATGCTATTTGGTTCAATACCAGTAGGTTTAATACGTTAAGCCAGAAGTTGGCCGCGTTCAACTATGTGTCAACAACAGCAGAGGCTAATGGAAATTTTGAACGTGTAACTGCTACCTACCAAGGAAGTGAATGTTTTGATCGTTTCGATTTTAATCCAATTACTTGGGTTTCGTCAGGCACTGTAAACAGGTTTGGCCCTCTGGTTAAGATAAATGCATGGGAGCGCAACTCGCAATGGCATAATCAGTTTGCCAATCCTATGGTTTACGATGAAATAGCATGGATGCAAAGCCGAAATCTCTGGACAGGTTCCATCCGGTACAACCAGTATATGACCGACCCCTCGTTAAATTTTGTTGATATCGATTTCAACTCAAGCATGCCTGTTTCAGGAAATACTCTGGGGCAACCTTTCGGAGTAGGAGGAGCCGGTAGTACGGGCCAATCGTCAACCGGTGCAGCATCTTTAGTTACAGGAGGTTTCTCTACTTCAAATCAACCCCAAAATCTGAATCTATTCCAATCGACATCAGCACCCTATATCAAGTTAACATACAATCATGGGATTATAGTCCCTGCCGATTTTATCAGCCTCAAAAATAGGGCTATTGCAATACTTTCGAATCCCTTAGTATCGCTCACTGCAAGCAATAGAAGTAGATTAAACGCCATTGTTAATAGAAATTACCAAAGGATGTTTAGGGGAACCTATCCTTTGAATTTCTATTACAACTACTTTGGCTGTAGGGTTGTCGATACCCAGCCTGTTACCATCAGCAAACCTTTCATTTACTAAATCACAAACCTCAGGAATATGAAAAGGTATCTGCAAATTGGTATAATAGCCTGCCTGGTTAATGGTTATGTACATGTTCAGGCGCAGGAAGAAGCCAAGAAACCAAAAATAGATTTTAAGGCCTCGGCAACCCTGACCAGCAACTTTTACTCGTCCAGCGGAATTGATCCACGCCAGCCAAGCAATATGCAGTATGGTATTGTTAGGGCAAGTGTTATGCTTTGGGATATGGTAGAGCTCCCATTTGAGCTTTACTTTACTACAGGTCAAACCCGGTTTCAGCAACCGTTTAACCAGTTTGGGGTAAGCCCAAAGATATCGAACTGGCTTACGTTGCATGCAGGCTATTTCTCAACTCGTTTTTCCGATTTTACCTTTGGCGATTTGCGCCTGCTGGGAGGCGGATTTGAGCTAACGCCAGGTAATTTCAGGCTCAAAGCGGTTTACGGGCGAAGCAGGCAAGCCATTGAGCCCGATAAGGTAAGCTTTGCACCGGGAGTGTATAGCCAAAACGCTTATGCCGTATCGTTAGGGTATGGAAATCTTTCCAAATCATACTTTAATATTAACCTATTCCACGCAAAAGACGATTCGACATCGGTAAAAAGCGATTCAGTCAGAGTTAAGCCTGCCGAAAATCTGGTAACCTCTATTGATTTTGGTGTTAAGCTCGGAAAATACGTTAGCCTAAAGGGCGAAGGGGCCGTTTCGGCTTTTTCATCGAACCTCAATTCCGATGCGTTGGATAATGTTACGGTGAATGTTCCAACGTTTCTTTTCACGCCCAATGCTTCATCGCGTATCGATGGGGCAGGTAAATTGAGCCTTGATCTTAATCCATCGGCTTACTGGTCGGTCTCGCTGGGTGCCCGATGGGTTGGCCCCGGCTTTAACACCCTTGGCTATGCCCTTATGCCAAACGACTTATTGGAATACACCATTTCTCCTAAAATTCGATTACTCCAGAATAAATTTATGCTACGTGCTCGATTGGGTGTGCGCTATAATAACCTGCGCGATAACCGTTTGGCTACCACAAGTAGGTTAACTGGTATGGTTAGTGCTACTTATCAGGTTACAAAAATATTTGGCATTGATGGTACATATAGTAAAAACCAAATTGAGTCGGGACATAAAATTGATACCCTACGGATATCGAATGTTTTTGACTCATACACTTTAACCCCACGATTAATGTTCAATGCCTTTGGTGGCACCAATAACCTTATGCTTACAGTGAATTACCAAAACTCAACTGACAAGAATGCCTATACACAGAGCCTTAACAGTGTGAAAACAAACGGGGTGAATCTTATCCATATCCTTACTCTGCCGAGCTCGTTATCGTTTAGCACAACTGTACTAAGCAATAAAACCGATATGGACATTTATAGCTCTAAAATTGCTCATGTAAGCGAAACGGTTGGAAAGCGTTTTTTCAAGGATAGGTTGAATACCTCGGCCAGTTTGGGCGTGAACTGGGTTGAGGTTAAAGATAAAAGCACCCAACTGGTATTCAGAATAAACGCCTCGTATAGCCTTAAAAAATATGGCAGCTTGAGTTTCTTCATCACCAATAATAGCTATAGGGGCTATGGTGTAATCAACCAGGATTACAATGAGATATACGGTAACTTACAGTATAATATCAACTTCTAAAATCAGATGCAATGAAAACCAATAAAAATAGATATAGGATAATTGGCTTTATGGCAATGCTTATGTTGCTTATACATTTTAACTGTTTTGCGCAAAATGTCGATAAATCGGGTTCTAATTATACGTCAATTAAATTGATAGCCCGCGCCACTTCCGACTCGGTGGTTTTACGGTGGGCACCAGCTGCAGCTGGTGGTTGGGAAATCGCCAATACCTTGGGTTACCGGGTTGAACGCCTAACAGTGGAAGACGGTATGGAAATTACCGCAAAAGCGTATAAGACTTTAGTGCAGCAACCCATTAAGCCCATGCCGCTCGACGTTTGGATGCAGTATGCCGGGCCAAATAATAAATATTCGGCCATTGCTGCCCAAGCCCTTTATGGCAAGTTGTTTGTGCCTAATCCTCTGAAATCGGATAGTTTAATCAATTTGCGCAACGCTGCCGATGAGCTCTCGAATCGATACTCGTTTGCCCTTTTTGCAGCCGATAACGATCCTATTACTGCCAATGCATTGGGTCTGAGGTATGTTGACAAAGATGTGTCGGTTAATACACGATACATATACCGGGTTTTTGTTGCCGCAACTACCCATGGGATGGCATTCGATACCGCATACGTTATGGTTGAAACCTTGCCAACCAAAGGTGTTGACTACCCCGTTGGTTTTGATTTTCGAAGTGGCGATGGATCCATTCAACTTGTTTGGCCCAATAGCCTAAATTCCAATTTTGTTGGTTATTACCTTTACCGTTCCGACGATGGTGGAAAAAACTTTAAGCTTAGGAACCAGGTTCCCATTGTTTATGCCCAAGGATCAGGTCAGATCCAAACTGAGAATATTTTGTATATCGATACGGCAACAATCAACTATAAGGTTTATACTTATCGTTTGGTTGGCATAACGCCATTTGGCGAGTTAAGTAACCCATCGGAGATAAAGGCTTTTTCGCGCGATCTTACCCCGCCACCAGCACCCGTTCTTAGTAAACCCAAGCAGATTGCTCCCGGAAAAATTAAACTTACATGGGAATACAAATCCCAACCATCCGATTTAAAGGGTTTTGTTGTGTCGCAAAGCAATTCGGCTAACAACAATTATAGGTTCATAACAGCAAAGCCCCTTGCCAAAAACGCAAAGGAATATATAGTTGATTTAGGCGATGACTTTGAAGCCTACCTGATGGTAGCTGCTGTTGATACTGCTGGTAATTTGGGATTTTCATTACCTGTTCTGGCTACCCTTACTGAAACACCAGTTCCAATGCCACCCCAAGATGTTACTGGTAAAATAGATAAAAGCGGTCGCGTAACCCTATCGTGGAAACCCGTTAGTTCTAAAAATATTATTGGATATAGAGTGTACAGGGCAAACGATCCTTCGCATGAGTTCATTGCTGTTTCCGGACATATTCATCCCGACACAGTGTTTTTCGATTCCATTTCGCTCAATACCTTGTCGCAGAATATATACTATCGGGTAGCAGCAGTTAATAGCCGCTATCAGTATTCGGAACAGTCGCCAATTCTAAAGTTGCGCCGTCCCGATTCTAATCCGCCCGCTCCGGCTGTTATCTCCGATTTTTCGGTTACCGATAAGTCGGTAACCCTCAATTGGCATTGCAGCCCAAGTTCCGATGTGGCCATACAACGTATTTTGCGACGAACCGAAAACGATTCGCAGTGGGCCGTGATAGACAGCCTTAAGTCAGGCTTAGGAAAATATGTCGATTTGAAGATTGTTCCCAAAACAACCTACTACTACTCGCTGGTAAGTGTCGATAGTTCTGGAAATGTTTCAAAGATGGCCAATACCATAACGGCTCGGCCCTACGACACCGGTAAACGTGAATCGGTTAAGCAGTTTACTGCCCTGTATAACAAACAAAGTAAATCGGTAACGCTAAAATGGCAATACACCGCAAATCAGCCAGCCAGATACTGGTTTGTAATTTACAGAAAAACCAACGATAACGATTTTGTCGAGCTCAAAGGCCTTAAACCCGAGGTTTATGAGTTTGTTGATTCATCACCGGTAAAAGGTTCAAATATCTATGGAATTATTGTTATGACTGCCGATGGAGGACAATCGGAAATGGTAACCCAAAAGATTGATGTTTCCGAGTAAAAGCAATAAGCCCTGCAAAAAGCAGGGCTTTTATACAATTTCTTTGACTTTTAAGACCTTAGATCAAACCAATTTTTACTCCGGCCCAGCTACTTGCCAACAGTAACATTTTTTTTGTATTGCTTATGCGGTAACGCTTACCAAGTAGTTTATGGGGAGGTATCCGTTTGATTTTATTGAACAGCGATAGGTAGTAACGGTAAGCCACATAAACCCCAAGTTTTGAGTTGCTACCCAGCATTTTAATGCCTAAAAGTGCAGCGTCAAAATCCGATTGAATATCGGCTTCAATTTGTAGTTTTTGTTCCAGAGTAAAGTTGTTGAAGTCGATATCGGGAAAGTAAACCCTGCCAAGGTTGTTGAAGTCCTCGCCTATATCGCGCAAGAAATTGATTTTTTGGAATGCCGCACCCAGTCTTCGTGCTGGTTGGTAAAGTTTTTCATACTTTACCTGATCGCCTCTGCAAAAAACTTTTAGGCACATTAGTCCAACCACTTCGGCCGAACCGTAAATGTATTCGCCTATCTTATCCCTATCGTAGGAGGTTGGGTTAAGATCCATTTCCATGCTTTGCAGAAAGGCATCTATTAGGTGCCTATCTATGCTGTACTGGTTAACCACAAGCTGAAAGCTTTGCAGTATTGGGTTCAGCGAGATGCCCTCTTCTATGGCTTTATAGGTATCTGTTTTAAACCGGGCAAGCAGCTCAGGCTTATTGTATTGATGAAATGAGTCTACTATTTCATCGGCAAAGCGAACAAAACCGTAAATAGCGTAAATGGCATCACGGGTAGTCTTATAGAAAAGGCGGGTGCCTAAAGAAAAACTTGTGCTGTAGCGGTTGGTTGTTATTTTGCTACACTCTAAGCATACATTATTATATAGTTTGAGTCTATCGCCCATCATATCGTTTTAAAATTTGCTCGGTTGTTAATTTTGAACTTATAACAGCCATTGGCAAGCCTGTTCCAGGAATAGTGCTCGACCCCACATAAAACAGATTTTTAAATTTCTCGTCGGTGTTATGGGGGCGCATGTAGGCTATCTGATTTAAGTCGTGGGCAAGGCCAAGTCCGCTGCCCTTGTACAGGTTAAACATCTTTTGCCAGTGGGTAGGGTTGAAAATTATTTGGGTGTCGAGGTTACTGGCAATATCGTAATCAACCCTTTCTGAAAGGTCGGCAATAATATTACCAGCCAGCTCATGGCTATCGGCCCAATCGGGTTTATAGCGTAAATCGGGAACAGGACAAAGTATGAAAAGGCTCTCGCTGCCTTGCGGGGCAAATTCAGGGTTGGCTCTGGAGGGAACGTTAACGTAGTAGTATGGTTTTTGAAGGCTTACCTGATTCTTAAAGATTTTGGAACTATATTCCTTAAAGTTAGTCCCCAAAAAATAATTGTGAACACTTAAACCATCAATCTTTCCTTTTACTCCTAAGTAAACAGTAAATGGAGCAAGAGTCCATTTCATTTTATCGAGTTTAGCCTCGCTAAAGGCTTTGCGTTTAAGTATAGCGCCTCTGAACCAGGCTGCATCGGCATTTATAACAAAGATGTCGGCACTCCATGGGTTCCCGTTTTGGTCAATTACTTCGGTTACCAGTCCATTGTGGAATTTAACGTCAACAATCTCAGTGTTGTAATGGAATTTTACGCCTCGTTTTGAGAGAATATCAACAAGGCCATCAACAATTCTATACATACCTCCACGCACGTTGTGGTAGCCATCGTATTTGAGTTCTGTGTAGGTTAGTATGGAGTAAACAGCAGGTGTATCGAATGGAGTGGCCCCTAAAAAGAATGCCACCAGCGAGAATATCACCTTAACCTCGTAGCTGGTGAATCTTTGGTTAAGCTCATCCCACATCGATTTAACCATCAAAGGAGCATGCCCACAGGGTACTGAGGCTAGTCCCAATGCGTAGGAGAGTAGGCTGTTGAAGTTGCGCCGAACAATTCGGTTTTCCACATCGTGGAAAAGCTTGCCTGTTTTTTCAAGGTATCGATACATTTTCTCGGCAAATTCATCCTCAATGCCCTCAAACTCTTGCGCCAGCTTATCGATATCCTTATGTATGGTAAAATATCTTTTTGAATTGCTGAAGTTGACCTTGTAAAGCGGGTCGAGCTCATAAAACTCGAATGGCTTATCTATTCCACAAGAATCAATTAGCTCTTTGAACTCGTAACTCATGGAGAAAAAGGTTGGGGCCATATCCCAGGTATAGCCGTTGCGTTGCAGCTTATTCAAACGGCCACCGGGTTGATGAAACTTCTCAACCATTTCCACCTCAAAACCCAATGTAGTAAGCCTCAATGCAGTTGATAATCCACCAAGACCTGTCCCAACAATTATTACCTTCTTTGCCATAAATACATATTTACTATTTAAAACAGATTAACACACATTAAATATACAATTTTAATTAAATTTACCATGAGTATAAACCGCAAAATGTCTTATTTTGTTTAAAAAATATGCAAACGATTTCAACAATTGGGGCAGGCATTGGCGGAATTGCCACGGCTGTCAGGTTAGCCCGAAAAGGCTACAAGGTTAAGGTTTTTGAGCAACAGGGTAAGGCTGGAGGTAAGCTCAATGAGCTAAGGGTAAATGGTTTCAGGTTCGATGCTGGCCCCTCGTTATTCACTTTGCCCCAGCTGGTTGACGAACTTATTGCTGATGATAGCACTAAGGCTTTCAGCTACCACAAGCTTGAACTCATTACCCGTTACTATTTCCCCGATGGCACCATTCTTAATGCCTGGGCAGAGCCTGAACGCTTTGCCGACGAGGTTGCTGAAAAGTTGCACGATAAGCGCACCGATGTACTGCAATACCTGAATGAGAGCAGGGAACTATACGAACTTACAGCCAACACCTTTGTGTACAGCCCTTTCCCACAGCTAAAAAACTTTTTCACGCTGCAATCGCTTAAACTTGCCATGAACCCTAAAAAGCTCAAGGCGTTTGAAACCATGCATGAGGTGAACTGTAAGTTTTTTTCCGATTACCGAACCATTCAGCTTTTCGATAGGTATGCCACCTATAACGGCTCAAACCCATACCTTGCCCCTGGTACCCTTACCATGATACCCCATTTGGAGCATAATATTGGAGCATATTTCCCAAATACAGGGATGTATGCTATAACAACCGAGCTGGTTCGAATTGCTGAGGGCCTGGGAGTTGAATTCTTTTATAATACTCATGTCGATAGAATTGATATCCGAAATGGCCGTGTAGTGGGCATAAAGGTTAATGGAAGTGGTGTTGAAAGCAACTATGTGGTAAACAATACCGATATCTTCACGGCATACCAAACCATGTTGAGCGAGGTGCCCTTGGCCTCAAGACTGGCTGCCCAGCAGCCATCATCATCGGCTTTAATATTTTATTTTGGTGTTAGGGGAAATCACCCTGAACTCGATGTTCATAACATTCTGTTTGCCGCCGATTACTTTTCGGAGTTTAAAGCTATGGAACAAGGCTCAATTTCCGATGACCCTACCGTTTACATTTTTATTACATCAAAGCGCATTGCCACCGATGCCCCCGATGGGCACGAGAACTGGTTTGTGATGATAAATGTTCCGCCAAACGCCGGTCAGAACTGGGATGAGCTCAGGCTTAAAGCCCGTGAGGCTATACTGGCCAAGGTAAAACGCATGGTGGGTATCGATCTTACCAATTTGATTGTTGCGGAGGAGTATCTCGACCCCCAGAGAATTGAGCAGCGCACCGGGTCGTTCCGCGGTTCGCTTTACGGAATTAGCTCAAATAACCGGATGGCTGCATTTAACCGCCACCCCAATCGCAGCAAAAATGTGAAAGGACTTTACTTTGTTGGCGGAAGCGTTCACCCAGGCGGAGGAATTCCGCTTTGCCTAGCTTCGGCTAAGATTGTTGATAGCTATTTCAAACCCTTGTAGCATGAATCGGCTTGCTGGATATTTTAGGGTGATAATCCCCATAGCATACCTAATTGGCGTTGTGGGTATCTCAATAAAGATAGATAATCCACAATACTTTAAGGTTACTTCCATTTTTGTTCCTGTATCGTTTTTGATACTAATGTTATTCCACAAACCTCATAGTTTTAGGTTTTGGATTACTTTGGCATCGATTGGCTTACTGGGTTTTTCAATTGAAGCCATTGGAACTAACACCGGCCTTATTTTTGGTTGCTACACTTACAGTGGTTCTTTGGGTCCCGGTTTATTTGGCACGCCTTTCAACATGGCCATTAACTGGATGATGCTTGTATACCTTGTTGCCTTTGTGTTGCAGAAATGGAACATTAACATTACTCTGAAATCGGGAGTATCAGCTATCATCCTAACGTTGTTTGACTGGGTGCTTGAACCGGTAGCCATCCGGCTCGATATGTGGCGGTGGGATTTACAAACACCTCCCCTTCAAAACTATGTCGGTTGGTTTTTATTCTCGTTCATAGTATTTAGCATCTTTTACCGGTTTGCAACAAAATTGCATAACCCGTTTGCGAATACTTTTGCAGTAATGCATAGTTTGTTTTTTATCGTTCTAAACCTTATTTTTAGGTTGATTTAAATTTGGTATCCAAGTGATTAAGCCGACACATAACGCATTGTATGAGAGGTTCTTCAATGCATACTTCAACCATATTCTGAAACGAAATTTCAGAGAAATTCGAATTGAGGGCGATTTTATTCCCGATAACCGCTCAATTCTACTGGTGCCCAACCACTTTAGCTGGTGGGATGGGTTTTTTGCATGGAAACTTAATACCATGCTGCTACACAAAAAGTTTTACCTGATGATGCTCGAAAGCGAGCTTGCCAAGCACCGTTTTTTTGCTAAGCTGGGAGCGTTTTCCATTGCTCCCACATCAAAAGGAATGCTTGAGAGTTTAAGGTTTGCCACTGAGGTTATAAAACAACCCAATAACCTATTAGTTTTTTATCCTCAAGGCAAACTGTATAGCCAGCATCACATGGCACTTGAGTTTCAGAAAGGGATTGAACGTATAGTGGAGCAATCGGACAACTTCAGGTTACTCATGTGTGCCAACCTTATCGATTACTTCGCATACCCTAAACCATCGTTAACCATTTACCTGCAGGAGTACGACCGGTTAGCCGATTTTAACCTTACCCAGTTCCAGCTAACCTATAATCTTTTCCTAAAGCAGAGTATTCATAAGCAGGATAAAATACACAGGCAATGATACTGTTTTATATGGTTTTACCCGTTGTGGTTTTTGCGTTTGTTCGCTTTATAGTTGCGCTTTTCAACTACCTTACCCAGCCCTACCTCAGTAAATTCCCGTTACAGTCGCCCGATAGTGTTTCGGTGCTTATTCCAGCCCGCAACGAGGAGACCAATATCCAGAACTTGCTTACCGATTTGCAATCGCAAACCTATGGGAGTATCGAGGTAATTGTTTACAACGATTCCTCTACCGATGCCACTGGCTCAATAGTTGAGGAGTTTGTAAAGGCCGATAATCGGTTTAGGTTGATAAATGGTCAACCTTTACCCGATGGCTGGATAGGTAAAAACAACGCCTGCCATCAGCTTGCCTTACACGCAAACGGCAATTACCTTTTATTCCTCGATGCCGATGTTAGGGTGGAGAATAGTTTTGTGGAACAGGCCTTAGCTTACATGCAGCGCAAGAAACTTCATCTGCTATCGTTTTTCCCATACCAGGTGCTAGGCTCGTTTGGTGAGGCCATTACTGTTCCGGTTATGCAGTGGATTTTACTGTCGTTGCTGCCACTCAAATTGGTTATGTGGAGCCGCCGACGTTCGCTATCGGCTGCCAATGGCCAAATGATGATGTTTAGGGCTGAGACCTACCGAAAACATCGTTTTCATGAGATGTTCCGCAACAACCCTGTTGAGGACATTCTCATAGCCCGAACCGTAAAACGTTTGGGATACCGGATGGCTACATTGCTTGGCTTACCCGGCGATATACGCTGTAGGATGTATGCTAACGGTAGCGATGCCATTGAGGGTTTCTCTAAAAACGTTTGTGAGTTTTTTGGCGGCAATAGGAATGTAATGTTCAGTTTTGCCGCTATTACTACATTAGGGCCTTTCCTGGTTATGTTTTTCATGCCTTTCCCGTTGGTTTTTACTTACTTTTTTTCGGTCATAATGGCGCGTTTGTTTATTGCTGACCTATCCAAACAAAATGTTTATAAAGCTGTTATACTTTTTCCCTTACAGCAGATGTCATTCATACAGATGGTTATCCGTTGGAAAAAAAATCGTAAGAATGGAACATTAATGTGGAAAGGGCGAAAAATAGTGTAGCAGTTATGATAAGATACATAGTATTACTTGCCGTTCTTACTCTTTCATCGTTTGGCTTGCAGGTGTATGGCAGTGCAGACGATTACGACCAACGCCTCTACCAGGCCTTTGTGTCGGGTAACATGGCCGATTGGGAAAAGGTTTTGGATGAGTTCGAAGCATTAGCCACCAAAAGCCCAACCGCTGCAAACCGATTTAAGCTCTTGCATGCTCAGTACGGATACATTGGATACTTACTGGGTGTAAACCAAACCGCAAAGGCAAAGCAGCTAATTGAGAAAGCCGAAAAGCAGGCCAATATTTTAGCTGGCATATCAACTTACCAATCTACAGCCAAGGCCATGCAGGCCGCCCTGCTGGCATACAGAATCTCAATAAGCCCCTACAAGGCGCCATTCCTTGGCCCTAAAAGCGCATTGCTAATTGATGAAGCGTTAGCCATTAACCCTACTAATTACTATGCACTTATTGAAAAGGGGAATGCACGGCATTACGCCCCAGCAATAGTGGGAGGCAGCCCCACCGAGGCGGTTGAGCTTTACCGCAAAGCCATTGAGCTAATTGAAAAGGAATATCCAACCAGTAAACCCAAAACATGGTGGTATATAAACACCTATACACAAATGGGCCTTGCAGCGCAAAAAGCAGGCAATAAAAACCTTGCCAAAAAAATTTACCAAACCATACTGACCATGGAGCCCAACTATAAGTGGGTAAAGGAGGAACTGTTGCCGAAAGTGTGATACAGAGTATTGGTGCGAATTCCCTTAAATTCGGAATTGTATCACTTGAACTTTTATTCAAGAATATTAGTCGAAATAATTGAATTGAAGAGAGTAGTTTTTGAGCATTTCGCTGAAGAAAGTTCGTATAAGGTCGTATTTTTCTAATAGGGGTAGTTCTGCGCTAATCCGTTTTGTCAGTGTTCATCGGTGTTCCATTTGCCTCCATGAATATTAATCGTTAAACTCATTTGAGTATAGTCGCGTAAATTGCTACTTTCGCAGGCAAAAATTTTTGTATGCGAACATCTCTTTTAATCATTCTTACCGCTTTAACAGCAGTAAATTCCTTTGCCCAGGATTCGTTAAGGGGTCAGCCAGTTCGTAATGAATTAAAGCATAGGGTTTGGGCAAGTATTTTTGCATCGCACTACAGTACGCTTTCAGGTAGAAACAAGCCAAGCAGCGCTTTTGAGATGCCCACGGCGCTGCTAGGATACTCCGCAACAATAAACGAGAGGTTCAAGGCCACATTGGTTTACGATGTAACCCGAACAACCAACAACATAGCCGTTACCGATAGCCTGGGCAGGCCCTTGAACGTTACCTATAATGAGGGTAGCCGGTACACCGCATTCCTCAAAATGGCAGAAATCAGGTATTCACCTGCATCGTTTGTCGATTTGCGGGTTGGGCAGCTGCTCAATACGCAATACCTTACCACGCAGGATAAGTTTTGGGGGTACCGCTATATCTACTTCACTTTTCAGGAAGTGCATCGCTACGGCAACCAAGCCGATTTTGGGGTTCAGATCGATTTTAAGTATCGCGCAATACTTTTGGCACAGCTATCGGTTACCAATGGCGATGGCCCTTTTAAGCAGCAGGATAGCGATTCAAAATTCCTATACTCCCTCAATATGGAGTATTATCCTTTTAAAGGAGCAATTGTTAAAGTTTACTCCGATTTTTCACCTGCTCCCAAAAGCATTTCCGGTGGTTTCGACAGGAGCGCCTTATCGGTATTTGCAGGCTTTAAATCCGAACGTTACCGCTTGGCTGTTGAGTATAATGGCGTTAAAAACTATGGATTTACAAGTAATTCCGATTATTGGGGATTTTCATCGTTTTTGAGCTATTCGGTTACACCTAAAGTTGATATTTTAACCCGATACGATTACATAAACCGTTCTGCACCACTTAACCTTATCCGCTCTCATTTTATACTTGCAGGAATACACTATAACCCTATTAAGAATCTGAGTTGTTCTGCAAACCTTCGTTATTTAACAGCACCCCAAAAAACAATGCTTTATTTTAGCTTTGGGGCTAACTTTTAATTTTTTTATTTTATCTAGGTGATAATTGAAAGAAAAATATTTTACTTTTGCGCGTAAACCAATCCGAAAGATATATGGATACTGACGCGAGTCGATTATGTTTAACGCTAATCCCATAGCATAGCGCGTCAATCCCTGCTTTATTGGATAACGCCTATGCTGGAGTAGCACAGCGGTTCAGTAGGGCAGAGGGAAAGTTCCAAATACACAACGTCTTCCTTTGTTCATAGAACCAATAGATAATTGCGGTTAACAAGCTGCATTTGTTTAACTATGCCAAGGCTAATTAGTCATGCATAAAAAGTTTAGAGGTATGACAAAGGAAACCTATTTTGAAGAAATCGGTCAGACAGTTGAAGAAAGATTAAAGAACGTTCCGGCAGAACAGCTAGTGAATAGGCTCGAAAAGATGCCGGTTGTGGATGTTGCGGCTTACCTAAAAAGCAAACCTGTTGATGAGCTAATTGAACTTTTTAAGCAGTTCAGCCCCGATGAGCAGGGTTTAATTTTTGCCGATTTCCCCTACGAGCTCCAAATGGAGATATTCCAAAAGCTTTCGCTGAAACATTTTGCCAAGATTTTCAGCGGGATGAACTCTCAGGATAGGATCGATTTTTATCGCAACCTTGAACCCGAACAGCAAACTCTTATCTTACCCTTTCTTGACAAGGCAAGTCGCGAGGAGGTAATTCGTTTGAGCGCATACCCTGAAGATACCGCCGGAGGTATCATGAGTACCGATTTTGCTACGGTACGCATAGATATGACAGTGGAGCAAGCCATGGCCAAAATCCGAAAGGATGCGCCTTCCAAAAAAATGATCTACTATGTTTATGTGGTTGACTCAAACATGGTGCTACAAGGTTTTGTATCGCTTAAGCGCCTTATAATGGCTGAACCTGGAACCAAAATAGAGGATATTGTTTATCGCGATTTTATTGTGGCTTATGTAGATGAGGATAGGGAAAGCGTTGCTTTTAAAATTGAGAAATACGACTTGGTGGCCATACCGGTTGTAAACCAGCAAGGCCAATTGCTTGGTATTGTGAGCCACGATGATGCCATTGAGGTTATACGTGCTGAGCATACTGAGGATATGGAGAAATTCATGGGTATTATTCCTCAGGAGGAGGATCTGAACTATGAAGAAACAAGTGTATGGATACACTTCAAAAAAAGAGTGGTTTGGATTACTTCGTTAGCTGCTGTTGGCGTTATTTCGGGTATGATAGTGCATCGGTTTGAATCGGCAATGGAAAAGTTGATTATCCTGGCGCTCTATATGCCAATGGTTGCCGACACAGGTGGCAATGCGGGTAGCCAAGCGGCAACGGTTGTCGTACGCGCATTGGCTTTGGGCCAATTGAGCGTTCGCGACTGGTTTAAAGTAATATGGAAGGAATTTAGGGTATCAGTTCTTATTGCGGTGTGTTTAGGAATAATTGCTTTCCTGAAAATTCTTTTCCTATCCTGGGAAACTACAATTCCAAGCCAGTTTTCATTACTCGCAATAGCAATAACCATAACCATTGCGCTTATGTTACAGGTGGTAACAGCAACAATAATTGGGGCCCTTATTCCACTAGGAGTCAAAGCCTTTGGTGGTGACCCCGCTGTTGCTGCTAGCCCAGCAATTACAACCATAGTCGATATCACCGGACTGCTAATCTATTTTGGGACAGCCGTGCTAATGTTGCGCTTATAGTCTGGGTGCTATAGGCACCTCTTACACATCTTTTCTATATGTCTAATTCGGGTTTAATGTATCATTGAAATATTCATGCTGTCAAAATATCGAATGGTATAGTTTACCGCATGGCTAAGTGCTTGCTTGCAGTCGTATCCTAAGGCAAGAGAGCAGGTTAAAGCCGTTGAAAGAACGCAGCCACTCCCGTGGCTGTATTCATATTTCCTCCGTTCATGCGATACCTCAATCGTTTCGTCTTCCCCAATAATAAAATCGTTAAGAACAGTTCCTTCAAAATGGCCACCCTTTAGGAGAACCTTACAGTTATACTTTTCAACTAATTTCTGAGCTGCTTGGAAGGCTTCGTTTATGTTCATTACTTTTTGACTGGTTAGAGTTTCAAGCTCGAACCTGTTGGGTGTAACCATATAAGCTAAGGGTAGAATCTTTTCGGTTATCAAGATAAGCGCTTGGCCTGTAATTAAGGGGTTACCTCCGCTGGAGACAATAACTGGGTCAACTATTATGGGCACATTAATCTGGCTACTTAGGAAATTGGCTACGGTATTTACATTTTCAGGTGAATAAAGCATTCCGATTTTGATGGCCGAAAGGGGAAAATTTTTCGCAATACTTTCAAGTTGATTGCCGAGTTGATTAGGGGGTAAAGGCCATATCTGTTCCACATGCTCAAACGATTGTGCTGTAATGGCTGTAATGGCAGGGTGTGCCCAAATACCAAAATCGTGAGCAACTATACAGTCTCTAGTAATACCAGCACCGTTGCTGGAATCGTGCGCTGCAATACAACAAATATTAACCATAATAAAAGCAATTTTTTAGTTAGCCCAGTAAATATTACCGGGCTAACTTGGGGTTAAACAAATTAGTTGCGGGTTTCTTTGTACGTTTTCATGGCACAAAGTTCCCCGCACATTGTGCAGTATTCATCGGTGTTACTCTCTGACTCACTTTTCCGTTTGCGGGCTAGTTCGGGTTCAAGCATGTAGTCGTACATTTTTTCCCAGTTTAAGTTAAACCTTGCCTGTGAGAGTTTTAGGTCGTTAAGTACAGCAAGGGGTAGCCCCTTGGCCACATCGGCTGAGTGTGCTGCAATACGGCTTGCAATTACGCCTTGTTTAACATCATCTATGGCGGGAAGGCATAGGTGCTCAGCAGGAGTTACATAGCATAGGAAGTTGGCTCCATGGCTAGCCGCAATTGCTCCACCAATTGCTCCGGCAATGTGGTCGTAGCCTGTTGCAGCATCGGTAGTGAGTGGACCCAAAACATAAAGTGGTGCCCCATCGCAAATACGTTTCATAAGTTTCATATTCATTTCAATTTGCGTAAGAGGCATATGACCCGGTCCTTCAACCATAACCTGAACACCTTTATTTCTAGCTCTTTGCACAAGTTCACCTTGTATGAGTAGTTCATCAATTTGCATAGGATCGTTGGCATCTGTTCCGCTGCCAGGCCTAAGGCCATCACCTAAGCTAATGGTAACATCAAATTTTTTACATATTTCAAGGATTTTATTATAGTATTCGTATAGTGGGTTCTCTTTGCCGGTTGTTTTGATATACCTGTACATAAGCGATCCTCCCCGACTTACAATGCCGGTAGTACGTTCAAAAATATCGAAGAGCCGAATAGATTTTGTGGTAACCGCACAGTGTAAAGTCATGAAGTCTACACCCATTTTTGCTTGATTTTCAATTTCGGCAAAAAGTTCATCGGGGTCAAAAACAAACTCATCGGTTTGTCCGAGTTTTCCGTTGCGGGCAACTACAGTGTAAATTGGTACTGTTCCAACCATTACCTGTGATTGTTTTAGAATTTCAGATAGCATTAAAAAGAGGTTACCCCCGGTTGATAGATCCATTACGGAATCGGCCCCGTATTTTGTTGCTATTTTGAGTTTCTCAAGTTCCTCGTTTAATGAGCAGTGTTTACCAGAGGTTCCAATGTTTGCGTTGATTTTTGTTGATAAGCCATCGCCAATAGCTCTAGCTTTGATATTGTGATTTCTGTTTTTAGGGATTACACATCTTCCTGCAGCTATCTGGGCGCAAAGCCAATTTGGCGATACGCCATCGTGCAGCGATGCCTGTTCCATTTCAGGGGTAATAATACCTCTATTGGCATATTGTAGTTGCGTGGTCATACTCATTAATTTTTTCAATTATCATTTTAGCACATTCATTAAAAAATTCGGTTTGCATTAGGTGTCGTACCATGGCAACACTTCCGACACCAGTTTGTAAAACCAGCTCGAGATTTTCAGGGAAAATTCCACCAATGGCAATAACGGGAACTGGAGAAAAATCTACCACTTGTTTCAGTTGGGCTGTACCCACGGGTGGGTCGGGTTTGGCTTTGGCATTTGTTGGAAAAATGGGGCCAAACCCAATGTAGTCGGGCTTTTTCTTAAAGGCTTCTTTGGCCTGATCAATGGAATGGGTTGATAGACCAATCTTCATGTTACCCACAATCTTCCTGGCGTCTTCAATGGAAATATCATCCTGTCCTAGATGAAGGTAATCGGCATCGCATAGTACTGCCATATCGGGTCGGTCGTTAATAACAAATTGGGTACAAGTGCCTCGTGTGATGCTTCTGATTTCGCGGGCAACTCGAAGTAAATCTTTGTCGTCCAAGTGTTTTTCCCGTAACTGAAGCATTCTGATACCTAACTTCACACACTGCTCAGCAATGTGTGAATAGGATAGGGTGGGGCGTGTAATTATTACGTATAGCCCCATCCCCATTGGCTTTTTACTCATACTATACCAGTGTGTGAATTGATTTTAAAATGATTTCGGAGATTTTCTTTCCCGAAAGTAGCATTCCACCAAAAATTGGCCCCATTCTAAAGCTGCCACTTACCCCATTGGCTGCCATTCCCGAAACAAATAGACCTGGGAAAATCTCCTTTGTATTCTCAATGGTAGTTTTTTCAGCTTCATAAACGCTCATGCTGCGTTCTCCAACTACACTGCCCGTGGGGGTGTTAAGTTTAATACCATTTTTTCTCTCAAGAATTCTTGCAACTTCACAATCATGACCGGTTGCATCGAGCACTGCTTTCGAAACCACAGTTATGGGGTCAACGTGTAACTTTTCACGATGTACAGGTGCCCAGTTGATTACAACGCCGCCCACTCGTTTATCCTGAATAACAACATCTTCAACTGATATGCAGTTCATTAGCGTGGCTCTGGCTTTGCTGGCATGGTATATTAAAGCTGAGGTTGCTTGTAATGAATCAACAACATAAAGCCCATCGGTGTATAGCTTGTGGTCGATTCCTAAATCTTTAATAATAGGTAAGGCTTCGTGTTGTATTACAATTTCGTTAAACATCATGGCTCCACCCCACATCCCTCCGCCAGGGGCTAACTTGCGTTCAAACAGTACCACATTTTGTCCGCTTTTTGCTAGATAGTAAGCAGCAAGCAAACCCGATGGTCCTCCGCCCACAATGGCAACATCTACATTAAGAATCTTCTTGAATTTGTGGAAGTAAGAATCTACAATTCCGCTTGAAATTTGATACTCCATAGCTTATAAGTTTTTTTGTTAAACATTATAAACTAGGAGATGCTACTTGGGTAAAAGCTGTAATGAGCGAACCTCAAAACTTCCCTACGCAGGTATTATCCTGTTCAGGTTGTAAGGGTATTATCTCAGCCTTACTCAGGCACCCCTAGTTTTGTATGTGCAAATGTAGAAAAAAACGGAAACCGTTGTTTGGTTTCCGTTTAAAATTTTTCAACAAAGAAGTGGTTAATCTTTTTGTTTGGTTTCCACTACTTTTACGGTGTAACCAAGTTTCTCAATTGCTTTGGCAATTTTTTCGGGGTCGGTTTTTGTGGCATCGTACTTAATGGTTACCAGCTTCTTGTCAAGGGTAGCTTCAACCTCCTTAACCCCTTTCTCAAACACAATATCGCGTTCAATTTTTGCCTTGCACGACTGGCAGTGCATGTTAACCTCAAAGGTAACCGATTTGGTTTCAACCTTTTGTGCTTGCGACGTTAATACAGCAAATCCTAGCAGTATTAGTGTCAGTGTAATAATCTTTCTCATGGTGTTTTTGTTTTTATGGGTAATTATTGCATTTCGGCTGGATATCCCAACTCTTTCAGTTTTGCAAGGGCCTGCTCAAGGCTTGTTTGCGTTTCATAGTCAAAGGTTACGGTTTGCGAAACCAAATCGGCTTTCACGTTGGTAACTCCGTTTACCGTAGGTAGGTTTCCCAGTATGGTGTTTACACAACCCACACATTTCATGTTTTTTACTTTAAGCGTTATTGTCATCATAGTAGTTAATTTTATGGTTTACATTATTTCCAGATAGACATTCTAAACCCAGCATAAAATTTTTGGCCTGTTAAGGGGCCCCAGATCTGCGATGCATCAAATGTTGCACTCCAAGGGTTTTCCCATGAGATAATGGGATCTTTCTGGGTGAATCCTGTAAGGTTTTCGACTCCTATATAGAAATCAAACTTACGAAACATCTTGGTTACCTGAATATTCATGGTAATATAAGGGTTATAGTATGTTTCTTGATTTAGTCCATACCCTTTTGGAAGCCTTCCACTACCGTTATACTGAATGGTATAGTCGAACTGCCACTTATGCGATGGGGTTTTGTAACCAGCAGTAAACAAACCCTTGTTGCGGCTTACAAGTGGCTTTTGCTTTAACGTATCGTTAATGGTTTGTTTCACATCGTTTATTCTATATGCCAAGGTAAACTGTAGGTTTCTAATTGGCTCTCCCGAGAGTTCTATCTGTAGGGTATTTGAGTACGATTTACCTTTCAGATTGTAGAAGTAAACCGCACTGTTATCCCTGTCGATATCGGCAATGAACTGATTTTCAAACCATACATGGTAATAATCGGCGGTTAAGTTATAGTTTTTATCCAATAGTTTGAATTTCTTATTAATGCTAATCCCGGCATTCCAGGCCTCTTCAATTCTTGGATTTTCTTCTACAACTAAGTTTCGCGAGCTTACTAATAGGTTTGAGTTTTCAGCAATAAAATTTGGCGATCTGTATCCTTTACCTGCGCTGAACCTAATGGTTAAGTTCGAAACAGGTTTTATCATTCCGTGGAAACGGGGTGTCACAAGAGTACCAAACCTACTATTTTGGTCAACCCTTATGCCGGCCATTAGCGTAAGCATTTCCAGATGTTTATAAGTATATTCGCCGTAAATACCTTTAACCCACTCGGTGCGATCGTAAGGGGTGTTATTGAACGTTTCATCGTACCTATCGTACCTGAGGGTTGCGCCTCCTTTAATGTTGTGGTTTGTATTGCCAATATAGGTTATTGCAACCAGGTTGCCGTAGTAGCTAAGCTGTTTGGCGTTGTGCACTCTAACACCTATGGTTGCATCCTGGCTATGGAGTGATACTGCATTGATAAGCCCAATACTTGTGTTTGGCCTTTGAGCAATGTATCCGGTTTTGTTAAAGGCCTCAAGTAATTGGGTTGAGTACTTTACCCCGTAGGGGTTGCCAATCAGGGGCTGCGTATTGGTATAAAACTTAACCTGTCCGGCTAGCCTGTCCTCATTCATAAACTTCAGCCCAACTTGCGATTCCCACCTCTTCCCTTGGTACTTCCATCGGTTAAACAGGTGGTACTGCTGGGTAAGCGGGTGGTCAAGGAATTGGTCGTGGTTGTGGTCAACCCGGTTGCTTAGTATGCTTCCATGTACCAGCACCATTGACGATACTGTGGGAGTAACATCGAACGCGTAGTTTGCATTAAGTTCAGCCATGCCAAGCGAGTTAGTGTAAAGGTTCAGGTACGACTTTTCCTCAGCCCAGGGTTTCTTGTACTCAATATTGATTTGTCCGGTTATACTTTCGTGCCCGTTGCTGACCGATGCAGTTCCCTTTGATACTTGAATTGATTCCATCCACGGCCCCGGAACATAGCTTAACCCAAAGGTTGATGCCAATCCTCGCATGGTAGGTATGTTTTCATACTGCATCTGGGTGTATATTCCTGCTAAACCCAGCAGCTGAATTTGCTTTGCCCCGGTAATGGCATCGCTATACGATACATCAACTGAAGCGTTCGTTTCAAAACTTTCCGAAAGGTTGCAGCATGCGGCTCGGGTCAACTCCCCAGATGTAAGTACAACAGTTTGTATTGGGTTTAGCTGCTGTATAAAGGTATTTGCCCTGTCAGCTTTTACCGTTACGGCATCAATACTTACTGTTGATTTCAGCACATGGCGTAGCGGAAAATCAACATTCTCAATACTTATAGTATCGGTTTTAAAACCAACGAAACTTATAGCTATCTGGTTGCCTTGCACCTTATTTAAAGAAAAGTAACCATTTTCATCGGTGGTTGTACCAATTTGACTGTTCAGCCAAATCACGGCAGCTCCTTGGAGTGGAATACTGTTGCCATTCTCGTTCAGTTCGTAAACATAACCGTAAACATAATCTTTATTCTGTGCTTTAATGATATGTTGAGCTGAAAACCATAGTAACAGTAGTGTTAATATGCGTTTCATAATTGTGTTTCTTAAATTGTTATAAATTAAATACAAGCGCTACAAGCAATAAGTGAGCGCAATTAAGAGTTGCAGAGAGAAAAAACTCCCTGTAATGATTAAATTGTATGGGCTATTTTTAGCTGATGATTTTCAATGCATATCTTTTTCCCCGTACTGCAGGGTGGGGCTTTATCCCAATTGGTTTTGTAAGTTGGGATTAACTTTTGAATTGATGTATTTAGTCCTTTGTGGTGGTTTACTGCTATGTACTTTGATAAAAGATTTCCGGTTTCAACTTTCTGGAGGTTTGAGTAGCTATCGGTTTTAATTTTTAACACCTCGTTCCAGCATCCACACGATTGCTTTTCGTCAAATTTCAGTGTTTCATCAAAATGAACATTACAGCAGTGTGCATGTGTTTTGGCGTGTGTGTGGTTGCATCCAACTTCATTAAAAATTGATAGGTGAATTTCACCCTCGCACTGGCAATGATGTATGAAAAGGTTAAACCCACTAGTGGATAGTAGCACTATTGCTGCTATAGTAAATGATACTATTTTTTGGGTAACCCTTTTCATCTTACATTTCACCTCAAATAACTAAACGTACATAGGAGCAAAAAGTTCATTTTTTTGAGGGCTGTTGCAAATTGCTTATTGTGCATGAAGCCGATGAACATCCAGCACATTTACCCGAATTTATACGTTTTGGGTTGAAAACTTGATACACATTGTATGCAGTATACCCCATTGCTCCTAATACTATTATTAATACCGCCATTTCCTGAACCATATCAACCAATTATTATATTTCCAATTTGGTAAACTAAAAATGCTAAAACCCATGCCAGCGAGGTAGTAAAAACAATTGTAAAAAGAGCCCACTTCCACGAACCCGACTCGTTCTTGATTGCCGAAATTACAGCCACACAGGGGAAGTAAACCAGAATAAAGATAAGGAATGCGAGTGCAGTAACTTTTGTAAAAACCACCTGTCCGGTTAGTTTTCCTGATTGGTGGGTTTCGTTTCGGAGTTTTTGGGCAAGTCCACCGCTGTCGGAATCGGGATCGGTTTGGTAAAGTACGCCCAGCGTACTAACTACAATCTCCTTGGCTGCAACTCCTGAAAGAAGACTTACACCCATTTTCCAATCGAACCCGAGAGGGCGAATGGCTGGTTCAATAAATTTGCCTATCCGTCCAAGATACGAATTGGCTTGCCTTTCGGCCTCCATTTCCAGTTCAAGCTGATGAATTGCCTGGTTTAGGCTATCCATAGAGGCTTGGGAGAACTTTTCTTCCGAAATCTTTTGCGTAATAGTTTCAATTTCGGCATTATAATCCCTGGTGTAGTTCACTTTGCGGGGGTAATAGCCCAATGCCCATACAAAGATTACTGCTACTAGGATTACTCCCCCCATTTTTTTTAGGTATTGCGACCCCTTGTGCCACATGTGCAATAGAGTCGATCGTAAAGTTGGCATACGGTAGGGTGGAAGCTCCATTACAAAGGGCAAATCCTCCGCTTTGAAAATGGTTTTCTTGAATGCTAGGGCTGTTCCAATGGCAAGCAGTATACCCGTAAAGTATATAAGAAACAGAAGGTTTCCTGCGTTTTCCGGGAAAAATGCACCCAGAATAAGTATGTAAACCGGCAATCTGGCGCTACAGCTCATGAAAGGCGTAATGAGCATGGTTACTAAACGGTTGTTCCTGTTCTCGATTGTTCGGGAAGCCATAATGGCTGGTACATTGCATCCAAACCCCATTACAAGGGGTATGAACGATTTACCATGGAGCCCAATTTTGTGCATCAGCTTATCCATGATAAATGCAGCACGTGCCATATACCCAGTATCCTCAAGTAGCGATATGAATAGGAAAAGGATTAAAATATTGGGTAGAAAAACAATTACACTTCCTACACCGCTGATAATTCCATTTACTAAAAGGTCTTTTAACGGACCACTGGCCATGTATGTGCTAATGGTATCGCTAATCCATTGCACTCCCAGTTCAATCCATTCCATGGGGTATTGCCCCAGGGTAAATGTGGTAAAAAACGTTAGCCATATCAGGAAAATGAATATGGGGAATCCCAGTAAACGGTGGGTAAGTATTGCGTCGATTTGTTCTGTAACCTGGCGTTTTTTGTGGCTACTCTGCTTGAATGTTTCTTTCAGAGCCCCTGCTATAAAGCCATACTTGGCATCGGTTATTAGGGTTTCAGTATCCTCGTGGAAAAGGCTCTCGAGTCTGCTTACCTCACGATCGGCTTGGTTTCTTATTTCCTGGTAATTTGGTTCATTGCGCAGCAGTTTATCCGCTACTTTGTCTTTTTCCAAGAGTTTAATGGCAAGGTATCGGCTGGAATAGTTTATGGTTATTGCTGTATTTCTCTTAATTTCATTTTGAATGGATAGTATTGATTTTTCAATCTCCTCTCCGTAGTTTACGTGGATATGGCGGGTGATTTTATCCTTCTCTGCATAAACATTTATGGTTGTATCTAAAAGCTTGTCGAGCCCTTTACCTTTACTACCTACTGTAGGTACAAATGGAATACCAAGTAGCTTTCCCATCATGGAGTGGTCAAACCGGTCGCCCTTTTCCAGAAGCTCATCATACATATTTAGGGCTACAATCACCCTTATGTCCATATCGATAAGCTGGGTGGTAAGGTATAGGTTGCGTTCAAGGTTTGATGCGTCAATAACATTTATAACAATGTCAGGGTTTTGCTCATGGATAAATCGCCTTACAAATACCTCTTCGGGGGTATAAGCGGTGAGCGAGTATGTGCCGGGCAAGTCGGTTATGTTGATGGTGTATCCTTTATACTTAAACTTTGCGTTTTTAGAATCAACTGTAACCCCGCTATAATTACCAACATGCTCCCTTGCCCCTGCAAGGTGGTTAAAAATGCTGGTTTTACCAGCATTGGGATTACCAACCAATGCAATATTAATGGTTTTACTTAGCTCTTTTACCCCAGTGTCAATAATTTCAGGTTCGGTGTATGTTACAAGTTGATGTTTTTCTGGGTGATAGTTTAGAATTTGCTTTGCCTCAATGGGTGTAATAACCTCTATTAGCGAAGCCTCACTGCGTCGGAGCGATATCTCGTAGCCCATAATTGAGTACTCAATGGGATCCTTTAAGGGAGCGTTTTTAATTACAGTTACTTTTTTCCCTTTAACAAATCCCATCTCAGTTATTCTCTTCCTAAATGCTCCGCGCCCCTTAACCTTTGCAATTATGCCATATTCCCCGTTCTGTAACTCCGAAAGTAGCATCTACTTAATATCTATAACAGTAAAACCTTAATAGTTCAAAAAAGTTTTGGAATTACTAAAATTTTACAAAAGTAAGAGTTTTCAGTTATTTGGATCGGTTTTAAGTAAAAAAGCCATTCATCCCTGAATGGCTGCAATGTTAAGAAAACAGGTAAATTTATTTACCTAAATCATCAAAGTCAACTGATGTGTAACCCGATTCAACCTCAGTAAGTTCCATTTCATCGGTATGCTCAGTACGTGGAACAATTTCCTGGTTGGTCTTAATGTATTCAAAAACGCTGTTCAGGCTTTCGATAAACTTTTCAAAATCCTCTTTGTATAGGAAGATTTTATGTTTTTCGTAATACATCTTGCCATCCTTACCCATCCGTTTTTTACTTTCTGTAATGGTAAGGTAGTACTCATTGCCTCGTGTTGCCTTAACATCAAAGAAATATGTCCTTTTTCCGGCTTTCACTACCTGAGAAAACACTTCCTCTCTCGTGTTCTTGTCAAATTCGTTAGTGGTATCAAATTCCTCAATCATCGCTCTTAATATTTTTTAGGTTAGGGTTTCAATTTTGTGCTGCTCAAAATTAAAAAAATCTTCATATCATGGTTCGTTGGCAAAAAAAAATATTAAAAAATTGAATGTAGGTTTTATTTTGAAATATTAACCTAAATTATTCAACTCCGCTGGATTAATCTTTCTATCTTTGCAGTTGTGAAAAATCGTTCTTACTAATGATTAACCGTCGTTTAATTAGAATCAAGGCCTTACAGGTACTTTTTGCCTTCTTCCGCAACGAAGGTGACTCTCTTAGCGCATTAGAGCGCGAACTGTTCCATAGCATTGAAAAATCGTATCATCTTTACTTGCTTTTACTGCTTTTGCCCGAGAGTATGGTTGAGCATGCCCAGGTAAAAATTGAGCTGGGTAAACAGAAGTTCCGTCCATCGCCTGAGGAGCTGAATCCCAACCTACGGTTTGTTCAGAACAGAGCAGTTGCTGCATTGGCTGCCTGCAAGGAGCTGCAAGCCAAAGCAAACGATTATCGTTTGAACTGGAACCATTTTCCTGAGGTAACCAAATCGCTTTTCAACCATTTTGTGGCCTCGGATTTCTTTAACGAATACATGAATGCCGAGCAAAACTCTTTTGCTGACGATAAAGCAGTGCTGGTCAATCTCCTCAGCAAAATACTAAATGCAAACGACGATTTTGAGGCTTTCCTTGAGGAGCAGAGCATTTACTGGAACGATGATCTTGAATTTGTTTCCAGCATGGCTGCCAAAACAGTAAAGAAGATTGATGAAGACACTAACTCGGTTCCACTGATGTCGCTCTTTAGCAATGCCGACGACGAGGAGTTTGCTAAACGTTTGCTTTGCAAAACTGTTCTAAGGCATAAGGAGAACCAGGAGCTTATTGATAAGTTCACTGTCAACTGGGAACTTGACCGAATAGCCGCAATGGACATTGTAATTATGGAAATGGCTATAACTGAAATACTTGAATTCCCAACCATTCCTGTAAAGGTGAGCATGAATGAGTATATCGATATAGCTAAGTTCTACAGTACTGATCAAAGCAACTCATTTGTAAACGGTGTGCTCGATAAAATAATATCTCACCTTAAGGAGAGTGGTCAAATCCAGAAGCAGGGCAGGGGATTAATTGGCGAAAGCGACGAAAGTCTTTCACCCGAAAATATTAATTCATTTGAAGATGAGGATAACTAGCTTGCTTTATAGTTTTATAGTGTTAGTTGCTTTATCCTGTGGTAGTAAGAGCAATCAGGGTTCAGCCCAGGAGTCGGATTCAACTCAGTTGGCTGAACTTACCTATGTTGAAGACTTTTTTGATGTAGGAACAGTACATAGCGGTGAAATTGTTAGGCACTCGTTCTGCTTCAGGAATACAGGCAATGCGCCTCTCGTGGTTAAAGATATTATCCCATCGTGCGGATGCACAAAGGTTAATGTTTCCAAAAAAATTCTTAATCCTTACGAAGAGGCACAGCTTGAGGTAGTTTTTGATAGTAAGGGATGGTTTGGGTCCCAGTATAAATCGGTTACTCTTAGAACCAATGGGGTTATTCGTGAAAAGTCAGTAACCCTAAAGGCTAATGTAGTACCCTAAGTTTCAAAACATTTTAGTAACTTTGTATGTTTATAATCCTGTAATAGTTAATTAAATTTGATAAAGTTATGATTACAAGTTTTATTACTCTTCAAGCAGCCCAGCAGGGTGCAAATCCATTGATGACCTTCTTGATGTTTGGTCTCATCATTGTTGTTTTTTATTTCTTTATGATTCGCCCTCAAATGAAGCGCCAAAAGGAGCTTCGTAAGTTTCAGGAGTCCCTTAAGAAAGGCGATAAGGTGATTATTGCCGGTGGTGTTTACGGTAAGGTTACCGAGGTTAAGGAAGAGTATGTTTTGGTTGAAATTGCCGATAATGTTGAAGTAAAGGTTGCCAAGAGTACCATTATTCGTGATGTGACCGATATGCAAACTCGATAAATATTTTTTTACCAAGGGATTCAAAGCTTCTTACTAAGCTTTGAATCCTTTTTTATTTCAACTCGATAACCCCCAATAATTTTAGTACAACCTTAGGTTTTTTTGCCAAGATAATTTACTTTTGGTTTCAAAATCAATTGAATTTTTCCCTGTGAATCAACAATCCCTAAAAAATTACAATCAATTTCTCCAACCCGATAAAATTCGCTTGAACAAGCGTGTTTACATGTTTCTTTTCTTTCTGGTTATATCCATAATCCTTTGGTTACTGATCAAGTTAAGGTATGAGTACGTATCAACCATTACCTATAAAGTAAATTTATCCGAGTTGCCCGAAAGTAAGGTTGCTGTATTATCCGATAGCCTAACGGTAACCCTAAGAGTTAAGGCTTTGGGGTATAATTTGTTAAGGTATAAGCTTTTTAAATATTACAAGCCACTATCAGTATCTGCTCAAGGTGCTGACTTTGTGAAAGGGAATTACTATGTTGTTCTTTCAGGCCAACTGGATAACTTTACCTCGCAGCTAGGAGCTGATTTTACTTTACTTGAAGTAAGTCCTGACACACTTTACTTCCACCTAAGCGACGTTGTAAATAAAAGAGTTCCTGTAAAACCCGATTTGAACATTACCTACGCCAAACAGCATATGCAGGCAGGCAGCTATACTGTAGATCCTAAGACAGTAAAGGTTACTGGACCTGCCTCAATCATCGATACGCTTAGCTGTATTTATACACAACCCCTGTCCCTCGAGGGTATCTACGATAATATCAGTACAACCATCCCTATTAAACCATTGAAGGGCTTAAAAATAAACCCTTCAGAGGTTCGTGTTTCAATTCCTGTCGAGAAATTTACCGAGGCACGGGTTAATGTACCAATCTCCTGTATCAATTCACCCTACGGTTTTGAGGTCATGCTCTCGCCAAAAACGGTTTCCGTTGTTTGCAACGTGGCTGTTAGCAAGTATTTTGCTTTAAAGCCCGATCATTTTTCGATCATTTGCGATTACAATGACCTTGTCAAAGAAACATCAGGCAAAGCCATTGTTAAACTTGTTAAGTACCCTGATTTTATTGGAAATATTCAGATTGATCCCCGCAAGGTCGATTTTATTATCATAAAAAAGAAATAGTAATGTTGCTTAGGGTTGGTGTAACCGGTGGTATTGGAAGTGGAAAAACTCTGGTTTGTAAAATCCTTGAGGCTTTAGGTTATCCGGTATTCTATTCCGATATTGTGGCTAAAACCATTACTGACACCGATCCTGAAGTTGTAAAACAGGTCAAAACGATTTTTGGTAACAACATTTACGCCAACGGCAAGCTAAACCGCCAAAAGGTTGCCGAGCTAGTATTTGCCAACGACACCTTGCTGAAAACACTCAACAGTATTATTCATCCGGCTGTAGCACGTAGTTTTGAGCAATGGTGCTTGCAAAACGCTAGTAGTGGGATAGTTTTTAAGGAGTCAGCCATACTATTTGAAACCGGCATTTTCCGTAAACTTCACAAAACAATACTAGTGACTGCTCCTGACGATATTCGAATCAGGCGAGTTATCGATCGCGATGGCGTTTCAGTATTGGAAGTCAAAGCTCGAATGGCAAGGCAAATGCCCGAAGGGGAAAAGATAAAGCTAGCCGATTTTATTATTGATAATAGTTCAAATCAACTTATTCTACCGCAAATATTAAGTATAGTTCAAACTTTAAGCGCTATTTAAGCATGGGTAAGTATGGTAAATGGATTACTGGAGGATTAGGGTGGGCATTTTTTGGCCCCATTGGTGCTGTCCTAGGTTTTGCCATTGGTTCCATTTTCGATAGCATGGAAACCAGTAAGATATACACGGGCGAGACTAGTAGGAATGGTTTTATAGTAAGCTTACTGGTTCTGGTTTCTGCTGTTATGAAAGCCGATGGCAAGGTTCTAAAATCGGAACTTGATTATGTTAAAAAATACTTTTACACCAATTTTGGCCCTGCGGCAGCCCGCGAGGCATTAATACTACTACGCGATATTCTAAAACAAACCGTTCCGCTTCGCGATGTATGTTTCCAAATTAAAGATAATGTCGATTACCACTCTCGCCTTCAGCTACTACATTTCCTTTTTGGAATAGCCCAAGCCGATGGTGTTGTTAGTGCTGAGGAATTTAATGTTATTAAGGATATTGCAGGCTACCTCGATATTACCGATGCCGATTTCGGCTCCATAAAGGCGATGTTCATTCCCGATACCGATAAGTATTACAAGATACTCGAGGTTTCGCCCGAAGCTACCAACGAGGAAATTAAAAAGGCTTACCGGCAAATGGCCATTAAGTATCACCCCGATAAAGTACAACACTTGGGCGAAGATATCAGGCAGGCTGCCGAGCAAAAATTTAAGATGGTTAATGAGGCTTACGAGAAGATAAAAAAGGAACGTGGATTCAACTAAATAAATACTACTGTGAGTACAACTGATTTGATTGAAGCGTTAGGCTGGTTTGGTAATATCATACTGAGTATCGGCGTGCTACCCCAAGTGGTTCAAACTTGGAGAACCCATGACGTCCGGAGCTTTAACTGGCTTTTTCTCCTGATGTGGGCATTTGGAGTGCTATTTACTTTTATCTATATTGCTTACAACGATATAGTTTTAGGTAAGTACCAGTGGCCATTATGGTTAAATTACTTGGTAAATATTTTTGCTACATTCTACTTGGTTTGGGCAAAGTATTACTATGGCAGGTTAAAAAAAACTTAGTTTACTAATATTTTAATTAATTTCGCGTTACAAACAATTCGTATAAATATGGAAGTAAAACTTAAAGAACTGCTTGCAATATCTGGATATTCAGGGTTATTCAGGTTTATTTCTCAGGGTCGCCAAGGGGTAATTGTTGAATCGCTTACCGACGGCAAACGTACCCTTATCCCCGCATCAGCTAGGGTTAGTGCAATTGCTGACATTGCAGTATTCACCCAAACCGAGGAAATTCCCTTGAAAGATGTTCTGAAAAAGATAGAATTGCTTGAAAACGGAGGCCCAGCCATTAATAACAAATCGGCCGATAAGGAAATTCGTAGCTACTTTGAAAAGGTTTTACCTGAGTTTGACAGGGACAGGGTTTACACAAGTGACATTAAAAAAATTATTGGTTGGTATAACCTGCTTCAAAGCAAAGGGCTTTTAGAGGTTCTTAACCAAACCGATGAAGAAGCTAAACCTGAAAGTGAATTATAATTGATAGTTACTGTTTCTAATGTGGAAGCGGCTCAGTGAGTCGCTTTCTTAGTATTCATAAATCACTCTAAATCCAAAACTTCTGTCTAGGCCCGGCAGTGGTCCATGGGCCCCTTTGTAGGGTTGTAGGTAGTAAAAATCTGAACTCAGCAGATTTGTGGCAATAAGTTGGGTTTCAAAATTTTTAAATGGGAAATCGGTAACTATCATATTCATTCCTACCAGTAGATTTGTCTTTTGCTTAACAAGTATATCGTTATTATTAGCCATATAGTTGTATGAATACCTCTCCCCAAAATACGATGCTGTTACTGAAAAGGATGTTCTGTTTGAAATCTTGTAGCTTATTAACCCATTAATCCTTAATGGTGAAAGCGCTAAATACTGATTTGTTTTATTGGGTACCATGAATAGGCTGTCGGAATCAGAGTTTTTCCTGGAGTAGTAAGCAAGATTTATGGTGCTCAATACCTTGCTCGTATTCATTTTAAAACCCATTTCCACTCCTCTTGTTCCAATTTTACCTTGATTTTTGTAGTATCCTACTCCCGATTGAGCATCTTTTCCATATATGATGATATCCTCAAATGTGATGTCATAAAGGTTTAGGGTTAACATCGAATTATTTGAAATTAGGAAACCATTCTCAAACTCAAAGGTAATACCTGACTCGGGATATAATTTGGGATAATCGTTTGGAATACGGTTGGGTAATATTCCCCCAGGTGTTCTAAACGATTTACTCCCCATCAGCTTGAAGTGATATCGCTTAAACAATTTTGTTAATCCAATTCGAGGAGTTAAAGCATCGCCAAATTCACTTGAGTAATCGTATCGGGCCCCAATGTTAAGGTTTACGTATTTGGAGATCCACAGAAACTGGCTGTAAGCTGAAAAATTAGTGTATGAAAGTAAATCTTTTCCATTCTTGAAGGTTTCTTCATAAAGGGTATCAACCATGCTTGGCAGCTTTAGCTTGTCAGTTTTAAATTCAACCCCGCTAACAACCTGTAAGTTCTTTTTGCTATAGTATGAGCTAATGCTGGGGGTAAGGCTTTGGAATACCTTATTGTTGCTGTAATTTATTTCAGGTATGTTTACTTGCCATGGCTTTTGCCATTCGTAAGTAATATGAGGTATTACTTTGAAATTGGCGCTCTGAAATTTATACGATAAATCGATAAAGTTGCTTTTGAAACTTTCGTGAATAGGTGTACCCTTGTATAGCTCATCCCACAAATCAATTTGGTAATATAGGTAATCGTCTAAAAAAGTTTGAATTGTGAAGCCTTTATAATCAAGCTTTAATGATAGTTGCTTTGTATAGGTATCGCTTGCATATAGTAGATTTCGGTTTTCCCGGTAGTAATCAGTATATGCCCTATCGCTTCGGGAGCCTGTTCCAAAGGTGGCTGATAAATTTATCAACAAATCGTTGTCGTGAATGGTATGACCAAAGCTGAGCTGGTTATGGCTAAACTGTTTCCCGGTATGGGTAGCTGTGTAAGTTACTTTACCGCCATGTTCATATGTGTCGCGGGTGATTATGTTTACAACTCCAAGTCCGGCAAATCCACCATATATGGCTGATCCTGGGCCACGAATTATTTCAATTTTTTCAACATTGTCAAGTGAGAAATGGTTCCCGAACGGAACGCATGCAAACATGCCATCGTTCATACTAAAACCATTGACCATAAAGAGGTATTTTCCTTCATGCGCCCATATTCCTCGTATACCCATTCCCACTACACCCTCAACATCAACACCAAAATCAAATCCAGGAACAAATAGATGAAACAGTTCAATTATATCTCTGGCCCCACTTCTTTTAATTTCCTCCTTTGTAATGATTGTTACAATACCGGGATTTTCCCTAAGCCCAACTTTAGTTTTGGTAGAAATGGTTACTTCAATGTTAATCAAATCTTCAAGTGAGAGGGAGTAAAGATCAATCTCCTTTTCCTGTGCATTAATTGTGTTGTATACCAGTAAAATAGCAATAAATGCAAGAAACCTCATAATTTTTTTCTTGCAAGATATAAATACAACCTATAAAAGTCAATATCCCTAGAGCAATTCTCTAAAGTTGCTAATAATTGTTAAAGTAGAATTGTGCTCGTCTTTTTTATGGGTGGTGGCAACTGCTACAACTTGCATACCAGCATTTATTGCAGCTTGAATTCCAGAAAAAGAGTCCTCAAATACAAGGCATTTTTGAGGTTGAATGTGCAAAATTTCTGCAGCTTTAAGGAAGATATCAGGGTTGGGTTTCCCAAGCTTAACCATGTTGCCATTTACTGAAACATCCACATATTCCATTATGCCTGTTTTTTCAACAACAAAGGATATGTTGCTTTGTGGCGCTGAACTGGCAATAGCAATCTTTTTCTCTTGCATTTTTAGAGTTCTCATAAAATCTACTAAGCCGTCCAAGGGTTTGATATAGGGCTGGTATAATTCCCTGTAAATGGCTTCTTTCTCTTCGCCAAGTAAATCAACTTCAAAATCATTAAGGCTTTTGCCAAATAAGGCCTTCAAAATATCGGCATTATTTTTCCCAAAGTATTTCCTTGTAAAGTCTTCTGCGTCAAAGTTCAATCCATGTTGTTTGCAAAATTCTCCCCATGCATCAATATGGTAAAGGTAGTTATCAACAATAACACCATCCATATCAAAGATAATCGCTTCGGCGGTTTTTAATATATTCTCTACACTCTCTTTCATATCATTATGTTAAGTTTTGCAAAGTTAACACTGGGTAACTTAGCTTTTCTATTTAACACATTAAAGTTTTACTATTTTTGGCACAGTGTTCGATACGGTTATAAAAATTGATTCATATGAGAAAAGTATTTGTAATATCAATTTTTATTCTTCTAGCCATTGCTCTTAAGGCACAGGATGTTAGCGTTTATTCTGTTACCAATGGCAAGGGCGATAATGTAAAGGTTTCGGCCGACACCCTCATTTTAGGTGAGATTTATCTAGACGATTTGTCTAGTGAACATGGTGTTTTATTAATAAAACTTACCAATTCAGGAACCAAACCCTTGCTTATTCGGAATGTTACCGGATGCTGTGGCACAAATATAAAATCGTGGCCCAAAGCGCCCGTATTACCGGGAAAACAATCGGAAATAAGGGTTGAATTTCGCATTGAGCCCAAGCCTCAGCGAATTAGTAGAACGGTTACCATTGAGTCAAACGCCCAGGGCAAACCAGTGGCAAAACTTCATATCGTTGGTGTTGTGATTCAACCAAGACAACCCAATGAACTTGTGCTGTAATTTTTTGTTTAAAATGTAGTAAAGGGGATTGAAGACAATCCCCTTTTTTTGTAAATTTATCGGGTTATGCGTAACCGACTGAGCACAACTACATTCGATCTTCCGGTGCAGGAACTCCGCAGGGGTTACCGTAGCGATGTTTATTTCTGGCGCGAAAAGGTAGTTCTTGAAAGCCACAACCTGCACCCACTTGTAACCATGCAGGTTTTCCAAAAAAATAACGCCATTCTTTGTGGCATTGATGAGGCGATAGCGGTTCTTAAAGTAGCAAGTGGCCGATACTCTGACTACCCCAAAGCTTACCAACTTTTCGATAAACTAATTGAATTAAAGAAGATTGCTAGAAAACAGTTTTTAACCAATAAAAATAAATATCTGGAAATTGAGGAGGAGCGTATTAAAGTTTCGCAGGAATTGGATAATCTATGGATAGATGGATTTTCGCAACTTGAAATTGATGCTTTGTGGGATGGCGATGCCATATCGCCCTATGAATCTGTGATGCATATTCATGGCGATGCATCGCTTTTTGCTCACCTCGAGACAATATACTTGGGCATACTTGCCCGCCGCACCAAAATAGCCACAAATGTTCGTCGGGTTGTTGAAGCAGCAAACGGGAAAACAGTTCTATACTTCCCCGCTCGATTCGACCACTGGGCGGTTCAGGGAGGCGATGGTTATGCTGCGCATATTGGCGGAGCAACGGGTGTATCAACTGATGCTCAGGGCGAGTGGTGGGGGGCTGGTGCTTCAGGCACAATACCTCATGCTCTTATTGCTGCAGTTGGAGGCAATACGGTTAGGGCCGTTCAATTTTTCCACGAAACATATCCTAATGCAACCATTATTGCCCTAGTTGATTTTGACAACGACTGTGTGAACACAGCCCTGGAGTGTGCCCATGCCATGGGCGACAAGCTATGGGGCGTTAGGCTCGATACCTCTGAGAATCTTGTTGATAAAAGCGTATTCCCATTAATGGGAACCTACAAGCCTACCGGGGTTAATCCAAAGCTGGTAGAACTTGTGCGTTCGGCTCTCGACCGCGAAGGATTTTCGAATGTAAAAATTGTGGTTTCAGGTGGTTTTAATCCCGATCGCATCAGGCAGTTCGAGGCAATGGGCGTTCCGGTTGATGCATACGGGGTGGGTAGCTACCTTATGCAGGGCAGCTACGATTTTACTGCCGATATTGTTCTGGTTAATGGGAAGCCAATGGCTAAAGTCGGTAGGCTTTACATGCCAAATCTACGTTTGCAAAGGTATAACCCAAACGAGTGAATACTATGAAAGCATTAATAGTGGTTGATGTTCAGAACGACTTTTGCCCTGGCGGAGCATTGCCTGTAACCGATGGCGATAAAGTGGTTGAACCCATAAATGGCCTAATCAAACAGTTTGAAGCCGATGGACTTCCTGTGGTTTTTACCAGGGACTGGCATCCCGCCAATCACTCTTCATTTAAGGAGAATGGCGGCATTTGGCCCCCTCATTGTGTGGCTGGAACACAGGGGGCGGCATTTCATCCTGACCTATACTTTCCATCGGTTGCCTTTCTTGTATCAAAAGCCACTGAACCCCACCTGGAGGCATACTCAGGATTTCAGGGAACGGGCTTGGCATCGTGGTTGCGACAGTATGATGTGGATGAGTTGCTGGTTACAGGCTTAGCTACTGATTACTGTGTTAAAAATACAGTAATTGATGCTATAAAGCTTGGCTTTAAAGTTTCTTTGGTACTCAATGCAATTAGGGCTGTTAATGTAAATCCAACTGATGGCCAAACAGCCATCAACGAAATGAAAAAGTTAGGGGCTCTAATCCTTTGATTATAATTAATTCAAGTTGCTAGTATTCAATTTTAGTAAACATGTATGCTAATATGAACGTAATTATCTTCAATACAAAGCCATCTGCTGTTACTGCGTGTATCCTTCTAGGGAACAATTTGTTTACATCGCT
>Ga0209381_1000544_pt1 | contig 87310 bp, 67 predicted proteins | sample DewCreD2012metaG_FD_184111 | JGI IMG/M metagenome (GOLD analysis project Ga0209381, IMG submission 184111) | Hot spring sediment bacterial and archeal communities from British Columbia, Canada, to study Microbial Dark Matter (Phase II) - Dewar... ... | reverse complement strand
CCTAAAATCGGCAGTTGAACGCGGCTCTTTCGACCAAACCATGAACGAGATGGACATTGTGGACCCAGTGGACTTCACCCGCAAGGGGATTGATTTTCTTGTCCATTTCGTCCACAAGGTCCACGACATCCAGAGGATAGCACGTAGAATCCGATCTTGACTGCCGAATCCAGGGTGAACCAAACCAGCCGCGTGGCGCAGACTGTCGAGTCTGCGCTTTTCGGATCAGGCAACGCCCTTCACTTCGATGACGGCGCCGACCGCTTCAAGCGTTTCGCGGATCTTCTTGGCTTCGTCTTCGGGTACGTTTTCCTTTATAGGCTTCGGAGCGCCGTCCACGAGATCCTTGGCTTCCTTCAGGCCGAGGCCGGTCAGCGCACGCACTTCCTTAATGACCTGAATCTTCTGGCCGCCGGCTTCCTTGAGGATGACGTTAAACGAGGTCGGAGCCTCTTCCGCCGGCGCGGCCTCCGCGGCGCCGCCCATCGGCATCGCACCCATCATCATCGGGGCCGCCGCCGTAACGCCGAATTTCTCTTCCAACGCCTTGACCAGTTCGCTCAATTCGAGAACGGTGAGTCCGGCAATCTGATCGATAATCGTATTCAACTTATCCGACATGGTACTTGCTTCCTTTCGTTATTCGCACGGCAATCAACGCACTCAGGCGGCCGCGGCTTCTTCTTTTTGTTTCCGAATTTGATCCAACACATTGACCAAGTTGCGCGGAAGCGCATTGAGCACGCCCACCGCGTTGCGCAACGGCATGGCGATAGTCCCGACGACTTGCGCGATCAACACTTCGCGCGGCGGCAGGTTCGCCAGCGATTCGACTTGCGCCTTCGACACGACGCGGCCTTCGAGTATGCCGCCATTCATGGAAAGCACTTTCACTTCCTTGGCGATTTCCTTCATGATCTTCGGCGGCGCCACGGGGTCGTTCGAGAACGCCCACGCCGTCGGTCCCTCGATGAAGGCTGACGCGCCGGACAGGTTCAACTCGTCCAGCACACGCTTCACCAGCGTGTTTTTGTACACCTTGAATTCGATATTGGCCTCGCGGAGTTTGCGGCGCAGTTCCGTCACCTGCTCGACGGTAATCCCCTGATACTGGGTCGCGACCGTCAACATGTGGCTCTGGAGCCGTTCCTTGAACTCGGCTACGGCGTCAATCTTGTATTGTTTCGGCAATGGTATTCACCTCCCTTCCAGTCTGCTTGTGCAGCCGGAAGAAAAAAGCCCCGCACCGTCTCGAGACGGCGCGGGGCCCGAACATCGCTTGGCCTCGCTCCTTCGTCTCGGCAGGCAACTTTAAGGCCCGAAGGCCGCCGGCTGTCTTCGACGGACGCAACTTTTTCTCGCTGCTGAAGGGAACTATAGCAGCAAAACGAAAACAAAATCAAAATCGTTGAATAGGCCGCTTCCAATTCGGGATACTGCGGGCAGGAGGATACACGAAACATGAACTCCACAGAGTGCAGCCGCCGCGGCTTCATGCGTAACGCGGCTATTATGTCGGGCGCCGGTCTCGGCGCAGCCGCAACGCCGAAAAATTCCCAAACGCGGGGAAGGACGCTTTCGATGAAAAAGGCGCGTGAATCCCTCGGCGAATTTCTGGCCGGACTCGAAATAATTGATTGTCATGAACATTTGCCCATCGAACCGGATCGTCTCGCGCGATCCGTGGATATTCTTACGTTGTTCAGTCTGTATGAATATGTGGACGCCACGTCCGCAGGATATCGGCCGCGTCCCGGTGAAAACCTGTTCGCGAACAACCTCTTTCTGGACACATCCGTTCCGATCAAAGAACGTTGGGAAAAGGCATGGCCGCATTTATCCCATATTCAATACGGCAGTTATTTCCGTGCGCCGAAAATAGCCTTGCGCGATATCTACGGAATTGAAACGATTGACGCCGCAATATACCAGGATGCCACGGAACGGATTCAGGCCAATAACACGCCCGGACTCTACATGCGCATTCTTCGCGAGCGATGCCGCATCAAGACCTGCCTCGTGCAGAACGGGAAAATCCAGGGACAAGTCCCGCGCGAACTGCTTACGCCGGTCTTTGTGAGCATGCCGTGGTGCCAACTCCCGGATCCGAACTTCGTGCGCTCGATCGAAGCCCAACGGGGAACGGCCCTGCCTGATCTCGATACATACATCGCCTGCTTCGCGCGTGAACTCGAAGACGCGCGTGCGCAGGGTGCGGCCGGGTGCAAGATCGCCGCGGGTTTCTATCCCGATCCCGACCGTAGTGCGGCGGCCCGATCTTACCAAGACTATCTCGGCGGCAAGGCGGCGGATCCGGTTCTACAGGCCACGTTGCTCGATGTGCTTTTGACCAAAGCGGCCGAATGGGACTGGCCGGTGGCGGTCCATTCCGGTGTCTGGGGTGATTTTCGGTTGATGGAACCAAAACTGTTGATCAATCTGATCATGAAGCACCCCGAAACCCGATTCGATATCTATCACCTCGGCATGCCGTTCGTTCGGGAATGCCTCTTTATCGCGAAAAACTTTCCCAATGCCTGCCTAAATCTTTGCTGGTGCTATGTCGTGTCGCAGGAAATGACGCGGCAGACCATCAATGAAATCCTGGACACCGTTCCCGTCAACAAGATCCACGGGTTCGGCGGCGACTACATCTGGGCGGTCGAGAATGTGTACGGCCATCTCGTCATGGCCCGCGAAACCCTGGCCGACGCATTTGCGGAACGTATCAGCCGGGGACAATTGAATCTCGACGACGCAAAACATATCCTGCGGCTCTGGCTGCATGACAATCCGGCGCGGTTCTATGGCCTCGGTTGATTCCAGAGAAGGCCCGCGCTTGGAGATTACGGCGGGCATGCGGAAAATCTTGGATTATCCCCGCTTCCGTGGGCCTGCGCGCATGCTGATTCTGGATGCGAATTATTTTTTTGAACCGAGTTGGCGGCGCGCGGCGGAATCGCTGGGATGGCAAACGGCGTCGGTTCCCTCGGCGATGACCGGCGGCTTGACGCGCGAAGACGTGCGGCTGTTGTTTACGGCGATAGGGGAGTTCAAGCCCGATTTCATCCTGGCGTCCAATTTTGCCGGCATGGACGCGGAAGCGATGTTTGCGCGTTTTTTCGAGGACGCGCGCATTCCGTATGTCAGTTGGTTTACGGACACTCCGCGCATGATCCTCTACGACCGAAAACTGCATTGCTCGCCGTACATGGTGGCCGCGACATGGGAGCGGGCCTACATTCCCCACTTCAAACAACTCGGATTCCAGCATATTCACTTCATGCCGCTCGCCACCGATCCTGCCCTGTTTCACGGCAAACCTTCCGCGCATTACGGGCGCAACCTGGCGTTCGTCGGCACATCCATGATCGTGGAAGCCGAGGAGGCTTGGGAAAAACTTGAACATTTGCCCGAAATAACCGCCGCGATACAGGACGCGTTTGCGCAAGGCCGTGTCACGCGCGAGCGATTTGCCGGGGGCATTGGCGCCGTGATTGATCCCGCGTTGTTGGCCCCTTGCACAACCAGCGAACGCCGCCACATTGAACTATGCCTCATTTACGAGGCCACGCGCCGCCAGCGCGCCGAAATGGTGCGGCGTCTGTCGCCCATGAAAATCGAAGTGCGCGGCGATGCGGCCTGGCAACGAATTTATCCCGCCGCGGGAGGATCGGTGGCGTATCATTCCGGCCTTGCCGAGTATTACCGGACGACGGCCGTCAACCTCAACATCACAAGCCTTCAAATGAAAACCGCCGCCAACCAACGCGTGTTCGATTGTCCCGCCGCCGGCGGTTTTCTGCTTACCGACGCCCAATCCGATATCGCCGAATTCTTCGACCCCGAAAACGAAATGGCGGTGTACGCCTCGCTCGAAGAACTCGAAGACAAGTGCATGTATTACCTGCGACATCCCGCCGAACGCGACGCAATGATCGAGCGCGCCCAGTGTCGAATTGCCGCGCATCACACCCATGCCCATCGCCTGAAGGAATTGGAGGTTTTTCTGAAGGATCGTTTTCGGACTGGCCGAACGGAGTAATAAAGGCCGGTGAAAATAGGGATTGAAGGAAAAATAGAGGGTTCCCGTTCATCCCAAAGGCGAGGGGAACGTGCGAGACGGAATGGACGGAATGAACACGGCGGTTTTCATTCGGAAACCGTCCATCCAGTCCACAATGTTCACTTTGCCAACTTCGTCCGCAATGTTCCCCTCATCCATCGTAAATGTTTCATAATTACCCATTCCCGCGTGATCAAATGCTGTAATCTTCGACGAATACAGACATTTCTTTGGCGGTAAGGAAAACATCGCTGCCACGTTTGATGGCAAGTTCGCGGTACCGTTCCTGGCTTACAACGGCGTCAATATGTCCGCCGTCATCCGTAATCAACTCAAGTTTTACGATGGGACCGGCCGGGTTGATGTGTTCGACACGCGCGCGGAAATGTTCCTGGCCGCTCGAATGGGTGTGAACGTCGAGCAGATGCGGGCGGACAAATACTTTGGCGCGCCCTTCCCCGGAGGTCTCGCCATCCGTATCGCCCAGGACAGGCTCTCCATCGCGCATCCGCGCATGGAACAGGTTGACATCGCCGAGAAAATGGAAAACAAAGGGCGTGGCGGGGCGGTGGTAGACCTCTTCGGGCGTGCCAACCTGCTCGATGGCGCCCTGGTTCATGACGACCACCCGGTCGGCCACTTCGAGCGCCTCTTCCTGGTCGTGGGTCACAAACACGCTGGTCACGCGGATTTCGTCGTGAAGCCGGCGAAGCCATCGGCGGAGATCCTTGCGGACGCGGGCGTCGAGCGCGCCGAAAGGTTCGTCAAGCAACAGAACGGATGGCTCCACCGCAAGGGCGCGGGACAAGGCAACGCGCTGCCGCTGCCCACCGGACAGTTGGGAAGGATAACGATTCGCGAGATTGCCGAGTTGCACCATTTCGAGCAACGACATCACGCGGTCGCGAATCTCCTGTTTGCCGGGACGTTGCGCACGGGGACGCATGCGGAGTCCGAACGCGACATTGTCGAAAACCGTCATGTGGCGGAACAGGGCGTAGTGTTGGAATACAAATCCCACGCGCCGATCGCGCAGCGATTTACGAGAGGTGTCTTCTCCATTGAAGAGGACCGAACCCGAATCGGCGGTTTCAAGTCCCGCGATGACGCGCAATAACGTCGTCTTGCCTGAACCGGAAGGACCCAGCAAGGCGACGAGTTCCCCCGACGGAACAGTCAGGCTGACGTTCCGCAATGCGGTAAAATTTCCGAATGTTTTGGTAATGCCCCGAATTTCGATGCTCATTTTGGGGACTCCACGGTGTTTTCGCCGGCTTTGCGATCGTGGGCGGCTTTCCATTCGACGAGCGATTTCGCGGCCAGCGTGGCCACCGCCAGCAGGCACAAGACGGACGCCACGGCAAACGCGGCCGTGAAGTTGTACTCGTTGTAAAGGATTTCAACATGAAGCGGAATCGTATTGGTCAAACCGCGGATATGGCCGGACACGACCGAAACGGCGCCGAATTCGCCCATCGCGCGGGCGTTGCACAGAATCACGCCATAAAGAAGGCCCCATTTGATGTTCGGCAGCGTGATGTGCCAGAAGGTCTTTAGTCCGCCGGCCCCCATCAGCAGCGCGGCCTCTTCCTCTTCGGATCCGAGTTGCTGCATGATCGGGATCAATTCGCGCGCGACAAAGGGAAATGTCACGAAGACCGTTGCCAGAACGATTCCCGGCACGGCAAAGATAATCTGAATACCGATGGAATCGAGCCAGGATCCGAATATCCCGTGCAGACCGAACAACAGCACGAAAATAAGCCCCGCGATGACGGGCGACACGGAAAAAGGCAGGTCAATCAGACTGACAAGAATGCTTTTTCCGCGGAAATCGAATCGGGCGACCAGCCACGACGCCGCAATACCGAAAACGAGATTTAGCGGGACGGCAATAGCCGCGGCCAGAACCGTCAGGTAGACGGCCGCGCGCGCATCCGGATCCAGTAGCGCGGCCCAGTAGGCGCCCAAACCCTTTTGCAGCGCCTGTACGAAGACCGCCGCCAGAGGCAAGGCCAGGAAAAACCCGAGGAAGACAAGCGCAAGCGCCGTGAAGATCCAGCGAACCATCCGTTTTTCCGGTTCAGGGCGATTGGGAACAGGAAAGGCCATGAATCTTATCCTCGGAGGGCGCGGGAGCCACTCCACCATTGGAGCAGGTTGATGGCAAAAAGCATGGTGAACGAGATCAGGAGCATGACCACGCCGAGCGCCGTGGCGCCCGCGTAGTCGAACTGCTCCAGTTTGGTCATGATTAGGAGCGGCGTGATTTCGGTCTTCATCGGCATGTTGCCGGAAATGAACACGACCGATCCGTACTCGCCGAGACCGCGTGCGAACGCCATCGCAAATCCGGTCAACAACGACGGCACAAGATAGGGCGCAAGGACGTGCAAAAAGGTTTGGGCGGGCGTTGCGCCAAGGCTGCGCGCGGCTTCTTCGATGTCTTTATCAAGATCTTCGAGGACGGGCTGGACCGTGCGCACCACAAACGGCAACCCAATAAAGGTAAGGGCAACGACGATACCGATCGGAGTAAAGGCTACCTTGACGCCAAGAGGATCGAGAAGGCGCCCAATCCAGCCCTTGGGCGAATAGAGCGTTGTCAGCGCAATGCCCGCGACAGCGGTCGGCAGCGCAAACGGCAAATCCACCAAGGCATCCACAAACCGTTTGCCGGGAAACGGATACCGGACCAACACCCAGGCCACCAGAAGCCCGAATACGGCATTGATCGCGGCGGCCGCGAACGCCGCCAGCACGCTCAGACGATAGGACGCCACAGCGCGCGGCGAGGCAATGATTGCCCACAAGGCATCCCACGAAAGCGTGGAAGTCTTGAGGAACATGGCGCCGAGCGGTAACAGGACAATCAGGCACAGGTAAAAAAGTGTGTACCCACCCGCCAGTCCGAATCCGGGCAAAACAGTCTGTTTCCTTGTGAGTATGGCCGAGTCTCCCGATGGGTTGCGCTGGGCGGATCAGATACCGCTGCCTCGTGTGTGAAGTCCACACTCTTTGTGGTGCTCCTCGCTGAGTTGATTCATCCAGCGCCAGCGTCCCGCTCGTTTGTCCTCGCCGGGGCGCGTAGGGGTCGAGCAAATATGGCAGCCGATGCTCGTGTACCCTTTATCGTATAGTGCATTGTAAGGCACGCCATAATTGGCGAGGTATTCGCGAACCTGTTCCTCGCTCCAGTCTATCAGCGGGCACAGTTTGAATATTTCGCGTCCCTTGTGGTGGAACAGGGCCGCCTTGGGCGTGATCCTCCGGGCCTTGGACTGATCACGCCGCAATCCGGTGATCCAGACATCCACCGTGTCCAAGGCGCGGTCGTTGGGTTCGACTTTTCGCACCTGGCAGCAATACTCCTGCTTGGCGCGGCTGTCGAAAAACAGGTATTCCCCATGATCCCGCACCATCTTTTCAAGGCGTTGCGGATCGGGCTTGAAGCGTTCGATCGAAATGCCGTAGCGCTGTTCGAGCATTTCCATCAGGTCATAGGTTTCCTGTGGAAGACGCAACGTATCCACGGTTATCACGCGGAGACCGGGCGCGACGCGGTGCGCCATGTCAATCATGACACATCCCGTGTTTTGGAAACTGGTGAATATCGCGGCTCGCCGCCCGTGATATTGAAAAGCCCACTGCAACAATTTCTCGGCCTCAAGACCATTCAAAACCGCCAGTATTTCTGATTGATCCAAGGCATTCATTTTGACGCTCTCTCATGTTCAGCGGGGGCCGTGCTGTGCGCCCGGCCGGGCAGGGTAAAAGCGTTTTCCGAACCGAAATCACGCCAATACGTTTCTGGCAAATCCGCCGGCGGTTCCTCATAGTGAGGCGCCCGCATGCGCAGTTTCACCGGATCGATCTTGCCGTTGGCCAGGCAGTCCGCCAGTAGTTCCGGGATGCGACGGGCAGGGACGGTCGCCACTTTCTCACCGAGGCGGGCGCCTTGGCCGGACAGGCTTCCGCCGACATAAACGGTGTAATGGGGTACGAGGATGCCGTTGATACGCCGTCCCGAACCTTGAAGTCCGACTTCCGCAATTTGATGCGCCGCGCAACTGTTCGGGCATCCGCTGATTCGGACAACCGGGGAGGAGGCGTTATCAACTACAATCCCGCATGCATGAAAATGATCCCCGATAGCCTGCGCCAGATCACGCGACCGGCAAATGCCCAGTCTGCACGTCGAGGCGCCCGTGCAAGCGACGATTTTGGGGTGGCCGTTCGCACCCTTGCCCAGACCCGCGTCTGAAAGCAATCCCAGTACTCGTGGGACAACTTCTTCCGGTATGTTGGGAATCAACAGATCCTGGAGTTGGGTCGTTCGAACTTCCCCGGTGCCGAAACGAAGGGCCGTTTCCGCCACTACCGTCAAGGCGTCGGCGGTGATGTGCCCAAGAACAAGAGGAACCGGAATGGCCCTTCCGTTTGGAACGTGAGGTATTTTTTTGCGGATAGCGGGAATTTCACCCGGCAATCCCTGCTCCCGTAAAATCTCCCGTTCCTGGCGATACAATTCACGAAAGGCCTCTTCCCCGGCATCCGCAAGAACATAACGCAGCCGGGCACGGTTACGGTTTGCACGATTACCGTATTTATCGAAAAGGCGGCGGACCGCTTCGGCCACCGCGAAAACGTTCTCGGCCGGGACAAATTCCTCAATACAGATGCCCACTCGGGGATTGACGCCCAGTCCGCCGCCTGCATACACCGTAAAACCGTGTTTTCCATCTTGTATCCGCGCAAAAAAACCGGTATCGGCCACCGAAGCCAGCGCACAATCCTTTTCACAGCCCGAAAACGCTATCTTGAATTTTCGGGGAAGCATGAATGATCGCTCGTTTTGCAGAAGATATTCAGCAACCGCCACCGCATAAGGCGACACATCGAAAAGTTCGTCCGTGCAGAGTCCGGCGCCAAAGCAGGCCGTAATGTTGCGAACGGTATTACCGCCGCCGCCCCGCGAAGCCAGTCCTACTTCAAGAAGTCTCTCGACAACATCCGCCAAATGAGGCGCTGTCACACCGTGAATCTGGATATCCTGACGGGTTGTTACATGCAAAATCCCGCTCCCGTATTGATGGCTCAATTCCGCTATCCGAATCAATTGCCCGGAAAGCACAATGCCCGCGCCTATGCGAACGCGCACCATAAATCGTCCCTTCTCACGATGTTCATAAATGCCCATGCCGACATGATGCGAATGAAATTCCTTTTCCGTCATTTCGTTGCGTAAATAAGCCTCCACGGTATTCCGAAACGCCAGTGCATCGTTTCGGATACGATCGGGCAAGTGAAGGGCCGCCGAATCGTCATAAGCGCTTTTCATGCCGTTCTCCTTGATATTCTTTGAAAATAAGCCTGGCCGCATGTCGGCTATCCTGTCTGCGCAAGAGGCTTTTTTCAGTAGGTCTGCGTGGACTTGATAGTTTGTGTCAATGATTTCAACATTTCTCATAGACATAATAATTACTAACTTGGTCATTTATACAATGATTTTACCTAAAAATATTCCACTTGTCAAGTGAATAAACTTGGATTCGGAAATCGAAACCCGAGTCCTGCGCGCAAGTGGTTTACGTCGTAAGCCTTGTGGACGAAGAATTCAGGTAAAAACCGTTGCCCGGATGGAAGAGAAAGGGCAACTATTTCAGCCGGTTGTAATTTTCCTGGCTCATTTTCACCGAAACGGGGCTATTCGCTTTCGACTTCGATATCCATGGCGAAATGATGTTCGCCGGTACGTGGACATTTTACCAGCCACTCGCCTTTGGGTGAAACCACGCCCGTTGCGGCGTTGACGGCCTCTTTCGGCAAGGCGGCGTTAGCCGTTACGATAAACAGGTTACTTTCCATGGCCCGAAGCACCAGGTTGGACTCATGGTAGGGGGTGTGAATTTCGCTGCTGCCCGAATTGATGGAATGAAACACGACTTGCGCGCCCATTTGCCCCAATTTATAAGTGAGACGCGGGTCGGGATAGGGACCACAACCCGGCGTAACCCACAGGTCGTTACAAATCAGGCATCCAAACACGATCCCGTGCCGCTTGAACACGCGCAATTCCCCCCCGGGACTGCAAAATTTACGGTCGCCACTTGTCGGAACCAATTTTTCGTGGGTACCGACCAAGCGCCCATTGTCCCCATAGATGCGGCTTTGGATATACGTCTTGCCGTCTTCGTGAACTCCGGTGCCGATGATGGCCGTAACATAGGCCTGCCGGCATGCCGCCGCAATCTGCCGCCATGCCTTGCGCACCGCCTGATCGCTGAAATCCCCGTGGTACCCGGTAAGGCTCATCTCAGGAAAGACGATGAAATCGCAATCACTCATCGCAATGTAATGTACTATTTTTTCCAGATTATCCGACAAATTGGGCGTAACGAGCATTTGGACACCGGATACCCTGATCGTGGCCATCATTCATCCTCCGTTGTTGTTCTCTCGTCGGATCTTATCACAAGACCTGGTTGGTCCAACAAGTTGACAGAACCATGCTCAAGCCGGTAATCTTATAGTGTAGTTGGAGGGCGCGGCTGACGGCCTATCGTTTCCGAAAGCGCGCGCTTCCGCCCGGGCGGTCGCGCAGGAAACGAATGGCCGCTTTTGTTATTTTGGACACCCAAACGATTCGAGCGAGGCAACGAATACATGGCAAGAGAACGTCGTAAAAAGCATCCCCTGGCCGGAAAGTCCATGACCGGCGCGGACATGATTATCCAAATACTGGCGGACGAAGGCGTGGACGTGTTCTTCGGCTATAACGGCGGACAGATTCTTCCGACCTTCGATGCGCTGTTCCGGTACAATGCGGCGCATGGCCCCAAAGATCAGTTGAATCTCGTTGTACCCGCAAATGAGCAAGGCGCCGGGTTCATGGCGTCGGGCTATGCGCGGGCCACGGGCAAGGTGGGCGTATTCGTCGCAACGTCAGGCCCGGGGGCCACGAATTGTACTACGCCTATACGGGACGCGATGGCCGATTCAATCCCGCTCGTGCTCATCACCGGGCAGGTGCCGACCCATGCGGTTGGCACGGACGCATTTCAGGAAGCGCCGGTGTTCAGTTTCATGGGCGCCTGCGCCAAGCATGTCTTTATGGTTTCCAACCCGCTTGAATTGGAAGCAACCGTGCGGACTGCGTTCGATATTGCCCGCAGTGGACGTCCCGGCCCGGTTGTGGTTGACGTGCCCAAGGATATGCAGAACTATACAGGGCCGTTTCTCGGCGAGGGACGCCTCGACCGCCGTGGCTACGACAAGCGAATTGCCACCTTGCGCGAAGCGCGCCTGTCATCCGCGGAAGCGGAGGCCTTTTTCCGTCTGTTGAACAAATCGCACCGCCCGTTGCTTTATGTGGGAGGCGGCGTTATCGGCGGCAATGCCGCCAAAGAATTGCGCGCGTTTGCGGAACGGTTCCGCATTCCCGTGGTGACGACGCTGATGGGCATCGGCGCCATTGACACGACTCATGAATTGTGCCTGCGGATGCTGGGCATGCACGGCACGGCCTATGCCAATTATGCCGTCGAGGATTGCGATTTCCTGATCGCCATCGGCGCGCGGTTCGACGACCGCGTCGCCGGGAAAGTCTCCGAATTCGCCCCGCATGCCAAGATAGCGCATGTGGACATTGACGCCGCCGAAATCGGAAAAGTCAAACGGCCCGATTGGGCGCATGTCGGCGATGCGAAAATGGCCCTGCGCGATCTCATGGACGCCGGCAAGGGATTCCGCCGCGACTTCGGACCGTGGGTGCGGCATACGGTGAAAATGAAAAAAAACTATCCGCTCAATTACAACCGGGCCAACCCCCTGATTCAGCCCGAATTCGTGATCGAAACGCTCAACGAGATGACTCGTGGCAATGCAATTGTCTGCACGGGCGTTGGCCAGCATCAAATGTGGGCCGCCCAGTATTTCGATTTTCATCAGCCCCGAACATTCATCGCGTCGGCCAGCATGGGCACGATGGGATTTGGTTTGCCGGCCTCTATCGGCGCGCAACTGGGTTCGCCCGGAAAGACCGTCATTGATGTGGACGGCGACGGCAGTTTACGCATGAACATCGGAGAACTCGAAACGGCTACCAGTTATAACGCACCGGTCAAGGTACTCCTGTTGAACAATACCGGCGACGGCATGGTGCTGCAATGGCAGCGGCTCTTCTATGGCCACCGCTACTCGGGCACCGACAAATCCCTGCGTAAAAAGGACTTTGTGAAAGTGGCCGAAGCGGATGGGTTTACGTTCGCGCAACGAGTCACTGAAAAAGATCATGTCAAAAAGGCGCTCGACGCCTGGCTCAATCACGATGGACCGGCATTTCTCGATATAACGGTTGACCAGAATGCAGATGTTTTTCCCATGGTGGGACCGGGCCAGGGATATAAGGAAATGATTACAGGACCGTATATCCGATCGCGCGAAGTCCCGCATCCGGAGCATATTGACACCGCCGACCTGAACGAATTGTAATCGGACAATCAAGCGGCGGGAACTACCGGAGTCCGTAAAGAAATTCCATAAGAGCGGCGCGTGACTGGCCTTATCCAGTTACCCTTCGGCCACCAGTTCAAAATCTTCGCCGTCCCAAATCACATAGGATCGGTTTCGGCGCCAATCGCCGCAATTGACATACAGCCCCGTACCGCCGGGAGTGGGGCATTCTTCACGGATGGCGGCATGGGCATGTCCCATGAGGACAACATCGGCTTTTCCCGTGGCCAGCATTTGCTGGGCATGGACACGCAGGGCTTTGGCTTCGCTTCCTTGCGAAGGGTCTTCGACCAAGGTCATATGCCGGCTGCCCCGCGAGACCCATCGCGCAAGCCCCATCGCTCGATCGGGATGCAATTGGCGAAACAGGGTAATCGCAAAGCGGGATCGGGCTATTCGCTTGTAAATCCGGTATCCGTAATCGCCGACATTCAGCCCATCGCCATGGGCAAACCATACTCGCTTTGCGCCAAACAGCATAATTTCCGGGTCGCTATACACATGAAAGCCCAGTTCCGTTTCAAGAAAGCGGCCCGCCCAGAAATCATGGTTTCCACACACAAGGTGAAATTCCACGCCGGCGTCCCGCGCTTCCGCAAAAGCACGCAAAACCGGGAAATAACCGGAAAAAATGACATGCCGGTATTCAAACCAGAAGTCAAAAAGATCCCCTAAAACAAAGATTCGCTGTACGCCGTCTTTCTGCCACTTGCGAATCTGAGCGGCCAAGGCGTCCACGGTTTCACGGCCTTCCGGACTCGTTTCGAGATGGGCGTCGGAAAAAACGACCGTTCTCTTTTCCGCCCTCATCGCAGAAAACGTATCTTTCCCGGCGGCCAGAAACAAAGCACGGCTTTTCCGACCAGACAGGCATCGTCTATCGGCCCGAAACTGCGGCTGTCTTTGCTCACGACACGATTATCGCCAAGGACGTAATAGGTTCCCGGCGAAAGGCTTACGTCCGGCATTCGATCGTCACAGGGCTGTGGCGCCGAGGGGAGATAGGACTCATGGAGGCGTCTGTTGTTGACGTAGACTGTACCCATATCGAAGCGAACATGCACCGTCTCTTCCGGGAAGTTATGCGCCTGTGCCGAAGCCGTTTTCGATGTAGAGGATTTAGGTCCACGGGCGATAATCCGCTTCACGTAGCGTTTATTGGGTTCATTCCGGCTGTCGAAAACGACAATATCGCCTTCCTTCAACGCCTCGATGCCGCTAAAGATCCGGAATTGGCTCAAGATATGAGGCAACTTGAACACAAGAATACGTTCCCGGTCGTTCAGGGTAGGATTCATGGAAGGCCCCTGAACTTCATAACCTTCGACAACATAGGTTTTTACGACAAAAAAAGCGATTAGAAACCACACAACCATCTTGATGAATTCGATGGCCTCGCGCTTGATTTCCTGGGAAGGTGCCGCGGACGGAGGGGGATTTTTTGCCAAGCCCTCAATGCCGTTGTCTTCGTTCGATTCAGACATCATAGAGTTTCCGGTTTTCGGCAGTGCTTATTATCAGCCTAAATGTACCACTTATCAGCGCGTTACGCAAATCGGCGATGGACTGGATGGGTGTGTCGAACTCGGTACAGTACCGTCCGATGCCTTCGAGTTGATGCGCATCACTGGCCGCAACCGGCCGGAAACCGGCCTGCCGGGCCAGTTGGGCCGCCAGACGCTGTTCGTGATCTTTCATATTGAGGCTTTGCACCTCGATGGCGTCAATCGGCAGATTCGGCAACCGCTCATCAAAACCCATACCGGCCCGCGTCGGATGGGCGGCGATGCACACACCGCCGAGATTGTGAATACGGGCCACAGCCTCTTCAGGTTGCATTCCAGGCGTAAAACGGGATGCCTCGTCGGCGTCAAGACCATAAACGAGCAAATCGCCCCGTGCCGTCGCATATTCGAATCCCGCCATCACGAGAAAGTGCGCTTCGTACGAAGAGGCAGCCAGCGCCGCCAATTCATCCGGAGTCCATTGATAGTGATGTTCGGTAATGACCAGCCCGTCCAGCCCGGCCCGTACCGCCTGCCGAATCAGCAAATCGGGATTGATATAACTGCACGGCGAATAACGGCGCGTGTGAACATGAAGATCGATCCGCAATCCCATATTGTGCCCTACGTTTCCACGAGACCCAACGCGCGCGCCGGTTCTGAATCGGCGATATAACGCGGGACCAGGATCTCGCAATCGCCCACCGCCTGCCGGGCCAGAAACAGGGCCCCGGCCGGGTGTTCGCAGGCGATTTCTTTCAGGTATTGCCACCATTCGCCGGGATCAACCGTGCGGCCAAGCAAGAGGGCCGGGATTTGGCGGGGATCTTCGCCCAATTGTTCTTCGATTTCCTCGGCAAGCCCCAGCGATTCCGCCATCCGGCGTTCGAGACGCGCGCCAAAACTCCGGGCAAAGGCAGCGGCCTCGCGAAAACGCCGCGTGAAATCGTTCCATGCCGGGTCGCGCCGCCGCACCCATTCCGCCAGGAATGCCAGCCGTATTTCGGTAGAGCGATGCTCCAGCCGGGCGGCCAGCGCCGGATCCAACAAGTAACTCAATGCCATGGAAAGAAACGGCGCGGTCGCCCGCACGCCGGGACAATCCTCGGGCCGTTCGGGATAGACCCCGTGCAACATGAGCGCGCGGGTTTGATAATCCGGCACCGCGGGAAGCGGTTCCGGAAAGGCCGCATAATCGTAAGCCAGTCCGGCGGCAATGAGATACCCGCGTACGCCCCTGGCCAAGTTGCCCGCATCGAGCGCCGCGTCGGCCTGTGCCAAAAATTCTTCCTGCATGCGCGCGCGGATACGGAGGATTTCGTAGGCTTGCGCCGCGCTGGATGTTTTTTCAAGCCGGACGGCTTGGTCCGCCAAAGGCAAAATGAGTTCAGAAGGCAACTGGGCGGGCCGGTTGGCATCGAGTTCGCCCTGGATATGCCGCATCGTTTCCGGGCGCTTCACGAGTTCGAGGATTCGCTGAAACGCCGTGTCGCGCCGCATTTCGTCGTCCGGCAACAGGTAGGCGTACTTGGGCATCGCGAACGATTGCGATGAATCGCGCCGGGCCGGTGAAAAAGGCGCAAACAGCAACCTGAAATTGACGATATCGCCCTCTAAAATGGCCTTGGCCAAGGCCGACGCCACATCGTCCGGGCTTACGGTTTTCGTTGTCGCGGATTGTTTTGCGGCGGCCATGGTCAACAGGTTTCCCCGGCCAATATAGCCGCTACGACCCGTTTTCGCTCATCCCAGTCAATCCGAGGCGGCGTCACTTCCCAATAAGGCAACCGTTCGAGAATACGTTGATACAGGCTTTGGCGATAATGGCGCAAAATGCGCGATGCATGGCGTTCGTGCGCCGCGTCCCAATTACTTGCTTCAACACAGCCCTTGTCTCGCCCGGCTTCCAGCATGGCCTCTTCCACATATCGGGACAGAAAATGCCGCAATTTGGCGTCGTAGGCCCGACGGGCGGCATCTACGTTCGCTTCGCCCGATTCGACCGCATTTCGCCATGCCTCTTCGAGCGCGATCAATTCTGTTCGCGCGGCCCAATAGGCCTCGCGTGTATCGTTTTCGCGCAGAATATAAAACGACGCATTCAATTTGGCCATTTCGAGGAGGTAACGATCCCGCCGTTCGCCGGTGATTTCGACCCGCGCAATTTCCATTACGAGGTCTTTCATGAGTTGCTTGTAAGCGTTTCGCACCTCGCCCGGCTTGGCATCCGGCGCAATTTTCAAGATTTGAAAATAATTTACATATCCATCGTCCATCATGAGCGTATTGTACCGCCCCAATACCCCATCCCTCAAGAAATCGGCCGGCCTCCCTGCCGCAATCGCGCTGGTGCTCGTACGCGTACTCGCTCGTTTTTTGAGCCATCCCGGATTTTCCGCTATCCTGCAATGCGGCGCAGTCATTAGTCGTATTTGTTTGCGCGATCGCCAGGGCTGGTATGGTGATTTGAATTACGCGAAGGATGGAGGATAAATGACATGATCACGACGGGCCGGAGGACTTTTCTCAAGGAAGCAGCCGTAGGTGTCGCCTTTTCATCGTTTGCGCGCGCGGCGGAACCGGCCCAATCGAATTCACCGAAACCCAACATCCTTTGGATCACCTGCGAAGACATCAATCCACATCTCGGTTGCTACGGCTACGCCCGCGCCCGGACGCCCAACCTGGATCGCATGGCGTCCGAAGGCGTCCGATACACTCACGCCTTCAGCGTGAGCGGCGTATGCGCCCCAAGCCGTTCTTGTCTGATTACGGGCATGTACCCCACGACGCTTGGCACGTATCACATGCGATGCAACCACACCCCGCCCCCGCATGTACGATGTTTTCCCGCCTATCTGCGCCGCGAAGGCTATTACTGCACGAACAACGTCAAGACGGATTACCAGTTCGATGTGCCGCCGGATGCCTGGGACGATTGCAGCAACACGGCCCACTGGCGCAACCGCCCCCAACAGGACAAACCGTTCTTTTCCGTGTTCAATTTCACGATCTCGCACGAATCCTCGATCGGCGATTTGGATTCGCTTCGCGATCCGCTGAAAACAAGGCTGGGCGCGTTGCACGATCCCGCGGGCGCCGAACTGCCGCCGTACTATCCGGACACGGAGATCGTCCGAAAACATTGGGCGCACTACGAGGATGTCATTTCGGCGGTGGACGTGCAAGCCGGGGACATTCTGAAGCAGATCGAAGAGGACGGCCTGGCAGACAACACCCTCGTGTTTTTCTTCGGCGATAACGGGGCGGGTCTTCCACGCGCCAAACGCTGGATGTACGACGCCGGCATCCATGTGCCGCTGCTTGTTCGATGGCCGGGACATGTCGAACCGGGAACGGTATCGGATCGCCTCGTCAGTTTTTTGGATTTCGCGCCCACGGTGCTTTCCGCCGCCGGAGTCCCTATCCCGGGCCACATGCAGGGTGTTCCGTTTCTCGGACACGCCGCCGGTCCAGCGCGCACGTTCATTTTCGCCGCGCGCGACCGCATGGACGAACGCTACGACATTATCCGGGCCGTCCGGGATCACCGTTTCAAGTATATCCGCAACTACGAACCGGAACGTCCCTATGCGCAGCCCCTCTCGTATTGCGAAAGCTGGCCGGTCATGCAGGAAATGAGGCGCGTCGAAAAAGAGGGAAAACTCGGCGATGCGGCGGCCCTGTTTTTCCGGCCTGAAAAACCCATTGAAGAGTTTTACGACGTTGCCGCCGACCCGCATGAAACGAACAACCTCGCCGGGCACGATTCGGAATTTCGCGATGTTTTGGTTCGAATGCGATCGGCTATGAACGAGTGGCAGCGGGAAACGAGGGATTTGGGGTGTATTGTTGAACCGGAACTCGACAACTGGCTGGCCGGACGGCTTCCTGATACCCAAAACAGGCGTTTTTACACGCTGGCGAAAGAATCCGGCGAATCGCAACCCAAGACCGATATGGATAAAACCGTCCTGTTCGGAAAATCCATGGCCGATTGGCTCAACGATTTGAACGGGAATGATCCGCTGGCCCGCGTCTGGGCCGCGAAGATCATCGTGATGGCGGATCCTGAACCCACGGCGCTTTTGTTCGACATGACGGGCGATCACGATCCCAACGTGGCCTATTGGGCGGCCGTGGGCATCGGTTGTAACGGGACGCCCGGTAAAAAGGGCGAAACGTCTGAGAAAGCCCGCGTGGACCGGCTCGCCGGGATGCTGCGACATGAAAATCCGACCGTGCGCCTTGGCGCGGCGCGCGGACTGGCCTCCATGCGGCGCGGCGATCTGGCGGCGCCCGCCGCCATTGCCGCAATGCAGGAAAAACACTTTGCACACCGGCTTCTTGCCGTCCAAATCCTGGAACAAATAGGGACCGGCCATCCCGGCGTTGAAGAGTCGCTCAAAGCCGCCCTGAACGACAAGGAAAAATACATCATGCGCGTGGCTACCGCCGCCTTGGGCCTTCCGCCGGTGCGATAAGGGGTTGCGCTTTTCCGTTCAATCCCTGTCGCCGCCATACGGCAACAAACCATCCGGGATCGTATACGGAAATATTGTAGGACAGACTGTCCAGACTGTCTGGCTCAGGAATTTTCCGGTTATGGGAATGACAGACTCGACAGTGTGTCCTACGCCGTGCGCCAAGTGACTTTTTGTACACGCGCGGCAATCGGCGCCGGGAATTCGACATACCGAAGCATATATACTTTGAGAAGAATGCCGTTGCACAAATGAATAGAGGCGCCTTTATATAATGAATCATTTCCCCGGCACATTCCATGCCATGGCTCATTGGGTTATTCTGATAATGGCCGCTGCAATAGGCAAAGCCGTTGCGGAGCCTGTTCAACTAGCCGATTTGCCGCTAACCGTCATCAAACAGAAAAAAGAATGGCGGCAGGGACGCGAAGCGCCTGCCGGCGCGGATGTTTATTTTGAAGCCGGCAAATTGGAGAAAGGAGCCGTTTTACGAGTAGGCGTGAAATCCAAAGGGGAGCCGGGGGGCACGGCAAGCCTTTCCTTGCGGGTTGACGGTATCGTCAAACAGGAATGGACGCTTTCCCTGGGAGAACAATGGAAAGATGAGCGCCTGGAATTGGACGGGATCGGCGAGGTTGGCGCTTCGATCCAATTGCAATTCAGGAGTGTGCAGCCTTTTTGGATTGCCCCCTGCGAAGTCGCCGTGCCCAACTCATCAAGGCCAAACATCATCATTTATCTGATTGATACGCTACGCCTGGATCGCATGTCCACCTATGGTTATGAACGTCCGACCACTCCCGCCATAGACGCCTTCGCGAAAGAAGCCGTCCGATTTACCCAAGCCGTTCCCCAAGCCCCGTCCACGCGCTGTTCCGTCGCCTCGATGCTCACTTCCACATATCCACCCGAACTAAGTGCCAACGAAGCCGTCTTTCGGCCGGGTTTGCCCCGGCTTGCAACGAGGCTTTCCGATGGTGGTTACGAGGCCCATGGCATCACTTCCAACGCGGTCACTTTGCCCGTGTGGGGCTATGGCGAAGGTTTTTTTCGTTATTATGACGCCGCCTGGGGCCATCCCTACAGCGCATTCCGGGAACAAACCATCGTCCATGCGGCGGAAACCATCGCATTTGTGCGCGGACGCCCCTGGTTTCTGTTCGTGCACAGCGCCGGCGTGCATAGCCCCTACATCCCCCCCGCTTTGTACGCAAAACAATTCGCGCCAGATCTTCCGCCGTCCGAAGAGGCCGTAAAGGCATGGCTCGATACATGCCCGGAAACCCCTTCCCAATATTATGAAATGTTCACGTTCGGCTATGAAGCGGGCGCTCCGGAACCGGCAGCGGCAATACGATCCAAAGACGAAATGGACGCCATGGTAAAAAAACGGGCATCGGACGCCTACGATGCCTGGGTCGCCTATAACGACTGGCTCTTTTCCCGCCTGTTGGACGACTTGAAAAAGGCGGATTTGTACGATGACTCCATCGTCGTTTTATTGTCCGATCATGGCGAGGAATTCTGGGAACACGGCGGTATCTTCCACGGAAACACTCTCTTCGAGGAAATGCTTCGTGTGCCGCTTTTGATCAAACTGCCGAAACAGGCGCATGCGGGACGCATCATCGAATCGCTGGTGGAAATGGTGGATCTGGCGCCGACGCTATTGGAGTTGGCGGGACTTCCGCCGGAGCCGCAATTCAGGGGCCGGTCTTTTGCGGATTTGATAACCGGCAGCCAAGGCGCGAAACGTGTCGGTTTTTCGTATCTGGGCAGTCAGGATCGCAATATCGCCAAAACGGTAGCGCTCAAATGCCTTTACGATCCGTCGGGACAGCCTTGTAAATGGTACGATTTGGCCGCCGATCCAGGGGAACATCGCGCATTGATTATGGCTCCGGAAGGCGGGCGTGAACTCGAACAACAAGCCCGTTGGCTTATGATGCTGGGCGTCAGTGGACTTCATGCGCATATCCGGTTCCGGCCAGATCAAGCCCAAACGCTGGCCGGCACCCTAATCAGTCCGCTGATTCATCATTTCCGGTATGGCCAAACCCATGGCGCAGGACGTATCGAACGGAGTAACGATCGGCTGTCTTTCACGGCGCAAATAGGGGCAAACGCCTTGGACGATCCGGAGTCCCTATGCATTCGGATGGCCATGCCCGACAGTTCGTCAAAGGGCTGGGCGGATATCCATCTGTGGGCATCCATCCCTGCCGAGGCGCCGATTTCCCTCTCGGTATTCAAGGACGGCGCACCGGTGGACAAGGAATCGGTGTTCATCGGCGAAAACCGGATGCACGGTCTCTTGGACGGGGCCCCGTTTTCCATCGCCGACGCCATTTCGCCAAACGATCGGATCGCCTGGCTGGCGGACGATTTCGGAGTGCATGTTTGGTATATCCCCGAGACCAATACAGTGGAAATTGACCGGCAGGATCGCTCCGATGCTTTGCAGGCCATGGAAGCCCTTGGCTACATCGGCAGCGATCCGGCAAGCATCAATGAATGCGACCGGCGCAACGAACGGTTGCAGCGGGAATGCGATCTGTATGAGACGGCCAAATACTGGTTCGACTATGTGGATCAGCATCCCAAGGCCGCCCGTGCCCATTATTGGCTGGGTGCGTCGCTTGAACGCATCGAAATGCCCAAACGCGCCGCGGAAGCCTATGCCGCCGCGGAAAAACTGGCGCCGCGATTGCCTTCTTTCATCATGGATCTGGCCGAAGCATGGATGCGGCTTGGCCGTTCCGATGCCATGGCCGGTTCACTGCAACGCATTATCGCGCTCGCGCCCGCGGAGCCGGAGATTCTCAGCCGCGTTCTTGCTCTTGTTCGCCAAGTGGCCGAAGACGCTTCGATTGTCGAATCGGCGCCTCTGGACGCCTGTTGGGAAGCCCTGAAACTGGTTCCGGCCGGCGCTGAAACCGAATGGATGAGGGGAATGTTTTCGGAAAAGAAAGGCGACATGGAAAACGCCATCGCCGCGTATACGCGCGCAATTGAAATCGATCCGCGCAATTATAAAGCATTCCTTGGCCTTGCGCGGGCGCTGCATAAGCAAGGCGCCCAAGATAAGGCGCTGGAAACCATCGAAAAGGCGCTGGTTCTGAATCCCGGCGACCCGGACGTTTTACGATGCAAAGAGTCAATCCAGGAAGGCATGGAGCCGCCGAAATCCGATGCCAATAAGTGAGCATGGGTGGCGAGTTTCCCGTTTGGGATAACGATGGCCATGGCGAAGACGAACACGAACAGATGGCGGCGATATGCGTTTTTTCGAGAGGATTCCCACAGGAAACATCGTCCAGGATCGTGTGGTATATTGAAGCGAAGCGGACGGGAGAACGCGCCTTCATCGGGGCGGCGGTTACACAACCCGCGCCGGCATGGGAGATGCACATGAGACTCTTTTACGCAAGCGCTTTTATCTGTATCGTTGCGGCGGCGCCGGGCTGCGCAACGTCCAGCCAGGGACCGGGAGAAAATGTCATGCTCGAAGTCAGCGAATTACCTGCAATCAAGGAACTGCCGGACGTATTTCGGTTCATGGACGGCCGTCCGGTCAAGACCAAGGCCGATTGGCCGCGGCGTCGCGCGGAAATCATCGCGATGCTCGAACATTATGAATACGGGCATATGCCGCCCGCGCCGAAACTGTGTGTAATCGAGGAAAGCGCCACGCCGGTCTTTGACGGCAAAGCGCTGGATGTCCGTGCAACGGTGGCCTTCGATGACAAGCCGCTTCGTGTACATATGGGTCTTTTCATTCCAACAGGGGCGCCGGGGAAAAAATATCCCACCGTGATCGAAACCGGATCGGTTTGGGGCGAGAAAATGCAGGATGCGGCATGGCGCATGATTGAGCGCGGCTACATTTTTGCGGGATACGACCGCCATGAAATTGACAAGGACGACGCGGATCGTTCGGACGGTGTGCATCCGCTGTATCCGGAATACGATTGGGCGACGCTGGCCGCGTGGGCATGGGGCGCGCAACGAACGCTGGATTATTTACTGACTCGTCCCGAAGTGGACGGGGCGCATGTCGCCGTCACCGGCCACTCCCGCGGCGGCAAGACGGCGCTTTGGGCCGGCGCGCTGGACGAACGCTTCGCGCTGGTGGCGCCGCACGCTTCCGGCGCGGGCGGCGCGGGCTGTTTCCGCATCATGGGCCCGCGGGCAGAATCCCTGGAAGCGATTACCTCGCCGAAACGCTTTCATTACTGGTTCCATCCGCGGCTGGCCACCTTTGCAAACCAAGTTGATCGCCTTCCCTTCGATCAGCATTTTCTGAAGGCGCTAGTGGCTCCGCGCGCTTTGTTGTCCGTCGAAGGCTTGGCGGATCATTGGGCGAATCCGCTGGGCACGCAGCGTACGTATCAAGCCGCGCAGCCCGTTTTCGATTTGCTGGGCGCACCCGAAAACAATGCCATTTTCTTCCGGGAGGGCGGGCACGATGTGACGCTCGACGACTGGGACGCGCTGCTCGATTTCGCCGACAAGTGTTTCTTCGGGAAAGAACCGGCCCGCCGTTTCAACGTGCTGCCGTTCCCGTAACGCGCTTCTCCGCGCGGCTTTATTTCTTTGAATTCCGTTCCGCCTGTTGGGCATGGGCGATATGAAGCCGCCACGCCACGACAATCATCAGCAGGGCAAAAAGGATGCTCGTGGACAAGGTCAGGAGATTGGCGTTGTGAATGCCGGTTTCGGCGTCGCCGCGCATCAATTGTCCGATGACCACTTCCTGCACGACGGGTCCGATGCTTCCGATGCCATTGACAATGCCCGCCACCGCGACACCGTTCGCCTCGCCGGCAACGGCAATCGCCGCCGCGCCGGTCAGCAGACTATCGGGACCGTATACCATGAATCCGACAATGCCGAAACAGAGCGCCACGCGCATTGGACTCGTGCCGAGATAGATAACGGCGAGGTATCCCAGGATGGCGCCCAAAGCCATGATGAAGCACAACACCGCCCAGTTGCCCCGGAAAAAACGGTCAAGCACATAACCTGCCACGATAGTGCCCACGACTCCCGTGTTATCGAAAATCATCGAGGCATAACTGGCGTCGGCCACGCTCATACCCTGAATGTTCAGGAAGGCAGGCAACCATGAATCGAGCGCATAACGCAGGAATTTGATACAGAAATAACTGGCTCCCATGATCATTACCAACGGATTGAAGAGGAGCGCGAAATAATCGCGAAATGTCACCGTTCGCTCCTGTGAGGCTTCGACGGCATGGGAGTAGTCGTCTTCCCGCTGTTCGACGATCGGCGGCAGGCCCACATCTTCGGGGCGGTCGCGCAGCCAGAAATACATAATCCACCAGATGCCGATAGTCAGGGCCGTACAGCCCAAAAACGACCATCGCCATTGTGATCCGCCGGCCGTGAGCGCCGCCACGTTGAGTCCGATGAATCCAAGGCTGAAAGCCAGATGCGTCCCCGCGGGGCCCAATAACCAGCCGCCCAGCGCCTTGTAAAGAATGTTGCCGACAATATGATTTGTGGTCCACCATCCCATGATGGTGCCGCGTTCACTGCTGCGCAGCCATTGCGAAACGCCGCCCACGCAGCCGGGCCAGCCCGCCGCCTGCACCAGTCCGTTTATGATCATGAATACCATGAACGTGGCGAATGAATTGGCGAATCCGAAGACGATGTTACAGGCAATCGAAATCCCCAAGCCGCCCAACAGAATGACGCGGGGGCCCCATTTTCGGCCCAGAAAGCCATTGATGAACTGGCCGACCATATAGGCAAACAGAAAAGCGGCCCAAACATTGGCCGTATCGCTCAATTCCCAGTGAAGGTCCCCCGCAATGGAAGTCTTGGCGATGGTAAAGATTTTTCGCGTCAAATAATATCCCATGTAACCGATATACGTTGAAATAAGAATCCGCCAGCGCCAAGAAGCCTGTTCGGGCGTCAATCCGCCCTGGACCACCCGTTTCATGCCTTTCCAAATGCCGGCTTTTTCACGTTGCTGCTGTTGATTCACCATGACATCAAAACCTCCTGCCCAAATCGCCGTACCATAACATATTTGGAATGCACGGGGTTAGCGCATGATCTCTCGATTCGAACAGAAAAGGGAATTGAGCCTGAATTCGGCAATCGAATTTCGAGTCCTGTGCACAAGCGGTGGACATCGTGGACCTTATGGACGAAATGGACAAGAAAACCAATCCCCTTTCGGGTGAAGTCCACCGTGTCCACAAGGCCCACGACATCCAGAGGATAGCACGTAGAATCCGATCATGACTGCCGAATCCAGGTTGAAAGGGAAGGGAAGAGAAGGGAAGGGAAGGATATTCGCGATTGGCGGCATGGAAATCGCGGGGAATGGCGAAGTAGTATTTGGATCGGTTGAACTTTCATGGAACCACCTTGAAATGATCGCAACACTACTTTTGTTGGGGAGTAAACATGACTACCGACCTCGAACGATTTATCGCATGCATGGAGTATCAGTCCTGTGACCGGCGGCCCAACCACGAACTAGGCGTTTGGCCGCAAACGGTGGACCGTTGGCGGATGGAAGCGCCGGACGCCATCGCGGGTTTCCAGTGGGACTGGTTCGTGGACGAACCGGCTATCGGCCTCGACCGGCGCGAGTATATCAATGTCAATTATGGGCTTATTCCGCACTTCGAACCGGAGGTCCTCGAAGAGACCGACAAATACGTCACCGCGCGCAACCATATTGGCGTGGTCACAAAAGCGCTCAAAGAGGGAAGCGTCGGCGGCGGCCGCATGTGCATGGACCAGTATCTCGAGTTCCCGGTAAAAGAACCAAAGGATTTCGCGGATATCAAGCGCCGGCTCATTGCCGCCATCCCGGAACGGTATCCGGCGGATCTCGACGGGCAGATTGCGTACTGGCGCACGCGCACCTTCCCGCTCGTCCTTGGCCGCAACTGCGCCGCCAACGGCTTTTATTGGCGCGCGCGCGAATTCATGGGCACTGAAGCGCTCTCGACCGCCTTCTATGAATACCCGGGGCTTATGCACGAGATGATGGAGTTCTACGCCGACCTGATCATCGAAACGAGCCGCCCTGTACTTGAAAAAATCCAAGTTGACTATTTTGTGCTGAACGAGGATTTCGCGATGAAGAGCGGCCCGTTGATCGGACCGAACATCTTTCGTGAGTTCATTTTCCCGCATCTAAAGCGTATGGTCGAATTCTTCCGCGCGCACGGCACTCGCTATTTCGCGGTGGATTCGGACGGCGACCCGACGGTCTTGATTCCGCACCTGATGGATGCCGGCGTGGATACCCTTTGGCCAATCGAACGCGCATCGAACGTCGGGCCGCTGCAATGGCGCAAACAATTTGGCAAGGGTCTACGTCTTTGGGGCGGCGTGGACAAGCGCGAACTCGCCAAAGGCCCTGAAGCCATCCGCACCCACCTCCGGGAACTTATCCCGCTCATCGAAGAGGGTGGTTACATCCCCACTGTTGACCATACCGTTCCGCCGGACGTTTCGTGGGACAACTTCCGCTACTACATGGACGCGAAGTGGCTGCTACTTTCCGGGAAATTGTAACGACCTGGCGCCGATTGATGAAGCGTTCTTTTTTCGGATTGTCCTTTTTTCGGATGAACATGTCGAGGGCGGCAGGGCCATTATCTTTGGGGTTCTACTTCCAAACAAAAACCGCAGGCCGCAAGCTCTTTTTTACGGGGCGCTTTTACTGTGCTTCTTTCATGTGGGTTGCGCCACGGCCAAAACCTGCACGTAATAGGGATGGCCCGCGTCCTCGCCGGCCGGTATTCGCACAAAGTTCCCCAATTGGACAGATCAACGCGAAGCGGCGCGCGGGGACGCGCGCCCGCCAGCATCTTATGTACGGATCGTGGTGCGGCCCACCGGTCTTTTCTTCCACGGTGGCTGCGTGTTATCGTGCCTTAGCGTGAATGACGCGGATAAGGAGCGGACATGTCGCTGGTGGTGTTGGCGGCGGCGAGTTGGATCGCCGGCAATCGGTTATTGCGTTTGATCCGAATGCAGGGCGTCGAGTCGCTTGCTTTTCGTTTACTCGTGGGAATGAGTTTGTGTTCCGTTATCGTGGCGGGCCTTGGCGCGGTGTCCCTTGACGCCGCGCGATTTTTACTCAATGCGTTTGCGCTTGCCGGTCTTGGTTATCATTTGTACCGTCACGAGGCCGCGGGTGACGCTGTTTCCCGGTATGAACGCCTCGATGGGGTTGAAAAACTGTCCCTGATCGCCGTCCTGTCTGCCGCATGCGTGGCCTTATTCGGAGCACTGGCCCCGGCGACCAGTTGGGATGCGTGTGTCGCACATCTGGCTTTGGCCAAGGATTACACCCGTGAAGGGCGGATCCTGTTCGTGCCGGGCAACGAATACACGGCCTATCCGCATTTGCTGCATGTCCTATATGCCTATGTGTTTGCGCAGGATGGAGAACGGGGCGCGATGTTACTGGGGTGGATCATGGGACTACTGGCCTGTGCGGTGACTTATATGTTGGGGGCGCGCGTCGAAAGCCGCCGCTGTGGATTGATTGCCGCCGCGATTTTGGCCACTGCGCCCATCTTCCATGATCAGGCGGGAACCGTGTCTATCGATCTGGCCTTCTGCGCTTTTGCCGTCGGCGCAATGGCGGCGCTTGCAACATGGTTCAGCGATCGCGAAGCGCCCGCGCCGTGGTTGTTCCTTGCGGGCTGGCTTGCGGGCAGTTCATGCGGCATACGCCATACGGGCTATCTGGTGTGCCTTCTGCTTTCGCTGGGCGTGTTGTTGGGTGCTCACGAACACCGTTTCCGTTCATTTGTCCTGTTTGCAGGGGTGTCCGCGCTGGCCGCATCGCCCTGGCTGCTCCGCAGCGGACTTATCACCGGCAATCCGTTTTATCCCCTGTTCATTTCGTGGTTCGGATCGGGGCCGATACCCCATTGGCCGGTGGGCTTTCTGACGCCGCACCCGTCGCTCGATGGGTTCAGTCTTCGCCAATTCCTCATGTTTCCATGGGATATCGTCATGCGGCCTTACCTGTTCGACGGTTGGTCGAAATCGCCGGGAGGGCTGGTGATTCTACTCGGCGCGCCGGGCCTGTTGGTGGGCGGCAAACGGGCGCGCATCCTGTCGCTGTACGCCTTGGCGGGTATTATGTGCTTCTTCTTTTTTGAACGTTATGCGCGCTATGTTCTGCCGTTCCTCGTTCCGATGATGGTTGTGGCGGGCATCGCCGCGTGCCGGCTTGTCAGGTTGCGCCGTCTCGTCGCAGGCGTGCTGGCGGCGTCGTTCGTATTCGGTCTCGTGTTGCAAGTGGCCGCCGTTCATTTCAAGGCGCCGGTCGTGCTGGGACGCGAGACGCGGCAGGCATATCTGGCCTCGCGCGTGGAACGGTATCCCGCTTTCGAATGGGTAAACCGGCATGTGCCCATCGGCGACACTATTCTTACGTTCGACCGCCGGTCCTATTTCTTCGACGGGCGCACGTATCAGAACGATGCGCCTTTACGCGCGTTGTTCAGCCAGTCCGCCGAGACGCAGGCGGCCTGGCTGGCGGCGCAGGGCATCAAATGGATCTTCATTCCGGTCACTTATATCAATCAGGCGCCAGGCTACAGGGAGGGGTATCGCGACATGATCGCCGGATGGCGTAGCGAGAAACGATTTTTCCGTTCCGCACAAACGATGGAAATACCCAACCCGCGCACTGGAAAACGGGAAACCGTGGAAGTCTACTATGTGAATTATGCGAATCCAAAACCGAAAAATTGAGCCATGTCTGTCCGGAAGACACTGATACACAATACCGCGTTCAACACGGCAGGCCGCCTGTGGGAAGCGGCCTGCAATATCGCGCTGGCGGCGTATGTCGTTCCCCGCCTCGGGGTCTCGGCGTGGGGGTTGTGGGCGATGATGAGCGTGTTTACGGGATATGTCGCGTTGTTTGACGTGGGATTGGGGAGCGGGTTCGCCAAATTTATCGCCGAACACGCCGCACACAAGGATCGCCGTCGGATTTCGTCCGTTGTCAGCGTGGGTTTTTTCTTTTATCTCGTGCTGGGAATTTTCCTGGTGTGTGTAGGCTGGTGGTGTATCAATCCGGCCGTGGCGCTATTTCAGCGGATGGGTGCGCACACCGTGGACGACGCCTTTCTTGCGGACGTGCGCGTCCTGTTGCGATGGGGGCTGGTGTTATATGCCGCATCGAACTGCCTGTCGGCGTTCAGCGCGGTGCAAACCGGTCTGCAGCGCATGGACATCGCGAATCTGATTGGTTTCGTGGCTTCCCTGCTCAAAGTGGCCGGCGCCGTCTACTGGGTGCATACGGGGCACGGCGTTCGGGGATTGTTGTATGCGAGTTTTTTGGTGTTCGGTTTCCATGCAGCGGCCAGCGTGGCCGCCGCGTTTATGCTCGTGCCGGGATTACGACTGTCGCCCCGTCATATTTCCTGGAAAGAATTCCGCGCGCTGGCTTCTTTCGGCTGGAAAACGCAAGTGTCGAGATTATCGAATGTGGTCTCGTTTGAAACCGACAAGTTGATCGTGGGCCTCTTCTACCGCCAATTCGGCATGATCGGCGTCTATCGCATCGGCGAGGAACTCGCCGGCAAAATGCGACAGATGCCCGCCCTGCTGGTGAGTGCAATCATGCCCGCGGCGTCGGACCTCGATGCCCGGGAGGACCGCGAACGAATCCGGTGCTTGTATCTTTTATCGTCGAAATATCTTGCGGCGGCCACGCTTCCGATCGTGGTCTTCTGTGTGGCCGCTTCAGGTATGTTGATCCGGGCATGGATGGGGCCGGCGGTGCCGCATCTCGAAACGGCGGCTTGGATCAACCGTATTCTGGCCATCGGCTATCTTGCGAACGTGTTGCCCGGCGCGGGCGTAAGCATCGCACTGGGCAAAGGCCGTCCCGATTTGCAAATGAAGGCCGGCATCATTGCCATGATCACGAATGTCGTGTGTACAGTGGCGCTGGTGTTCCCATTCGGATTGTACGGCGTCGCAATGGGCACGGCGTTGTCCATGTTCGCCGCATGTGTATGGTTCTTGCGCGCCATGGAGCCGGTCGGCGGCATTCATGCAGGCGAACTGGTGCGCAAGACGCTTGCATGGCCCGCGCTGGCCTGTTTTCCCGGATTCACTTTTTGCCTGGCGGGCGACTTCTGGACCGCCGGAGGAAGCCGCTGGTTGAGCGCGGAAACGGCCTTGGCCGGCGCAATTATTTTTTTTGCGACTTATGCGCTGATTCTGTTTCGCACGCCTTATCTCGATTCGTTCGACCATGAAGTGCTGCGATCGCTGCCGTTTGCCGACCGTCTGTACCGGAGATTCCGCGGATGATCGGGATATGGCTTCGACGATACGCCGAAAAGGATGGGCGCGGCTACCCGGACTGGGCGATGCGGTACGCACCCATTGTCCGGCGGCTGTACCGAATCCATCCGGCGGCGCGGCGCATCGTCGAGATCGGCGCGAATGCGAACGGCTTTGCCTGGTTTGCGCATCGGCCCGTCATCGCCGTAGACCGCGATCCCGTTCATTTGCGCGAGGCGCGCGCCGCACAGTCCATATACGCCGTGGTGGCCGATGCGTGCGCGTTACCCTTCGCCGCGGGAAGCGCGGATGTATGTGTCTGTGTGGATACGCTGGAACATCTGCCTGCCGAATCCCGCGCTGAAGCCCTTCGTGAAATGGTCCGTATCGCGGCGGATGATGGGGTGTCCGTCATCGCGTTTCCCGCCGGCGGGGCCGCCGCACGTGCGGAAGCGGAGATCCGCGCCGCGTACCGAAATTTGACCGGCGCGACGATTCCGTGGCTCGAACAGCATGCCGCGCTCGGCTTGCCCGATGCCGAAGCCGTGCGCGCAATGCTCGCGGAATGCGCGCCCGGCCGCCGCATCGCGATTGAAGCGAACACGCCGGTGTGTGTGTGGCGCTGGATGTGGCGCATACTGCTGTGCGGATGGCCTGGACGCGGCAACGCATTGTTTCAGGCGTTGCTGCGGTTGTTGACGCCCGTCCTGACTCGCTGGCACATGGGGACGTGTTATCGGATTGTTTTCTGGCTGGAACCGGAGGCGGATCGGAATTAGGTCATGCCGCGCATGGACGACGAACGAGTCAGTATTGTGATCCCTTCCTGGAACGGGAAGGCGTTGCTGGCGGAATGCCTCAAGTCGCTGAACCTGCAGACATACCGAAGTTACCGCGTAACGGTCGTGGACGACGGATCGTCCGACGACACCGATGCGATGCTTCGCTGGCATTTCCCGGAAGTCCGCCGAATTCGTTTCAAGGAAAACAGGGGATTTTGCGCAGCGGTCAACGAGGGTATTCAACGGACAGACGGCGATCTAATCCTATTGCTCAACAACGACATTACCGTCGCCCCGCATTTCATTTCACGGCTCGTCGAGGCCGCCGAAACGTCGAACGCGGCCATGTTCGCACCGCTGATCCTTTGGCGCGACAACCCGACGATCATCTATGCTTCGGGCGATAGGCAACGCGCAAATGGACGTCCGGAATCTATCGGATTTCGTGATCCGCTGGAACGTTTCCATTTCCCGCAAACGATATTCGGGGTGACAGCAGCGGCGGCCCTCTACCGGCGTGCGTTGTTCGATGCCATCGGACTTTTCGATCCGGTATATGGCGTTTACTTTTCGGACAGCGACCTCAGTTTTCGCGCACGGCTGGCGGGATTCGATGCACAATTCGTCCGCGAAGCCATCGCATACCATGTCGGTTCGGCCAGCTTGGGCGGCAGTACGATCAAGCGCACGCGAGAATGCTTCGTCAACCATGCCTTGTTGCTGGTAAAAGACATGCCCGCCTTCCTGATCGCACGGCATTTCCCCGCCATTGCAAGGGAACGGATGCACCAGGCGCGAAGGCTTTTTTCCGCCGCGCGAAACGAACACGGCGCCGCCGGCGCACTTAGAACACTCGCCGAAGCATGGATCGGCCTGATTCACAAACTGCCGCACGCCTTCCACGAACGCCGTAAAATTCAGCGGGCGCGTAAAATCCCCCTGAGCCGGCTTGAAAAAATGCTCGTGAAATGAGCGGGTGGCCGGTTGTGATTCAATACAATCCGAAGTGGCTGTTTTCGAGTAGCACCCCGGCGTCGTTCACGATGGGGAAGTCGCCCGGATAACGGATAAACGCCACGTGGCCGTCCATATAGAGCACATTGCATCCGCCCGGAACGTGATTGAATACGGCCCCGCCGCCGGTGCTGGCTGCGTTCGCGAACGAACCATAGGTGTCCCACATAACCGGTAGAATGCTCTGGGCCTGCGCGGAAGCCGCCGGGTTGTTGATGTCCGTAATGAAAAACCGTTCAATGCCTTCCCGCAATTTCAAGACCTTGCTGCCGCCGCCCGAACCACCAGCCTTCGTCCGGTCAACATTGGACGGCCATGTCCCTTCATCCAAGGCGATGTCATTGCTAAAGTCTTTCAAGCGGACCGATCCCACACCGCTTACGATGGTAGCCTGGGCATACGGCGTCCGGGCGCCCATCGCGCCCCACACACCGTAGTACTCCCTAATGTTCACGCAGGCATATCCCTTGTAGACATAAGAACGCCCCAGCATACCGCACAGGAAATACTCTTCCGAAACGCGGTCGCCCACCGCGCGCGCTTCGTTTATCCAGTCCGTGAAATCGCCCGAATTGGGCAGGCGCGCGGCCACGTACTGGCCCGCACCGTCATTACCGGAATCCGATGGGCACTTCGACACGTTCAAATCCGACAAATATTCGGGATAAATGGAAGCCGCGCGCGCCGCGCTGAAAATCGTCATCCCATTCATGAACATGTTAACGTATGGTGAGCAGGCGGGAAATGCCTGTCCCGAACTTTCGCCTGAATACATTTTATAGACAATACCGAACTGCTTGAGATTGTTCTGGCACGATGATCGGCGAGCGGCTTCGCGGGCTCGCGCCAACGCCGGCAGCAGAATGGCCGCGAGAATGCCGATAATGGCAATGACCACGAGCAACTCGATCAGGGTGAAACCTTTTTGACGGACAAGAGGCATGGCGCGACTCCTTTCGGGTTGGTATTACGATATTTGAAAAAATAATACCACAAACACCATAAAAATACAAGCGCTTTGCCGGAGTGGGGGGTGATCACGCCTCATCGTTTGAAAAAAACAGTATGCCCATGTGCCGCAGACTGCCCACTCGGTAAAAAAAACCTATTCCCCTAGATCCGCGCAAACTTGATAGTCGCCGCAGGTTTTACCACTTGGTCAAAGCCATTCAGTTGTTTTCGGACATGAGGTTGAGGAGCCGCTTGTTAAATTCGACGGCAGGGTGGACGCCCAGTTCCTTGAGACGGTGGTTGAGCGCGGCGACCTCGATGATAATGGCGATGTTGCGTCCGGGACGTACGGGAATCAGGAGATGCGGCACTTTGACGCCGAGAATCTCGACATGCTCTTCCTTCAGGCCGGTCCGGTCATATTCGGAATCCTGCTTCCATTCTTCGAGTTCGATGATAAGGCTGATTCGTTTTGTGTTGCGCACATGCCCGACGCCATAAATACTCTTGACGTCTATAATCCCGACGCCGCGGATTTCCATGTGATGCTCGATGACCGGGTTTGTTTCGGCGAATATGTAAGATTCACGGCTGCGGCGCAGGAACACCATGTCGTCGGCCACGAGCCGGTGTCCACGTTCGACCAGTTCGAGCGCGGTTTCGCTTTTTCCCACTCCCGGAGCGCCGACGATGATGCAGCCTACGCCATAACAGTCGAGCGCGGTGCCGTGGATACTGGTTTCGGGAGAGAATTCATCGGCCAGGAACAGGATGGTGCGCGTGATCACATGATCGGTCGTGCTTGATGACCGCAGAACCGGCACGCCCCGGCGATTGCACATATCGAGAAACAGCGGCCGGGGTTCCAGGCGCCGCGACAAAAGAAAAGCGGGTATTTCAAAGGAAAACAGACCTTCCAGCCGAGACTGCAGTTCGGCGCTCGTCAGGTCTTCCATATAGTGGATTTCCGTGTTGCCCAATACTTGGATTCGATCGCTGGCAAAATAGTCGAGGTAACCGCTGAGCGCAAGCCCCGGACGATTGATGTCGGAGATCAAAACCGGACGCCCCATCCCCTGAAAACCCGCCAGCACTTCCAAATCGAGGTCTTCCGCCATGCGCTCGAAAAGCCGCGCCACCGCGATGCTTTTTTTTCGGTTTACCGGCAGATTTTGTGTGTCCATGGAATTGCGGCTATTCACAAACAAGCGATCCGCACCAAACCGGATTCACCGCCTGCCGTGTCCTGGCCTACCGCCTCCAGTTAAAACTGCGGCTCTATCAATCCGTATGTTCCGTCTTCGCGCGAATACAGGACATTGACCTGCTGGGTGTCCGCATTCGAAAAAACCAGAAATTCGTCATCCACGAGGTCGAATTGAAGCACCGCTTCGTCCACGCTCATCGGCTTCATGGTCAATTTTTCGCGTAAAATCACCCGATGCCGCTTCGCCTCGTTTGGTTGGGATTCCTCGCTTTCGGGAATAGATTCGATAATCTGATGGTGGTATCCCAAGTCTTCTTTGCCCGCCCGCGGTTGATGCTTGTTGATGCGATCCTTGTATTTGCGGATTTGCTTGTCCAGTTTGGTCAGGACAGCGTCAACAGAGGCATACATGTCCGGAGAGGTTTCCTTGCTGTGAATGCGCATGCTGTTCACGTGAATGTTGATTTCCGCGATATGCCGGTGTTTCTCAACGGAAAGAATGACATCCGCCGTGCTGGTTTGGTCAAAATGTATTTTCAGTTTCTGTAAACCCGCTTCGATGTATGACTTAAGCGCATCCGTCAATTCCATGTGACGGCCTGTGAAAACGACTTTCATTCCGAGTCAAACCTCCGTAAGTTATACAGCATCCTCGTGCGGAAAGATCGTATCATGCACGGCGGCAAAGTGTCAATTTTCCGAAAAAATTCGGGATGAGAAAGCGCCCGATCGTGTCCATGGAGCCAAATAGTTGGCCGTAGGACTCCCTATTCTGATTTGTCAATCGGCCAAACCAGAATCGGATCGGATATCGGCAACAAAACGATGGTCGCATTTTTCACAGTTCAAAAAGCGCCATTTTGGACGAATTGTATTTCCCATTGTTTTGATTCCCGTTATTTGATGTTGCGTTGCTTATGACGTTATACACTATACTGGACTGAACAATGAGAAAGGCCTTTCTATGGAACGTTTGCGTGTTATTTTTGCCGGACTGCTGATCGTTTCGCTTGCGGCCTATGCGGTGAAACCATCCGAGATACCCGATAGCGATGTCGAATACGGCCCGCCGGGCGGATTGCCTATGCCCAAGACGATTCTTTTTTCGGCCAGTCCCGATCAGATTGCGGCGGACGCGGAAGAATGGTCGAAACGTGGTGTGCGTGCGTTTTTCCTGGATCATGTGGCGCGCGACTGGTCGAGCGATATCTGGGCGACGGACAAGGAACCTTGGACGATTGGCGCATCGGATGCGACGTTCCGGAAATCGAAGGAGGCCGCCGCGGTCTGCCGCCGGATCGGTTCCGAATTGTTTCTCAAGGTTGCGTTCGACCGTTTTTTCGAATGGTTCAACGATACGCAATGGCAGAAGATCAACCATAATTTCCGGCAGTTCGCCATTTTTGCGCGCGATGCGGATTGCCACGGCATCGCGCTGGATATCGAGTACGTGGGGGATCAATATTCGTTCGGGTGGAAGGGTTACGACTACAAAGGATATTCCCGTGAGGATTTGGTTTTGAAGGTTCGCGAGCGCCTGCGCACGGCCGTGTCGGGCATGTACGACGAGTTTCCGGAGATGATTTTGCTGACATTTCCGGATTGCGGCTTCAGTCTGGGCAGCGCGATTCAGGCGGCATGGATTGAGGAAGCCGCCGAACGAAATGCTCCGGGCGGCGTCCATTATTGCACCGAACACACCTACCGCAATCCGAATATACGCGAAATGTTTGCCTATGCGTGGACGATCAACCGGTTTTTCCGGGATACCTTGAGCAATCGCGCCTACCGTTATTGGGTGGGAAGTTGCAGTATCGCGCCGGGCGTTTGGCCGTTCGGATTCAACTATGAGAGCGTCCACGATCCCGGCATGACCCGCGACGCGTTCCGGCAGGGTTTTGCCGCGTCGCTCATGCTGGGCCGACGCTACAACTGGATCTACAGCCACAACTGTTATGAGCAACTGATTGGCCGTCAACTCGACTTGTGCCAAAACCCCGCGGAGGTCGAAACGTATTTGAAGGTCCTGACAGACCGTGAAATTGTCACGACGCCCAAATACCTGAGTCTGGCGCAGGAACTGCGCGATATGCGCTTGCGCGACTATTCGGGCGAGTTGGGTTTCGAGCCGTTCGCCGCATGCATGGGGCCGGACGACACCCCCTCGCTGCAGGTCGTTCCGAAAGGTTCGGCGGGCGGCGCCACATCCGATGTTCTCTGGGATATGGCCTGTCGGCATTTCCGTGGCGAGGCCATTAGTTTCCGCCGGTTTTTCGGCACGCAGACCGATTGGATGGTGATTGGGCCGTTTCCAAGCCCGGAAAAATTGCAAGGGCATTCTATCGTGTACCCGCCCGAACAGGAGATTGACTTGGGCGCCGAGTATGACGGCATCGGCGGCAAAGTACGGTGGCGGGAATACAAGGCGCCGGAAGACCGCGCCAGCGTTGATTTTACCCGTGTGTTTACCCCGTCCGAAAATGTCTGCGCCTATGCCCTTTGCTATGTTACAAGCTCCGCCGCGCGGGAGGCGCAGATTCGCGCGGGCACGAACGATGCCGGCAAGATATGGCTGGGCGGCAAACTGGTTCTGGATTATCCCGAAGAAGGCGGAGCGGTCCTCGACCGGGAAGTCATCCCCGTTACCTTGCCGGCCGGCACGACGCCGATTCTGATCAAGGTCTGCAATGGCGTCAACAACTGGGGATTCGTCTTTCGTATTACGGACGTGGCGGGCAATCCTATTCCGGATCTACGATTCGGTCTTGTGAAGGAGTAATCCGGAATGGTGCGCAGGCATCGTCCACGGGCCAAGCGCAGCGTGCGGCTGGCCGTAGCCGCTCTGTTGGCCGCGATTGCCGCTATTATTGTCCTGATTGTCTATGCGCGACAGAGCCAATCGTCGGACCGGGTTAAAATTATGGCCGTGCTCGCGGAAGCGGAGCGGCAAGTGGCCGCGATTCGGACTGCGCTGGAAGAATCGCGTAAAAACCTTCCTCCCGGCTCGTCCTCGGCACCGGCGTTCCTGACGTATAAAATCGAAAATCGGATGCTTGAAAAAGTGGCGCAGGGGTTTATTGATAATGATGGCACGATCCCGCAGTCCGCGCTGGATGAACTGGGCATGGCGATGGAACCATTCCGGCCAGGAAATCGCTTGACGCCTTTCCTGATGTCCATTGATCCCGCGGCCAACACGCCCGAACAGGTCAACGCGAAATTTTCCGAATACTTGCTTACAGACAAGACCTTGGAAGAAATCGAAAAAGGGGTCGAAAATGGCCTCTATGCCGAATTGTCAATGCCGACACCTCAACATGCCCAGCGAATGGAGACGTATCCGACAGTCGTATTTCTGGGTGCGCGCGCAATAGCGGAAGCGAAGGCGGGCGACCTTGAAAAAGCCGTCAATACCTGTGTGTGCCTGTACCGCCTTGGCGATCTTATCGGATCGAATCGTTTATGCCAAGGGATAATGATGAAAGCGCAGATCAATGCCGATACCGACAAGGTTGTCTGCCGGATGGCCGACATGGCGGCGCTTTCCGTGGAAGATCAAGAACGCCTGACCGCCGAAATCGGCAAGCGGCTTTCCTGGACGCCGTTGATGGAGAGTTTCCGTTTTACAGCGGCCTTTATGGAATCGGGCCAACTTTGGGGCCGCCCCTATCGCGATCCCTTGGATGCCTTTTTTCGGGGGCGTTATGGGCGGGGCGCGATGCAATTGGCCGAAGCGATGATCCGCCTGCTGGAGACGCCGTCCGCCGACACCCCGCGCCGGATGGCCGAACTGCCGGACACGGTGGGACGCCGCAGGCGCGACCATCCCTTTATCTGGTTTGCCTTTGACGCGTATAACCTCCACGCCAGAGACATCACGCGGGCCAAGGCCATGTATCTCGGATTCATTCTCAAAGCGTGGAAACGCGGGCATGGTTCGTATCCGGCCTCTTTGGACGAACTCGAACCCAAACCGAACCCCGACATGCTGAACGACGCTTTGGGGATAACTCCCTTGGACTATGAAACGACGCCTGAAGGCGGCTTTACGATTTCAGTCATTGGACAAGCGATCCAGTATGGTTCGGGGTACGGCAAGGGAATGCCGTTTCTGGCCAGGTCCGCCGGGAAACGGCAAATCCTATGGGAATCGCGAAACTGAATGGCCCTTTCACAGTGGCCCGATCGCGCGTCTGGCAAAGGAGAGCGACATTGAATCCGACAAACAAATCGAAACTGGCCATTGACGGCGGCGAACCGGTCGCGCGCGAACCGTTTCCATCGGGCATGCTGGGACCGGCAGCCATCGGCAAGGAAGAAGTGGAGGCTGTCGCGTCGGTCGTGCGTTCACAGCGGATCTTCCGCTTTCTCGATCATGAAAACTCCCATTGCACGCGGCTCGAACGGTTGTTCGCGGACATGACGGGATGTCCGCATGCGTTGGCGGTAGGCGGCGGCACGGCGGCGCTGATTTGCGGTTTGATCGGCATCGGCATCGGCGAGGGCGACGAGGTCATCGTTCCCGGCTATACCTATATTGCGAGCGCATCAGCCATTCTCATTTGCAATGCCGTGCCGGTCATCGCGGAAATAGATGAAAGCCTGACCATGGATCCGGACGGCATCGAGCGCCTGATTACCCCGCGCACCAAGGCCATCATGCCGGTCCACATGCGCGGAATCCCCTGCGATATGGACCATATCATGGCGATCGCCGAAAAACACGGCCTGCGCGTCATCGAAGACTGCGCCCAAGCCTGCGGGGGACGCTACAAGGGACTTCCTCTAGGTTCGATCGGCCATGCGGGCTGTTTCAGCCTTCAGCAGTACAAGGTCATCACGGCGGGCGAGGGCGGCATGGTCGTGACGCATGATCGAAACATTTTCGAGCGGGCCGCCATCCGGCACGATTCGGCCATGTGCTTCTGGAATCCGGACGACACGACATCCGGCCCGTTTCCCGGCGAGAATTTTCGGATGAACGAGATGGAGGGCGCGCTCGGTTGCGTCCAATTCGGGCGCATGGAGGGCATCCTTGCACGAACACGCGAACTCTACAAACGCATCCATGCCGGCATTGCGGATTGTCCGGGCATCCAGCCGCACCGCACGAACGATCCCGAAGGCGATTGCGGCATTTCCGTCGCGATACTGCTTGAGAACGGCACGCGCGCCCAATGGTTCGCGGAAGCCCTCCGCTCGGAGGGCATCCCTGCGGGAAGCATGTACGATCAGGGCATTCCCGACCGCCATATCTACCGATTCTGGGAATACGTCATGGAAAAACGGTCTGCGGACGCGCACGGACGGCCGTGGACCTCGCCGCTGCACGATGGATCGCGCGCATACAGTCCCGATATGTGTCCGCGCACACTCGATATTCTCGGCCGGACCGTCATCATCGGCTTGTCGCAAACCTATGAAGACCGGCATGCCGATTATATCGTCGAAGCGATCCGAAAAATTACCAAATAGCGGCAAACCGGGGGCGCCTCTATCCGCCGGCAACGAATTCGTTCAATTCGCGGCTTGTCGCTTGATGCCATACATGAGCCATGGCGCGTTCCAGAAACAATTCAAGGGCGAATCGAACGTTTTTGCACGGTTCAGGCGATCCCATTGCGCACGGGCGGCATCGAGGAAAAAAGGATCCCGGGTGAGTTCGTGCGCCGCAAAGATAACAGGCAGAATAATGAGATCGTAATTGGACGAGGGCGCGTACCGGGGATTGTGCGAATATCCGGCCACCGCGCCAGGCGTATCCCAGTCGGTGTTTTCGCATACGATAGCATCGGCCATTCCCACCAGCGCCTGTGCGGCCTGCACATCGCCGGTCGCCCGATACCAGAGATAAAGGGGACGGGCCAGTTGCGCCATCATCCAAGGCACGTTGCCCTTGTATACCTGCGAACCGTGGGTTTCGGCCCATGCGCCCCGGCGGACATCCATAATTTCGAGAATTCGCTTGACACGCAAGGCTTCCTCATCCATGTATTTGGGATCGCGGGTCAATGCAAAAGCCGAATACACGGCGTCGAGAGGACCGGCATGATCGCGAACGCTTGGATTGTCCATGGCCGCGCGGACGCGGATACAGTAATCGGCGGCGGCGACAACGGCATCATAGATATCCGGTTCGCCGGTCAAATGGGCGAACCATGCAAGGCCTTCCGTGCGCAGATTGGGATGCCAAGGTCCCGCGACATGGTTGTCGCCGGGACCATGCAGGGCGCCCCGCCAGTCCTTGCCGGGAATGTCGCAGCGGATAATGGCCACGTCGGCCACATGCCGGCAAACCTCGAAGGCGCGGTCGAACCATGCGCGGCCGTTTCCGATGAGCCATTCAGACCAGAGACCCAGCATTCGCTCGTAATAATTGTTGCTCCATTTGGGCAAACCGCCATAGTATGGCGAATCCGGAAAATCGCGCAGGCCGTATTTCTGGCCTAAATCCTCCCAAGTCTTGCCGGTATACGCCGTTTCGGTAGCGTCCCGCAGCGCGGGAAACACGTCGGAGGTCCACGCCGGACCAAAAGCACCGGTCGAACAGAAATACGCGGGGTTTTGGAGTATGGGAGGACAGGAGACCGCCCCGGAAAATGCGACCGGATCCACGTCTCCGAATGCAAGCCAAACTTCATGGGTTTTCGCTTCGCCGGGCGTAAAAACAATTGGAGAGGATTCCGCCGCCGCAAGATCAATCACGAGCGTCTTGTCTTTGAGGCTTGCGGATTTGGGGAAGAGTTCACGAAAATGACGCATGGCGACGGCGCCGCCTCTCCATGCCACATAGAACGGTGTTTTGGGATTGACGGAAGATTCATTCAATCGTCGATCGTTTTCGGAAATCTGCCGCAGCGTGAATTCGCCGCCTACAGGACCGCTTGGCACACGCGGTTCGGTTGGATTCTCCGGGAAGGTGAAGGCCATCCGCAAACCGGCCAAAGGTAACGGTTTGCCGGTGTCGTTGATCAGTTGCAGACGGCAAAGCAGATAAGGGAGCCGCCTGTATACTGATAAATACATACGATAATGGGCATATACCCTTTCATTATTGTCTATTCGCCCCTCTATCAGGACGGTATGCCGAAATGGGCCATCATCCACAATACTGAACGATTCCGCCGCCGATCTGATCTCCGCACCTTCAACCAAGGCGCTCAAGTGCGCTTCCGTAATCGCGGGCGCATTCCTGAAACACACGGAATCGAGCATGGAATCCGGAACCGACTTGAATCGGAGATCATCTATTTCAATGGCGATGCCCGGATTCAGGGGCTTGATGCGCCCGTAGGCGTTGACGTCATTTTTCTCCGGCGTAAAAGCCAGTTCAATCGTGTTGGTATCCGGAAAGACCGGAAAATCGAAAAGAAGCCACTGTGCGCTGTTATCGGGCCACTGGCTTGAAACGGTTTTGTTTGCTTGAATACGCCGTTTGCCGACGCGGAGCATGGCCTGATTGGCGCCGGTTTCTTGGGCGGGGCGCAGAGGGATCCCGCATCGCGCCGGAAATCCTTCCTTTGGAACACCGGCGGGTTTCGAGACCTCAAGAATGATGGGGCCGGACCATGGTTCGCCTAAGGGTGGCAAGGGCCAATGATCCCTGTGAAACGTATTTACGTCCTTTTCCGACGGTCTTTTACCCAGAGTCCATTCCGCCCCCTCTTCAAGAAGCGCCACATCGCCCCAATAAATATGCGTCTGGAACCGAAAAGCGCCGGGATCTTCCTGGCGGGTCCGGCCGGAATCGCCCGGTTGATAAAAATCCTTCTCGGATGGGGTCCGCGAATCCAATGCGTCGTAGGCCAGTAGAGAAAGCAGGAATTTTTGGCCGGGTTTTACAGGCAACGGGACGCGGATGCCCGATGGCGTGCCATTGGGGCATGGATCGGCGACATCGGCGCTCCACACAACCCGGCCGTCCACGAGGACCTGTTTGAAACGATGCCCTATGAAACCTTCCGCGGTCAGCCATGATGCATCTGGCGCAATGCCTTCCGCCTGGTAGTCGTCCGTGCAGTAAAAGGCCAGCGAAATCGGCTCGCGCCAATCGGAAGGAACGGAAATTTCCCGGTGGAGCGACGCCGAACCGCCTTTTTGGCTTTCTGTCCATGGGTGGCGCATGGCCAGGAGGCCGCGATGATCGAAACGCATGCGCCATGCGCCCTGGGTGTGTTGTTCCCAGCCGGAAGCGAAATCAAGGGAGATTGCGCGCTGGGCATGGGCTATGGATGGTAAAAGCGGTATGGGCAGCAGTAGCAGCAGTAGAATCCAGGACGACGGGGAGGCCCATTGCCCGAAAAAACGTGTTCGATGCGGTTCCCCGCTGATTCGTCCTGGCCAGAAACGCCGGGTAATCATCGGAGATTTTCCATCTCGGAATTCTTGGCCACTTTCGTGATCGTTTCGTAAACCCTCAATCCGCAAACCGTTGGGCATGCGGGCCTGTTCACTGGACATCACCTTCATGGACGGTTAGGAAAAGCGCGCATTTCTTTGGGCACCAGGTAAACTTCCATGCCATTTTCGAGTTTGAGTTCCTGATAGCGATCCTGTGTCAGGTTTACCTGTACGGGATCACCCCATTCGGACACAAGTTCGACTTTGACGGCCGGGCCGGCAGGGTTCACATGGTTCACACGGGCACGGAAACGGTTCGGATCGGCGGAATCGTGCGAAATGTCGAGCAAATGCGGCCGCACGAACACCAGGGCGGACTCGGCGCTGCCCGCAGCCGTCTCGCCGATGAGGGGTTGGCCGTTTTCGATGCGTCCGTGGAACAGGTTGACATCGCCGAGGAAATTATAGACGAAGGCGTTCGCCGGCGAATGATACACCTCGGCGGGGCGGCCCGTCTGCTCGATTCGTCCCTCGTTCATGACAACGACGCGGTCGGCCACTTCGAGCGCCTCTTCCTGATCGTGGGTGACAAACACGCTGGTCACGTGAATTTCGTCGTGCAACCGCCGCAGCCAGCGGCGCAATTCCTTGCGCACTTTCGCGTCAAGCGCTCCGAACGGTTCGTCGAGCAGTAAAACCTTCGGCTCGACGGCCAGCGCCCGCGCCAGCGCGACCCGCTGCCGTTGTCCGCCCGACAATTGGGCCGGACGGCGATAGGCGATCCGGTCAAGTTGCACCAGACGCAGGAGTTTCATGACCCTTTCTTCAATTTCCGCTTTGGAGGGACGCGAACGGCGCGGCCTTACGTCAAGTCCAAAAGCGACATTGTCGAAGACAGTCATGTGCTTGAACAGCGCGTAATGCTGAAACACGAAACCAACCCGCCGCTGTTGCACCTGTTGCGCAGTCGCATCTTCGCCTTCCAGCAACACGCTTCCGCTGTCCGGCGTTTCCAATCCCGCGATGATCCGTAGCAGGGTGGTCTTGCCCGAACCCGACGGACCCAGCAAGGCTACCAATTCACCCGCCTCCACGCGAAGGCTTACCTCTTTCAGCGCGGCGAAATCGCCGAAATGCTTGGACACGTTACGGACTTCAATGCTCATGGATTCGTCTTTTCCGTCATACGCCGCAGGGCAGCCACTTCTTCATCGCTCAGGTACCGCCATTGTCCCGGACGCAACCCGCGCGTCGTGATGCCGGCGAACGATACGCGGCGCAATTCGATAACGCGGTGTCCGGCGGCTTCGCATATTCGCTTCACCTCATGTTTACGTCCCTCATGCAACGTCAGCCGCAATGTCGTGACTCGCGCGCCCGCGCGCAGGATGGCCGCTTGCGCAGGAGCCGCCGGGCCGTCATCCAGCAAGATCCCGCGCTCGATCAAGGCGATCGTTTGGGGAAGCACGCGGCCGCGAACCGTTGCCAGATAGACTTTTGGCGTCTCGAAACTCGGATGCATCAGACGATGGGCGAGTTCGCCGTCGTTGGTCAACAACAAGGCGCCCTGTACGTCCATATCCAACCGCCCAACCGGAAAAACCCGCGCCGAAACTCCTTGCAGACCATCGAGCACCGTCCGCCGGCCATGCGTGTCCATCGCGGTCGTCACCACATTGCGCGCCTTGTTGAGCAGGATATAGACGAACTGTTCTTCCTGCACGCGGCGTCCGTTATGCGTGACGATGTCCGATACAGGATTGACGCTTTCGCCCAGCGCCGCCACATGCCCGTTGACTTCGATGCGGCCTTCTTCGATAAGTTTTTCCGCCGCGCGCCGCGAAGCCACGCCGCACCGGGCAAGGTATTGCTGGAGTCGCATCACCGGTTCAACTCATCTCCCGCAGTTCCTCGATCGAAGGCAATTCTTTGAGGCTTTTCATGCCGAAATGCACGAGAAACTCGTCCGTCGTCCGGTACAGTTTGGGACGTCCCGGCGTTTCCGCCACGCCGGAAACCTTGATGAGGCGTTTTTCCTGAAGCGTGTCGAAGGCATACGACACGCTGACGCCGCGGATCGCCTCGACATCGGCCCGTGTCACCGGCTGTTTGTATGCGATAATCGCCAGGGTTTCGAGCACGGCTTTTGACAGTGTCTTGCTTCGCTTGATCTGAAACAGGCGGCGGATGAACGGAGCATATTCCGGTTTGGTAAGCAGTTGATAGCCGCCCGCGATTTCCTGCAGAAAAAACGGCACGTTCATGCCGTTGAGTTCCTCGCGCAATTCCTGGAGCATATTCGCCACGATATCTGGATCGACACCGCCCAGCGCTTCGGCAAGCCGGCCGATGCTCAATGGACGATCCGCCGCGAACAGCATCGCCCAGATCGCTTGTCTCGTTTCGTCGCGCCCCAGCATCTCGACCGGTTCGAGATCTTCAGACGCCTCATCTTCCAGTTGCTCTTCCCGATCGTTCAGTTCGTCTTCTGCCATATCCGTTTCAGTCCTGAATTCAGGTTTGTTTCAACGTTTCCGATCATCTGCATGCAACCATGCGCGGCGCGATTTCCTTCAAGCACGTCTTGCCGCCGGCATTTTCGTTGTCCGGCATCAAAATACGCATCCTCCCGCTTCCGGGAAGCCATCACGATAACCATTGCACCTGCTATTTACACCGGTTATACCCATGTCTTTTCCCCATTACGAGTATACCGGCGCACCCGCCCGGAAAGCAACGATCGGCAAAGGCGATCAGGCACCTTTGGATCGCAATCGATCAATGGCCCTTGCGATTTCGTCGCGCCGTTTTTCGATGGGGGCGGGGTCTTTGGTGTAGGTTTTGAGGTCTTTGGTGATGGACTCGGGGACGGCCAGCAACGCTTCGTATTGTTTCAGGCGCGCAGGGGAAAGGACGGTACGGCGATCGGCGATCAGGCGCTTGAGTATGGCCATGTATTCGTAATCCTCGATGCCGTCGCGGAGCATTTCCCATCGGATACTGTCAACCGGGCCTTCCAGAACCGGCGAAGGCGGGTTTGCGTCACCGCACGATTCCGGCGGATACATAAATCGCCCATCGCCGTTGCCCCATGGGCGTTTCTCGCCTTTTTTGACGGTTCCGCCGTGCTCCCACGACATCGGATCTTCATAGGGATTCTGCGGCTTGTCGGGGTAGGCGCACGAGGTCGTCCAGAGATTGCTCTGCCATATCAGGATACCTTCGATGTCGTATTTCCATGTTTGCCATAGCCATACCCGCAAATCCGTGGCGGGATGGTCAATGAACAGGCCACAGTAAGGCTGCTTGGGCACGGTGCATACATACCACCAGAAATGATCGCCGGCCGCACGCCGTTCCAGTGTCTTCTCGTGCTTGTAGAACCATGTGAGTGGACACCAGAGATTGGGGCCGCCGATGAGTTCCGGTTCGACTTGCTCGGTCAGCATGCGGCGAAGATCCGGCGCGGCCTTTTTCAATCGAAGGAACGATTCCATGACGTAGGGATAATCCTTCGTCGTGGGTTCATCGAACCAATAAACGTATGCGCCGCCGAGCCAGCCTTTTTCGCGCAAATGTTCCTGCATGGCGCGGCAATACGCGGTAAACGCGAGGGTGTGTTCCGGCGTGCCGGGCTTGAATCCTTGAATGGCCGCGTTACCCATGCCCGGCAATCCGAGGCGCATGCCGTGAAAATGGAATTTCTCATAAACGCGCTGTAATTCCGCGTCCCACGGCGCCCAGTCGAATACCGGCGTAATCGCGTTGTTCACGAGCAGCGTGCGATCCGGTTCGGGCAAATGGGCGGCGTCTTCCGGAGCAAGCGTGGTCCAATGGACTTGTAATCCGGCGTTGGGCGCCGGATTGTACGGCGAAATGTGATGCGCCGCCATGCTGGCCCAATATTTGTCTAGAACGACCTGGCGGTCTTCCGTCGTAGTGAGTCCCTGGTATCGGTAAACGGCGCCCGGATCAAATCCAAAAGCCGTTTCGCAGGTCATCCGGTCGGGTAGCGCGAATCCATAGACGCGAACCCGGAGGGGAACCCGAGCGTTGTAGCCGTTCGCGTGTAAGGCAATATGGCCTTTGTATTCGCCCGCCGGGGCATTTTTCGGGGCATGAATCCGAACCCAAAGCGGCTGATTGATATTGGCGGCCAGCGTAATGGGGCCTTTGAAGGGCGGCAGGGGATCCGGCCAAGGCGCCAGCGCGCTCGATGAATCCGTCTTCCGCTGGATGTTGACGTAGCACACGCGCAGAATTTCGACGCGATCGGCGGAAATGGAAGCGCCGCCCGGTCCAATAAGGCTGGATGAAGCGGCGGTAAAACCAGAAAGATCCTTCATGGGCCGTACGACAAGTTGGGCGGCTTCGGTTTCATTTTGAGCCATGGCCAATATCATCGCCTTGCCCCGGCGCGCGGGCATTGGGCGATCCCGGGCAACCTTCCAACCCGACGAGGCCCACCAAAGACCCACTTCGCGGGTCGAATCCGGAAGCATTTCGCCGTATGATCGTTCGAATAGAATGCACTCCGGCTTTTCGGCCATACCGGTTGCGGATAACACAAGCGCTGCCATGATCATCAAAGCCGTTTTCATCGCTTTTTCCTCCCGATACAAGAGTAGATGTCCCCAATGGCCTCGTGCAAGCAAAATCGCACGGATGATCCTGGACGAATTGGCCGGATTCGCTTTGATACGATTTTCGTCCGGCGGAAAAAACAGAAAAACCGCGAACGTAACATCCTATCGCGGTTTTTGATTGCGTGTTCGTTTATTACACGGCGCTGGCCATGCGTTGAAGTGTTGATTTTTTGCGGGCCGCGCTGTTGCGGTGGATGACGCCTTTTGACGCAGCCCGATCGATCTCCGACAGGGCCTTGGGCAGGGAATCTTTGATCTTCGCCGCGTCCTTCGTGGCGATGGCATCAGCGGCCTGTTTGACCAGCGTCTTCATGCGCGATTTCACGGCCACGTTGCGCTGGCGGCGTTTCTCGTTCGTAATGTTGCGTTTTTTCGACGACTTGATATTTGCCATGTTTGTTCCTTGAAGCGGACTTGCCGCGGCGCCGTTGAGTCAACGGCGATTTCTGCCTAGGCTTACTGCATCCAACGAGAGACTAGTGTAGCAAACGCGCCGCGGCATATTCAAACGGCCGCTCCGGCAAGGGTGGCACTGCGTTTTCATGTGGGTTTGAACGCTTTTGAAACGAATGCGCCCCATGATAGGATTTGCGCCGGCGAGGGCAAGACAACGGAAAGGCGGACAATATGGATTTTGAGGATATCGAGAAGGCCGTGGCGAAAGAACCATTGGCGGCGGCCAAGGCGCGTGGGCGAAAGATGACGCTGCGCGAGCGGTTTCGGCGGGCGATGTTTTACCAGGACGTGGAGTTTTTGCCGAATTTCGAGTTTGGTTACTGGGAGGAAACGCTGACGAAGTGGCACGAACAGGGGCTTCCGAAGGACATCAAGGATGAGCAGACGGCCTACGATTACTTCGGTATCGAGCACTGGGACATGATCAATGTCAATTCGAGTCCTTTCACCGTGTGCGAGCACAAGACGCTTGAGGAAACGGACGACTACATCGTTTATCGGGACGGTTACGGGTGCGTGGCGAAAATCAACAAACACGGCCATAAATCAATCCCGCATTTCATCTCGTTTCCCGTGAAGGACCGGGCGACGTGGGAACCGTTCAAGGCGGCGCTCAATCCGGACGATCCGCGCCGCTATGAACACCTGGACAAGTCTGTCAAGAAACTGCGGAAAAGTCCGAATCCGGTCGGCGTGTTCGGCGGCAGCATGGTGGGCATTGCGCGGAACCTGATCGGTTTCGAGGGCATCGCCATGATGCAATACGAAGACCCGGACTTGCTGCGCGAAATCATAGACGCGTTCGGACAGTGTGCGGTGGGCGTGCTCGAACGCGCGCTGCCGAAGATTCAGGTGGACTTCTGTATGGGCTGGGAAGACATCTGTTTCAATCAGGGGCCGATCGTGTCGCCGGATTTTTTCCGCAAGGCGGCCGGGCCGTGGTACCGGCGCATCGCGGATGTTCTGGTATCGCACGGTTGTTGTATTTACACGACTGATACCGACGGCAATCTCATGCCCATCGTGGAGATTTTCCTCGATAACGGCCTCAATACGATGTTTCCGGTCGAAGTCCATGCGGGCACGGACCCGGTTCTGCTTCGCGAACGCTACGGCAAGCGCGTGCGGATCTGGGGCGGGATGTGCAAGATGAAATTGGCTGAATCGAAAGAGGCCATCGATCGCGAATTGGAACGGCTCCGCCCGTACGTCGAACAGGGCGCATTCTTGCCCGGCGTAGATCATCGCGTTCCCGCGAACGTGCCGCTGGCGAATTACCTGCATTATCTCGATCGGAAACGCGAATTGTTCCATGTCGGCGGCACGCCGAAATACTGAGAGGTTGTGAATAAATAATGAAATCCGTGGCGCAGGCTGTCCAGTCTGCGCAGGCATGCCGAAAAAACCTTGTACGCAGACTGGACAGTCTGCGCCATGGAATAGGGCTTTTTTCACAGGCTCTGAGAAGGCAGGAAACCAAATTGCGCCGCGGAAAGAGACTTGTTGCGTTTGTTTCAACCCGAAATGCCAATTATCGGGGAAACTTCTTTTCACGAAAAAAGGATCTTCCCCGTACCCATCGAGAAAAGCGGGGAGGTTGCACGTTTCGCGTGATTTCCACCGCCGTTGTTGCACTTTTGTTTATGTCGCCATGGAACGCCCATGCGCGTTCGGAATGTGTGTGGGGCATGGAAAAAGGCTGGATTACCGCGAGGGACGGCGGAACCCTCTATTTCGCGCCGGGTGATGGGCCGGCCTGCATCCTCGAATTCGGCGGCGAGCGTCCCCCGTTGCCCGTGGAGCCGTCCGTGTCCCAATCGTCCGGCGGCGGTTGGAACAATGAATATGTGGATGGGCACGGCGCGCTGATCGATCGCTACGAACCGTTTCCGGCGATGGGACAAGATGCGTGGTTACGCACGCTGACGTATACGAATCATTCGCCGGAGGTTCAAGATATAACCGGCGCGACATTCCGCGTGCATCCCGTCATTCCGAAAGAGGCGGCGATATGGAATCCGCCATGGTTTTGGATGCTCGAAATCGCACCGAACAAGGCGATTTGTCTTTCTTATCGTGGAACGACCGATTTCTACCGCATTGATGTGGATGCCCTTGGACGTCCATCGCATCATGTGGATGCCTGTTGGCGTCTTGCTCCGGGCGAAACGGCGGTCATTGGCGCACAGGGTATCTGGCTCGGCGATGCATCGAACGATGGATTCCGTCGTGAGGCACAACGTTGGTTCGATACGATCGGATTGCAGATTGCCGCCGGGCCGGACTGGCTGGCGGATGCGATCCTGTACGAAGCAAGCGCGGGCGGCCATATAGACAGCCGGTTTTCGGATGTGGGCGGATTCGACCGCTTTGCCCGGCAGGCGGACTACCTGGCGGACCTTGGCATATCGGCGCTCTGGCTGCAGGGCGTCGCCCGGCACAAAACGCCGGGTCGCGCGGATCAGAGCGGCTGGAATCTTTACGATCCGATTGATTTCGATCATGTTGACTCGATTCTCGGCGGGCCGGACGCATTGAAGCGCCTCACGGCGGCCTTTCGTGCAAACGAAATTCATGTTCTCGGCGAACTGGTGCCGCACGGCGGGCGTTCGGTGCAGGCGACAGCGCTCGAACCCTGGTGGACGTATCGGCGCGATGGTTCGCCCCAGCGGAATTGGGGCGGATACGGCATGGACTACTCCTCGCCCGAATGGCAAGCGGTCATGGCGCGGCACGCGGCAATGTTGGCGCGCGATTTCGGAATGGAAGGCGCGCGGATTGACTGTGCGGATGGGTCCGGCCCGAACTGGCGGGCGCCGGGCCGCAATCATGCGTCGTATTCCACGCTGGCCGGTTCCGTGGAAATGCTCAAAGCGATCCGCGACGGATTCCGGGAAGGCAATCCGGACTTGCGCGAGCCGCTGATCATCCCCGAAAACATGAACACACTCGAACATTTTGCCGTGTCGCCCATTGCCTACGGCCACCGCAGTGCGATGACCTTTGCGCACGATATCGCGGAAATGACGGATAATCCGGCGGGGATGGCCGAACGGCTTCGCGCGTTTTTCGAGCGTGAACGCGGCGCCTATCCGGCGGGCGCGCGTGTCTTGCGGACGCTGAACAATCACGATACGGTTTGCGATTCGGGCCGTGTGCAGTACCGGTACGGTGCGGGACTTGCCCGTGCACTGTATGGCGTCTGCCTGATGGTTCCCGGCCTTCCGATGATGTACCAGGAAGAGGAGATCGGATCGTTCGACGCCCTTCGCGCGATGAACTGGGCGCGACGCCGCGTGCCGGAATTCGGACGGGGCGATGTGGACTACGCCGCCGTCCGATTCGCCCCCTGTGTGTTTGCCTGCCTGCGCACGCATGAAGGGCGCCGCGCTATTGGAATGTCGAACCTGGCTGGATACCGTGTCGAAGGAATCGTGCGCGTTCCGATTGAAGATGACGTTGAATTGCATGACGCGGTCAGCGGACGAACCGCAACGGTTCGCGCCGGTGCGTTTCGCTGGCGGATGGAAGCCTACGAGACGGCGTTGATACGCGTCGGACAACGCCCGGAGAGCATCGCGCCTTCGCCGCGTTATCATGGGGAAACACCGTCCATCGAAGCCGAATCCTTGCCGTTGCGGATTGATGCAACGGACAGGGGCTGGCGGGTTCGATCCGGGGAAATCATCGCGGATTGGCGCGCCGGAACCGGTTCATGGCGGGAAACGTCACCCTTGAAATGGGAGTCCGAATTCGGACGGATCGAATTCCGCGAGACAACGGACGGCATTCGCGTGATATGTTCGATGAATGCGTACCAGACGCCGCCCGTATGCGAATGCGTCATTTACAATGCAAGGAAATGGCGCGTGTCGGGACGCACGGCGCTGCTGTCCGATTTTACGATTCGCCGCCATTTCCCGTTCCCGGCCGAGACGGGCTATATGTGGGATCGCACCATGCCATGGATTTCGACCGATCTCTACAATCATATCGCGCCCACCGGCCGGTTGTGGCAATCCGTACTTGAACCGCTGCATCCGCTCAACCCCGCATTGGCGTTCGATGATGGCGGCGGACGCGCTCTGGTGGTGTCCGAGATTTCCACGAATGCCTCCAACATCGTCCTGACGGACCGTGCCGGCGAGGATTGCGAGGAACCATACGGACTGGCGTTGCGCTTCCACGTATCCGATCCCGAACTGAGTCCGCGTATTTCCACGTTCGGACTGAGGCAACCGTGGACAATGGGCGAATATCCGGCGCGTTCGAACGAACCTCTCCGTGTTGAAATGACACTATCCGCGACGACCTGCGACGATGCCGCCCGGATATTGAAGGCCGAACGCGCGCCCGTCCAGCGCGGCGCGGCGGTTCGCATGGAGGCCGCGGATGGCAAACTTGGACGAGACGGGATTTGGCTGCCCAATCCGGGAACCATCACGTGGAGCAATCTCGCGGCGGTTCACGGCATGTATCGCATCCGCTTCGAACTCCGTCATAGCGAGTCGTCGGCAGATGGAACCGATCTCGATAACGCATACGAAGTACAACTGAACGGAACGCCACTTCCGCTCGAATGGATTGATCGCAACGTCTACCAGACCGGCAACGCCTATTTTGGATACGTACGGACGCCCCCGGTTGATCTGGATAAGTCCCCTCTCACGTTGACCATCAAGACCAAGAAGCCCTGGTGCGCCATCCGCCCCGGTTTTTCCCTCGAATGATCCCTATCGTCCGCGTTCGAGGGCGCGCGGAACTTTCCCGCCGGCAGCGAGGTAAGCCTGGTAAGCGGCACGGGCTTCGTCCGTGCGGTTCATGTCATGGTAGAGATCGGCGAGGGCGAGTTGGAGTTCCTGCAGATGCGGCGCGGCCCGCAGGGCGTCTTGGACCGATTCGACGGCCTTGTCCAGTTCATTCCATGATCGGAAGGTTGAAATACGGGCAAACGTAATTTCCTTTAGGTAGTATTGCGCGGTCCGATCATCTGGATCGTAGGCCAGCGCCTGTTTGAAATAGGTCTCCGGTCGCGAACCGAACGTTCCGCCATAATAGTGTTTCAGTCCTTTGAGCACTTCCTTTTTCGCCGCATGCCGCCTGGCGATCGCTTCGCTGAATTGTTGCCGGTTTTCATTTGGCGAACGGTTCGCCGTGAACATAATTATCGGGCTTTCAAAATAAGGCTCCAGTTGTTCGAGCGTCTTGTCTACCGTGCGGGCGAAGATGCGTTTTGGCGCCTCAAATTCCGCCCAAGGGCGGTCGTCCGTCATGATGGCGCCGCCGCGGACATAAGCCTGTATCTTCTCTTTCGACATGAAAAAGCAACTCATCACTTCCACCGGATCGTCGAGTCCGACTTCGGAGAGGGCTTGGGCAATGACGGGCGCTTTCAGGCGCTTGACGGCCTGGTCCGGACTGATGTGAAGGGGACGGTCCGAACCGATGAGAAACAGATCGGCGTTGATGAACCATGCGCAGCATTCCGGGAACACGCCGGCGAAAGTAGCCGTCAACGATCGGACAATGTCCGGATCGAGACTATGGAGCGGCACCCATTGCGACACCAGGCCGCCGGGCGCAAGACGGCCGAGGCACAGGCGATAGTATTCCCGCGTGTAAAAAGCCGAGACCCCCGCCAGCGCCAGCGGCATCGGTTCAAAGGTAATCACGTCGTATCGCTCGCGCGTGGTAAGTAAAAAGTTGCGGCCATCGTCCACGATGAACCGGACTCGCGGATTGGAAAGGACCCGGCAGTTGTCTTTGGCAAACAAGGGCGCGGCGCCAAGGACATCTTTGGAGATTTCAACGGCGTCAATTCGGTCGAAGTCATGAAGGGCCAGCGTACCGCACGTGATGCCCGAACCGAAACACATGAACAAAGCCAAGCGCGGATCCCGGTCGAAAAGGAGCGGCAATACGCCCTGAAAACGGTTCATTTTGACGCCCTTTTCGATCGAAGCGGTAGCCTGAACACCGTTGATCCACAGAATGCGGTTCGATTCCGACGTATTTTCCGGCGGTTCGCTGACCGCGACAACGCCTTCCACGCCTTCGCGCATATGCAGGAGGCGATCGCTTTTAGGCAAATACCCCGCATTCAGCGCATAGGCGACGTTGCCGGGCGTACGAAGAACGGCTGCAGCCATCAAGACCGACATGAAACATGCAAGCGCCGATTTGCGGAAAAGGGAAATGGTTCCTGCGCTGAATACCAGGAAAAGCCCAATAATCAAAAGGAGGCAGGCTATGCACACGATACTCTGATGGGCGCCGAGGATCGGAATGAACAGAAAACCTCCCGCAAGCGAACCGGCAACGCCGCCCAGCGTATTGGCCGAGTAAAGTCTTCCCACGTCGCCGCCGACACCCGCACGCCGGTACGCCTGTACGGCCAACGGAAAGGTCGCCCCAAACAGACAGGTAGGACCAAATAGCACAAGAAACGACAGCATAAATTTGACACGGATGATGCCTTCCCATTGAAATCCCGTATCCATTTGCATCGTTTGCAATCGTTCGGGCAACGCCGCAAACAAGGGCAGAAACGCCACACAGGAAATACCGGCCAGCCCTTCGGCCACGCCAAACGCCAACAGTGGATTCCGTATCCGCGCGGAAAGCCCTGCGCCGGCGGCGCTTCCCACGGCCAATCCGCACAGGAGCGATACGAGCATGGTGGTAAAAGCGTAGGTCGTTCCTAAAAAGACGACCGTGAGCAGGCGGGTCCAGATGACTTCCAAGGCCAGCGCACAACCACCCGAGAGGGCGAATGCCGCGAGGATGTATCGTGAAATCCGATTTTCGGCGGGCGGGGTTTCCGGCGTTCCGTCAGAATACCCGGGCAGGAGCATGCCCCATCCCAGCCAAAAGGCCCCAAGACCTACCAGCCCATTGCCTCCCGCAGCAATCCATGTAGCGCCTGAATAACCGAATCGGGGCAGCAGCCAAAAGCCGGCCGCGGCACATCCTGCCACGGCTCCAAGCGTATTGATGCTGTATAGCGCGCCAATACGCATGCCCCGCGTGGGTTCATCGCCCGCGGCATAGCGCGCCAGCAGGGGTAAGGTAGCGCCCATGAGCGTGGTGGGGATGGCCAAAAAGGCCAGCGCCAGCCCGGCACGCAACGCGATGCCGGCGTGGGGCGCCATGGCAACGCTTTGCAGGAGCGACGCGATGATTGATTCGGACCATTCGGAAAAAGCCAGGAATCCCGCCGCCCATGCGCCGATGGCCATCTCGAAAAGTCCGTACCACAACAGCGGAACGCGCGTACGGTCAGCCAGGCGTCCGCCCCAAAGACTTCCCAGAGCCAGTCCCACGAAATAGACCGCAAGCACCGCGCTTACGGCGTGGGCCGTTGTACCGAACAAGAGGACCAGTTTGCGTGTCCAAATAACTTGGTAAACTAGGCCGGTAGCGCCCGAAATCAGAAACAGGACGGCCACGCAGGCCGCCTGCCTGCGACGGCGGATCGCGGCGGCGACGTCAAGGGGATTGATGCCCAATATCAGCATTCGAACTCCGGGGTGTAAATTCCGCTAAAGCAAGCGCCACAGAACGTATCATGCCCCGAAAAGCGGGGACGAGTCAAAGCCGGCGGATGCAATTTCGGGGCGCCGCTTTCTTGGAAATTCCCGAAAAAGAGTTCGTAAGACATTGATACAAGATTATTTAGAAGGCAAACAGCCAATGGTTTCGTGTCGAAAAAAACTACTTGCATTTTTTTGGAAAACTGGTATAATGACCCGTGATGCATAAGAGAAAGACACCAGGGAGTGAGTGGTGTTTATGGGCGTGAAGGAGTGAAAGGAGGTGACGTGGCGGTACTGCGGGCGTTGGTGGGCAGTTGAAGTTGAAGTGGCAGTATGTGGCATTGATTAACTGGACGCGAACAATCAAAATTCAAGGAGGATTACTTGCAATGAAGAAACGTGGCTTTACACTGATTGAATTGCTGGTCGTGATCGCGATCATCGGCATTCTTGCGGCGATCTTGCTACCGGCGCTGGCGCGCGCGCGCGAATCGGCGCGTCGCTCGAGCTGCCAGAACAACCTGAAGCAGATGGGCGTTGTCTGCAAGATGTACGTGAACGAGAACCGGCAGATGTCGTTCCCGACCTTGGCCTACATCGGCTGCGCGGCGGGGCTGTATGGTGCGGTTGCCGATCCGAGCATTCCGGGTTCGGCGTTCCGGGCCGGGTTCACGATCAACATGAACCAGCTCTATCCCGAATACCTGACCGACGCGGCGGTCACGCTGTGCCCGTCGTCGGTAGGCGGCACAAATGTCGCCAAGAAGTACAATGAAGCCGACTATCTGCCGCAAGTTTTCGACGGCAAGCAACTGGTCAATACTTCAACGGCGACCACCGGCGTGAAGAACACCGAGTTCTATCCGTGCGAATCCAGCCATCGGACGAACAGCTACATTTACTTCGGCTGGGCGCTTTACATGGCATATGTCACGGACAGCACGGAAGATCCGGATCCGAACGGCGGCGGCGGTTTGGCGGCCATTGCCTCTTGGCTCGACAGCAAGTCGTCACTGCAGCCGAACGCGGCGGCGTTTGCAGTGGCGGTAGCGAATATTGCCAACTGGGTTAGCAATGCCCATGTGGCGGCGAACCGCAAAAAGCTCGATGAGGACTACAAAGTCAGCGACACCTACACGGTGTATCGTCTGCGCGAAGGCATCGAGCGCTTCTTCATCACCGACATCAACAATCCGGGCGCCACGACCCAGGCGCAGAGCGTTCTGTCCATCATGGCGGACTGGAACGGCACGCAGGGCGGCCTGACCTTCAACCATCTGCCGGGCGGCAGCAATGTGTTGTACATGGACGGCCACGTCGAATTCCTGAAGTACCCGAACATTTGGCCGGTCAGCCCGCTTCTGGCCCGCGTGATCGGCGCGACCTTGGATGTGAACGACATGCAGGGCATGCCGTAAGATCGCAAATGATATCGGTTGTCAAGGGCGGAAACGCGAGTTTCCGCCCTTCTTGTCTATTACCACTTATTGGATCATATCCAGAAAGTTTTTTACGGGGTGGATGCCAGACTGTCCATCTGGAATTGGAAAACGAATTATAACGACTGGCTGGGCAGCCTGTCCTGTATTTTTTTGATAGAATGCGCCGTCATTGAATGATTGGAAAGTAAAATGGCTCTTGTACTTTACATGGCGGCGCTTGCGTTGTCTTCGGGTCTGGCCGGGTTGATGGTGAGCCAGATCCTCGGCTCGTACGGTTATATTCATGGATTGAACATGTCGGTAATGGCGGCAGGCGGTGTGGCCTGCGCCTTTGCATCGTTGCAATTGTTCTACATGGCCGGGTTACGGCTAATCTTTCCGACCCGATCGCGCGTGCCGTTGTTTGGCGAGGCGCTGTCACAACTGGCGGCATTGAGTTTTGTGCCGTACCTGCTTCATCTGCCGGTTCCGTGGCCGCATCCCGCGTTGCAGAAATTCGCGCTGTTCATTTTTCTCGGCGTTTTCGGGGCGGCGCATGGCTTTTTCAAACTGGTAAGTTTCTATGCGGCCATTCGTGGCGAACCGGCTAGCCGGCTTCCCATGCTGGCGTGGCTGTTGTGCAGCGGCGTATGTATGGGCGGTGCGGCATTTCTTTCGTCGGCATGGTTGCAGACGGCGGAAAACAGCCAGGCGATGGCCCCATTACAAACGGCGCGCCATGCCGTCAACGGGCAATATGCGACGGCGCGGTTGACACCGGAACGCGCGGCAATTCCAGTCGAATGGGAGGGAGGGTCCGGCGCCGCCTTGGCCTTATTGCTTGCCCGTCCGGAAGAAGACGCGCCCAATCCCGAACCCGATGCGGTTGACGATGCCGATCGTATCGCACGCGCGTACGTGACGTTCGAATTTGACCGGAAAAATCACGTGACGATTGCCTCGACCCTTGCCCAAAACACTTGGACAGAGGTGCGTCTGCCGGCAGACCAGATTCCCCCAAACCAATCGAAAGCCCTTGTGTATTGGGAGTCTCACAAGGCGCCGGCCTGGCAGCGGTATTTGGGCATTCGTCCGTCGGCGGCGATGGACCGGCGATTGCTTGTTGCGGGTCCCTGTATGCAGCAGGAACGCACACAGGCAACCGCACCCAATATTGTGGTTGTTGTCGTGGACGGCCTTGGCGCGGATCATGTATCGGCCTTGGGATACAAGCGCGGCACGACCCCTTCGCTCGATCGGCTGGCCCACAACGCCTTGTTGTTCAGCAACGCCTACACGCCCGCGCCGGAGTCCGCGGCGGCCTGCGCGACTGTGCTGACGGGCGCGAATCCGCTTCGGCACGGATTTCTTGGACGGCGCGCCGGGCCGTTACCGGAAGGACTGCGATCGATCGCGGAGATTTTTAAGGAGAATGGATACGCCACGGCGGCCTTTACGGATGGAGAGCAAGCCGGCAATGGACTTGAACGCGGTTTTTTTCTGTTTGATTCATCTCAACCGTCACCGGACGCGGATAGCGCCGCGATTCTGGACAAGGCGCAATCGTGGATGGCGGCCCATGCCGGCGTAAAACATTTCGTGTTTGTTCGTCTTCGTGAACTGGGAAATTTTCAGTGGCGGGAACAATATGCGCCGGGTTTTGGAAAGGGCGCTGAACATCCGACACCATTGGATACGTATGACAGCGCTGTCGCCTATGTGGATCGTTGTCTGGGTACGTTTTTTCAGGCAATACGTGGTTCCGATTTGGGCAAATGCACGGCCATTGCCGTCACGTCTTCCTACGGCCACGATTTTTCGGCGGGTTCCAATGCAATCCCCTCCATCGGTCTTTCCGAGCGATCATTGCATATCCCATTGTGGCTATATGGGACCGGCGTTCCTAAGACCGAACGCCCCGATCCGGTCGGACTCGAAGATCTCGCTCCGTCGCTACTGGCCTTGGCCGGCGCAGCCGCCGGCAACAAACTGGATGGGGAAAATCTCCTGGCGGGTCCGCTAAAGAAAACACCTGTATCCATGTCCGGATCCCCGCTGGCTTTGTCCATCCGTTTCGATCGTTGGCGTCTGACGTGGCAATCGGGACGCACGGCGTTTGGAACCGGCGAAACAGGCGCAGGCGCCGTTTTGGGTCTTTATGATGCTCTTCAGGCACGGCGGCTGGGAGTTTGGGCTGACGTGTCCGCGCGGAATCCCGATTTGACCGCACGGCTGCGAACCCTGCTGGAAAATTATCTCAAGGAAGGAGGTATGCGGCATTGACGACGTTCAAACAAACACTTCAGGCAAAACGGGAACGGGCGGCGGCCGTTTATGAGCGATTGAACGCACTATATCCGGAAGCGACATGTTCACTTTCGTATCGTTCGCCGCTCCAATTACTGGTGGCGACGATACTGGCGGCGCAATGCACGGACGCCCGTGTGAATATCGTTACCCAGACGCTTTTCAATCGCTTCAAAACGCCTCAGGACTATGTCGAGGCGCCACGGGAAGAACTGGAAGAAGCCATCCGCCCCTGCGGCTTTTTTCGTCAGAAAGCCAAGAGCATCGTCAAGACCTGCCGGCGTATCATTGACGTCTACGGGGGTGAGGTGCCGCGAACGATGGAAGAACTTGTTACCTTGGACGGCGTAGGCCGCAAGACCGCCAACTGCGTGCTTGGGCAATGTTTCGGCGTTCCGTCGGTAATCGTGGACACGCACTGCATCCGCTTGAGCAACCGCCTGGGGTTCACAAAAAGCATGGATCCAGTCATTATCGAACGCGACCTGATGAAAATCTGGCCGCGGGAAACTTGGACTTCATTTTCCCATTGCCTTGTCTTCCACGGGCGGGCGGTATGCCATGCCCGAAAACCACGCTGCGTGGAATGTTCGGTAATCGCCTTTTGTCCATTCGGCTCGCGGAACGCCAAGAAATGAAACGCGCACAGTCCAATCCCCCAAAAATACGGGTATCCACATCCGGCGCCGCCGGTTCGCCGTGGAATCTTGCGTTCGCGATCATTTATACGGCGGTCGTCCTCACCGTGGACACGCTGGCCGTGCATGATGTCCGAACGCCCATAGCCTGGCGGATGTTTTCATGGCATTCGGTCATTGGGGCGGATCTGTTCAAACTGGCATTCTGGTTTATCGTGCCGTTCGTGATAAGCCTTCGGCGATTCGACTGGGGCTGGTTCGGCGTGGCGCGTTGGAAACGGATTGACGTGGCTGTCTTGTGCGCCTTGGCGGGGATCTGCGCGCTGGCCGTATTGGCCATACCGCTGTTTCCCAGTTTGCGCAGCACGTATGGAAGCCTTTCGCATATTTCGGCGTCCGCCAAATGGTCGTATGCGGCGCATCAAATGATCTGGACCTTTTCCTGGCTTGCCGGCTGGGAATTTTTGCACCGCTGTTTTCTGTTACGGCCGCTTGGATCGCGCTGGCCGCGATGGGGCTGGCTGATTGTACCCCTGTTCGAATTCGCCTACCATTTACAGAAACCCCTGATCGAAGCCGTGGGCATGGCGGTTTTTTCCGCGATTCTTACGCCATGGGCCTTGCGCCGCCAGAACGTCCTGTTGCCTTTTTTGGCCCATCTCGCGATCGAATTGGAACTTATCGCGTTTCTTGTGCTGGCTTGACGCCCGTGGAGATTTGCTGGCATGACGCCATCGGACCTGTTACCATTGCCGCACCGGAATGACGCGTGATCAATCGGGGAAGGTTTTTGGGCCTTCCTTGGAGGGACTTTGGGAATGCAAGGCATCACGACGGGAGGAGCCGAGACGCCGTGAGCACAATTCTGGATGCATTGAAGCGGGTTGAGGAACAACTCCGTAACGAAGCCGGCCGGAAAAACAGGGAAACGCCGGCCCATGCGCTGGACGATTCCGCGTTTGCAGGCGAATCGGGCGTTCAGGCCGGGGAAGACAGCGAGGCTATGCGAGTCTACCATGGCCTTATTGACCTGATTGGGGGCATTCAGGATCGCATTTGGGCAGAAATGGAGGAACTTCGGGACGAATCGCGCGCGCGACTTGAAGAAGCCAGACGGGCGGTGGATGTGTTGCGGGAGGAATGTGTCCGGCAGGAAAAGACCCTGTACGACTTGAAATTGCGCCGGGATGTGGATCGCGAAGCCGATTGCGCCTCGCTGGCCGAATCACAGAAGCAAGCGCAAACCCGATTGCAGGAGTTCATGGCGGAAATCGATCGGACGGTGGTTGGATTGAAACGTGAATTTGCATCCCAAAGAGAAATGTATGCCATGGAAACCCGCCAGCGGGATGCGGACTGCGAAGCCGGAGAAGTCGCCTTGGCGGCCGTGCAATCCGAAATGGCGCCAATGAAACAGGCCCAATCCGATATGCGGCAGACCATGGTCCGGTTGGCCCAGGACCTCGAAATATTACAGGCGGATGGCGCGCGCATGCAGGAATCCATCCAAGCGGTTCGTGCGCAGCGGAACGACGATCTCGAAATGATACAAAAGGCCATGTCCGCGTTGGAGGCCAAAGGGGTTTCCGTAGCCCAGGCGATGGCAGCCGATCGGGAGGCTATCGCGGGATTGGAAATAGCATTATCCGACATACGAAAGATGCTCGAATCCATACACCAAGAATTTCAGTCGGAAATTCAGAAACGTGATGCCGAATCCAAGGCGGAACGGGCGGCCTTGGCCGCTCTTCAAACACAGGATGAACAATTGAACCTAAAACTGGGCAAAATAAGCGATAATCTTGGTGAATGGGAGCGGACCCTGGGGGCCGTACAGACAGGTCTTTCACGCCAGGAAGAAGCGCTTCGGGCCGAAATCCAGCGGAGCGCGCCGGCGCGGAAATCCACCGAGGACGCGCTGGCGGGTATGAAATCCGATATGGCGGCCATAAAGCGGGATTATGTTGAAATGGATAAAGCGATGGCGGCGATTGCCCAAACGCTGTCTCTCGTCCCCAATGAAACGAAAGAATTGCGTGAAGCAATTAGAAATGAGTCCAGGCAACGAGCCGTGGAACGGGAAGCGGGAAAATCCATGCTTTCGGAAGCGATGTCGCGATTGGACGGCTTGCAGCAACGTCTTGCGGATCACGGGGACATTGTTTCCGAAACGCTGTCAGAAGCCATGTCCTTGTTGAGAGAACTTCGAAAACGTGTTGAGGTTTGTGAGGACGCGCTTTCACACATTCATCGGAAAGACATGATTGAACTCGCGCCGGCTTTGGAATCGAACACCGAAGATACCGGCCATGATATTGCCCAATTCGATGCCATGCGGCAGGCCCGGCCGGCGCACGCCATGAACAAACGCGAGGCGCAGCGGCTTCATGCGGAAGCGGGGGAGGCGTATCTAAAGGGCGATTATGCCGGCGCATTGAGCATTTTGGATGCCATAAACGCTGCTTTTCCGAACAACCGCAGTATCCTCTACAATCGTGCGGAATGTCTGATTGCCTTGAAACGAAACGACGAGGCGCGTGAACTCTGTGACTATCTTGCCAATGTGCTCGATCATTCGCCGGCCCGCGAACTGCGCGAAACAATAAAAGACTGAACGTTTTCCAGCAAAATGTGGAGTAAAAGATGGCAAAGCAAAGGCTATTGAAAAACCCTTCGGGTGTTTTGTTTTGGAATGCCGCGCTATTGGCGTGCTTCTTGTCCTGTGCGGCGGCTTTTGGGGAATATGCCGGAAAACCATACACGGATGGCGATGTCTATGCGGACACCTGGGTGGCGGCCGATGCCTTGGGGCGCACTCAACCGGAGATAGAAACGGCCGGGCCGGTCAAGTCCGGAAAATGGGTGGGGATTTTCTATTGGACCTGGCATGTGCCGCACGCCACCGGCCCGAACGACAATACAAAAATTATTGCCGCGGCAGGGGGATCTGATCGTATCGAATGGCCGAACAACGGCGCGCCGCATCATTGGGGGGAACCGGAACTTGGGTACTACCGGATGACGGATCCTTTTGTAATACGCAAACATGCCAGCATGCTCGCCGACGCCGGAGTGGACGTCATTCTTTTCGACACGACGAATCCCCCGTTCACTTGGAAAGACGAATACGAGGCTTTGTGCAGAGAATACAAGGCCATGCGCGAACAAGGCGCCCGCACGCCGGCCATCGGATTCATTACGCCCTTCTGGGATCCCACCGCGGTGGTTGAACGAATCTGGCAGGATCTCTACAAGCCGGGGCTCTGGAAAGATCTTTGGTTCCAGTGGGAGGGAAAGCCGCTCCTGCTGGCGAATCGGGACTTTATCAAGGATCCGGCGATGCTGGATTTTTTCACCTTCCGGCGGCCCATGCCGGATTATTGGGATGGACCGAGCGGCCCCGATCAATGGAGTTGGCTCGAAGTATATCCGCAGCATGTTTTTAAGAACGGAAAGGGCGAAGCGGAACAAATCAGCGTGGGCGTCGCCCAGAATGCGCTGCCGAATACGCCCGGCCCCGCGCCGATGAGCCACAAAGCCGGCGCCATGGGACGCAGTTGGCATGGGGGGGCCCGGGATCCGCGCGAGGATGCCGTAAATCTTGGGTTGAACTTTGATGAACAATGGACCCGGGCGCTGGAAGTGAATCCGGCGTTTGTATTCGTGACCGGCTGGAATGAATGGGTTGCCGGCCGCTACACGGAATGGAGCAAGTACACCGACGCCGATTGCTATTACCGCGGCGGCTTGTTCGTAGATCAATATACGCAGGAATACAGCCGGGACTGCGAACCGATGCGCGGAGGCCATACCGACAATTACTATTACCAACTCGCGGCCTGGATACGAAAATTCAAGGGAGTCCGGCCGCGACCTTTGGCGCCGGGCCCCTCTGCAATCACTATTGAAGGCGTCTTCGACGACTGGGCAAACGTCACGCCCGAATACCGCGACACGATAGGCGATGTCGTGCATCGCAATCATCCGGGGTATGGAAATGTGCTCTATCGCAACGACACCGGCCGCAACGATTTTGTCATTGCGAAGGCCGCCTATGACGATGAAAACATCTTTTTCCATATACAGACGCTGGCGCCCATTACACCGCACACGGATCCGAATTGGATGCTTTTGCTTCTCGACACCGACCACAACGCCCGAACCGGCTGGTTAGGATACGATTATGTAGTGAATTTGGAAGTGGTGGATGAAACGGAAACCACCGTAAAAGCCTGGTCCGAACGGACGTGGAAGACATCCGGCAAGGCCCGTTACCGCGTGGACGGTAACGGCATGGAACTTGGCGTGAAACGCGCGTTGCTGGGTTTGGAGACCGGGAAGCCGTCCTTTGATTTTCATTGGGCGGATAACATCCAAGGTTTCGGGGATGTATCGGAATTGGGTATCAACGGCGATAGCGCGCCCAACCGCCGCTGGAATTATCGCTACGCCGTAACGTCGTGATCCCCCCGTATTGCGGAGAGCAACCACGCGTGATTCAGTCCATCCAGGAAACGGCGCCCGTCTCAATATCGTATATGGCGCCGGCAATCTTGACGTTTCCGCTGTCCACGGCTTCACGCACGATGGCGCTTGCAGCGATCAACCGGGCCATTGTCCTGCGCACATTGGCGCGCGCCACGGCCTCGACAAGGTCCGGGCCTTCGATCTGGACTGTTTCCTGTTTGGCGTCATGAACGGCTTCCCCGATGGTCGCAACCAGTTTGGCCAGCGAGCCATGCAGGGGGTCTTGCCGGACCACCGCCGTTACCGCTCCGCATTTCGTATGGCCCAGGACGAGGCAAAGCGGCGTATGAAGATGGCCTACTCCGTACTCAACGGCGCCGGTTTCATCATCGTTGCACACATTGCCCGGCACGCGAACGACGAATAGGTCACCGATGCCCTGATCGAAAAGAAGTTCGACCGGCACACGCGAATCGGAACAACTCAATACCGTGGCGATGGGATGTTGCCCGTGCTCGGCCGTTTCGCGGCGGCGATCGCCTCCGGTATGAGGATACATGCGCCGATCCGCCGTAAAACGGGCGTTACCTTCTTTCAATAAATTTACCGCGTCCTGTGGGGTCACGATTCCGGATGCCGCATGCAAAGCCATGGAACTCTCCTATTCTTAGCCCGTTTCACTACTCATTCAACCCCGTGATCTCATAGGCATCCACGGGAATGGCCTTGCCTTCAAGCGCGACACTGCCGATAGCGCGTGACGTCACACGACCCTTGACCAACTCATGAGTGGAACCGCCTGCGACAATCTGCCCGGGCTTGGCCAGATCACACAAACGGCGCGCGGTATTGACGTGATCCCCTACAACCGTAAATTCCATGCGCATGGGAGATCCAATGTAGCCCGCTATGACTTCGCCGGAGTTGATCCCGATGCCAAGGTGAAAGATAGGGCGGCCATCCGCAACGCGCTGCTCGTTGAGTTTTGCATTTCGCTGCTGGATGGCGATGGCCGCGCGAACGGCCCGGCCGGCGTCGTCCTCCGTGGAAAGCGGCGCGCCAAACACGGCCATGATTTCGTCGCCAATATACTTGTCGAGGGTTCCCTGGTGCGAAAAAACGATTTCGGTCATTGCGGTGAAATGTTCGTTGAGCAGATCCACCATGAGCCGCGCCGGAATACGTTCCGCGATGGGCGTGAATCCCCGAATGTCGCAAAAAAGCGTGGTCACCATTCGTTTTTGCCCGCCGAGTTCCAGCACCGAATCCTCCTTCATGATTTCGTCAACAATAGCGGGCGAAAGAAAACGGCTGAGATTGGATCGCTTTTTTTCAGCGGCCAGCATGCGCTCGTACAGGCGCACATTGTCAATCGCCATGGCGAGTTGGGTGGCCAACGACACGAATAGTTCGAGGTCTTCCTCATTAAAAGTAACGGCGGGTTTGCGCGAATCCACGTAAATCGATCCGAGTATTCGGTCTTCGATACGTAAAGGGACCGCCATTGCGCTGGTGATGCGCTGGCGGATGATGCTTTCGCGCATACCGAATTCGGAATCGTCCACCGAACTGCCCATCAGCACGGGCACGCCGTCTATGGCGGATGTCCCCGCGATGCCCATGCTCGGTGAACTGGCCGCCAGTTCCTGGCCCATTTCGCGCGCTACGCTTACCCGAAGGCGTTTTGCCGTTTCATCGTGCAACAGAATGAATCCGCGGTCCGCGCCCATCACCTCGATGGCCGTATCGAGCACGTCGGACAAGCGTTTGGACAAGTCGAAATCGGAGGCAATCAATTTGCTCGCGCGATACAAGGCGGACAACCGCCGGTATGCGCGGCCCATCGTAACGAGATCGTCCGGCGTGGGAAGGACGGCGCCGGCCAGCGTGGCTTCGGGCAACGGCGTCCGGCCGCTTTCCGCAATCATCGTAAGATTGTTGCCGGCCCGGTCGAGTTCCGCGCGGATCTTATTCACATCGTTGATGAGTTTCGATTCGGTCAGACCAGATGAAGAAGCACTGCCAAACATGGTGTCATCGCGGTACACAAGCCGGCATTTTCCGCCGAACCAGATTTCATCCATGTGTGACAAGACCCGCTCGACGATACGCTGTCGGTTGACATAGGTGCCGTTGAGGCTGTTCAAATCACGAAGCAGCATCTTGGCGCCGTGCCGGCGCAGCACGGCATGGTGGCGCGAAACCTCGTCCGCAACCAGAACAACATCATTGTCGTCCGCCCTGCCGAAACGCGTTTCATCACCCGATAACGGAATAGTCATGGGCGGCATGTTCGGCTGTTCGACAATCACCTGGGGCATGCGTTATCACTCCTGTATTTATAATAACAGGGCGATAGCATGGCTTCAATGCCTCGGACTTCCGTGAAGCATTCATGAAACAGGCCGGCGTGCAGCGATTCATTGCAGCCGGCCAATTGAAATAGGCGTCATTTCGCAAATGTCCCATCCGTTTTTCTCCATTGACTTCGATGTGTTAGCATTTCCACATGCCGCAACAAGATCTTCGACACAGATACCGCCGGATGCTTCTGGACCCGGACATGATGGGATTCGGTTCGGCCGCATTTTTCGGCACGCTCGCAATGGCGCTGGGATTTTGGCGGCAACTGGATGGGTTTACTGTCGCCGCGCGCACGGGACTGACCGCGCTGGTGGCGTATGCCGCGACATTTCTTTGTGCGCGTTATCTTCGCGGCGTTGGCGAACGTTTGGCGCGTGAGGAACGGCAGCGTATGGAGGAAGAACGCCGTGCCCGCGCCGCGGCAGCGGCCCAGGAAAAAGGAGAGGAAACGTGAGTAAAACGGTTGCAGGGTGTATATGGGCCTGCGTGTTGGCGGCCTCAATGGTTTCTTGGAGCCAGGCGCCGGATCTTCAGAGCATGGATTTGGTGTTGCGATCAGTGCCGGACGGGCCTATCGCAAAGATCAACGGCCAAAACATTGCGAAGGAAGAATTTATCTCCCTCTATCAGACCGAATTGCTGGCCGTGACCAGCCGGGTTGGTTCCAAAAACGTGGATGATCGCCTGCGTGTGGAGACGGCGCTGCATAGCCTTCGCACCTTGCTACAGCATGAAATCCTTTACCAGGAAGCCATCAAACGCAAACTTGCCGTTTCCGAAAAGGAACTGGACGCACAATGGAAAGAAGCCATGACCCGGCTGGAAACCACTGTTGAACGTGCCGGAGACAAAGATCTTTCCGAAGAAGATATTTTGAAAAAAGCGGGGAAAACGCGGGAGGAATCGCGGGCCGAACTACGCAAGTCCTTGCTGATCCGAAAAATGCGCGATCAGATTGCCGCCGAAAAGAAGATAACCGTAAGCGATGCGGATGTTGCCGGGTTCTATGAAAAAAACAAGGCGGAATTCAAACAGCCGGAACGAATTCATATTGAACAGATTTTCGTTGCAGCCCGAAAAGGGCCACGCGATCCGGACGATCCGAAAAAAAAGGAACAGGCCCGCCAGAAAATTGAACAGGCGCTCAAACGAGTTCAGGCCGGGGAAAGTTTTTCGGCGGTGGCAAAGGCCATGTCGGATGCGCCGGATGCTTCCAAGGGGGGAGACATGGGCATGCTTCCCGTTACACAATTGCCGCCCATTTATGTCAAGGCCGCGGCTTCGATGCGCCCGGGGGACATCAGCGGCATCCTGGAAAGCGAATACGGATTTCACTTCATCCGGCTAGTGGAATTGGCGTCCGCCAGCGATGCGGATCCTCAAAAGGCTCATGCCTTTATCCGTTCCCTGCTCATGGCCCAAGAAAGCGACAAGGCGGTTGCGGAGTTTTGCCAAACGACATTCGATACACCCGGCGCGGTTGAAGTCTATTTGCAACTGGAAAAGACCATAGCAACCACTCCAGGCCTTGAAGGGCTATTGCCCGATAGAAATCAACAGGAAGCCGGACCGAAGAAAACCGGGAATCGTTCGGCATCCAAACCATCCGATACCGAAAAAAAGCCCGAATCGCGGGCAAAAAAACCTGTCAAGCCTTGAGAGGTTGTGACTAATTGACGAAATCCGTGGCGCAGACTGTCGAGTCTGCGCATATCTACAGCAAAAAAGTCCTTTTTGCACAGACTGGACAGTCTGCGCCACGCGGTTGGTTTGTTTTTTCATAGGCGCTGGCCGATATGGCGTCTGGCGCTTACAATCGAAAGGCCGTATTGAATTCATGATTGCCGCCTTTGCGTTGTTATTGTCCTCGATTACCACCGCCGCCGAGGAATCCTATGCTTGGCCGTTGGCGCTGCCCCGCGCGGTTACCGGCACATTTGGCGAATTTCGTGGAGGGCGATTTCACGCGGGGATTGATCTGATGACGGGGCAAAACGGGCGGCCCGTTTATGCTCCTGCCGACGGATATGTCATGCGCGTAACGTGCTCTCCCTGGGGATATGGCCGCGCGATCTACCTGCAATTAGCCGACGGTCATGTCGCGGTTCTGGGCCATCTCGACGGTTTTACCTCCGACATCGCGGGTTATGTTCGCGCGGAACAACACGCCCGAGAGCGGTATGCAGTCGAGTTGGCGCCCGATCCGTCGCGTTTTCCGATAAAAAAGGGCCAACAGGTGGCGTTCAGCGGAAGCACGGGCACAGTGGATCCGCATCTCCATTACGAAATCCGCGATGCGGACAACCGTCCCCTGAATCCCCGCAGCCTCGGCGTCCGGTGGCCCGACGACACGCCGCCCACCATCCGGGCCGTTCTCGTCGTGCCCGGAACACCTGCCGCGACGGTCAACGGGGATCTTCTCCCGGCGATTTTACAAGTCCGGCGAACGGACGATGGAAGTTATACCTGCGGTCCCGTAAAGGCTTCGGGCCGTGTTGTGTTCGGACTCGACACCATTGATCCGGCGAATAATGGCAACAGCCGCCTCGGTGTCTACCGGATTTCAACGGCCATTGGCGGAGAAGAACTGTTCAGGATTCAATTCGATCGGTTTTCCTATGACGATCGGCAGAATGAACGGGTTTCCTATTACCCGTTTTTGATGAATGAAGGCGCTTTTTTGTTGCAATGGCGGTGGCCGGGTAACGTATGCGAGATTTTCCGGCATACGGATCGAGACGGGGGGTTCGATATGCCGGACCGACCCGTTGAGGTCACAATGGAATCGTCCGATGTGGACGGCAATACGGCGGCCGTTCGTTTCCTTCTCGAACCGGATCACGCCGGAGAAGCGCCTGCGCCCATCGCCGGCAAGGCGGGTACGGGAAAGATAGATATCGAATGCGTCAACACATGGCTTGTCGTATCGGCCGTGTTCACGGAGCCGGAGCCGGTCACACCGCATCTTTCAGTGGAAGGCGCCCAAGACGGCCCCGAGAGGCCGTTTCGCCGGATAGACGCCCGGCGCTTCCGTGCAGCGATTGCGGCGGACGACAACTCGCGCGAACTGGTCGTTCGGATTGCGCATGAACGCCTGGCGCCGTTCGAGCAGCGTATTCACGTTTTCCATCGCGGCGATTCCGAACGAGTTGTAAGCGTGGGGGAGACATCCATTCTCGTAAAGCCGGATTCGCCCTATGGCACGATGTATATGCGCGCATTTCCCGCGAAACAACACAGCGAGTTGCCTTTGCCCGCCTGTGGCGAACCGCTTCGCCTCTGGCCTGCGTCCATGCCGGTTGACCGCGCGCTTCAGCTGGTCTTTCCCGAACCGGACGGCTGCGGCATACCGGCGCGTATTTCGGCCTATTACGATGCGGGATCGCGATGGTCTTGTTGCAGCGATCCCGGATCATTCGTGATTGATGCGCGCACGATGGGCGTTTATGCCCTGATGGAAGACAACAAACCCCCGATATTGGGCAAGATTCAGGTGTCGGGAAACGGCAAACGGCCGAAGGTACGGTGCGAGGTCCGTGATACCGGCAGTGGAATGGCCGATTGGCGATTGACCTGCAACGGACGCTGGCTGCTCAGTGTGTATGATCCAGCACGTAACACCATCACATGGGAACAAGATGAAGACCTGCCGGAAGGGCCAAGGACATTTGCGTTGCAAGCCACCGACAAGGCGGGCAATCAGACGGGCGTCTCATATACCGTTCCCGCCGAAAATCCGCCAAGGAAGAGCGAAACAAAGCAATCATCCTCTGGCCGCCGCCGCGAAACCGAAATAGCGAAACAATGATCGCGCGGTTTCAGGCTATTTCGCTTTGGCCATAACGTCGGCAATTTTAATGGGTATGCCGCCCTGGCGTTTGCTTTCGTCTGCGGCTTCCATAAACGCAAACAGATTCGTGGTCTCTTCCGCGGAAACGGGCGCCACGCCCGTCTGGAAGAACTTGACCACCTCGGCGATCATCGGGGCGTAATCCCCGGAATTTTCCTGTTCCGCAACGCCCTTCTCACCAAACACGATCACCTTATGGGGCGTGCCGCTCGTGCGGATACCGTACAAGACGCCGACTCGCCCACCCTTCCACGTACCAGTGACGACATCGGTTTCGGGAGTTGTCGTGCGAACCACCGTTTCGCAGCCCGCGCCCATAACGGTGAATAGCGCTTCCGCCGGGTGGACGCCGTACCAGAAGAGATCGGGATGGGTCGGTTCAAGGTGGCACGGGCCGATTGAAATGCAACTTCGGACGCCGCCGATATCCTTTTTCAAGGTTTCGGCCAGCGATTGGTAAAACCGGTAGGACGAGGCGCTGAACACCGGGACGTTCGCGGCCTGCGCCAGACGAAAAATCTCGATGACGTCGCGCAACGAACCCGCCATCGGCTTGTCAATGAAAAGCGGCTTGCCGGCTTTGATAACCGGCTTGGCTTGTTCCAGGTGCGGGCGTCCGTCCACGCTTTCGAGCATAACCGCGTCCACATGCTTGCACATGTCTTCGATCGAATCGTAAATTTTGACATTCCACTTTTCTTGCAACTCTTTCGTAAATCCCTCCACGCGCGATGCGCTTGCGGCCAAGTCTGGACTGCCTCCTTTGAAGGCGGCCACGACCTTCGCGCCGGGCACATGCTGTGGATCGTCCATGTCGTTGAGCAACTTCGCAAATGCCGGCACGTGTGACGTGTCCAGCCCAATCATGCCCACCCGCAAATCGTCCGCCGCCGCCAAACAGGCCACCAGAACGCAGGATATCGCCATCATTGCCTTGCACATACCGAACCTCCTTTTCAACAAATTGTCCTATCCGGATTACGCCGTAATGCTTCACGGTTGGATGCGTCCATTCTGACAGATTTACGACGGAAAAGGAAGCCATTTGCGCCTGCCGGATCAAAATCCGCTACAATAACGGCGACGAGGAGTGGCAGACGTATGGCGCTCGTGGCATTGCATTCAACGGAATGGCTGAAGAACACCGGAGACAAGATCGTCCGTGCGGCCGTGCATATTCATCAGCGTGAAGCGTTGCGGCCGGAACATGACGCGATTCTGGTGGCCAACCGGCAAGGACGGCTCGAGTCTTTGCTGATCCCCTTTCTTTTTCAAAAATATTTGAAGCGTCCGGTGGGCGTTCTGGCCGAGGATCGTCTGCTGGTAGGCCGCATCGGCGCGTATTTACAGTCGCACGCGATCACGCTTTCGCCAAGCCCTGACCGCGACGCGGATATCGTGCCGGCCTTGTCGAATGGGGCCGGTTTGTGGCTTTCGCTGATGCGGGACACGTCGGGAAAGAACGGCACGCCCCATACTCCCGTGGCGCATACCGAACCGGCGATGCTGGCGTTGCGCGCGGCATTCCTGAAACGCCTCGCAATACGCGAAGGGACTGCATCCGTTGATAAAAATGCCACACGGCAGACGGTTGTCGTGCCTGTCAATATCAGTTATTACCCACCTTATGGCGTAACGGAACTTTTCGTGTGGCTGGGCGCCGCTGTGGCCCGAAAAGGGAATGGCGCGGATTTGGGTGATTTACCGGTTTCGGGAACGGTATTGGGCGCCGATGCGGAGATCCATTTGACGCTTGGCCTGCCTATAGAAGTGGATACCTTCATCGGAACGCCGGAATGGAACGAAGTCTTTGCGGGCGGTATCCTGCGTTTCGATGCCATGGAATCGGATCCGCAGTCGTTGGTGTCCGAAACGGCGCGCCGGATCAAGCGCCGTTACGACGCCGAGGTTCATGCGCTTGCCCTGTTGCATCCGTTGCATATACTGGCCGGTCTTCTGCGCAGCGAGTGGCGATCCACATTTACCGATCGGGCATTCCGTCTCCGCGCCTATCTTTGCTCCATGCGGGCCGAAGCGGAAACGGCAGGACCGCTTCATAGCGACTATCGCGCCACGTTTGATGCCGCGATAAGGGGCAATGCGGCTCCCCAGTATGAAACCTTTATGGGGGGCTGTGTGGAACGGGGACTCCTTCGGATAGAAAACGGCGTTTACCGGCGTGTAAAGGAAGTGCCCGTTTTTGCCGACCAGGCCCTTGCGCCCTATTTTGAAACCATTGACCAAATGCCTTCGATTGCCCGTCTTGTGCGCCACGCCTCGTGGATGCCCAACCTGCTGGTCCGGCGCGAAGTGCGCCTACTTCTGGCCAGCGAGGACCAGCGTTTGTTCGAGCGTGACTATGCGGCTACATACGAAGACGGGGTCACCAAACCCATCGAAGTGGGGCGTCCGTTTTTGCTGCGTCCATGGCGGCCGGCCAAAGCGGCCGTCGTGCTGATTCACGGATACATGGCCGCGCCGCTGGAATTGCGCGCTTTGGCCGAGTTCCTGCGCGGCAAAGGCTATGCCGTCTATGCGGTGCGCATGAAGGGCCACGGCACGTCGCCCGCCGACTTGGCCACGACAACCTGGCGCGACTGGTATGCCTCAATTGAGCGCGCATGCGCCATTGCCGCCACCCTCAGCGACCGGGTCGTTGTCGGCGGTTTTTCAATGGGCGCCGGTATGGCGCTGCTGACCGCCGCGCGGCGCCCGGAAACGACGAGCGCTGTGTTTGCGATTGACGCGCCACTGCACCTGCGGAATTCATCCGCGAAATACGCCCCCTCCATCGTGAAGATGAACGCGTGGATGAAACGATTCCATTGGAACCGGTTCCGTTGGGAATATGTCGAGAATCACCCCGAAAACCGGCATATCAACTACACCACCAACCCGGTCGCCACCGTCGCCGAACTCACGGCGGCTATGAACGTCATGGCCGATTCGCTGAAAAACGTTTCGGCGCCCGCGCTTGTAATCCAGGGATCACGCGATCCCATTGTCCATCCCGACAGCGGCCCGGCCGTTTTCGAGAAAATCGGAACGGCCCGGAAAACGTTGTATATTCTGGAACGCGACCGTCACGGCATCATCAACGGCGAAGGAAGCCGTGAGGTCTTTGAGCATGTCGCGCTGTTCCTGTCACAGGCTTTGCGGAAAGAATAAACGTTTTCAGCGGAAACGTTTGGATACAGGCTTTATAATGCCTTTTTCCCATGGGGGGATTTGGGTATAATCCGGTCAGTAAACGTTTGAAAGAAGTGATTTTTCACATACTCAGCCTTACAACTAACAGGCTATTGGATACAACGGGAAGCAGTACGATCCGTTGGAAGCGCCCGGTAACATCGGCGTCCGGCAAGAAGATGAAAAACGTAACGGAATTATTTTCGGTAACGCAACTGGGGTATCCGTTTTCATGAAACAAGTGCTTGTGCGCGGCGGCAAGGTTGAAGTGCATGAACTGCCCGTTCCGACGGCCTCGGCGGGTTCGGCGCTGGTGCGCGTCCACTGCTCGATGATCAGTTCCGGCACGGAATCGTCGTTCGTGTCCGAAGGCGGCGTCACGTCCTATGCGATGAAGAAAGCCAAGGACCCACTCAATATCGAGAAGGTAAAGCGAAAACTCGCCACCATTGGCCTCAAAGGCACGATTGATATAGTCCGAAACAAACTTTTCGAATTCCAGACGCCGGGTTACAGCGCCGCGGGCACGATCATCGAATGCGGCGACGGCTTGCAGGGGTTCCGTACGGGGGATCGCGTTGCCTGCGCGGGCGTCGGCCATGCCAGCCACGCCGAGTACGACGTGGTCCCGCAACAACTCCTGACGCCGGTTCCCGACGGCGTGAGTTTTGAGGAAGCGGCATTCGTCGCCATTGGCGCCATCGCGATGCAGGGCGTGCGCCAGACCACGCCAACGCTCGGCGAAACAGTCGTCGTCATGGGTCTTGGTCTTGTCGGCCAGATCACCGTGCAGATCGCGCGAGCCGCGGGCTGCCACGTCATCGGCTCCGACCCGGTGGCTGCGCGGCGCGAGTTGGCGATTCGGTTCGGCGCGGACGCTGCGTGCGCGCCAGGTGAACTGAGCGCCGTCACCAATGAATGGACGGCGGGCTACGGCGCGGATGCGGTCATCGTTTGCGCCGCGTCGAAAGACAGTGTCGTAACGCAGGCGGCCCTCGACCTGTGCCGGCAGAAAGGACGCGTCATCGTGGTCGGCGCCGTGGGGATGCAACTTGTCCGCGAACCGATGTACATGAAGGAACTCGATTTCCGGCTTTCGTGTTCGTATGGGCCGGGCCGCTATGACCTGGGGTACGAAGAGAAAGGCCTTGACTATCCTATCGGCTATGTCCGCTGGACCGAGGGCCGCAACATGGCCGAATTCCTGCGCATGATTGCGGATAAACGGGTGGACGTGAAGCCGCTCATCTCCGTTGTCAAGCCCATTGCGCAGGCCGCGGAGGCCTACAAGGCCATTCTCGACAAAGACTCGAATACCATCGCCGCGCTCATCGCATACGGCGGTGAAAACGAACAGGCGGCCCCGCCGCCCGAACGGCGTTTGCTCGTCAAACCGAAAAATCCGGTCACGAATCAGGTCGGCGTCGCGGTTATCGGCGCGGGCGGTTTCGCGAGCGCGTTTCATCTGCCGAACACGGCGAAGATGCCCGAAGCGCGGCTCGAAGCCGTTGTGGACGTCGCGGGCGCGAAGGCGAAACAGGCCGCCGAAAAGTACGGCGCGCGCTATTGCACGACGGATTACCGCGAAGTGCTCGCGGACGGCCGCGTGCAGGCGGTCATCATCGCGACGCGGCACAATATGCACAAACCGCTGGCGATTGCCGCCGCCGAAGCAGGCAAACACGTCTTCGTCGAGAAGCCGCTGGCGATCACCGTGCCCGACTGCGAAGAGGTCTGCGCGGCCGTCGAAAAAGCCGGTGTACTGCTCAGCGTCGGCTTCAACCGCCGTTTCTCGAAGTTCAGCCAGCAGGCCAAGGCGTTGCTGCCCCGCATGCACGGTCCGAAGATGATCCTGTACCGCTGCAATGCGGGCGCGCTGCCGACCGGCCATTGGGCGACCGATCCGGTCGAAGGCGGTGGACGTATTGTCGGCGAGGGCGTCCACTTTTTCGATTTCTGTTGCTGGCTACTCGGCCAGGACCCGATAGACATCCGCGCCGACCGCATTGACGCGAATACCCAGATGATTATTCCGTCGGACAATCTCAGCGTCACGATGCGATTCCCGGACGGATCGCTCGCGACCGTCGTCTACTGCGCGATCGGCCATCCATCCATTTCCAAGGAATACATCGAGATTGCAGGGGGCAACACCACCATCGTCATAGACAATTTCATGGGTATCCGGTTCGGTGGTTTGCCTGAAAAGAACGTGCATCAGAAGACGGAACACAAGGGTCAATACGAGTTGCTCGAAAACTTCATCAAGGCCATACGCGGCGAAGGCGAACTGAGCGTGACCGCCCGTCACGGCCTCCGCGCCACCCAAATCGCGCAGGAAGCCCTGCGCAAATGTCATAACCCGTGAGTAAGGGTCAAGGCTCAAGGGTCAAGGCTCAAGGCTGAAGATGTTGTCTTATACACCGTGCATGCGTTCGCGAGCAAAGGGTGAGGGATGAAGGAAGAATCCATGATTCGCCGTTCGCGCGAATGGATCGATCAACTTGAAGGATACATTGACGCGCATGACGGTTGCGGTTTCGATCCGTTCGACATAAAGCAGCACCGGATCATCCGCGCCGTGCAACCGTATTCGTTGTTGCGCAAGGGTTCATCCGTCCTTTGCGATGTGTTCCCGAACGCAAGCCGGGCATTGCTTGGTGTTCAGCCGCAACGGAACCCGAAAACGTTCGCGCTCGCAGCCCATGGACGGTTGCGCCGGTTTCAGGCAACGGGCGACGGCGCGCATATCGATCGGGCGCGGCGCTTTCTTCAATGGTTGATCGAGCACGCCGAGCCGGGCTATGCCGGGCTTGCCTGGGGATATCCGTTCGACGTACATGCCAAGGGACTTGACACGCCGCGCGGTACGCCGATAGCCGTTGTCGCGGCCATTGCGGGCGAGGCATTCACCCTGGCCTTTCGCATCACAAACGAAGCCGTTTATCGCGATGCCGTCGTAAGCATTGCTGGGCACCTGCTTCGCGACATTCCCCGCATGCCGCAAGCGGACGGCACCGTGTGTTTCGCTTACACACCCGGTGATCGCCGCCGTGTACACAACGCCAACCTACACGTTGCCGCCCATCTTGTTCGGGCCCATGCGCTGACAGGCGCGGATCGTTTCCTCGATCCTGTCGTGCCGGCGTTACGCTTCACTCTTGAGCGCCAGCGTCCGGATGGATCGTGGCCGTATGGAGAATACGATCCCTCCGAACCCTTTGAGGCGAGCCTGCTGCGTCTTGTGGACCACTATCATACCGGATTCGTCCTCCGGTCGCTTCATGAAATCCTTGGTTTCACTGAAGCAGGATTGGATCTCCCGTTGCGCAAGACTCTCTCATGTGCGCTCGAATCCGGATTCGCCTACTATCGCGACCGATTGTTTGCCCCGGACGGCGCGCCAATCAATGGACACGGACGTTATCCCGTTGACATTCACGCCTGTGCCGAAAGCATTTTGTGTCCCGCCGTGCTTTCTGAACGCTTCCCTGATGCCCGCGAAAGGGCTCTCCGAAGTCTCGAATGGGCGTATGCGCACATGCGGAATCCCTGCGAAGGAACGACTTACTACCGCCAATACCCCTTCTTCACCTCCCGTTTGGTTTGCATGCGCTGGGGCGTGGCATGGATGTACAGGGCATTGGTGGAATTGTTGGCCATGACCCAATCCGGGCTAAAGCAACGGGCTCGGGAATGAACCTCTCAGAGTTTGTGAAAAAATAGCCTGGCAGCGTGGCGCATACTGTCGAGTCTGTGCAAAAAGGGCTTTTTTTCTGTAGATCCGCACAGACTCGACAGTCTGCGCCACAAGTTTCGTCATTTATTCACAACCTCTCAGCACAAATGCTGTAAAGAATAGACACGGTATGTCGTGTTCTTCGTACATCCGACAAGCCGCTCGTCAGCGGTAATCAGCGGAGCTTCGACCGCGACGGCGGCCGCCAAGTAGCATGCGTCATATACCGAAATTGAATGCGCAACGGCGATATCGATCGCTTCGGGAAGGAGCATTTCGGAAGAAACAACCATGAGATCGAGCCGCCTGAGCAGCATTATGTTACGCTGGGCGTCTTTGGCGGAATATCCATAACGCATCACATATTTCCAGAGAACGTTTGCACATTCCACAAAGAACAGATCCGGCACGTATCGTCGGACATTTCCATCGGCGCCCTCGCCGGCGAGAAGCGACTCGACCACATCCGAGAGAGGCTCCTTGACGCATAACTTGATGCCCACGCTTGCGTCCAGCACGTACCGTGGCGGCGAATTCATCGCGAGCGGTCTTCCCGAAGCAGCGCGAGACTGTCGGGCATATCCGCTCGCGGCACAAAACGCCTGCGGCGCAGTCCGGCCAAGACCTTCTTCTGTCCGGCCCGCCGTTGCCGCTCCTCGACGGCATTCGCCAACAAGCGGACGACTTCCGCGCTCAAGGACTGGTTCTCGGAAGCCGCGAGTTGACGCAGCTGTGAGTATAAGTCGTCTGAAACGTTTCGCACATGCAAGGTCGCCATTGGCCTATCTCCTTCTTCGATCGTCCGAGGCGGCAAGTATACGGAAAATGGTTGCATTATGCAACCATTCCCGCCTGAAATCCCGGAAACCGAAATGCAGTGAGCAGCGTCCAATATGCAATCGAATTCGACGGGCGATTTCCTGCATGAGGCGTCCGTGGTGTATCATCGGACGGACTAGGCGAAAATGCCGCCACGACAGTCAGTAAAGGAGTATAAGCACATGTTTTCGGAAGATTCGTTTGTTCGCCGGCACAAAATAATTACCGCGCTGGGTATCGTGATCGTGTTGATCGTCCTGTTCCTGGGTTCGCGCATGATCGGCCCGCACCGGTTCTACACGTTGGACTTTGTCAAAGTGAACGCGGATCAGCCTGCGGGAGTTTTACAGGTAGGTGTTGCGAAACGCGATATCACGCCGGACCTGGCCCAGTACGACACGTACAACGACGTGGACAACGACAACAAGTACAAGCCGAAAGAAGGCTGGATGAGCAAGATCAAGATGGTGGCCGGCAACGACACCTATGTGGACCGCAACCATAACGGGAAATTCGATCCGGTTTGGATTGCGGGATTCGGCACCAATCGCCCAGCGAAGGGCGTTCACGATCCCATCTGGGCGCGTGCCATCGCGTTTCGCAACAACGGTGTGACCATCGCCATGGTCACTCTCGACGCCATCGGTATTTTCCATGAAAAGTTCATAGATATTCGGAAAATGATTGATCCGAGTCTCAAGATCGATCATGTAATATTTTCGAGCCTGCACAATCATGAGACGCCGGACACCATGGGAAACTGGAGCGGGCCTATCCCGACGCCGGGAGCGTTCGATTACAAAAACATGGATCGCATCAAGAAAGCCTGCAAGGACGCCGTCGAGGAAGCGGTGCGCGGCCTCCAGCCGGCCGACATGTACATCGTGCCGATTACCTTGGAGAAGCCCGAAGATTTCGTGGATGATTCACGCAAACCGATTGTCATTGACAAGACCATTTGCTGTGCGCGTTTCACCAAGCATGGCTCCGACGAAACCATCGCGACGATGGTTTCATGGGGGAACCATCCCGAAACGCTCGGCGGCGACAATCCATTGATTACGTCGGATTTTTGCGGCTACTGGCGCGACGGCGTCGAAAACGGCGTGAAGGATCCGGGCGGTGTCGAGGGACTCGGCGGGATGTGCCTGTATTTCCAGGGAATGGTCGGCGGGCTGATGACGCAGTTGCACACGACGGTGCCCCACCGCAATGGCGTGGACACGTACCGCGAGGATTCATGGGAAAAGGCACAGGCGCTTGGCGAAAATCTCGCCATCCTTACGGTAAATGGCTTGCGCGGTCCGAATGTAATCAAATGTGAAAACCCGCGTGTCGGCATTGCCGCAAAGACATTTTATGCGCCGATGGCCGGCCTCTTCCGGTATGCGATCCTTTTGGGACTGCTCCATCCCGGCGTATTTATCACGTCCGAAGGCCTCTGCGCACGATCGGAAGTCAATTTTGCGCGTATCGGCGATCTCGACATGGCGACGGTTCCCGGCGAACTGTATGTCGAAATTGGCGAAGGCGGCGTCGAGGCGCCATACGGGCAGGATTTTCCGATTGCGCCGGTTGAGGCGCCGCCCCTGCGGCAGGAAATGGACGGCAAGGTCAAAATGGTCATCGGTCTTGCCAACGACGAAATCGGCTATATCATTCCCAAGAGCCAATGGGATGAAAAACCGCCGTTTGCCTACGGAACGAAAAAAGGCCAGTACGGCGAGGTCAACAGCGCCGGCCCGAATGTGGCGCCGGCCGTTTACCGAAACTCGATCGAACTGATTCGCCGCATGAAGGAAGTGTGGCCGAAATAGCGATTCCGGTTTGGGAGTCTAATGTTCCAGGGTATTCTTGCAGCGGATTCGCAATACCTTATACAAATCCAGTTGTGGGACACTGGCCCTCGTTCGTAATCCGCTTTTGGCGAAGGCGATGTTTTCCGGCGGGGCATCCGGTGCAATTGTTTCGGCGGATACAGCGCGCCAGCCTTGGGGAAGCGGGACATCTATTACGATGTCGTGGACGGGTACCGGCGGGCCGGACTTGGCCAGCCCATGGATGGGCAGGTTGTAATTCAGCAGATGCAACACAAGGACGCCGCCGGCGGCGTCCCGTTTCACAAAAGCGCTGACTTGGACAGTGCGGGGGGTATCGGGACCGGCCACGGAAAGATCCGTTTTGGCCAGCGGCATAATCAGGCCGAGCAGCGGACTTGGATTTTTCGGAACATCGGGATATTCTTGCGCACGACGCATAACCACGCCAATGTCATTGGCCTCCTCTTCGTTGAGATCGTAGAGATTGAACGCGGGAGAGGGGACATACTCGTCCAAACCGCCGAGCGATATACAAACACCTTTCCCCGTGTGTCGAATGGGGGGTAATCCCGCCGTATCAGGAAAATTCATCCAACGTAAAAACGGTCTTCGTACACGCCTCCGTCCCAATTTGTCGAATGCGCCGCAATCGCCCGCAACAACCAATACGCCGCCATGCGCGACATATTCGCGAAGCGTTTCGATCTCCTTGTCACTCAGGTGGCGCACAAAAGGCAGAATGACGGCCTTGTACCCACACAATTGTTCACGGTTCAATCCACCATCCACAATGAAGTCAAAAAGAACGTGATGCTCGGAAAGGTGAGCGCGGAGACGATAAATTGCTCGCAAATGTTCGAGGTTTCCCCAATACAGTTCATCGCGAAAATAACAGACACCGACCTGTGACCACGGTTCATATCCCTCGAAGAAGTCCCTGTTCTCCCGCCAGAATGCGTGATACCGGTTACGCACTTCGGGGCTTTCGTAACCGCCCTGAATGAGCGCGCCGCCGCCGCCCGCGCCCGCTTCGGCCATGGCCAGCGAGACGCCGCCGGGATCGCGCGCATGGTACAACAGCATACCGCCGCGGACGCGGTTCGCAAACGCGAGTTTGTATTGCAGTGTGCAGTCGGAAATCGTACTCGCGCCGAATAGCCCCGGCTGCTGCATTTCCTCGAACATGAGCCAGTCGCACGCCGTGGCCCAACGGCCCACGTCTTGTCCGTTGCCGATGCGCTGCCGGACGCCCGCGATATGCGCCATCGGAGACAGATTCGGCAGCAGCATGAATCCCGGACGAATCGCCTCGCCTTCGTTCTTCAACATCGTGAAAAGCCGCGCGAAACTCCACGCGCGGAAGCGGCACGTTTCCACCGCCGTCAGATCCCCGCCTTTCTCGTTCAGCCGCACCGATCCCGGCGAATCGAAGCCGAACGATTTCGCGATCTCCCGGACGGAGTAACGTTCCCGCAGATAGGTCCAGAACAAACTTCGGCAACATGCGTGCGGACACCGAAACGAATTTACGTCCACAAAGACCCCGTCGTACCCGCATTGCGCGACGAGCCGCACAATGGCCCGCAGGTAGCGTTGCCAGTCGGGATGATTGATGCACGGTTCGTAGACGAACATGTCGTTTCGTTCGAAGGGCCGGCGTTCGTCGCTTTGCATCCATTCGATGGGATCCGTTTTGGGCCTTTCGCCGAATCCAAACCGTTCGTATTCCTCCCAATGGTCGTAGAAGGTCCAGAATCCCGTGCGTTTCTCATGGTCGCCGAAGAGAAACACGTCGCAGATGTAGGGAATCACCGTCCGCGCGCCCGCGCGGTGAAGCGAATCCACATATTCCCGCAACCGGGTGATTTCCGCCTCGCATTCATCTGGAGACATCAGATCGTATGACGCGGGGAAAGAACCGAAGCCCCGGCACGGTCCCAAATGGCTCTTGAACGCGAGATCATGTCCCACATGCAGAATATCGGGCGGCGCCGCGGCTATCGTTTCAAGATACTCCGGATTGCCGACGTGCGTGGCGGCATAGTCAATGAGATAGACCTTTGGCAACGCAGTCCTGAACGGGACGTTTTCGTTGACGGTGGCCAACGCGAGCGCCGCCAGCAGAAACACGCTCATGATAGGCCCTCCTTACAGCACAGCGTGTGTGCGATCGTTCATCCGGATACGCAGTCTACCATAGGGCCGCGTCAAGGTTTTACTGCGTCCCGCCGACGGTGAGTTCCCGGATGCGGATGGTGGGCTGGCCACTGGTGACGGGCGCGCCTTGGCCATCTTTGCCGCAGGTACCGATGACGAAGCCCAGGTCGCAGCAGACCGCGTCAATATTCAACAGCACGTCCGGTCCGTTGCCGATGAGCGATGCGCCGCGGACGGATTCGGCGATTTGACCGTTGCGAATCAAATGCCCTTCGCTGACCTCGAAGACGAAATCGCCGTTGAGGGGGTTGACCTGGCCGCCGCCCATTTTGAGTACGTACAGACCTTGCGGCGTTGACGCCAGGACATCTCCGGGATGGGCCTTGCCGGGCGCGATGAACGTGTTGGTCATGCGGGGGATTGGTTTATCCTGAAAGGATGTGCGGCGGCCGTTGCCGGTAGGCGGCATGCCGAGTTTGCGCGCGGTACGAAGGTCGTTCATGAACCGGACAAGCTGCCCGTTTTCGACAAGGACGGTGCGTTGCGCGGGCGTTCCTTCGCCGTCAACCGGGCATGAACCGCGCAGACCGGGCAGAGTGCCGTCGTCAATGACGGTGACTTCCGGGACGGCGATGATCTCACCGAGCCGCCCGCAATATTTCGACATGTTCTTCTCGATATGGTCCGCTTCGAGGCCGTGTCCGACGGCTTCGTGAATCATGGTGCCGCCGGCTTCGCCCGCGATGACGACGGGCATGCGGCCGGCGGGAGCAGGGGAGGCGTCCAGCATGAGACAGGCTTGCCGTGCGGCTTTCAATGCCGCGGTTTCGGGCGGGATATCGTCGAACAATTCAAAGCCGGACGTTCCACCGACGGCATGGTAGCCGGTCTGAATGACGCCGTCTTGGGCCGCAACGGCGGTTATCGTGAGCATAATCTGGGGGCGGACGAATTCCACGAAGCGCCCTTCCGAATTGGCGATTATCGCGTGGCGCAACGCATCGGCAAAGGTGGCCGCCACTTGGACCATGCGCGGATCGTGAGCACGGGCCGCGTTTCCGGCTTCGGCCAGCAGACGCGCCTTCTCCCGGATCGAAACGGCCTGTGCGGGTTTTGCGACGGACATGTCGAAACATTCGGAATGGTAATCGAACGAACAAGTGGCTCGCGGTTCCGAAACCGCGCCCGCGACCGTATCCGCCGCGGCCAGCAACCCTTCGAGCGAAACGTCGTTTGTATGGGCGTAACACGTGCGGTCGCCGGTCAGGACGCGGATGCCGGCGCCGGTATCCGTCCCGCTGTTGATCCGTTCGATCTTGCCGTCCTCGAAACGGATGGACGTCGCGTACGTCTCCTCGAAATAGATTTCGGCGAACGCGCCGCCGTTGGCCAGCGCGCGCATCAGGATCGCTTCCGCATGTCGAATCAAATCAATCACGGCGCACCGTCGTTGTCGAATGGAACCGGTATTTTGGCATGAAGAGACGCCATGTTCAATCAATCCGGATTCTTTTACCGGACGAGTAGGCGGAAATGAGGGGGACGGCGGAGTGCCGGGCCATGGATTTGGCGAGATGGTGCGCCCCCAAAACAACCTCTTCGCCCGCGGCCATTCGGACGATATCCAGCAGGTGATAAATAGGAACAGTGGATTTTATTGACGGAATGAGACCGGCCAGCGCGAAAAGCCAGTCGCAGCCCGCGCAATCGTCCACGATAAAGTCGGCGCCGGTTTTCCGCAATTCGCGAAGTCGCTTGAGGGCTGTGTCCGCAATGTCGTAGAGGGAAAAACGCGCGGCCGCCACGCCCATTCCACAGCACAGCGCGCGTTCCCGGCAGTGTTCGGGTTCGATCGGTTCAACCCCACATGCCATGAGCAGCCTGCGTGTTAGATCCAAAAAGTGCGAACCGGAAGCCTTCGGCCAGCAACTGTCGTGGACCGCCGCCCGCTTGCCAAGCGGCGAGAGCCGCAGTTCTCCCGATGCGATACGCCCATCGAGCCAATCGAGCAACGACACAATCTCGACATCCAGCGGAATACCGAACACGTCGGGATAGACATGCCGGAAAAGATGATAGCCCGCCATGCACGGTACAAGGAGACGTTTGAGACGCATTTGCCCTATGGTCTGTTTGACATTTTCCGCCGCCTTGCGCGCGGCGTCCCAGCAGCCCATGCGATAGAGCGGCTCGCCGCAGCACAAATCGAGCGAGCCGAAAACGGGTATGTCGGCGAAGATGGGAGAGGCAAGACGGCGCGGCTGGAGCATCATGTTACATCCCGCATAAATGGCCGTGCCGGCGTCCCGCAACTCGCGCGCGTTTCGTTCCCATTGCGCGACGATGGCGCGTTCTTCGGACGGCAGCGAATCGAGACTCGCGGTAATCATGCTTGGACGCTGGTAGGGGAGAACCCATCGCGCGCGCGCGGGCAATCCTTCTCGCTGGTAGCGATCCTGCCAGGCCAGCATGATGCGCGTGTGCGGGTTGGCGCCGCGCGGACATAATATATTGCACGCCATGCAGCCTGTACAGCGTTCGGCGGCTTCCGACCAGCCCGTTTCAAGCAATTTGCGGAATTCGGCTTGCGCCCGTTCGATGGGCCATTCGAGAACCGGGCACTGCTCGAAACAAATGCCGCATCCGTTACACCGTTCTTCCAGAAAACGGTCTGAAAATGGAAAGGCTGTTTCAGCCATGCTTTCTCCTTCTGGCCTCTTTGCGATTCGGCCGTCCATGGCCGTGCTTACGTCAAGATATCAAAAGATTGCCGGTAAAAACAGTTGCGCAGATTTCCGTTCCATGGTAAGTTATAAACGAAGGTGTAGGGCAATCAGGGGCAGGGTGGCCAGCGACTAGCCATTGTCGAAAGGATGTGCCATGCGTTTCGTGATGATAGTGCTTGTGGCCTGTTTTTTGACTGCCGATATCGTTGAAGCGGCGGTGCTGCGCGTGAACGCGGCGTCCACAGGGTCGCCGATAGACGGATCTTCGTGGGATCGAGCCTACCGATCGCCCGCGGACGCGCTAGCGGCCGCGCAATCGGGCGATGAATTATGGGTCGCGGAAGGAACCTATACGCCCGCTCCCCCAAATGGCGCCCGAACCTTGTCGTTTCGTCTGAAAGGCGGCGTCGCCCTGTATGGCGGCTTCCCCGTGGGCGCGGAATCGCGCGGCGACCGGGACCCCGACGCCCGGCGTACGTTGCTCACTGGCGACTTGAACGGTAACGACGGAGCCGGTTTTTCCGGACGCGGCGAGAACAGCTATCATGTGATCACGCTTGCGGAAGGCGAGGCGCTTCTCGATGGTTTCACCGTATCCGGCGGCAGAGCGGATGCCGGGGAAGATCCGCATAATTCAGGCGGCAGTGGATTCGCCTATCTGGTCCTTGCGGGATTGCTCGTGGCGGCCTCGGTCCATGTACGGTTATCGAAAACGCGGACCCGGCTTGTTTCAGCTCATGATTGCCGGAATTCGGCATTGGAATGAGACTACCGCATAGGCCATGGACACCGTGGGCGTTGTGGACGCGATAGGTTTAGCGGTATTTTTTCTCTATCACGTGAAGACCGCTTCGTCCGCCTCATTTATAAGGAATATGTCGAAATTCATCGGCTCTCACAGACATTGAATCGCAAACCAAGGGAAAAGCTATGACCGCCTTTGTCGTAATGACGTTTGCCGCCTCACTGGGTTCGGGTGAGATCGAAGTAAAGACATGGACGCTGAATGAAATCCATATCCGTGATCCGTTTATCCTTCCCGTTGAAGAGGAAAAACGATACTATCTTTACGGCACGCATGCTTCACATGCGGTGGATTTTCCCGTGTATTGGAGCAGCGATCTCAAAACATGGGAAGGTCCGGCCATCACTTTTGAAAAGCACGAGGGATTCTGGGCGGATCGCGATTTTTGGGCGCCGGAGGTCCATCGCTATCGGGGGCAGTATTACATGTTTGCCAGTTTCAACGCGCCCGGGCGACGCCGCGCCACGCAAATCCTCATGGCCGAAAAGCCGCAAGGACCATATCGCGTTCATGGCGATGGACCCGTCACGCCGTCTGATTGGGATTGCCTCGATGGAACGCTGTTCGTCGGCGATGACAAACAACCGTGGATCGTCTTCTGCCATGAGTGGACACAGACGCGGGACGGCGAGATTTGCGCGCGCAAATTGTCGGCCGACTTGTCGAAAGCCGAAGGCGATCCGGTTCTGCTGTTCAAAGCATCCGCCGCGCCATGGGTCGTCGAAATCGGTTTTGGCGGGCCGCGCAAGGGCCTCGTCACGGACGGCCCTTACATACACCGCGCCAGAGACGGCGCGCTATTGATGCTCTGGTCGAGTTTTTCGAAAAACGGCTATGTCCAAACCTATGCACGCTCGGCATCGGGCCGGCTGTCCGGACCGTGGGTGCAGCAAAATATTCCGTGGTTCGATGAAGACGCGGGGCACGGCATGTTGTTCCGTCATTTCGACGGGCGGCAGATGCTGGTGTTGCACCGTCCCAATGGAGGAGGCCGCGAACGCGCGCATTTGTTCGAAATTAGAGAGTCATCCAATGGACTTATCCATACACCGTTTCGTTTTTGAATGTTGAGGCGGATCGTTATACTCTGCATCTACTGGCTATAATGGTGAAAATTCATGAGGAGCCGTCATTTCCGGGTTATCTTTCGTGATTGCACTCATAATCGTACCCGTAATCGAGACCGCATGACTGGGCGGTTCTTGGCTTCAGCGCCGCAGGGACACACGAACGTATGATGCTCACACAGCGACAAGAAACGATGATTACGCGCTATTTGCGTGATGTCGCGGACGGTTTGGGCGACGTCAGCGACGAGATGCGCGAACGTGTTGTGCGCCGCCTGAAAAACCGGATATTCGCCGAGTTGCGCAAGGGAAGCGGATTGGTGGACGACACGGAAGTCGAGGCCGTTCTTGCTCGATTGGGAACGGCATCGGAACAGGCGATCCAGTCTGCGCAAACCCCTGCTGGTTCCAGCGGCCTAACGCTGTCGGTGGAGAATCGCCGCTGGCTGGGCGTATGTGGAGGCGTGGCCGGGTATTTTGGGCTGAATCCGGTTGTGGTGCGCGCGTTCTTTCTTCTGCTTGGGGTAACCGGTCCGATTGCCGTTATTGTCTATCTGGCATTGTACTTCGAGATGTATAGAGCATCTGAAAGCGAAGGCATCCCGCGCATTGATCCATGGCGGACACTGGGCCGTGCGGCGGCGGTAATCATCGCCGTTTTGGCGCTCGACCTGGGTATGCGCGGACTGCTTCACTTTGTGCGTTACGGCTACGAACGGTTTCCAAGTCTGGGTCCGTATCCCGGACTGGAACAGTGGGACTGGCTGCCGGTCAACATGCCATTCCTGCTTTTCTGCGCGCTGTCACTGTCGGCGCCGCTGGCGATTCTGAGCGGTCTTCCCCTGGCCGGCGAATGGGACACGACGCTAAAACGATGCGCGCAGGCCATTCTGGCGGTGTACGCCGCCATCCTCTCCATCGGCTTTGCGTTATATATCACCGGCATCATTGTTCACATCGCCAAGGGATTTACGCTGTAACGGCGTATCAACCTAAAATCGGCAGTTGAACGCGGCTCTTTCGACCAAACCATGGACGAGATGGACATTGTGGACCCAGTGGACTTCACCCGCAAGGGGATTGATTTTCTTGTCCATTTCGTCCACAAGGTCCACGACA
>Ga0209381_1000537_pt1 | contig 88225 bp, 72 predicted proteins | sample DewCreD2012metaG_FD_184111 | JGI IMG/M metagenome (GOLD analysis project Ga0209381, IMG submission 184111) | Hot spring sediment bacterial and archeal communities from British Columbia, Canada, to study Microbial Dark Matter (Phase II) - Dewar... ... | reverse complement strand
CCAACGGCGGACCCACCACCGACACCACCATGAAAATCGTCTGCGAAATGCCGAAGACCTTGCCGCGATTCTCCTCGCTCGAATGCTCGGCAATGAACGCATCGAAACTCGGACCCACCAGCGCGCGTGCCACCGACCCGATTGCCACCGCCGCCACCAGCCAGCCCCACGAGTCCGCCAGCACCAGCGGCACAAAACCAATCACGCCGAACACACTGCCAATCGCAATGGCGCGCAAGCGTCCCAGCGTATCCGAGATCCAGCCGCCCAAAATCTGTAAAAAGAGCGGCACAATCTGCGAAATCGTAAAAAACAAACCGATTTGCCCAATCGAAGAGCCGAGATCCTTCAGATACAACGGCATCAAAGCGCCGTACATGTTCCCGCCGATGTTCGCAAAAATCATCGCCGCCAGGAACAGAATCAGCAAGCCGCTCAGCAAAGGTGTTTTCTTTGCGTCAGACATTCAAACTCCATCAACCGATATATACCTGCACATGAGCATCTTCGTCATCCACATTGACCATCAAAGGCTCATCCGAATCCCTTGCGGCGCGCATCATTTGAACAATGCCATCCACTTTGCTGCGGCTCATGCCCTTCACGTTTTGCCCAAAATGATCAAAAAACCACGCCACCAGCCCCAGCGGCACAGGAAACCCAAGCCGAATATGCCGCGGTCCATCGCCCGGCTTGGCGTCTTTTCGATTCACATCCACATAAATCCAGCGTGAGGCGCGTCCCCCGCCGCCAAGCGCCAGCAGCAACACACCCACTATCAGCGGGACAACCATACAAAAGAACCAGAAATTCGTCCCTGCATTCTGCTGGATGGTATACATCGCCCAGGCGCTCAACAGGGTGACGAAGACACCGGCCCACAGCGGAATCAACGCCAAACGGCGCACCCGCGATTTGATGCGCTCGAACTCCGGCGCCTCGCTTCTCTCGTAACCGGAACCTGCCGCGCCCGCTATGACCTCCACCTCCGCCGTTTCTTCTATCCCCTCCTCGTCCTCCACCAGCGCCGCCATCAAGCGAACGGCTTCCTCCGCTGAAATCTTCCCCTCCTCCACCATCTGCAAAATCTTTCTGCGCTCCTCCGAAGACATCACTTACCTCCTTCCAGGGCGGCAAGCAACTGCTCCGCCTGCTCGGCGGTAATCTTTTTCTCCGCCAGCATCTTCAAAATCGCCATCCGCTCTGCATCGGTGACAGGTTCAGAAGGAGGCGCCGGGGGAGTCGGCGGTTTGGGACCACCCTTGAACTCCCAATTCCAACGCCCAATCTCCAGCCCTACCCGTCCACGGCGAGCATGACGCTCGGCAGTGCGTTCCGCCCGGCGCATTGCCTCCTCGGCGCGTTTGGTGGCGCGGCGGGTTGCCTCTTCCACACGTTTTGAAATGCGGTCACCCAACCCCGAAAAATCGAAATTCATCCCGGCAAAATTTCCGAACTCCTCGGCGTACTCGGCGGCATCCTCGCGGCTGCTCACGCGCACATCGCCGCCCGCGCTCAGAGAAATCCTCGCCGAACCGGTTCCCAGCACCACCACCCGCTCCGTGGCATCTTCATCGGGTTCCACACCGGGCAGGTCAATCTCAATCTGGTCGCCTTGCATGGTCAAAGTAGCGTCGGCATCCGGTGGGATGACCAGCAAAATGTCGTCGCCCGCCACCACTGAATACTCGCCGTCGGCGCGCGGGTCCAGATACACAATCACATCCTCGCCTACATTGACCTTTACGTCGCCGCGTGCGCCGCGCAGGGCAAGGTCGTTCCCCACCGAGTCGAGCATGACCTTTCCTTCCGCATCGCGAATGGATACGTCGCCGCCGGCGCTCCTCACATGGAGATCACCGCGCGCGTTTCGCAGGTTGAAGTCGGCGCCGATACTGCCGATCGTCACCGAACCAGCATCACGGATGGAAAGATCGCCGCCAATTGTCTGCAAATGAACATTTCCCTGCACGCCGCGAATCGAGGCATCCCCTCCGATATGTCCGAAATCGAAGGAGGCGTCTTTTGGCACGCGCAAAGCCAGATCGCTGCTGCAGGAGAGGGTCACTTCCTCGCCGCTCTGCTGGACCTGGATGTCTTCCTCGTCCCCTTTGATGAGAATATCACCATCCCAGCCGACAACGCTCAGGTCGCCGCCGATAGTTCCAACCTTGATTCTCGGCGTTTTCCCCGCCGAAATGATTTTGGACATGAATTACTCCTCCTCTCCGCGCAGGATGCGCATGGCTTCATCAGCCGAAATCCTGCCTGCTTCGAGTTCCTCAAGCACGGCGTTGCGCCGTTCCACACTAATCTCAACGGTTTCTTCCTTGCCGGGCTCATATCCCAGTGCGCGAATCACCTCGTGCAGACGGTTGCGAATTGTCGGATAAGAAAAACCGAGTTCCTGTTCCATGCGGTTGATCTTGCCTTCGCATCGCACGAACGTTACAATGAAATCTACGTACTCCGGGCTCAAATGCCCGAAAGGACCGCTGGTAAACCGCCCTTCAATGACCGTGTCACATGAGGTGCAATGCAGGCGCGCAACGGTTAACTCAGACTGACAAACTGGGCAACGGGATGGTGCAGGATGCATAATACTCCTCCAATCGGTAGGCTAGAGACCTGATGGCGGCAACGCCGCAGATATAACGACATGATGAGAAACGACAGAATTGCTGGTAAGATAATGCAAAGAACGCGAAAACCGCCTTGGCAATATAACCACGACACCTGAAACGCTCCAAGCAGGCTTGCGGCGTAGTTTTTTTCTAATGTTCGGGCAAGGTTTGGACATTGTATGCAGATCCGTAAAAACAATCCGTCGTCCTTGAATAATTATAAGGAGATTATTCAAATTGTCAAGTTAAACTTTCATATTATTTAACATTATAAAAATTATTCTAAAATAACTCCAATCTTGAATTGATTATCACAAAATTGGGAGCACGCATGATCCGTTCTATCTACCATACCCCCAGCGCCCCCCTTCGCAAGGACATTCCACCCCACGAATTCCCGAAACTCATCCGTAACCGCCGCGGTCTCCTCTGGGTGGATTTCTCGGACGAACCGCCCGAAAACTGCCTCCCCATTCTGGCGTCTTTCGGCTTCCACCCCCTCGCAATCGAGGATGCTCTCCAGCAAACCCACGTCCCCAAACTCGATGATTGGGGCGATTACCTGTACATCGTTCTCAATTACATGACGGTTGCAAAAAACGGAGACGAATGGGATACGGACATTGACGAACTGGACATCTTCCTCGGCAAAAACTACATTGTCACCCATCACGACTTTCCCCTCCCTGCCGTGGATGAACCATGGAATTCATGCGACCGCGACTTGCGCGTCTTGCAGGATGGTGCCGATCACATCCTCTACAAAATCGCCGATAAACTGATCGCGGGATACATGCCTGCCGTCGAAAAAATTGACGAAACCATTGACCAGATCGAAGATCAAGTTTTCGACAAACCCTCGCCCCAAACTCTCGAAAGGCTGTTTGCCCTCAAGCGTACCTTACTGGCGATGAGGCGAATCCTGCTCCCCCAGCGTGAAGTCATGAACAAACTCGCCCGCGATGATTACCAGGTGATTGACCCAAGAGACCGTATCTTCTTTCGCGACCTCTACGACCACCTCGTCCGCCTGCACGACCTCAACGAAAGCCTGCGCGACCTGGTCGGCGGCGCGCTCGATACTTACCTATCTGTCATCAACAACCGCATGAACGACATTATGAAGACGCTCACCATCATTACCACGCTTTTCATGCCCATCACCTTCGTTACCGGTTTTTTCGGCATGAACTTTTTTGAACCGTTGGGAGATCTGCTCGGATGGACCACGCGCTCGATCTTTGCCGTGACAGCCATCATCTTGCTCTTTTTCCCCTTTGGCATGTACCTCTGGATGCGCCGCCGCACCTGGATATAAAGTTTGCGGCATTTCAGTTTCTGGTAAATCTTTGTTTCTAACGATTTTTCGATTACCTGCAGGGCTGATCCTTTTGTGCCAACCCGTATAGTGGTCACTTGGGTGGGATATAATCGGGCATGCCAACCGCAATAAAGGACAACCGATGCCGGATCAACGCACATCACATATAACTCTGCAGATGCCCGTGCGTCATTCCCCTGACTGCCGACAAACGGCGGACGCATACATATACCGACGAGGCGCACATCGTTCTCCTGAAACCGATCAGCCCAGCGCCCTTGCAGAAGTCGGCTTCAAGGATCAGCGATAAATGAAACGGTGGAATTGGTTCGAGATTCTGTTGATTTTGGCTGTCGCGTCAAGCGGCTTGTATGCGGCGTTTTCCGACGCCCAAAATCTTTCCATGCGCTGGTTTATCCGGGATGACGCTTATTATTACTTCAAGGTCGCTCAAAATATCAGTGAGGGATACGGCTCCACCTTTGATGGAATCAATAAATCCAACGGCTACCACCCGCTTTGGCTGATTGTCTGTATTCCCGTGTTTGCTCTTGCCCGCTTCGACCTGATTCTCCCACTCAGGGTCCTTCTGATCGTTCTGAGCGGTTTGACCGCCGGCACATCCATCCTGCTTTATCGCATTTTCGGCAGAATATTCACACCCGTTTTGGGCGCGCTCGCCGCCATCTACTGGGCGTTCAGCACCGACATTTTGACGCGTGTGTATCAGCAGGGGTTGGAAACGGGTATTGCGGCATTCTTCATTGTTCTCTTTGTCTATAAACTCCTTGATTTCGAAACGACATGGCGCACCTCTCCGCCATCGAATAGGCAACTGATGGCGTTGGGCATTCTGGCGGTGCTGGTCATCTTCAGTCGGCTGGATCTGGTCTTCCTTGCAGGCATGACGGGCATTTGGATCATCCTTCGCAAATCTCCAATGAGATACTTGATGCCGCTGGATATCGTTTTCATCGTCGTTGCGGCTTTACTCGCCATCATCTTCCGCGTCACCTTCAAGGAATATTACAAATTTTCAGACGTGGCAATTGTCATGGTGGCGGTTGGCTTGCTCTTGAAGATTCCTGCCGCGTATTGTCTGGGTTTATACCGGCGTTCAACACTGACGAATCCAGCTCGCCTGCTCAAACAACTCTGCCTCTTTGCTGTGTCCGCCTCCCTTGGGGTTGGGCTTGTCATGATGGCTGTGACCCCATTGGCTGGTTTTGACGGCTTTCCGCGTTCCGCCATCGCTTACGACCTGATCCTGACCTTCCTGTTTTTTGGTCTTTCACGGCTTGGGGCGGTCGGTTTGTGGTCCGGCGCGGGCGCGACGGAAGATGAACCGTCGCCGCTCAAAACTCTCGCATCCAACTGGAAGACCTGGCTTGCCGAGAGTCTTGCCTATTACGGTGTCGTTTTCGGTGCGCTGGCGCTGTACATGCTGTGGAACCGGCTTGCCTTTGGAACCTTTTCGCCTGTCAGCGGACAGATCAAACGATGGTGGGGTTCGCTTTCGGGCAATGTCTATGGCGGAGCGGCTTCGAATCCCCTGACGTTTTTCGGTATTGATTATATGGGAGAGGGGAACGCCTGGCATCCGGTTTCCACATTGCTCGGTCATTGGGCTGAGTTGATGATTCGAACCGGACTGGTGGACATACAGCGATACCTGATATTGATCTTCCTTCTTGGAGCGTTTGTCTACTTCACGCTTTGGCTCGACAAGACAAAAGCCAGAGACGCCGTTACCCAGCTTGCCGTCATCCCTCTCGTGTGCGGCGCGTGGCTTCAGGTGCTTTCGTACCACATCACGGGCTATTCCGCCTTCAAGGAATGGTATTGGATCGCTCAATGGATCGCCGTTGTCCTCATACTGGGTCTGGTGGGTGGGATGTTGTACAGCCTCATTCCCAATTCCCGGTGGTTGCACATCGCCCTTTGGGTGGTCGCGGCGGCTTGGGGAACCTCGATGGGTGTATCTTATTGGCAGTACATACGGGAGATCATGCCATACGGGGAAACTTCTCCCGACGCCCCCTACAACGATATCGCGGCATTCCTCGAAGAACATACCGAGCCCGGTAGCAGAATTGGAATGACAGGCGGCGGCAATGCCGGTTATTTCATCTCGGACCGCACCGTCATCAACATGGACGGCTTGATCAACAGTTATGCCTACTTTCAACTGCTCAAACGAAAGGAGGCTGGCGCCTACCTGGCGGAGATTGGCATGGATTACATTCTGGCGAATCCTGCTTTGATTAACCAACTCCCCTATAACGGTCAATATACCCCCTTTATCGAGTGGATGGACATTCGATATGGCGGCAAAACCCTGATGCGCTACCATCCTGCCGCCCCGTAATGGAACCCGACGCATCCACCCTGACCGGTGCCTGAATCCTGTTTCGACGAAATCGTGCCATGCCTCGAAAAAGACCTTTCAGTGTAACCATCATCCTGGTAATGGTGTTAATCCACACAGCCTGGGGCGCGGCGCGCTTGCTCGCCACCCTGCGCTCGTGGAGGGTGTTGAACGAATTCGAATCGGGACTCGGCGCGTGGTATCTGGCTGCCACGGGAGCAGGCTGGAGCATCGCCGGGGGCGTGTTGCTATCCGGCATCCTGCGTAAACGCAAATGGGCGTCCGTTGTTTTTGTGCCCTTCGCCTCGATCTCGTTGTTGGAATATTGGCTGGAGCGTATATTTTTTGAAACATCCCGCTCGAACCTGCCCTTCGCCGCTGCCTGTTCCGTACTAATCGCCGCAGCGGTGTGGATTTTGACAAACCTGCCGGGCACCCAATCGTATTTTGCAAAAAGCGAGGAACATGAACAACCAGACGAAAAATCAAATTCTGCAAGAGAAACGAGTTAAATCGCGACTTGGCGGCGGACCCGAGCGCATAGAGACTCAGCACAAAAAGGGACGGTTGACTGCCCGGGAACGCATTGACCTCCTGCTCGACAAGGGATCGTTTCGCGAGGTGGACGCCTTCGTCCAACATCGCACGCACGATTTTGGTCTCGACAGGCAAAAATTCATGAGCGACTCGGTGGTCACCGGATGGGGGACCATCGAGGGACGCTTGGTCTACGTCTTTTCCCAAGATTTCACGGTCTTCGGCGGTAGCCTGGGTGAGGTGCATGCCGAAAAGATCTGCAAGATCATGGACATGGCGATGAAAAACGGCGCGCCCGTGATCGGTTTGAACGATTCGGGCGGCGCGCGGATTCAGGAAGGCGTTGTCTCACTGGCGGGTTACGCCGATATTTTCCTGCGCAATACGCTGGCGTCGGGCGTGATCCCGCAAATCTCCGCCATCATGGGTCCTTGCGCGGGCGGCGCAGTCTATTCCCCCGCGCTGACCGACTTTATTTTCATGACCCGTCATACCTCCTACATGTTCGTTACCGGACCGGATGTCGTCAAAGCCGTCACGCATGAAGAAGTGACTCAGGAGGAACTTGGCGGCGCGAGCGTCCATTCGGAAAAGTCAGGCGTGTGTCACGTTGCCGCAGACAGCGAGGCGGATACGCTCTATCTCATCCGAAAACTGCTTGGTTATCTTCCGCAAAACAACATGGAGGACCCGCCCTTCCTGCCGACCGGAGACGACCCGCTTCGCATGGACGAGGAATTGAACGCCATCATTCCGGATGATCCGAACAAGCCGTACGACATGAAGGATGTGATCCGCTTGATTGTGGACAACGGGCAGTTCTTCGAAATTCACGAGAATTACGCCCAAAATATCGTGATCGGATTTTCGCGCCTGGGCGGGCATTCCATCGGTATCGTGGCAAACCAGCCCGCCGTGCTGGCTGGCGTGCTGGATATAGACGCGAGCGAGAAGGCGGCGCGTTTCGTCCGTTTCTGCGACGCCTTCAACATCCCCATCCTGACCCTAGAGGATGTGCCCGGCTTCCTGCCCGGCACCTTTCAGGAGCATCACGGAATCATCCGCTCGGGCGCGAAACTTTTATATGCCTACTGTGAAGCGACTGTTCCCAAACTCACCGTGATCACGCGCAAGGCATACGGCGGCGCCTATGACGTAATGAGCAGTAAACATATTCGCGGCGATTTCAACGTGGCATGGCCCTCCGCCGAGATTGCCGTAATGGGACCGGACGGCGCGGTCAACATCATATTCCGCAAGGAGCTGGAGAAGGCAAAAGATCCGCTCCAGCGCAAGGCGGAACTGGTGGCAGAGTATCGCGAGAAATTCGCCAGTCCCTATGTTGCCGCGGAACGCGGGTATATTGACGACGTGATCGAACCGAAGGAGACGCGCCCGCGCCTGATCAACGCGCTGGAGATGCTGAGCAACAAGCGCGATGCCAATCCCGCGAAGAAACACGGGAATATTCCACTATAAGTTTCAAGTGTCAAGTTCCGGATTGGAAGACGCGGAACTTGACGCCCGGAGCCTGATACCTGCGGAGCGTACATGTTCAAAAAAGTATTGATTGCAAATCGTGGTGAGATCGCCGTGCGTATCATTCGCGCCTGCCGCGAACTGGGCATCGAGACCGTTGCCGTGTATTCCGAGGTGGACCGGCAGGCTTTGCACGTCCGGTATGCGGACGAGGCGTATTTGCTCGGTCCCGCGCCTTCGCGCGACTCATATCTGCGGGCGGACAAGATTCTGGAGATTGCCAAAAAGTCGGGGGTGGATGCCATCCATCCGGGATATGGCTTTCTGGCGGAGCGCGAGGATTTTTCCGCAGCCTGCGAGGAGAATGGCATTGCGTTCATCGGTCCCAAACCGTCTGCCATTGCGGCGATGGGCGATAAAGCCGAAGCGCGTGCCACCGTCATCAAAGCGGGTGTGCCGGTCGTGCCGGGCACGGAGGACGTGGGCAACATGACGAACGACGATTTGATCAACATTGCTCCGAAGATCGGCTTTCCTTTGTTGATCAAAGCCACGGCGGGCGGCGGGGGGAAGGGCATGAGGGAGGTCAGGTCCATTGAGGAGATGCCAGCCCTTCTTGAATCCGCGAGACGCGAGGCGGAGTCGGCGTTTGGGGATGGGAATGTCTACCTGGAGAAATTGGTCGAGGGCGCGCGCCACATCGAAATCCAAATTCTGGCAGATATGCATGGCAATGTCATTCATTTGGGCGAGCGCGAGTGTTCGCTGCAACGCAGGCATCAGAAATTGCTGGAGGAGGCACCCTCCGCCGCGTTGAGCGAGAAGTTACGGGCGCGGATGGGAGCGGTGGCGGTCCGGGCGGCGCAGGCGGTCAATTACGTCAATGCGGGTACGATCGAATTCCTGCTTGATAAGAACGAAAATTTTTATTTCCTGGAAATGAACACGCGTTTACAGGTGGAACATCCGGTGACCGAAATGGTGACGGGGATTGATATCGTCAAGGAGCAGATTCGCATTGCGCGCGGGCGGACGATGAGTTACAAGCAGGAGGATGTGAAGTTCAATGGTCACGCCATCGAATGCCGCATCAACGCGGAAGATCCGTACAATGGCTTCATGCCGTCCACGGGGCGTATCACGCACAGCCTGCTCCCGACGGGTCCTGGTGTGCGCGTCGATACGGGTGTATATCCGGGCTTCGAAATCACGCCGTTTTACGATCCGATGATTGCCAAGTTGATTGTTTGGGGCGAGACGCGCGCCCAGGCGATTTTGCGTATGCGCCGCGCGCTGGAGGAATATCGCATCGTGGGTGTGCGCACGAACATTCCCTTCCACCAGACCATGATGGATTCCCATCGTTTTATGGCTGGACAGTATGATACCCGCTTCGTGGAGGAGCGTTTCTCCATGGAGGAGGCGGAGGAACACCGTAAGAATTTCGAAGAGGTCGCCGCCCTTTTTGCCGCGCTTGTCGCTCATCAAGCTACGGAACTTTCGGCGCAGTTTGTCCAACGCAACGAACGCGATACCAGCAACTGGAAATGGGTGGGACGCTGGGAAAGAATGCACCGGTAGTTTCGCGCGTTTCGACAGGCTCGATACAATCCTCGATCAACGGAATAAACCATGAAATACGTCATAACAGTGGATAACAAACAGTTTCTTGTCGAGATCGTTGACGAACGCCACGTGAGCGTGGACGGCAAGATCTACGAAGTGGATTTCGAATCGGTCAGCGGACAGCCCGTTTATTCCTTGATTGCGGATGGAAAGTCGCATGAGGCCTATGTTCGCGAAAGCGAGGAGGGCTGGCAGGTGCTGTTGCGCGGACGGCTCTACCCGGTGAAGGTGGAAGACGAGCGCGAAAAGCGTCTCCGCGCCGCGGCAGGCGGGAGGGTGGCGGAAACCGGCGAGTTCCATCTCAAAGCGCCCATGCCGGGCTTGGTCGTTGCGGTTCCCGTCGAGGAGGGACAACAAGTCAAAAAGGGACAGGTGTTGCTGATTCTCGAATCCATGAAGATGCAGAATGAGTTGAAATCGCCGCGTGACGGTGTGGTGTATCGTATCAAGGTCAAAGTGGGAGAGAACGTGGAACAGAAACAGCCGTTGCTCAGTGTGCAGTGAGCGGCGGGCGGCGATCCCGTCTGTCGAACGCGCACAAGCATATGGGCGTGCCGCAGATGCCCTCCGCTATCGGCACGTATCATGCACATGAACCAACCCGTCAAAAATCTGCAGGAAATCGAAGCCAAATTTTACGTGAAGAATTTGGCGAGGATCGAAGCGCGCCTTCGGGATATGAAGGCGCCCGTGATTCAACCCCGTATTCTCGAGACGAACATCCGCTTCGACCTGCCCGGGGGCGCTCTGCGTTCGCAGGGGCAGGTTTTGCGCCTCAGGCGGGATGCCGAAGCGCGTCTCACCTACAAGGCTGAAAGCGTCAACGATCGGGGAGTTTTGAAACGCACCGAAATCGAATTTGCCGTGGAAGATTTCGAAAAGGCAAAACAAGTTCTCGAAGCGCTGGGGTATCGAAAATCGTTCTATTATGAAAAATACCGAACGACCTATGCGGTGCAGCCCTCTGAGGTTTTGAGGGAACCCGAAGGTCGCGTACACGTGATGCTGGATGAATTGCCGTATGGAAATTTTGTCGAAATCGAAGGGGGGAGCGTCGAACAGATCCGGGACGCGGCGGACCGCCTGCGTTTGAAATGGGATGCCGCCATTCCGGCGAGTTACCATGTTTTGTTCGACAGGTTGTGCGCCCGTCACCCGAACCTCGATGCGACGGACCTGTCCTTTACCGCCTTACGGGAGACGAAAGTGACCGCCGCGGATTTATCGGTGCGCGCGGCGGATGATGACGAGGCAGGATAGGCGGGACGCGAACGTTACGCGCCCCTGACCTTCCTCCAATATCTCTGCAATCCGTCTGCGCTCATGCCGGGAGGGTTGGCGAGTTCGTAGACCTGCGCCGTTTCCTCATCCAGGCCCATTCGTTTGCCCTCCGCGGTCATCCAGTCGGTAAAACGCCGGCGCAGTTCCTCGATGGGCGGGTCGGAGGGCATGGTCTGCTCCAGCCAGCGCGAGGCGGAAAGCAGTCCCTTTTCGACCTCGTCCAGGTGCCATTGAGGGTCGTCGAAGAAACCGAAATGTGTCGGCGCGATGCGCGAGCATTTCTCCCTGCGCAGGCGGGCGATACTCTCATGCCAGCGTTCGATGTGCAGTTCGGGCGGCGGCATGGGTACGCGTAAATAACGATACCCGGGAATGCGCACGCCGCCCACATCGCCGCTGAACAGGATATCCTCGAACAGATAGGAATAATGATGCTCCGCGTGACCGGGCGTGTGAAGCGGAATAAATTCCGCGCCGCCGATCTTGATCGCCTCCGCATCCTTCGGGATACAAAGTTGACTCTCCGGCACGGGCAGGAATTCGCCCCACAGCGACTCCATCCTCTCGCCATAGATGCGCGCCGCGCTGGCGAGTAATTTTTCGGGGTTGAGCATGTGCGGCGCGCCGACCGGATGCACGTACACCTGGGCTCCCTGCCGGGCGAGCCATCCTGCCGCGCCCGCATGATCGAGGTGGATGTGTGTCAGCAGGACGTGAGTCACGTGGCGGGGAGATAAGCCTTCTTTTGCCAGACCCGCCTCCAGTCCCGCGAGAGTCGAACCGGGTCCGCTTTCGATCAGGATAACCGAGTCGCCTTGTCGAATCAAATACGCGGCAATGGCGTGCGGGCGTCCCTGAAAGTTCAAGTCAAGTGTGACAACACGGGTTGGCGCCATGCAGCCTCCTGTGAAAAAGTATGGGCGGAAAAGCGGGAAAGGGTTTCCGAAAGGTCGGCGTCGCAATACACCGGGCAGACCGGTATCTTGCGCTCGGTGAGCGATTGCGCGAGTTCCTCGTTGCCCTGCCGCCCTCCAAAGGATTTTGTCATCAGCAGGACGACCACCGGACGCAGGTTGCGTCGCTGGAGGCTGTCCACCGCCAGGAGCAGTTCATGCCACGGCATCGGTGTAACGAGAATGGCGCTGCTTCCCTGCGGCAGTTGACCGATTTGCGCCGATACCAGGCTTGGCAGGGTGATGGCGCTTTCGCCCCGCAGAAAGGCGAGCGCCTCGAGAATTTTGCCCTCCTGCCGTTCGCTCCGTTCGGCGGGGATCACCGTATAGGAACGTTCGGAGGCGGTGACCATGCCCACCGAGCGGCGTTGTCCGATGAAGTAATGCGCCAGCGAGGCGGTGATGCTGATCGAGTATTCGAGCGTGGAGGGCGGCAGTTTCACTTTGCGGCGGCGGATCAGGAAGAGATCGTCCAGGGGGGATGGTTCGTCTTGCGGTTCGACCGGTTTGGAGATGTGTGCCGCCTTGTGTGTATCCAGAAAAAACCAGACCTCCGCCTGCGGGTCCTGCTCGAATTCCTTGACCATCAGTTGACCGCGCCGAATGCTGGTGGTCCAGTGGATGCGTTTCATCGGGTCGCCGGGGATGTATTCGCGTATACCGGAGGCATGCGGCGTCACATCCATGGCTTTGCGGCGGATGGCTTTGCCGCCCGGCAGGAGACCGGGAGGAGAGATGAAATCGTTTACGGGGAACAACATGGGGAAGACCACCAGGCTTGCTGTTGCCGGGAATTGTTTCGAGACGCGAAAGATGCCGAACGGGTCGCCGGAGGTGAGAACGGTCGGTCCAAGTGTGAACCCGCCTCTTGCGGTGAGCCAGGTGCGGGCGGTGTACGAGCGTTTTTGGCGGCCAGGCAGCAGGGTGATGACGCGCGAGCCGGTTGCGTTGGGGATGTTGGTCTCGTTTGCGATTTCCAGCCAGAGTTTGGTCGTGCGGCTGTTGTTCGCGATCTCGAAATGTTCTTCGAGAACGTCGCCTACCCCGGCGCGCGAAGAACGGGCGCGCCGTTCAAGGGCAATGCCTTGCAAGGAGAGGGTGGTCATGACCCAGGCGACGGCAAGCAGCAATATGCCGAGGTACAACAGTCGTACGTAATGGACGGAACCGTTCACCATCGTGCCGATGCCCCCCACTGCCAGGAGCAGCAGGACGAAGAGGCGCCCCGATGTCACTTTATCTTGCCCTTTCCCCGATCTGCCGGCGCCTGCCGCGCGGCGTTTTCCGCCTTGTAATCTCCGCCCGGTACTGTGGTGCTGTGCAGGATTTCCTCCACGATGCGGTCGGCGCTCAATTCGCGCAAACGCGCCGCAGGCGAGACAATGACGCGGTGACCCAGCACCGGTACTGCCAGCGCCTTGATATCGTCTGGCAGGACATGATCGCGACCCAGCAGGGCGGCGCGCGCCTGCCCGGCGCGGAACAACGCCAAACTGCCTCTCGGGCTCGCGCCCAGGTATACGTCGCTGCTCTGGCGCGTGCGCCCGACGAGATCGATGATATATCGTTGGATGGCGGGGGAGACAAACACCTCGCGCACCGCCTTGATCGCCGCCAGCACTTCCCTGACCTTGAGCACCGGTTTGAGAGTCTCGATGGGGTGGCGGAGTTGTTGTCCGTTCATGATCTTCATTTCTTCGGACGATGTGGGGTATCCCATGCGCACGCGCAGGAGAAATCGGTCGAGCTGCGCTTCAGGGAGAGGGAACGTGCCTTCGTATTCGATGGGGTTCTGGGTGGCAAGCACCATGAACGGCTGTTCCAGCGGGTGTGTCACGCCGTCCACGGTGACCTGCCGCTCCTCCATCGCTTCGAGCAGGGCGGCTTGCGTTTTGGGCGTGGCGCGGTTGACCTCGTCTGCCAGTACGATCTGTCCCATCACCGGACCCGGTCGGAATTCGAAGACGCGCTTCTGCTGGTTGTAGATGGAAACGCCTGTCACATCGCTGGGGAGCATGTCGGGCGTGAACTGAATGCGGTTGAACGTGCAATCGAGCGATTTTGCCAGACTGCGCGCCAGCATGGTTTTGCCCACGCCCGGCACGTCTTCGATCAGGATGTGACCCTGACATAACAAGCCGATGACCGCCAGTTCGATGGCGCTGCGCTTGCCGACGATCACCTGTTCCAAATTCCCCATCAGGCGGTCGCCAAATTCCTTGATGTCTGCCATTTCAAAAGTCCTTTCGGATGCGGTGGTATGACGAATGTTTCGCTTGCACCGCTTCGATTGTACGAGAGTTGAAGGGGGTGGACAAGTGAGTCTTCTCCTCCTGTGGAGGGGTCTCCATCTGCCTTGCCGAAGGGTTTTCCCTCCCGCAGGCAGATATTCTCCCGCGTTTGCCGCGCTTACAACCGCCTGCCGGTCTGTGTGTCGAAAAAATGCAAACGCCCGGGGTCCAGTTGTACATAGACCCATTGCCCGAGGCGCGGTTTTTCTTCCATTGGACACAGTCCCGAACAGGCAATCCTACCCATGCGGATGTAGACGATCTCGACGCGGCGCGCCAGGTCCGGTTCGAGCGCTTCGACCTCCGCCCGAAACTGAATCGTCCCATCCGGCATTCGCTCCCCTGAAAACCGCTGGGTTGAGACTGTCGAAACCTTCACATCCTCGCGCCGCGTCCCGAGGATGACCTGCTGTCCATCGCGGACGATTGGGAAGCTCCGTTTCGGGAGGGGAAACGCAATCCCGTCAACGATCAGCCGTCCCCCCGAGATCGAACCGCTGGGAAACAAGTCCATGGGAGGAAGACCCAGGAATCCTGCCACGAAAATGCTGGCGGGCGCCTGAGTCAATTCGTCATACGTCCCCACCTGTTCGATCCGTCCTGCGTGCATGACGACGATCCGGTCGGCAAGCGCGACCGCCTCCACCTGATCGTGCGTAACATACAGACTGGTGATGCCAAACCTGTGCAGGAGACGTTTGATCTCGGCGCGGGTTTGGACGCGCAGTTTGGCGTCGAGGCTGGAGAGCGGTTCATCGAACAGGAACACCTTCGGCGAGCGGACGATGGCGCGGGCGATGGCGACGCGTTGTTTTTCTCCGCCGGAGAGTTTGCCGGGCTTGCGCGGCAGAAGTTCCTTGAAGCCGATGCCCATCAGTTCGGACGTGTACTCGATGCGTTGGCGGGTTTCCTCCTCGCGGATCTCGTGCATCTTGAAAAAGAAGGACAGATTACCTTCGTTGTTGAAGTTCGGGTAGAGCGCATAGTTCTGAAAGACCATGCCGATATAACGCTCGCCCGGAGGAATGTCCTTCATATCCACGCCATCGTAGAACACATGCCCCGAATAATTCCTTTCGATGCCTGCCGCCACGCGCAATAACGTGCTCTTCCCGCATCCTGAAGGACCGACGATCACAAAGGTCTGACCGTCGGGAACGGTCAGGTTGACATCCTCCAGGGCGAGGATGCCCCTTTGGGTGCCCCTGGGCAGATCTTCCATGTTGCTCTCTCTGCGAATCTGGAACAACCTGGGCACAGGCGCACTCAGGGACGTGGGGTATTCGAACCCGACATGTTCAAACCGTATCTCTGCCACGAGGTCTCCGTATGAATTGTATCACCGGCGGGTTGGCGGCTGGCAAGGCGGAGCAGGTTAACGGCATGATAAGTAAATCGTCGGAAGTTCCTTTGCAGAATATTGGCCGCCGGTCATAGACCAAGGTTTGCCGCTGACGTTCCACTCACGTACGGCGGGTAAATGAAAGACCGCACCCACTGGGTGCGGTCGTCTTGTCCGCCTTTACGCTTTGGGTCCTGCCTCGATCACTTCCCTTGGCGTTTGATCCTCGAATTTACCGAAATTCTGTATGAAGCGCATTGCCAGGTCTTTATACCGGTGGTCGTATTCCTTTTTGTCAGCCCACGAGGAGGAGGGGTCGAGAACTTCAGCGGGAACCCCCGGACATTCCGTTGGTACCTCGAAGCCGAAGACCGGGTCGGTTTTGTACGGCACAGGGTCGAGTTTGCCGGTCAGTGCGGCGTTGAGCAGGGCGCGCGTGTAGCGGATGGAAATCCGCTTGCCCACGCCATACGGACCTCCCACCCAGCCGGTGTTTACCAGCCAGCACTTGACGCCGTGGCGTTCGATTTTATTTTTGAGCAGTTCAGCATACTTGTACGGATGATGCACCATGAACGGACCGCCGAAGCAGGCGGAGAACGTCATCTCCGGCTCGTCGCGCAGACCGATTTCTGTCCCGCCCACTTTGGAGGTGTACCCCGAAATGAACTGGTACAGCGCCTGATTGGGCGTGAGCCGCGCAATGGGCGGCATCACGCCGTTGGCGTCGCAGGTCAGCAAAATGATGTTCTTCGGGTGACCTGCTTTCTTCTCCGGCACGGCGTTGGCGATGAATTCGAGCGGGTACGAAGCGCGGGTGTTTTCGGTGATCGAGTCGTCGTCCAGGTCAATGAAGCGGGTGACCGGGTCGAAGGTCACGTTTTCGAGAATCGTCCCGAACATTTTGGTCGTGGCATAAATTTGCGGCTCTGCCTCGGCAGACAAGCCAATCACTTTGGCGTAACACCCGCCTTCGAAGTTGAAGACGCCGTCGTCGCTCCAGCCGTGTTCGTCATCGCCGATGAGGCGGCGCGTCGGGTCGGCGGAGAGGGTGGTCTTGCCGGTTCCGCTCAAGCCGAAGAACAGCGCCACATCGTTGGGATCCTCGGGACTGACGTTTGCTGAGCAGTGCATGGAAAGCACGCCCTCCAGCGGGAGCAGGTAGTTCAAGAGCGTAAACACCGATTTCTTCAGCTCGCCGGCGTAGAGCGTGTTGCCGACAATTGCCAGCCGCTTCTCGAAGTTCAAAATGATGAACGTCTCGCTGTTGGTATTGTCCACAGCGGGGGAGGATTTGAAACCGGGCGCGGCGACAATGGTAAAGTCTGGCACGAAGCGCTTGTATGCTTCCAGCGATTGGGGCGCGATGAACATATTGCGGATGAACATGGAGTGCCAGGCGTGCTCGGTCACAAAGCGCACGGCGAGGCGGTATTTTTCGTCTGCGCCGGCGTACGTATCCTGAACAAAAACATCCTTGCCCTGCAGGTAACCGAGCAGGCGGGCATAGAGCGCATCGAACTTCTCGATTTCGAACGGACGGTTATACACCCCCCACCAAATGTTGTTCTCCGAATCGATGTGACGGACGACAAACTTGTCGTTGGCAGAGCGCGCCGTGTGTTTGCCCGTATACGCAACGAACGGACCGCCGCGCACCGTGACGCCTTCGCCGCGAAAGACCGCCTCCTCATACAGGGCTTCGGTCGCCAAATTCCAGTATGCCAGGCGCAAATTGGAGATGCCGATGGCGGAGAGATTCAAATCTGCCTTGCGAATTTGGGCAATTGCCTCGGCTGGGGTTTTGATGTTCAATAAGTTGTTCATGGTTACATCCAATCCCGGATCATTTTCTTGTCACCGATGTAAATTTCATTGGGGCTGGTGGGATCGAGCGCCCATTTGATGCGGGCGATGCCTTCGGTCACATCCTTGACCGAGCCGGAAAACGAAATGCGGATATGTCCTTCCATCCCAAACTCACGTCCTGGCACCGTCACCACCATCGCTTTTTTGAGCAGGAAGCGCGAAACCTCCACCGAATTGCCATTGAAAGCGCGGATGTCGGGCAGAGCATAAAACGTTCCCTGCGGTTCGATCAGGCGGATGCCGTTGAACGATTTGATTTCCTGCAACAGCACGTCGCGGTTGTTCTGAATTTGGAGACGCAGCGCCTCCACCACCGACTGCAAGCCGTTCAGCGCCCCCTCCGCCGCCGCCTGGCTGACGGGGGATACGCCCGATGTTGTCTGCACGATGACGTTGGTCATCACCCGTACCAGCGCGCGCGGCGCGATCACCCAGCCCACGCGAAAGCCGGTCATGCCATACAACTTCGCCACACCGTTCACCACGACGACATGCGAGTCTTCGATGTGTTTCTTTGTGAAATGGTAGGCAGGGACCGCGCGGTTCCCGTCAAAGGTCAGTTTATGGTAGATGTCGTCGCAGATCATGAAGATGCCCTTGCGTTCGCAAAGTTCCACGATCTGTTCGATCAACTCGGGTGGATAGATCACGCCCGAGGGGTTGTTTGGGCTGTTGACGATGATCGCCCGCGTGGAGGAGGTGATCGCCCGTTCGATATCTTCGAAGCGAGGCGTGAAAGTGCCGTCTTCGGGCGTCACCACCACCGGTCTGCCCATGCACATCTTGATGATTTCAGCGTAGGAAACCCAGTAGGGGGCGATGATGATGACCTCGTCCTGGGGGTTCAGGATGCTGAAGATGAGGTTGAAAAGGGATTGTTTGGCTCCGTTGGTGACAATCACATTTTCCGGGGCGACGAGCCGGTCGTAATTCTCCTCCGTATAGCGGATGATCGCCTTTTTCAACGAAGGCACGCCGTCTGGCGCGACGTATTTCACCTCGCCGCTGATCAATTTGGCGGCGGAAGACAGAATGGCGGCGATGGGGGTCTTGTTTTTGGGTTCGCCGATGCCCAGGTTAATGACCGCTTCTCCCCGTTCTCTTAATTGGCGCGCTTCCTCGTTCAGCGCGAAGGTCGGCGATTCGGCGATTTCACTTGCCAGTTTGCTGAGTTTCATATCTGCTCCGGTTAAAAAATCATCTGGTCAGGATGAAAGCGACCTGACCAGATACAACTTGATGACCGCACGAAAAGCGGCTCTGACCACATATGTGTCAGACAAAGCCATCATGGGCGTGATTATACTACAGGGAAATTTGGGTCTTTACAGGATGAAACTCACGAAAACCGCCTTGCGATTGTCCGAAGAACGCCTATAATTGCGATTAACCAATCCCATTTGCGGAGGAACCATGGCAGAGGCATCCAGCGGCGACAAGTACGCGCAATTGACCGGAAAGATAGACGATCTCGACAAATACGTCCATCAGACCTACGAAAAGCAGATTGACTGGTATTGGAAGGCAAGCGGCGCAAACAAAAAGAGTTATAAGCGCTACCGTTTCTGGACCATTGTGCTTGGCTCACTGGTTACGCTCATTGCCTCCCTGACGACCACTGAAGTGATTACGGCAAACGAAACCATCCGGCGCATCTTTACCATTCTCACCCCTGTCCTTGCCGCCATGTTGACGATCATCAATACGCTGTCTCAGAACTTTCAATGGGGTGCGACCTGGCGCGACATGGTCGTGAACGCCACCCGCCTCCAAAGAGAGGAGAATCGCTTCCTTGCCACCGACCCCAAGGATCGTAAGTACAAAAAGGAATTGATTCTGATTCACAACATCGTCCTGGAGGAGACCGAGTCTTTTTTCAAGCGCATTCTCGACACGGAAACCGTGCCAATGGAAGCGCCCGAATCCAAAACTGAAGCGGATTTCGATGAAGCAGAAGGATCCCCCGCTGGGTAGACCGGCAAAATCGGGATGAGCGCCTCATCCCGATTGCTTGATCCGATCAATCACAGCCCATGTCTGCGGGTTTGGGGTCCCTGCCAATCGCCCAGACCCGCTCGAATTCCTCCACGTACCGCCGGGCAATATCGGGGTTGTCAATGATAATGACGTTTTCGTCATTGGTTGTCTCTGCTCGTGTGGAAAAGTTCAAAGAACCGGTGATTACATAGCGTTCGTCCACCACAATGACTTTGTGATGCAGAAAGCCTCCATTGCCGTCCTGACGCACCGGCACATCTCCGCAGAACAGCGTGCGCAATTCGGAGGATTCGGATGTGCTCCCGAACGCCTCGAAGACCCCGGCAACATCCAGCCCGCGTAATCTTGCCTGGATCATCGCGTCGGCAAGGGGGTAATCGGTAAAGCTGAACGCCATGAAATAGACATTCGATTGCGCCCCCTGTACGAAGGGAATGATTACGCTTTCCAGGACGGGATCCTCGGAGGTGAAGATGACCAAAATCTGGCTTCCCTCTATCGTCAGGGATTGATCCGCCAGTGTGGAAGGCGAATTGGCGCCGAATTGACCGTTCCACATTTCGTCGAACTCCCGTTCGTAGATGGCTCCCAATTCGGGTGAACGGATGACGATCACGTTGTTGTTTTGATCGTAGATGCCGCTCTTTGTCACGTTGGTCGAGCCGGTCCACACGATTTGGCGGTCGAAGATCCAGAATTTATTGTGCATAAAGGCGGTGCGCCCAAGGTCGTCCCTCACCTCGATGCCGGCGTTCCTCAACATGGCAAATTGACCGTGTCCCGGTTCCTGATCCGCGAGCAGACCGTGTTCGTCGTCTGTCACCCAGCGCACGTCTACTCCGCGCGCGTTTGCCGCGATCAACGCCTGGGCGACGTTGGTCAGGTCGAACTCGAAAGAGGCGATGTGAATGCTCGATTGCGCGGCGTTGATATACTGTATCAATTTCTCCTCGACGGAACCGCTGGGCACATTCGGGTTGCGATGGTTGACCGGGTCGGTAAAATACACCTCCCACCAGGCGCCGGATGCGGGCGGTTCCTGTCCGACGATGACCGGTGTATGGGTAAGGATATTCGGATTCGGCGCAAAGGGCGTATCGGTGATGAAAAGAGGCGGAAGAGATGGCGGGATGTCTGTTGCGGGGTCTTCCGAACCGGCGAGGTCGATCCCCAGCATGGCCGAGAACGCCCCGCAGATTGTCACCAGCACGAGAAGCAGTAAAACGAGAACGCCGCCCTGGGTTTTCGAAACGATCCGTTTTCTTGGCATGTTATGATCCTCTAAACCTGTTTTCCTCGATGAAGCGTTTCAGCCATGCAATCGTCTTATCGGCGCGCTCGCCCGACTGCAATTGCGCTGTCGCCTCTTCCATGCGGGGCAGGGAAAAGGACTCGCCGAACAGAACCTTCGCCTGCTCTTCGGCGAGATTCCATAAGGTCAGCCTGGCGTCATCATCCAGAATATTGGTCTCCCCAACCCACCGCCCGAATGCGCGCAACATCAGGCGCAGGGCGCGCAGGCGCGGAGCAAGATATGCCTCGGCTGTTTCCTCATCCATACCGATCGTTTGTTGGACGATTTTTTTTGTTTCCGATTCGCCCCATGCCAGTAACTGGTTTGCCGCTTCTTCCTCCAGCGAAGCGCCAAACGTTTCGTTTCCTATCAACCCCCCCATGATGCGATGAAATCTCTTATCCAGTTCGCTCATGGTGGGAGTATAGATAATATGGATGAAAAAAACAAGAGGGCAGAGTCCGGTCTGTTTTGAACGAGAGTTCGATTTTTTGTGTTCCGACGAATCTTATGCAAGACCTCGAAAACGAACTTCGCGTAAGATTTATGCGGCAACAACCGCCGGTTTGATAGACTTCTTGCAAAAGTATTTTTAACCACAGATTTCACGGATTGACACGGATTTCTAAAAAACCAATTTGTGAAAATCTGTGTACTCCGTGGCAAAAATTGGTTGACGCCGTTTCTTACAAGGCTTATGCAAGAGGTCTAATACACAAAATCCGGCATTTCTGCAAAAGCGGGTTGTTTGAGTTTGTTCTTCTGCTCACCTGAGTATGTGCCTTGCAATCACCAGGCGCTGAATCTCACTTGTCCCTTCGCCAATGGTCATCAGACGAGCGTCTCGGTAGAGCCGTTCCACGGGATATTCGCTCGAATACCCGTACCCGCCGTGGATTTGAATCGCGTTCCGGCACACGCGCTCCGCCATTTCGGTGGCAAACATTTTTGCCATGGCGGCTTCCTTGTTGTAATGGCGTCTCTGTTCCTTGAGCCACGCGGCTTTATAGAGTAACGCCCGCGCCGCTTCGATCTCGGTGGCGGCATCCGCCAGCATCCACTGAATGGCTTGCTGTTCGGCAATGGGCTTGCCAAAGGCTCTGCGCTCCCGCGCATAGTGGACCGCATATTCGAACGCGGCTTGCGCCAGCCCCACCGAGATTGCACCGATACCGATGCGTCCGCCATCGAGCGTGGCGAGCGTCTGATGCAAGCCCCTGCCTTCCTCGCCGATCAGGTTGTCGAGCGGCACGCGCACCTCTTCGTAGGTCACCGCGTGGGTGGGTGAGCCGTGCAACCCCATTTTCTTTTCGGCAGGACCGATGTTGAGCCCGGGGGTGTCCGTCGGTACGAGGATCTGGCTTAGCGACTGTGAACCTCCTTTGGGGTCGGTGCGAACGAGGGTGATGATGTATTCTGCAATGGACGCATTCGTGCACCACATCTTCGCGCCGTGAATGACCCACTCGTTCCCGTCTCGAACGGCTTTTGTCGTCACTCCTCCCTGCAGATCGGAGCCTGCCCCGGGTTCCGTCAGCGCCAGCGATCCGAGTTTATGCTTTCCGTCTGCCACGAGCGGCAGCCACTTCCGCTTGAGTCCTTCGCTGCCGAACATTACGAGAGGCGTTGTGCCCAGCCCGTTGTGGGCGGCAACGGCGAGCGCGGTGGAGCCGCATGCCCAGCCCAGTTCCTCGATCGCGATGGCGGCGCTGATCGAGTCCACGCCGGCGCCGCCGTATTCCTCTGGGATGTTCAATCCCAGCAGACCGAGCGGTCCCATCTTGCGAACCGCCGCCCAATTGAATTCGCCGGTCACGTCCACTTCATGAGCCTTGGGCTGCACTTCCTTTGCCACAAACTCATGGACGGTCTTTTTCCAAAATTTCTGTTCTTCTGTGAGATCGAATTCCATTGTTCCTCTATGAACCAAGTAGTCGGTCAAAAATCATTCGATGCGCAAGAGGCGTTCTCCCCTGGCACTTGCCCGCCCGGGCAAGTGCAACGTCCCCGTCGGCGTAAGAGAACGCCGGCTGTGCCAATGGATTTAAACGATTGAACACTTAGATCGAAATGACCTTCTCCGCTTTGCTTTGCGCCTCGATGATATCTCCCATTCCACCGACGATGCCCGTTTGCACCTTGTCGGTGAGATCGTAATAATTCAGACAGGTCGAGCAGACGATGAGCCGGACTCCCTTTGTTTCGAGCTGTTGAAGTTGTTCGATGAATGGCGAACCTTTGCAAACCAGTCGTACGCCTTCCGTGTAGAAGCAGATGGCGTTCGGCAAGTCGCCGGTTTGGAGAAGCAAGTCAAGATACTTTCCAAACAGGGTGTGCTGCAAAAATTCCTCTGCCGTTCCCATGCCGTTTTTTGTGACCAATATGACAGTGTTTTTCATGATTTTCTCCGCTTTTGCGATGGTGTTTTGGCTTTACAGACAATCTTGTGAAATCGGATTGCTTGCTCATGGAACCATTCGTTCACGCGCTCCAGGTCGCGATGAACAAAACCGTCCAGAGCGTGCTGACGATCAATTGACGGATACCGATGCGGGTGGGCTTCCAGCCGGCGGCGGGGTGGGTGATTCCCCACATCGTTTCGAGCCATTGAAGCAGGTACGGGAGGAAGAGAAGGCTGGGGAGCACATTGATCAAACCCAGGGTTAAGACCGCAGCGAGATTGAAGGATGTGTACAAGGCGGCACGCCATCCCATTCTCCACATCTCGCTTCTTTCTGGACCCTGTGCCTGTTCCCGCTGCTCGAGCCTCAGATACGCATAGACGATACTCGCGGCACTTTGAAACCAGACCAGCCCCCAAAGCCACCAGCCCGCCGGGTCGTAGCCGCCGACACCCACCCAGTATGCCGCGGGCGCCGCCAGCGACAGAACGCCTGTGGCAATGATTTCCACGTTGATCTGCCGGCGTTCCTCGCGTTTGCCGACCAGCCACAGATGCCAGGCAAAGATGACCATGCCCGGCGCGGCAAGGAACAGCAGATCGCCGAAGCCGTTCAGGATGAGCCCCAGCAAGGCAATCAACGCAACAACCGCGTAGGCAAGAAACCAGAAGCGGGCGGCGGACAGATCGTCCCGTGAGCGGCGCCCCGAATAGATTTTGATGAGGGTTGTGGCAGGCTGGCGCAGCATGAATGCCGTCATGGCGGCGATGACCAGGTTGAGTGACGCTGGCGCGAATGTCCCGCTCGCAAAAATGCCAATCAACAACGGGCTGAGAAGGAAAACCCACGATCCGTGATCCTGTGGAATCGCGACATGCTTTCTGAAAAGGATGCGCTTCGCCATGTATGTATTATATCGCTCCTATTCGGTCAATCACAAAAGCCTCGCGCAGTGTGGGCTCTTGGCTCGGCGCACAAAACCGGTGTTTGAGCGCGCCGGTGACGCGCTCTCGTGAAGCATTGATGGTACGAGGCGCCGCGAGATTCATCCGCATGCACGCTTTCGTGAAGCATGCTAGAATCCGTTTCAGCCGACATGATTCAGGATCGTTTTCTCAGCCTCCTGAAGATTCGCCCCGAAGAGAGCCGCATGGTCGCTTGGATGGCGGCGCTTTTTCTTTGCCTTCAAGCCGGGCAGGGCATCGGGGAAAATGCGGCGTTTGCGCTTTTCCTGTCCAGTATCCGTGTGGATTTTCTGCCGTTCATGTATATGGGCTTGGGCGGGGTGGTTTTCCTCGTTTCCATTGCCTACTCAGCCAGCCTGAGCCGTTTTCAGAACGCCAGTGTAGTCAGGAGATTGCTGGCGGGGTGCGCCATGCTGTTCGCGGGCGAATGGCTTTTTTTGATTTTGTTTCGCCACCCGGTTTCGTATCCATTGTTGTGGTTGACCACCTACGGCATGGGGATCGTGCTGGGCATGTTGTTATGGACATCTGCCGGGGAAGTGTGCGACGCGCGCCAGGCAAAACGCTTGTTCCCGTTGTTCACCAGTATGGGAATTTTGGGCAGTGTGTTGGGCAACCTGCTCACGGGAGGCATTGCAAACCTGACGGGGGCGGAAGGACTGATCCTCTTCTATGCCGCATTGCTGGGCGCGGGATACGCATGGTCGCGCCTTATTACCCGGTTTTACTTCAAGCCGGAAGAAGAAGCGACCGCGCCGTTCAGCCTGCTCAACGACCTGCAGGCTGGTTACGATTTCGTAAGCCATTCCCGGTTTTTCCGCCTGGTGGCTTTTTCCTCCGTGTTGTATTCGATCCTGTTCTTTACTGTGGATTTCCCTTTCAGTGTAAGGATTTCGAACGCATACGTTGATAACGCGGCAGGTCTTGCCGCCTTTAAAGGATTGTTTACCAGCGTCACCACGGCGGTCACCTTCCTGGTCTCTCTCTTTCTGGCAAACCGTTTGTACGACCGATTGGGGGTCGTAAACAGCGTCCTGATCATGCCGCTGACCTACATCGCCGCCTTCCTGCTTTTTTTTGTAAGCTTCGATTTTTGGGGGGCGGTTGCTGCACGCTTCATGCAATTGGTTGTCCTTGGCGGCATCACAGGTTCGGCGTGGAACGCGCTTTTCAACGTGGCGCCTCCCGAAAAGCGCGGTCAGGTGCTGGCGTTCAACAGCGGTGTGCCTTCACAAATCGGTGTCGTACTTTCCGGCATCCTGATCGTTCTCGGTCAACAGGCGCTCACGCCACAGGCGGTTCTTTTGATGGGGGCAGGCATCGCGCTGATTGCCGCCACCCTCGCCTGGAGGATGCGGTCCGCCTACGGAGAGGCGCTTCTCGACGCATTGCGGGCGGGCCGCGTGGAAGTGTTCAGCGACCGGGAGGAAACTTTCTCCGGTTACAAGAACGACCCTTCTGCCTTGCAAATCGTCCTCAAAGCCTTGCATGATATACGCCCCCAAACGCGCCGTATTGCCGCCGAAATGCTCGGGTACATGGGCAGCCCGCTTGCCATTCCAGACCTGATCGAACGGCTTTCGGATGACGATGCCGGCGTACGTGCCGCGGCGACGAAAGCGCTGGCAGACCTTGACGCCCAGCCTGCCCTGGGCGAAATCGTTCTTGGCTTGGACGACCCGGACGACGCCGTTCGAGCCGAGACCCTCGCCTCTTTGCCGCGACTGGGAATTGCTTCCTCCCCTGAACTGATTCGCACCCTCGAGCGTTTACTGCAAGATCGGAATATCCGCATTGGCGCACGCGCCGCCATGGCGCTGGCATGTCTGGGGGAGGCAGGCTCGGCGCAAGCGTTTCTTTCGCGCCTGTTCAAAAGCCGCGCGGTCGAAAAGCGACAGGCGGCGTTGGATGCCGTCGAAGATATGGCGCGCAGTTGCGGCGGGAAATTCCCGTTCACGCTGAATTTCGTGCATGGCGCGCTGAAGGACCCTTCTCCGCTCATACGCCGGGAGGCGATACGCATCCTGGCGTATTGGGGTGAGACTTCGAATTTGGAAGCCGTTGTTGCCTGCCTTGGAGATAAAAACGCCCGAGTGAGGGAGGCGGCGGCAGGTTTTTTGAAACAGGTTTGGGCGGAGTCGGGAAGCGGTGTCCTCCGGATTCTGGAGAGGATGGAACACCAATCCCTTGACGCCGCTCTCGACGCTATTCCCTCCGGCGCCCCGAATGCGCTGGAGGCGTTGCGCGTCTATATCCACCACGAGGTTTCGACCATCTGGTATTTGCGGCTGTTGCTCAATTCGTTCTCGCAGGAAGGACGGATGACTTCGCTCCTGGTGGATACGCTCAGGCATCGCGAGGCGCTCAGCGAGGAAAGGCTGGTCAAAGCAATCGGCTTGTTTGGGAATCCGCATGCCATGGCAATCGTGCGCAAGAGTCTGAATGCGGGCGATTCGGGTACGCGCGCCGCCGCATTGGAGGCGCTCGAAACGCTGGGCGACCCGACCTTTACGAAGTTTGTGCTGCCGATTCTGGATCGGGGCGGCGTGTTCCTTGCGGACGATGACCGGAAAATGGATGTCTCCGTTGTCGTCGGCGGGTTACTCGAATCGGAGGATTACTGGTTGAGAGCGATTGCCGCTCGTATGGTGTATGAACTGGGGTTGAACGAATATGTCCCGGTTTTGCGAAGGATGAGAGCGGACCCTGTTCCGCTGGTCAGACAGGCCGCGCTGGAGGCGCTGGTTGAAGCCAAAGGAGACGCCGGAATGAAAACCTTGAAAACTCTTTCCACGTTGGATCGAATTCTGTTATTGCGCGAGGTGCCGCTGTTTTCGCGGTTATCCCCTGAGGATTTGGAACCGATCGCGACGTTGACGCAGGAACAGTTTTTTCCGGCAGATGCGGTTATCTGCCGCGAAGGCGATTCCGGCAATTCGCTGTTCATCATTGCCAACGGGAACGTCAAGGTGCTTAAGAAGGTCGGCGGTACGCATATGATCCTGGCGGTGCGCCGGAGCGGGGAATATGTGGGTGAGATGGCGATTCTGGAATCCTCGAGGCGTTCCGCGACGTTGCAGGCGGACGGAAATGTACGCCTGCTGGTGCTGGATGGGGAGGCTTTCAAGTCCATTTTGTTGGATCGCCCGGAGGTGTCTGTGGCGGTTCTGCGGCATTTATCCAGCCGTATACGGGAGCTGAACGAGCGTGTGGGAATGGTGGTTTGATCACCGTCCGAATTAACATTTTTCGATGGAGTGAATGCGTATGGCAAACAAAAAGAAAATCGAAGCAAGGTTGGAGGCGGAGCGCAAGGCTCGGCAGGCAAGGTACATCCAGATTGCAGGAGCGGGGATCGTTCTGCTCGTGGTCGTGTTGGGGATTTGGTTTTTGGCGGGACGGGACGATTCCGGTGCCAAACAATATGACTCGTATCCTCCCATGATCATTGATGCCACCCAGCACTATTTTGCCCGTTTTGTGATGGAAAAAGGCGGCGAGTTCACGGCGGAACTGTATGCCGATAAGGCGCCCAAGACGGTCAACAACTTTGTCTTTTTGGCGCGGGAAGGGTTTTATGACGACACCACCTTTCACCGCGTGCTGGAGGGGTTTATGGCGCAGGGCGGCGACCCGACCGGCACCGGCGCAGGCGGACCGGGCTATCAGTTCGAGTATGAGCCGAACGATTTGAAGTTCGATAAGGCAGGCGTACTGGCGATGGCAAACCGCGGCGCCGGCACTCCCACCAATGGCAGTCAGTTTTTCATTACCTTTGGGCCCGCGCCGCAGTTGGATGGCGGGTACACCATTTTCGGTCAGGTCGTCGAAGGCATGGATGTGGTCAATGCCATCACCCGCCGTGATCCGGAGCAGTTGCCGGATTATGAGGGGGATGTCATCAAGACGATAACGATCAGAGAGGAGTGAGGCAAGAAAGATGAAAGAAGTCCGCCCGAACATTCAGCCGGGCGGACTTCTTTTGTGTACCTGACATTTGTCTGCGAATCTTATCCGCAGCCTCCGCCGCTTTTGTCGCGCTTCAATTGCAATTGGATTTTCGCTTCGAATTCCAACTCTTCGTATTTGATGGGGCTCGGATCGCAAGATTCGTAACGGTTACCCAAAGCCGCAGGGAAGAGGTACGCCAGGTGGTCAGGGCCAGGGTTCGGGGCCGGTCGAACGTCTTTGAGAGTTTCATCTTCCTTGCCGAAGAAGGCAATCCAGTTGTTCACGCCGCCCTCGAGGATGTACACGTTCGGCACGCTGGAGGCGACGAGGACTTTCCACGCCTGCACGGCGGCACTCTCGTCGTTGCTCATCAGGATGAAGACGGTGTTGGCGGGCGGTTCGGTCAGCAGGACGGGAACCACCTCCCCGATGCGTTCGAACGGCACGTTGACCGCGCCCTCGATGTGGTAGAGGTTGTAATCCGCCTCGGAGCGCACGTCGAGATAGACCGGGTTCATCGCCTGGTTGTATTTTGCTTTGAAGGCCTCGGCAGGACTGACGAAGACCAGACGGTTGGCAAGCATTTCGTCGGCGGTGTACGTGTAGGTGTTGACGATGGGGGGTTGTCCCTCCAGTTGGGGAATGGTCTCGGTGCGGGTGAAGGTGAGTTTTTGGTAGCGTTCCTCGAGGGAGGGTGAGCCGATGAAGACAACTGCCAATGCAAGAGCAAGCAACATCCCCGCGCCTGCAATGCGGAGTTTGGGCTCTTTGCTCAAGTCCTTTTTGCCGAAGATGCGTTCGAGCTGCTCCGCGCCCCAGAACATGAAGAGCGCCATCAGAACGACGAGCAAAACTACCACGCCAACGGGAAGGTGGAAGACCTGGTCGAGGGTGACGCGCCCGTAGTAGCCGGCGTTGTTATACCAGTGGGTGAAGAGCGGCTCGGTCTCGGCGAAGAGCGCCGCGCCGAAGAACCCGCCCAGCATGAAGAACATGCCGTCAATTTTGCCGGTGGAGGCGGATGCCAGCGACGTGGTGGGGCAGAAGCCGCCGATGATGAAGCCGATGCCCATAATCAACCCGCCGACAATGCCCGACCACAGGTATGTGGGATTGACCCATACCTGGTTGAAGTTGAGGATGCCAAGCCCCACCGCGCCGAGGAGCAGTACCATGGTAGTGACGATGGCGGTGAACATGACCTTCAGCACGGTCAATTCCTTGAAGTAGAACTGAGCGGCGAGTTTGCGAGAGTCGCCGAAGCCGGACATTTCGAGGGTAAAGCCGAAGGCAAAACCGATCAATCCGAAGACGAGATACGTCCAGGGGTTGCTTGCGCTGACGGCGATGAATTGAGAAAGAGGGAAGTTCATTTTGATTTCTCCTTCGTGCGTAGGCGGCGTTCTCTTACGCCGCCCTGTGCGTTAGAGAACGCACATTACGCACTCTCAGTTCCAAAGTTTCCTCACGAAATACGCCAATCCATACGCGCCGCCGAAGATGGCAAACATGATTGCCCACGAGCCAGCCGCGAGCGTTGCGCCGCCGGAAAGCGCCTGCCCGGAGGTGCATCCGCGCGCCATGCGGGCGCCGTACAGGAACAGCACGCCTCCCAGAAAAGCCATCAACCAGCGCGTGCGGTCGGAGATGTGCGGACCTTTTGTAGTCGTGATTTTGAGCCGGCCGTTTAGCCAGCCGGAGGCAAAGCCGCCGAGCAGGGCGCCGAAGAAGACCGGCACGATCCAGTCGTCAAGCGGGTTTTTGTCCCCGCCCGCCAGTTTGAGCAGGTAGGGGTTGTTGTCCACGTGGGAGGGGGAGATGGCGTCCGCGATCAGGGCGTCAATGCGGCTGGTGGCGCCCGAGGAGCCGAGCCCGTTGCCGGTCAGGAAAAATGACAGGAACAGCACGATTCCCAGGATCACCCCGCCCAGGTAGGGGTGAACATACGGTTTTTCGGGGCGTTTGAAGATATTTCTCTTGGTTGCAGGAGCAGTGGTCATATAATTCTCCTTCTTGTCTTCTTAATTCGATATGGCTTCGGTTGTTTCGTGGGGTTCGTGCACTTCCACTTCTTCCCAGCCGGTCACCATGCCGCGCATGGCTTCGAGCGGGGTGGTGCCGGTGGTGGTCAGGTAAACATGCCCGACGATGAACGAAGCGAACAGCCATGCCATCATTGTGTGCATGGGGGCGAGGAAGGGTAGTCCGCCGAACCAGGTCTGGATGGACGGTACTTTTTGTACCAGCCACATCATCATGCCGGTGATCCCCTGCAAGGGGAGCAGAACGCCGAGCAAACCGATGTAGGTCACCATTTGCAGAGGGTTGAACTTCCGCTGTTTGGATTTGTGGAACGGGTGAGGCTCCTGTTTGAAGATGCCCAGGATGTAGTATTTCGCCTGGGCAATCATCTGGTCAATGAAACCGTAGGGATGCGGAATGTATTGCTGGATCTCGCCGCTGATGACGTGCCACAGGATCGAGACCAGGGCATTGAGCGCAAGCAGGACCGCCAGTACATTGTGGATGGTGACGATATGCCGGAAGGAGAACGCGCCGAACAGATCGGGGCGGTGAATGACGAGTCCCGTGAGCAGCAGGATGACGATGGCGGCGGTCTGGAGCCAGTGCCAGAAGCGTTCGTACGCTTCATACATGTAAATGGATTTTGTTTTGACCGTCCGCTTTCCATTCCTGCGCGCCGAGACATATCGAAGGGTGGCGTGCCCTCCGACTCCCATGACGGTGCCGACGAAGAGCAAGGCGCCAAACCAGTCAATCCACGCGATGCGATTGTGACCGAAGATGTAGGTTTTGTCGTTTTCATTGACGGGGTTGTAGTACAACGCGCCGTTCTTGTTGACGATGTTTCCCGTCGCCGTCACATTGACGCCCGAAACAAATTCGGGCGTTACGCCGGCGGGAGCGGAGTCCGCCAGCAGGATCGGAGCGGTGACGCGCGATTCGGCGTTGTGGCAGGCGGTGCAGTCGCGCGTGGCGTATTTGCTGTCCACTACGTTGTGGTTGATGGAATAGGGCTGTACCTGCCCTTCGATGTGGACGTTCTTCAAGCCCAGCGCTTCGAGTTTGCCTGCGACCAAATTTTGCTTGGCTTCCGTATCCAACACGAGTTCGCTGTCGGAGAGATTGCCGTCCTTGTCCGCGTCGAAGGCGGAGAGAACGTCGGCGGCGTACTTGCCGTTGTCGAAGTAAACCGCCTTGAGGTCCAGTTGACGAACCGGGCGCAGGTTGCCGTTTCCATCCTCATACACCCAATAGAACGAAGTAATCAAGTTATACGGCGCAAAGAGAATCTTTCCATCCACGGGGTCGGTGCGCTGCATCAATACGGGCTGGTAGCCGGTCACAAGATCGGTGACGGTGTTCGAGCCTTCGATGCCGCGGCATTCCGAGCGTGCGGAACCGTCGGGGCGCAGGACAGTCCAATCCATGGCGGAATAGGCGGGCGCGTACATTTGCGGGATGTGGCAGGTCTCGCAGGCGATGACCTGCATGTGACGGTCGTTGTAGGGTAGCCAGCCGGCGTGCGACTTGTTCGTGTCGTGGCAGGAGTCGCAGCGGCGCATGGTGCTTTTCAATTCCGGCGCGACATTGAATTGCGCGCTCACACCGCGCGCGAAATTATGATCGGGGCGTTGGAGGTATTCGTCAATTTCCAATTTGCGCGGATCGTAAAGGAGGTGTGTGGGGTTGGTTTCCTGTACTTCGAGAACATGCGCGGGGTTATTGGGCGCAAAGTGGCAATCGGTGCATTTCAACTGACGCTGCGCGTGGATATCCCAGGGTTGGGTGATATCGTTCTTGCCTGCCAGATTGATGCCGGATTGGTTGATGCGCTGCGCGGAGATGACCTGTCCTGTTGTAGCGGTTTGGAAATACTCCAGATTGCAGGCGTCAATGATGAGCGGCGTACCGTCCGCGTGGACTTTGCCATGACACGCCGCGCAGTTGGCGTTCGTCGGGTCCTGAATGCGCAGGATTTCGCTCTTGATCTCGCCGAGTTCGTTGAAGGCGTCGACGTTCCATGTCCAGCCGTCGCCGCTTTTCGTGACGACGTTCAAACCGAGCAGGGTGGCGGTGTTGGCGTTCCCGAACTCGCCGGCTTGGATTGCGGCAATCCGCGCTTCGTTGTTCGGGCTTTCGAGGTGGCACAGGAAGCAGTTCATTTCCATCGTGCCGGATTTTTTCCAATCCCACGCGGAGACGGTTCCATCTTCATTGAGGATGGCGGTTTCGGGATTGGATTTGCTGACGGGGAGGTCGGTCAACGCTTCGCCTCCTCTCGACGTGGTGGCGGGTCCGCCGCCCACAACTCTGCCTCCGTTCAGCATCAGCCACTCGGCGGTGCCGAGGTCGAGGCGTTCGTCGCCTGCGGGGGAGAGGAAGCGGTAGGTCAACGGGTTCCACTGACCGAACAATCCGTTGCTGGCGTTGAAGCCGCTGGTCGGCTGGTAGTCGCTCAAGCCGAGGTCGGAGTGGAAGGCGTGAGATTGGATGAAGTCGGTGTCGTGGCACTGCCCGCAGGTTTGCATGGTGGAGACTGCTCCGCCCGAAACGAGCACGCTTTCGCCGTTTTTGTCGAGCAGCAGGAAGTTTGGGTGTAGTGGTGAGGCTTGTTCGGCAGGAGCAGGCTGGGGCTGGGCGAGAGCCGTCCCAATTCCGATGGCAAGGGTGAGGAATAGAAGTCCGGTGAGGGTGGGCAGAAGGTATCGTTTCATGGTTGTATCCTGTAGTAATTAGTGATTGGTGGTTGAAAATTGAATCTCCAATCTCCAATTACTTCCTTCCTCCCCATTCGATGGGGTCGCCGGGGTAGCCGAGGGCTTGCCAGTCGAGGCGTCCGTTGGCGCCGTGGCAGGAGTCGCATTGCAGGGCATTTGCGGCGGGCTGGACCATGTGGGTGGTGGGCCAGTACATGTAGGTTTCGGCGAAGCCGTATTGACCGCTGTATTTCAGCCCTGTGATCGGTTCGGCAAGGCGGAATGCCTGATCCCAGTTGAAATTGGTCCAGAAGCCGTCTTTGCCCGAGGTGATGGGTTGGAGGAGGTAGTTGTAAACGGCATCGTAGGGCTGTTTGGCGACGTGCAGTTTGAAGGGGAAGATTTTGGCGTTCGGGTCGTTGATGCTGCCAGCGGGTTTGTTGATGTAGGTGATGCCGTTGGGGTCAATCTTGTCGCCGAGGATGTAGCGGTATTCGTTGTTTCCGTTGAACCAGAGATAGGTGGGGGCAAAATTCTTGTCGTAGACAAATTCGCCCTTGATTTTGAGGTAGGTGAAGTGGTTGTCTTCGCGTCCTTCCTGACCGGCTTTCGACCAGTCCCAATAGACTTTGGTGGGGTCTTCGAGCGCCAGGGCGGGGATGTGGCAGGTCTGGCAGGCGACGGCGGAGAGGTGGGTGTTGATGCGTTCGTCTTCGTGTTTTTGGTTCACGTGGCACTGTTCGCAGGAGACCTGTTCCTTGGGGTCAATGGTGTAGTTGTCTGCGATCATGCGGCCGAGGATCTGGTGGTCTTTCGTCCAGTGACAGTCGGTGCATTGCATGTTCAAGTCGCCGCCCATGTGGACGTCATTGTTTTCGGAGGGGAAGTACAGGCTTTCGTCCAGGTCACCGTGTTTGACGCCGTTACCGCCGCCGCCGTCGAAGTGGCATTTGCCGCAGTTTTCGCGGGTGGGGGCACGGACGCTTTTTGCTGCAGCAAGCAGGTCCACACCTTCAGCGGGGTTGCCGAAGGCGCCTTTGCCGTAGATGCCCATGTCGGCATGGCAGGCGAGGCAGTCCACGTTTTCGGGGTTGGCGAGGGCGGTTTCACGTCCCTGTTCCCAGCCGTAGCCCGCATGGCAGGACATGCACTTGTTTTCGTTGCCCTGCGTGCCGATGCAGAAGTTGTTGATCTGGTTGATTTTGCCGATGGTCACATTTTGGTCACGCCAGGGAATATCGAAGGCTTTCGATTCCCAGGTCCAGTGGGTGGTCTTCATGACTTGCACGGCGGCGCCTTCGTGGCATTCGAGACAGGCGCGGGTCACATCCTGTCCGGTTTTGAAGTCGCCTGTGACGATGTCCGAATGGTCCACATGGACGGGTTTTTGGGGCAGATACTCTGCCGGGTTGGTGGAGGGGTCACTGGAACCAGGGAGGAAGTAAAGGACCGGGACGAGGATCACAAGCAGGATGCCGATCAGTCCCAAAATCCAGGTGGGGAAGCGTTGTCCTACGTTCAGCGATGGGCGTTTATTCATACATGCTCCTGTGAAAGTTCGTTGACAAGGTTTGCTTGTTGGGTGAGGCGGGTGCGCATGGCGGCGCGGAGCAGGTCCATTGCCTGAATGATGCGTTCGTCGGCGAGGTGGTAGGTGATGACCGTGCCTTGACGCTCGGTGTACACCAGCCCGCGCTCACGCAAAACCTTGAGATGCCGGGATGTGGTGGGTTGAGGGATGCCTAGTTCGTTGGTCAGTTCGGTTACATTCATGGGATTTTCGCTCAGCGCATAGAGGATGAAAATGCGCGTCGGGTCGGAAAGCGCAGAACAAAAATCTGCTTCGAGTTGGATGATTTCCTGTTTGAGGGTTTGTGTGACCATACTTACCTTCTTATATGCAGATGGACGAATATTTACATGTTTATCATAAATCTGTGAATATTCTCACAACAGTGGGAAGTGTCACATTAGGATACGATTAATGTCATGGAATCAAAAAGAGCGGCTCGCTCGAACCGCTCTTCGCTTCTTTGCTACTTCGTGTTTGATTTAGTCCAACAGACTTTTACTTTAGGCGTATAGTCCCCAATCCAACGCCGAGGGGTCTTCCATCATCGAGAAATCCCACATGTCCATACCCATTTCGATGGTGACCGGCATGTTCAAGCCTTCCTGCGCTTTGGCTTTGGTCATTTCGATCATTGCGGGACCGTAAGGGCAGAACGGGGTAGTGAGGATCATCTTCAGATGTGCCACGCCGTTTTCGATGGAGATGTCGCGCACCAGCCCCAATTGGATGATGTGCATCCCGATTTCGGGGTCCACCACTTCGGCGAGTTTCTCGCGCGCCGGTTTGACCAGCTCGGGGTGTGTCTGATGAATGGTCCATTGAATTTCATTGACGGCTTGTTCGGTCATGTATATCCTCTGAAGATTATGTTTTTACAGCCACGGGCTGGACGACGTAGGTACAGTGCGCTCCGCCGCTCAGGATGCATTGTACTTTATTGGCAGGCACCGCCAACATCTTCGAGATCAGGGTTTGATCCATGGTGCAGACTTCGGGGTGCGCAACACCGATCTGGTAGTAGGGGCAGGAAATCTCATGGATTTGATACTGCCCGTCCTTCATTTCCCATTCGACGGTGAAACCTTCCTGCGCCAGGAGTTCTTTGACGAAGTCCAGCCGTTCTTCCATGCTGAGACCTTTGATGTCGGCGGCGTATTGGTTGGCAAGGTCTTCGGCGACCTGATTGAAGAGTTGTGTCACCACAGGTCCGGGCATGGTCTCTTTCATCTGGGCTAGCAAACGGGTGGTGAGACGTAAATATTTCGTGGGGAAGCGCTCCATGCCTTCCTCGGTCAGCGAATAAACCAGCCGCGGACGCCCCACGCCGTGACGTTCCTCCTCCGCCGCGATGAGACCTTCCTTTTCGAGGTTCGACAGATGATGTCGTACCGAAATGGCGTTAATGCCCACCGCCTCCGCAATTTCGTTGATCGTAATCCGAGGTTTGCGGAGCAGGGTCTGAAGAATGCGGTCTTTCGTGCTTTTCATTGCTGGCAGTATAACGATTCTCTGCGAGTTTGTCAATATAATAGATAAATATCATAAATATTGACTTTTCGTTTTGACCCTGCTATAATGCTGCAGCACTTATAAAACGCCAGCAATGGCATAATCCATCAATCATGTGTAATTGGTGTTCCCAAGCGCCGGCTTCATTGGAAAACCAACCTTACACAATCAGGAGCATAGAGGAATGTCGCAACTCGAAATCAAGAATTTGCACGTCAACATTGAGGGGAAGGAGATACTCAAAGGCCTCGACCTGACCGTGGAGCAGGGCAAGGTCCACGCCATCATGGGACCGAACGGGACGGGAAAATCCACGCTTGCCTACACCCTGATGGGGCACCCCTCTTACGCCGTAACGGAGGGGGATGTCATTTTCAAAGGGCAGAATATCCTTGAACTGGAACCTGACGAACGCTCGCGGCTGGGCATCTTTCTGGCGTTTCAATACCCTGTTGCCATTCCCGGCGTGACGGTGGCAAACTTCCTGCGTACCGCCATCAACGCCCGCCGCCGCGCCGAAAACCCCGAAGACAAGGGTATTCCCATCCCTGAGTTTCGCAAACTGCTCAAAGAGAAAATGGCGATGCTCAAGATGGACCAGAACTTTGCCGGGCGCTATCTTAACGACGGTTTCTCCGGCGGCGAAAAGAAACGCGCTGAAATTTTGCAGATGGCGACGCTTCAGCCTGAGATTGCCATTTTGGACGAGACCGATTCGGGTCTGGATATTGATGCGCTGCGCATCGTGGCAGACGGCGTCAACACTCTGATGGGGAAGGATCTCGGTGTGCTGGTCATTACGCATTATCAGCGTTTGTTGAATTACATCAAACCCGATTACGTCCATGTGATGATAGGCGGGCGGATTGTCGAATCGGGCGGTCCTGACCTTGCCCTGCATCTCGAAGAAAAGGGCTATGAGTGGATCCGCGAGAAGTATGTGGAAGAAGAAGCCGCGGCGTAGACTCGATTGATTGAGCAGAGACAGGCGGCGGACGGGAATGAAGCGTTTCGGCGTCTGTGAAAGGTGAATACCATGAGCGAAGATGCAAAAATCTTAGAAGATATCGGCGAGTACAAATACGGTTTTCGCGACCGTGACGATTACTACGCGTTCAAGTCGCAAAAGGGCTTGAGCCGCGAGGTTGTAGAACAGATCTCGCGGATGAAGGAAGAGCCGCAGTGGATGCTCGAGTTCCGTCTCAAGGCGCTCGATCACTTCATAAAGCGTCCCATGCCGAACTGGGGACCCGATCTCAAGGCGCTTGATCTTGAGAATATTTACTACTACGTCAAGCCGACCGAAAAGCAGGAAAAATCGTGGGACGATGTTCCCGATGACATCAAGCGCACGTTCGATAAACTGGGTGTGCCCGAAGCCGAACGCAAGTTTCTGGCGGGCTTGGGCGCGCAGTATGAATCGGAGATGGTGTATCACTCCATTCAGGAACATCTCGAAAAACAGGGCGTCATCTTTTTGAGCATCGAAGACGGCTTGAAGCAGCACCCCGACCTGTTCCGCGAATACTTCGGCACGGTCATTCCCCCGGAAGACAATAAATTTGCCGCCCTCAACAGCGCCGTCTGGTCGGGCGGGTCGTTCGTCTATGTGCCGAAGGGCGTCAAAGTAGACTTGCCCCTGCAGGCATACTTCCGTTTGAACACCGCCAACGTCGGTCAGTTCGAGCGCACACTCATCATCGTGGACGAGGGCGCGTCCGTACACTACGTGGAGGGATGCACCGCCCCCCAATACACCACCGATTCCTTCCACTCCGGCGTCATCGAAATCATTGTCAAGAAGGGGGCGCGCTCGCGTTACTCGACCATCCAGAACTGGTCCACAAACGTCTATAACCTCGTGACCCAGCGTGCCAAAGTCTATGCCGACGCCACCCACGAATGGGTGGACGCCAACATCGGCTCGAAGGTCACGATGAAATACCCCTCCTGCTACCTGATGGAGCCCGGCGCGCACGGCGAAATGCTCTCGATGGCGTTCGCCGGTCCGGGTCAAATTCAGGATGCGGGCTCGAAGATGGTTCACTTTGCCCCGAACACCTCCAGCAAAATCACCTCCAAGTCCATCAGCAAGAGCGGCGGACGCGCCTCCTATCGCGGTCTGCTCAAGGTCTATAAGGGCGCGAAGGGCGTCAAATCCAACGTCGTCTGCGATGCGCTTCTGCTCGACCCGCGATCCCGCTCGGATACCTACCCCTACATCGAAATTGACGAGGACGATGTCACCATCGGTCACGAAGCCTCCGTCAGCAAAGTGGGTGAGGAGCAGCTCTTCTACCTGATGAGCCGCGGCCTCAGCGAAGAGGAAGCCACTACCATGGTCGTCTCCGGTTTCATCGAGCCGCTCGTCAAGGAACTGCCGATGGAATACGCGGTCGAGATGAACCGCCTCATCGCGTTGCAGATGGAGGGCTCCATCGGTTAAAAATCACCAATCACCGTTCGCCTGACTTAATTCGTAATTGGTAATTGCAAGGAATCGCACATGCAGGAAAAACCCAAAGTAATCGTTTCAAGGACTCGACGACCCGAAACTGCCGTAAAAGGCTTCAACTTTACCGAAGCCGACATCCGCGCAGGGAACGACTTCGTCGCCTCTTACCGCGCCTCAGCCTGGTCTGCCTTCAAGCGGCTGCCCCTCCCCGACACCTCCCTCGAAGCCTGGCGGCGCACCGACATCCACGCCCTGCCCGCCGATAAATTCAAGTTCGCTCCAGAAGGCGCCTACAAAGACCTGTCGCCCGTGCGCGAAGACCTGCTCCGTCCCCTCGTTGCCGACCAGCACGGCGGGCAAATCGTCCTCCTGCCCGGCGGCGTCAAAGTCGAACTCGACGAAAAACTTTCTGCCAAAGGCGTCATCTTCACCGACTTGCGCACTGCCGAAGAGAAACACCCCGACCTGCTGGCAAAGATGCTCGGCAAAACCGTCAACGTGGAAGAAGGAAAATTCTCTGCCCTGGCGGGCGCGTTTGCTCGGAACGGCGTTGTGCTGTATGTGCCAAAGGGCGTGACCGTGGAAGAACCCCTGCACTCCGTCCTTTGGGGACCGGGTCCCGATATTGCCCACATCTCGCACATCCTCGTCCTCGTGGATGAGGGCGCCTCGGTCACCTACGTCCACGAAGCAGCGTCGCCCGACCTCAAAGGCGCCAACTCCATGCACGCGAGCATCGTCGAAATTCAGGTCATGGAAAACGCCTCGATGAAATTCGTCGAACTGCAATCGTGGGGACGCCATGTCTGGAACTTCAGCCACGAACGCGCCCGCGTCGAACGCGGCGGCAGCCTCGACTGGATCTTTGGCGCCATTGGCTCCCGCCTGACCAAAAACTTCTCCGAACTCGACCTGGCAGGCGAAGGCGCACAGGGGCGCATGTCGGGCTTCTACTTCACCGACGGTGACCAGCACCTCGACCACGACACCCAGCAAAACCATCTCGCCCCGCACACCACCAGCGACCTGCTGTTCAAGGGCGCGCTCAAAGGCAAGAGCCGCTCGGTCTGGCAGGGCATGATCTACGTTGCGCCCGGCGCGCAAAAGACGGACGGCTATCAGGCAAACCGCAACCTCGTTCTCAGCGATCAGGCGCGCGCCGATTCCATCCCCGGCTTGGAAATCCTCGCGGACGATGTGCGCTGTACACATGGCGCAACGGTTGGTAAATTGGAGCAGGAACCGCTTTTCTACCTGAAATCGCGCGGCATCCCGCAGGCGGAGGCAGAGAAGATTGTCGTGGAAGGTTTCTTCGACCCGATTTTCCAGCGTATTCCTTTCGAGGGCGTGCGCGAGCGTTTCCAGCAGTATATTGCTGATAAAATGTCATAAACTGGAAGTTGAGTAGACCCATGGATGAAAAAAAGAAGTCTGGTTCCAAACACGCGGCAACAAAATCCAAATCGTCGAACCGTGGAAAGGCAAAACCAATGGAAAAAGACGGCGGGAAGAAAAAAGTTGTCTCGAAAGCGGCAACCGGTCCCAAGGTCAAGACAGAACCGGTGCGCGTCGTCAATAAGATCTCTCCTCCCCGCATCATCAACGGCGAGGAGCGCAAGCCGGTTCGAATCGGGCGACCGGCGACTCAATTCAATTATATGAAAGCCCCGGGCGCCCTGTATGACTTTCAGGTGGGCGACAGGGTGGAAGTCTTTTGTGACCACGAAAAGGGACGCGAACGCATTCGCGGCTGGATTGCCGGCATCGTCGTCCAGGTGGATAACAAGATGGTCGCCGTCCAGTTCCGTTCCAATGTCTATCTGACAGACGGCTGGATGGTACCCGATCGTATCCTGTGGTATTCGCTCAGTTCTGAACATATCCGCCCCTTGCAAGGCAAAAAATCAACCGCCAGAGAAAAACCGAAAGCCATCCTCGAATATTAATGAACACCCGCGGTAAACCGCACGGAATACCGCGGGTTCCCCTTTTTGTTTCATGTCGCTAAACACCCAAGAAATCCGTAAAGATTTTCCCATCCTCCAGCGCGAAACGTCAGATGGCGTGCGGCTGGTGTATTTGGATTCCACCGCCACTTCCCAGAAGCCTCTGGCGGTCATCGAAGCGATGAACTCCTATTACCGCCGCTCGAACGCCAACATCCACCGCGGGGTGCACACCCTTGCCGAGGAAGCCACCGCCTTGTACGAGGAAGCGCGCGGGAAGATTGCCCGATTCATCAATGCCCCTTCCGCGCGGCAGGTCATCTATACCCGCAACACCACAGAAGCCATCAACCTCGTCGCCTACACCTGGGCGCGGGCAAATCTCAAAGCGGGAGACCTCGTCATCCTGACCGAGATGGAACATCACTCGAACCTCGTCCCCTGGCAGATGCTTCAAGCCGAACGCTCCATCGAACTGGACTTCATCCCTGTGACCGAAGCCGGCTTGCTCGATTTGGACGCCTGCCGAACGCTTCTTGCGCGGACCCCGAAACTGGTTGCCTTTACCCACATGTCCAACGTCCTCGGCACCATCAACCCTGCCGCCGAGATCATCCGCTTGGCGCACGAAGCCGGTGCAGTGACGCTGGTGGACGCGGCGCAATCCGTCCCGCACCTCAACGTGGACGTGCAAGCCCTCGATGCCGACTTCCTTGCCTTCTCTGCGCACAAAATGTGCGGACCAACGGGCATCGGCGCTCTCTACGGCAAAGCCGAACTGCTCGAATCCATGCCCCCGTTCCTCGGCGGCGGCGACATGATCAAGGAAGTGAAACTGCGCTCCTTCCGTCCGAATTCGCTTCCGCACAAATTCGAAGCGGGGACTCCCGCCATTGCGGAGGCGGTCGGCTTTGGCGCGGCGGTGGACTACCTCACTTCGCTCGGCATGGATGCCATTGCCGCCCACGAACATACGATCACGGAATACGCGCTCGAACGGCTGGAGGAAATTCCGGGCGTGAAGGTGTTCGGTCCCCCCGCCCAGCATAAGGGTGGGGTTGCCGCGTTCACGCTCGATGGCATTCATCCGCACGACGTGGCGCAGATCCTGGATAAGGACGGGATCGCCGTTCGCGCCGGTCATCACTGCGCCCAACCCCTGCACGAAAAGTTTGGCATCCCCGCCACCAGCCGCGCGTCGTTCTACCTTTACAACACAAAGGAAGAGGTTGACCTGTTGGTGAACGGGATTTATAAAATCAAGAAACTGTTTGGGTAAAACCGTGTCAGGAGTCCCGGTGTCAAGCATCACGTGCGTTTCGCCTGATATGTGACACCTGACACATGACACTGGAGAACTAATGGACGACCTCTATCGAGAAGTCATCATCGAACACTACAAACACCCCGGTTACCGCGGGCATCTTGATCCGCACGATATTCGCTTTGCAGACAACAATCCGTTGTGTGGCGATCACATCGAAGTCACCATGCAGGTCGGTGAAGACGGCGTTGTAAAAGACGCGCGTTTTGATGGTCACGGTTGCGCCATTTCGCAGGCTTCGGCAGACCTGTTGATCGAATCCATCATTGGCAAGCCACTCGAAGAAGTAAAACAACTTAACAAACAACACATTCTCGATCTGCTCGGCATTGACCTGGGACCTGTCCGTTTGAAATGTGCGCTGCTGTCACTCAAGGTGTTGAAGGCGGGGGTGTATGGTCTTGGCGAAGCGAGTGACGAGTTGGTGGAATAACTCGACGATGGATGGATAGACTGCATTGCCCGCAATCCATCGTCAATGGTCAAAATATGTTCAACTACACCACATTGGATACATCGAAAATTGAATTTGCAGAAATAGCGCCTGCCAGCGAATTGCCCAACGGCGAGAGGCTTTTTCTTGAAATCGAAGGCAGGGCAATCGTGATCTTCAATATCGCCGGTCAGTTATTCGCCATTGGCGACGTCTGCACGCATGATGATGGTCCGCTTGGGGATGGGGACCTGGAGGAATACAACATCGTCTGCCCGCGCCATGGGGCGGAATTTGATGTGCGGACGGGGAAAGTCATGCAAATGCCCGCCGTGGTGGATATTCCCGCATACCCGGTGAAAGTGGAGGGGGGAATGATCAAGATTGGTCTACCCAGGGAATAAGAAAGGGGCGTATGGACTGCCTCTTTATGAGGACTCGAACATTCCCACAATTCTCAAAATATCGAACCCTTCCGCAAACGGACGCTCCGCCAGTGCGCCGTGTCTTACCATGATGGAACGTGTCAACTCGCTGTTGAAGTAGTATCGGTTGCGGTAGGTTTCGTATTTGGAGAGGGCTTCGATTTTCTTGTTTACATCTTCTTCCGTGACTTCCGCCAGGAAGTGGGGAAAGAAGCCGTAGGACGAGCGCACCACATCGAACCCCAGGACGGTGATTCCGCGAAACGCGCGCAAGGCTTCCTCCGTCATTGTGTTGTGATCCTGGTGGACGTCTTGCCGCGAATGGGTGAAGATGAGGTCGGGCTGAAAGTCTTTGCGGAGTTTGAGGAAGTATTCCAAAATTTCCTGGCGGGAATGCGGGAAGACCCGCGTGGTGAAAGGACCCAGGATGATTTTTTCTCTGGGAACGCCCAGAACAGCCATGGCTTCGTAATGCTCGTGCTTGACATTCTTCAAATCGGGGTTTTTCTGGTTGTCCGAAAGCGTGACGCACAGCACGTCCGTCTGGTTGATGATGTGATGCAGCAAGGCGCCGCATCCCAACTCGATGTCGTCGGGATGCGCGCCGAGGAAGAGGACTCGTTTTCCGAAGAAGTTCATGTGACAAATTACTTGGTTGCGAGAATGCCGCCCACGACTTTGGTCATGACCAGTTTGCCGTCGCGGTTGAACCAGCGTGTAGCCACATCAGTGATTTTGCCGATCAGGGCTTCGTACTCTTCTTTGCCGTTGAACAGGGAGGTCCACAACTTGCGGTCCTCGCTCAAAGAGGCGCGGACGTACTCGATGAACGGTTCGACAGAGGGGAAGATGATGGGGTTTTCGAAGGTCAGCAATTCGGTTTTGGCAAAGATGCGCTCGATGGTCTGGTAAATTTCACCCTTGAAGCGGGAGGAACCCGGCATGGGCGGAATGGGTTTGCTCGTCGCTTCCTTGATGATGTCGTAGAACATCTGCTTGTTTTCGGGCAGGGGACCGGTTACGAAAAGCCGTCCGCCGGGTTTCCCCGAAACAGCATCGGGACTGCGAAGGACGCGGTGCGCCTCCCCAAACGTAAAGTCCAGGTTGGAGGCGTAGTAGATGGCAAAGGCGCTGGAGACCAGGTCGAAGGTGTTGTCGTCATAGGGGAAGCGCTGGTTGAAATCCATGAAGGCGAATTTGATGTTTGGGTCGCCTCGTTCGGCGAGTTTTTCGCGCGCCTTGCCCAGCAGTTCTTCCGAGAAATCGGTGCCGGTGATATCTGCCTGGCGGTTGGTGTAATCGCTGTAAAGGAAGCATTGCTTGCCCGCGCCGCAGCCAACATCCAGAATTTTCATGGCGGGGGTTGGTTTGAGAACTTCGGTGTTCCACTCGTCAATGTTGCGCGTGCCGTAGGTTTCGTGGATGCGGATGCGCGTCAAAAGATCATTGCTGGTTTCCTGGTAATTAATTTCCATCGGTCTCTCCTTGTTGAAGTTGCATGATTATACCAACGCTGCGCCAAAATTCAAGTTGTGAATTTTGGCAGGCGATGCTGTGAATATGCTAAAATCAACGTCAATCTGAAAACGTTGAACCGAGGCTCTTATGAAAAAAGTCATTGCGCCGGTAAAAGGCACGCGCGAGTTCTATCCCGAACAAATGGCGCTCCGCAATTTCATCTACGAAAAGGTGCGGAGCGCATCTGAAGCCTTTGGCTATCAGGAGTGGGACGCGCCTTTTATCGAATCCATCGAACTTTATGCGGCGAAATCGGGCGAGGAACTTGTCAAGAAGCAGTCGTTTACCTTCCAGGATCGCGGCGGCGATCTGGTGACGCTGCGCCCCGAACTGACCCCCAGCCTGGCGCGCATGGTTGCGGCGCGGCAGGGCGAATTGACCTTCCCGCTGCGGTGGTGGTCGTTCGGTCCTTTTTGGCGTTATGAACAGCCCCAAAAGGGGCGCACGCGCGAGTTTTTTCAATGGAATGTGGATATGCTGGGCGTCAACTCGCCGGAGGCGGATGCCGAACTGATTGCCGTCGGCGTTACCTTCCTGCGTTCGGTCGGACTCAGCCCGAAGCAGGCTCTGGTCTATGTCAACAACCGCCGCCTGATGGATTCCGAATTCGACGCCCTCGGCATTGCTCCGGAGAAACGCCTCGATGTCTCTACTCTAGTTGACCGCCGCGCCAAAATGGAGCCTGCCAGCTGGGAGGCGTATGCCCTTGAACTTGGCATTACCTCATCCCAATTGGAGGGCTTGAAGGCGCTCCTCGGCAATTATGACCTGTGGAAGAAAAACGACGAACTCATTCGTCTGTTTGCCGCGCTGGAAGCGCTGGGGGTGAGAGAATACGTCACATTCGACCCGAACATCATGCGCGGGTTGTTGTATTACACCGGCACCGTCTTCGAGGCTTTCGAGACGAGCGGTTCCCTGCGGCGCGCCGTCTTTGGAGGCGGACGGTACGACAACCTGCTTGCCGATGTGGGCGGACAATCGCTCTCCGGTGTCGGTTTTGCGATGGGGGATGTGGTCATTGGCATCATTTTGCAGGAACTGGGATTGGCGCCTGCCTTTGAGCCAAGCCCGGCGCAGGTGCTGGTGACGGTGTTCGATGAAAAACTCTGGCTGGAATCCTACAAATTGGGCGCCAAACTGCGAAATGCCGGGTTGAATGTCATGGTATTCCCGGAGCCTGTCAAATTGCCCAAGCAATTCAAGTTTGCAGACAAAATGAAAATGAAGGTGGTTGTTACTATCGGTCCTGAAGAAGCCGAAAAGGGAATGGCGGCGGTCAAAAACCTTTCAAACGGGGAGCAGGTCATTGTCCGGTGTGAAGCGGTGGCAGACATCATCCAAAATATCTTGTGATATAATCCTGCCCGTTCGATTGCGGAGCCTGTAGCTCAACGGCAGAGCGCCACACTGTGGATGTGGATGTTGTGGGTTCGAAACCCATCAGGCTCCCAGGAGAGTCTCCCGTTTGCGGAGGCTCTTTTTTTGTGGCTTGTCTGCGGAGTGCCAGTGACGTTCATGGGCTATACAATTTATGTATAGTCAATTGTTCACAGGTCATCTCAAAAATGTCACCCTGAGCGCAGCGAAGGGTCTCTACGGCCCAAAACAAGAGACTCTTCGGTCACAACCACTGCTCCCTCAGAGTAACAAGATATTTTTGCGACAAGTTCTAGTAAAAAACTTTAAGAAAACCGTTGCTTGACTATTCCCTTTGTTTGTGAAATAATGTAACCGGTTACTGTAACCGGTTACATCCCTATGAGAAGACGCTCTTCCTCAGTAACAATTCGTGATGTGGCAAAAAAAGCCGGGGTTTCTGTTGCCACTGTCAGTCGTTATTTGAATCGAAATGCGCCGGTTTCAATGGAAGTCTCTGAACGTCTGCAAAAGGTAATGACCGAGATGAGGTACGTGCCTCACGCGGCGGCGCGGCACCTGGCAAGCCGAAAAACACGAGTGGTCGGTCTGCTTTTGAATAATTTGCATAATGACTTCTTTGTTCCCTTGTTGAATGGTGTCGAGGCGGTTGTACGTCAGAAGGGATACAACTTGATTATTGCGACCTACCACGCAAATATCCGAAACGAAACTCAACCGCCCATCGGACCTCATAATACGGATGGAATGCTGGTGTTTTCGGATGGTCTTATGGATAACGACTTAATTGCTCTGAACTCATTGGGCTTTCCCATGGTTCTGGTGCATCGAACGCCTCCGGCTGACGCACCCATTCCGAGTGTCACCGTTGAAAATATCGAGATCACGAAACAATTGATCGAGCATTTAATCCGGGTCCACGGGAGGAGCCGGATTTTGTTCTTAAGGGGTCCTATTCATCAGGAGGACTCGGCGCGCAGAGAATTGGGGTACCGACGTGCTTTGGAGGAAAACGGAATTCCCTACGATGAAGGTCTGGTGTTGAACGGAGAATTCGAGCGTAACGTATCTTATGCAGAATTGAATCGATTCATCGAAAACGGTGGGAAGGGGAAATTCGATGCTGTTTTCACCGGCGATGACGATGCCGCTATTGGGGTGTTGCGCTCCCTGCAGGCGCATGGAATTCGGGTGCCGGAGGAAGTTGCGGTGGTCGGGTTCGACGACTTGGGGTTTGCTCCTTTCTTGAACCCTCCGCTGACTACCGTAAGGGCGCCCACCGAGGCGGTTGGACGGATTGCCACCGAAAAATTGTTTTCTTTGCTCGAGAACGATTTTTCGGATGGGGTGGTGATATTGCCTACAGAAATCGTGTACCGTCGTTCCTGTGGGTGTGCTCAGGCGACTTATTCATGACAAAAGGAGGTGAGCGCTTTCGGAATATCTTAATTACATCCCGGACAGATTGTTGAATCCCAAATCTAGTATGAGGAGAAATTCACCATGAAAAAACTATTGTATCTACTTTCGTTGCTGGTCGTCGCCTCGATGATCCTTGCCGCCTGCGGTCCGGCAGAAACCGCTGAAACACAAGAACCCGCCGCTCCGCAGGAACCCGCCGCTCCACAGGAACCTGCCGCTCCTGCCCCGTCTGGCGAAAAAGTTCAGATTCGCTGGTTCGTGGGACTTGGCACCGGCACCAACCCCGAACAGGTCGCGGCACAGGAAGAAGTCGTCGCTGATTTCAATGCCTCCCAGGATCGCATCGAACTCATACTCGAAATCGTACCGTACGATGCCGCTCGCGATACGCTGTCCACGCAGATCGCCTCTGGCGCGGGTCCTGACATCGTTGGTCCCGTGGGCTGGGGCGGCTCGAACGACTTCTATGGTCAATGGCTCGATCTGGCGCCTTATATCGAGTCTTCCGGCTTCGACACTTCCATATTCGATCCCGCGTTGGTCAAGTTCTATCAGACCGAAGAGGGACAGGTCGGGCTGCCGTTTGCGGTGTTCCCCGGCGCGATGTACTTTGTGCCTGCCATGTTCGACGAGGCCGGTTTGAACTATCCGCCTCAGGTGTATGGTGAGAAGTATAAGTTCCCCGACGGACGCGAAGCCGATTGGAACTGGGAGACCATCACCGAGGTTGCGAAGCTGTTGACCGTTGACGTAAACGGCAAAAATGCCACGGAAGAAGGCTTCGACCGCACCCAGATCGTTCAGGTCGGTTACAACGCACAGTGGCAGTCTATCCTCTCGGTTGGCACATTCTACGGCGGCGCCGCCAAGATCTACTCGGGTGATGCCAAGGGTTCCTACAAATCCACCATCCCTGATAGTTGGAAGGAAGGCTGGAAGTGGTATTACGAAGGCATGTGGGGCGCTCAGCCCTTTATCCCGACCGGCCCCCTCGCCGGCACGCCTGAATTCGGCAACGGCAATGTCTTCAACTCCGGCAAGGCTGCCATGGGTCTGACCCAGACCTGGTACACCTGTTGTTTGGGCGAATTCAAGAACGCGGGACTGGAATTCCAGCTTGGTATTCAACCGATCGGCGCTAACGGTAAGGTTGCGGGTCGTGTGGATGCGGATACCTTCCGCATTTTGAAGACCACCAAGCATCCTGAAGAGGCGTTCGAAGTTCTTGCCTACCTCATCACCACCGGCGGCGATAAACTCCTGCCCGTCTATGGAGCCATGCCCGCCATTGCCGAGAAGACCGACGCCTTCTTCGCCCAGAAATCTGCGGATTATCCATTCGTCACCGAAGCCAGCTGGAACGTGTTCATTCAGGGTCTCGCCTATCCCGATACCCCGAGTTCCGAACAGTACCAGCCGAACTCCATCAAGGCGAATGCCCGTTTTGCCACCTTCTTCGATCTGATGAACAACACCGAAGGACTCGACTTCGATGCCGAGTTCCAAAAACTGGTTGACGACCTCAACGTCATCTACAACGAGTAGGCAAAACCGACATATAATTGGGCAGGTCAGAGGTCTGACCTGCCCAATGGATTTCACAGACGAAAGGAGTACTGTCATGTTGGAACAATTGTCGCAAAGGTTGCCCAAATTGCCTTCGTTTGCAACCTTACGCGCTATGCAGCCTCTCAGTCGTCGGGAAATGCGAAACGGGCTTCTTTTTCTTTCCCCCTGGCTGTTTGGTTTCCTTGCCTTTACTTTGATCCCGATGGTGGCAACCCTGATTTTCAGTTTCCTGAATCTGAGTATTACAGACGGCATTTTCAGTACTCCCAAGTTCGTCGGATTCGAAAATTATCGACAACTTTGGATTGACCCGCAAGCGGGCATCAATCCGCTGAAGTGGTTTGCAAGCAAAACCCCCAGTTCCCTGTTGATTACGATCAAATTTGCACTGATTGCCCTGCCGGTCGGAATCTTCTTTCCCCTTGGGCTGGCATTGTTGATGAACAACAAATATCTCAAGGGTCAGTTTATCTTCCGTTCGCTGTTCTACATGCCTTACATCGTTCCGTTTGTCGCCAGCGTATTCTTGTGGGGCGGTATGCTCAACACCGAAACCGGCTGGATCAACCGCTTTCTGCTTTATATCGGCGTGGCAAAAGAATCCCTCCCGCAATGGGCGAACGATGTCAACTGGGTGTATCCCACCTACGTGATCATGGGTATCTGGGGAGTCGGGAATGCCATGCTGATCATGCTGGCTGGCTTGCAGGGAGTTCCAACCGAACTTTACGACGCGGCAAAAGTGGACGGCGCCAATTCGTGGAAGACCTTTTGGAATATTACCTTCCCCATGATTTCCCCGGTGATATTCTACAATCTCACGCTCAATATCATTGGTCTCTTCCAATATTTTCTCGTGCCCCTGGTCGTCAACAATGGAACGGGCAGACCCGGCGGCGCGACGATGTTCTACAATCTTTACCTGTATAAAACGTTCTTTACCTACCAGAACATGTCCTATGGTTCCACCCTGGCATGGTTTCTATTCCTTGTCATTTTGCTGATCACCATTCTCTTGTTCTGGTCCGCGAAATACTGGGTGTATTACGCCGGTGAAGCCCGCTCGTAGAAGGAGACGAACATGAACAAGAAGATCATAACCGGGATTAATACCGTTTTCGTCACCCTTCTTGTGTTGAGTATTCTGGTTGTTTTCCTCTCCCCGTTTGCCTTCATGATCTTTACCTCCTTGAAGACCCGCGAACAGATCTCTGTGGTCGGCGCGCCGATCTGGCCCGCCGCACAGCCGAAATTCGAATACACCGGTCAACAATTGGATGTGTTTACCGTGCCGGTCAATCAATGTGCCGGTTTTGACCCTGCCTCTTCCGAGACAAGGAACCTCGCCATCACCAAGAAAGGCAGACAGGAAAGTACGTTCATAGATCCGAACGATCTGGAAAGGGGAGAATTTGTCTGCCAGGTTTCATGGCGTGCCTTGGACCGCCCCTGGGTTTTTTCGCCTACCTGGAGTAACTATGTGGAAGTATGGAATACGATCGATTACTTCCGCCTGCTCAGCAATACGACCTTTTATGCGGTCATCACCATGATCGGCACGGTGGTTTCATGTATTCTGGTCGCCTATGGCTTTGCCCGCTTCCGTTTCCCGGGCAGAGACCTGCTGTTTGTCGTGCTCATCTCGACCCTCTTTCTCCCCGGCGCGGTGACCATCATCCCCACCTATTCCTTTTGGCAACGACTCGGACTGGTAGGCACATGGATTCCCCTCGTACTGCCTCACTTCTTCGCAAATGCCTATAACGTTTTCCTCTTCAGGCAGTATTTCATGACCCTGCCGCGTGAACTGGACGAGTCGGCCATGATTGACGGCGCAGGTCCGTTGCGAATTCTGTGGTCCATTCTCATTCCGCAGTCCTATCCCGTCATCATTGCAGTCGTTGTATTCCATATCGTCTTCGCCTGGAACGATTACTTTGGACCGTTGATTTACCTCTCCACCGCCAGGGATAAATGGCCCATCTCCGTCGCCCTTTCGACCTTCAACGGTATTTATGGCCAACAGCCGCAATTGATCCAGGCAGGCGCGTTGATGGCGCTCATCCTGCCCATCATCCTGTTCTTCGTTGCCCAGCGCTTCTTCGTGCAGGGAATCGTGATCACAGGCGTTGAAAAATAACATGCTCAAAGTTGCTGTCATCGGCGGCGGTTCGACCTACACGCCCGAACTCGTCAACGGCTTTCTCGCGCGGACGGATCAATTCCCTCTCGACGAACTCTGGCTGATGGATATCGACGCGGAACGATTGCAGATCGTCGGCGGATTCGCCCAGCGCATGGTGCAAGCCAAAGGCGCGCCGTTCAAGGTCATCCTCACGACAAATCAACGGGATGCCGTGCAAGACGCCTCCTACGTGACAACGCAGCTGCGCGTCGGACATATGGAGGCGCGTCGACGCGATGAGTACCTCGGGCTCCGTCACGGATTGATCGGTCAGGAGACGACCGGCATCGGCGGAATGGCAAAAGCCCTGCGTACCATCCCCGTCATCATGAAGATTGCGCAGGACATCCGGGATGTCGCCCAACCGGGAGCGATGCTGGTCAACTTCACCAATCCTGCGGGACTGGTGACGCAGGCATTGAGCCAATATGCCCCGGATGTTCCGGCGGTGGGCGTGTGTAACGTGCCCCTCACAACCAAAATGCACATCCTCGAGGGATTGGAAAAAGCCACCGGCAAAAAAATCAATCCCGATCACGCCGAGCTGAAGACACTGGGCTTGAATCATCTCTCATGGCACCGCGGGTTTACCGTCGAGGGCGAGGATGTCTGGTCCCAGGTCATTCAGGGTTTTATTGACGAACTCAAAAGGGAGGAACATCCCGAATGGGATCCGCGAACCATCGAAGTCTTGCGGATGATCCCCAATTACTACCTGCAATACTTCTATCACACCGATAGAAAGCTGAAATCGCAGGAACAGTGGCCCCCCTCCCGCGCGGAGGAAGTGATCGAAATCGAAAAAGACCTTCTGCGGGAATATGCCGACCCGCAGCTCACCGAACCGCCTGCAGACCTGATGAAGCGCGGCGGGGCATACTACTCCACGGTCGCCACCCAACTCCTCAACGCGCACTACAACGATCTCGGCGAAACGCATGTAGTCAATATCACCAACAACGGCGCCGTCAAGGAATGGCCTCCCGAGTGGGTGCTGGAAATTCCCTCGATCGTAAAACGAAGCGGCATCACCCCCATCCCCACCGAGCCGCTTCCGCCGTCCCAGTTCGGGTTGATTGCCGCGGTCAAGGCGTATGAAATGCTCACGGTCGAAGCCGCCATCCACGGGGATCGCGACGCCGCCTATCAAGCGCTGCTCGTTCACCCGCTCGGGCCCAAGGCGGACAAAGTCCAGGCGGTTCTCGACGACATGCTGGAAACACACAAAGAGCATCTGCCCCAATTTTGGAATTGACCTCATCGAGGGGCGACCCCACCGGTCGCCCTTTTTCTACTGCTTGGTCACTCTAGGGGAGCAGGCGCTGCGGCTGGAAAGTCTCGCGAGGCGCGAAAGATTCCTTCGCTTCCTTCAGAACGGCGTTACACCGATACTCTATGCGATATTACCTTGGCGCCGACATCGGCGCAACCAAAACCCATGCGCTCATTGCCGACGAACACGGTCGGGCGCTCGGCTTCGGCGCAAGCGGACCGGGCAATCACGAGACCGTCGGCTATGACGGCATGTACGAAGTCATGCGCGACGCCATCGAACAGGCGCTGAACGCCTCCGGCTTGACCCAAGCCGATATTGCCGGAGCAGGCTTCGGCGTAGCCGGATACGACTGGTCGTCCGAATACGCCATCACCGCGCAAACCATAGACCGTTTGGGATTGCGCGCGCCGTACAAATTCGTCAACGATGCCGTGCCGGGCTTGCTGGCCGGGTCGGACGAAGGCTGGGGGGTGGTGGTTGTGTCCGGCACCGGTTCGAACTGCCGCGGCTGGGATCGCGAACACAAACGCGAAGGACGCGTCACCGGGCACGGCGTCCTGATGGGCGAAGGCGCGGGCGGCTCCGAACTCATGTTCCGCTGCATGCAACTCGTCGGTTATGCCTGGACCCAACGCGGCCCGGCCACCCGCCTTTCCGAGGCGCTGATCGAATACGCGGGCGCAAAAGACCTTGAGGATCTTTTGCGCGGTTACACCACCTATGAATATCAGATCGGCGCGGAAGCGGCGCCCCTGGTCTTTCGCGTGGCGGAGGCGGGCGACCCGGTGGCTCGCGACCTGATCCACTGGGCTGGCTGTGAACTGGGCGAAATGGTCAACGCGGTTGTCCGCCAGTTGGGCTTCGAAGAACTTGCCTTCGATGTGGTCATGACGGGCAGTATGTTCAACGGCGGAGATTTGTTAATGAACCCCATGCACCAGACCGTCCACAGCCTTGCCCCGCAGGCGCGTTTTGTTCGCCTGGCGGTCCCTCCCGTGGTCGGAGCCGTCATGCTCGGATTCGAAGCGGGAGGTTTGCGCGTGGAACCGTCCATGCGGCAGACCATGCTCGGAACCTTCCCGGCCAACGGCAGGGCTTTTGCGAGGCAGTGATGACCGTCACTTTTATGCGAAGAACGGGCGAGGACGGTGTATTCCGCTTCCTTCTCCGCCTCAGCCTGTTCCTACTTCTGACGGTTTCGTGCTCCCCTCAAGCGACTCCCATGAATGTGCCGCCGTCCACAGTCCCCCCCGCCGCCTCATCCTTTCGCATTGTTGCCTACGCCACCGACGGCATCGTCGAAAGCCTCATTCCCTACGATAAATTGACCCACATCAACTATGCGTTCCTCACACCCCAAGCGGACGGCGCCTTCAACCGCATCAACAACGGCTGGAAGTTGAAACTCATCGTCGAGAACGCTCACAAGCACGACGTAAAGGTTTTGATCTCGGTGGGCGGCTGGGGCTGGGACGCGCAATTCGAAACCGTAGCCGCCGACCCGTCGCGGCGAAGCGCATTCGTCCGCAACCTCAAAGCCTTCGTGGACGAATATCAACTGGACGGCGCGGACATTGACTGGGAATACCCCGAGGCGGGCGAATCGGCGCTCAATTTCCTGGCGCTGATCAGGGAGTTGCGCGTTGCCATGCCCGATCATGCGATTACTGCAGCGGTCGTTTCCCATGGCGAAAACGGCACGGGCATTTTGCCGGAAACCTTCGAGGAGTTCGATTTCATCAACGTGATGACGTACGACGGTCCCGCTCACGGCACAATGGAACAATTCGAACGCGGACTTGCCTTCTGGAGCGAACGCGGTCTGCCGAAGGAAAAGATCGTCATGGGCTTGCCGTTCTACGGCGACCCGAACCTGCCCTATTTCAAAATCATCGCCGCAGACCCCTCCGCATCGCACAGGGATACCTTCGAATATTTCGGCGCCACGGTCCACTATAACGGCATCCCCACCGTGCAGGCAAAAACCCGCATGGCAATGGAACAAGCCGGCGGCGTCATGTTCTGGACGCTGGATTTCGACGCCCAGGGCGAGTATTCGCTGGTCAACGCAATCCATCGAACGGTTTATCCATAACAAATCCACGCTCGGAGAATCCCATGACCCAACCCTTCACCCTCGGCGTAAACTACTGGCCCCGCAGAAAAGCCATGTACTGGTGGAGCAACTTCGACGCAGGCGAAGTGCGCGAGGACTTTACCGTCATCCGCGAGATCGGCATGAACGTCGCCCGTATATTCTTGCTGTGGGACGATTTTCAACCTGATCCCAGCAACGTGGCAAAGGACAAACTCGATCCTCTCGTCACGGTGGCAGATATTGCCGCCGAACACGGACTTGGGCTCGATGTCACCTTCTTCACCGGTCATATGAGCGGACCGAACTGGAGTCCGCGCTGGTTGTTGGGAGGGGAATTGCCCCCCGCCGCGCACCGGCACTGGCTCCGCGATGTGGTCAGCGAAGGAAGAAAAACAGACAAAGGTTATCGCAACATGTTCCACGATGAGATGGCATTGCACGCGGAACGGTTGCTGTTGAAAACCGTGGTCGGCGCGCTCAAGGATCATCCCGGCGTCTGGATGTGGAACCTTGGCAACGAGCCTGACCTTTTTGCCTGGCCCCGTTCCTCCGATGAAGGCGCCGCGTGGGTCAGGGAGATGGTTGCGCTTATCAAGGAGATTGACCCAAACCGTCCCGTCACCATCGGCTTGCACGGAGACGGGTTACACAGGGATAACGGTTTGCGCATTGACAAGGTCTATGCACACACCGATGTCGCGGTCATGCACTCGTATCCCATATACACGCCCTGGGCGCGCAAACCGCTGGACCCCGATTTCGTCCCCTTCACCTGCGCCGTGACCGCCGCGTTGTGCGGCAAGCCGGTGCTCATGGAAGAGTTCGGCGGCTGTACCGCCCAGCCCGGTGAACCCAGCCACATCATGAAATGGACCGAGACCAACGGACGCGAACGCGAACAGTTCATGGCGGGCGAGGAGGATTTCGCCGAATTCATCAGCCTTACCCTTCCCAATTTACAGGCTAGCGGCGCAACCGGCGCGATGCTCTGGTGCTTTGCCGATTATGTTCCCGAGTTATGGGACCTGCCTCCCTGCCAGAACGCACAGCACGAACGCTGGTTCGGACTGGTCCGCCCCGACGGTTCGCTCAAGCCTCATGCAAAAGTGATCCAGGAATTTGCAAAGAGCAAACCGCAGGTCGAGCCGATTCCCGCTTACGCCAAATTTTCCATAGACCCAGATGAATATTACAAAGATCCGCTCCGTCATCTGGTGGGTCTCTATGAGAACTATTTATCTGCTCAAGCCGCCTAAGTAGTCGTCGTATGTTTTTAGAAATCCATCGGCACAGTCGGCGTTCTCTCACGCCGGCAGGGACGTTACACTTGCCCCGGCGGGCAAGCGCCAGGGGAGAACGTCTCCTGCGCGCCGAATGATTTTCGACCGATTACTTGAAGCAGAGGAGAATTATGAAACGCCTCATTATCAATTCCGACGATTACGGACGCACACTGGATATTTCGCGCGGCATCCGTGAAGCGCACCTGAACGGCGTGGTCACCTCCACGACCTGCATGATGAACATCCCCACCACCGCGGAGGACATTCGAATGGCGTTACAGGAAACGCCCAGCCTCGGGCTGGGTGTCCATCTCGTGCTGACGATGGGCAAGCCGCTTCTGCCGCGCGAGACGGTTCCCTCCCTCGTGGACGAAAACGGGAATCACTTCAAATACACCCCATTCATTGAGAATCTGCCGCGCTTGAATATCAACGAAGTCAAAGCCGAATGGCGCGCGCAGATCGAACGCTTCATTCAGACCGCCGGAAGAAAACCGACGCATCTCGATTCGCATCATCATTCCTCCTACTTCACTCCTCAACTCTTTCGCGCCATGCTGGAACTGGCAAAGGAATACGGCTGCGCCATCCGTTATCCGTTCACGGAGATTTCACGCGAGATCGAGGAAACGAGCAAACACGCCCCCGTATTGATGCAGGAATTCAAACTGCCTCATCCCGATACGTTCATCGTCGGCTTTTACGACAACGGCGCGACGCGCCAGGCCCTGCTCGACATCCTGGACAATTTGCAAGACGGCACGAGCGAACTCATGTGTCATCCCGGTCACGCGGACGAAGCCTTCGCTCGGGAATCCGTCTACAACGTCCAGCGCGAACGCGAGTTGAAAATCCTCACAGACCCGGCTGTCAGGGAAGTCATCGCCCTGAACGGCATCGAGTTGACGACGTTTGCCGAGCTGTGACCCTTTTTTCAGGAGCCTCCCATGTCCAAAGTAAACAACCTGCTTGCCCAAATGACCCTCGAGGAAAAAATCTCCCTACTTGCCGGCGCCGACCTGTGGCACAGCGTCCCCGTGCCGCGGCTGGGGATCCCGCAATTCAAAGTCACCGACGGACCCAACGGCGCGCGCGGCGCATGGGGCAGCATGGCGCCGCCCTCTGTGGCAACGCCCGTTGGCATCGCCCTCGGCGCTACATGGAATCCCGCGCTTGTCGAAAAGATCGGCAACGTGCTGGCGGACGAACTCGAAGCCAAGGGGGCGCACATCCTGCTCGCTCCCACCGTCAACATCCACCGCACGCCCATTGCCGGGCGCAACTTCGAATGTTATTCCGAAGACCCGTTTCTGAGCGGCATGATCGCATCCGCCTACATCAAAGGCATTCAGGATCAAGGCAAAGGCGCGTGTATCAAGCATTTCGTCGCCAACGACCAGGAACACGAACGCACCTCCATCAGTTCCGAAGTGGACGAGCGCGCCCTGCGCGAAATTTACCTCGAACCATTCCGCCTGGCGATTCGTACTTCCAAGCCGTGGGCGGTGATGTCTGCCTACAACCGCGTCAACGGCACGTATGCCTGCCAGAACGATCACACGCTGAAGGACATCCTCAAAGGCGAATGGGGTTTCGAAGGCATTGTCATGTCCGATTGGTTTGGAACGTACGATGCAGGCGTCACCGCGGGCGGACTCGACCTCGAGATGCCCGGTCCCGCGCGCTGGATGTCTGCTGAGGCGGTGAAAAAGGCGCTCGATAACGGAAGCCTCACCGAAGACAGCCTGAACGATAAAGTCCGCCGTCTGCTTGAGGTCATCGAAAAGGCGGGGCTCTTCGACAAGCCCGAACTGCAAAAGGAACGAGGGGACGATAAACCCCAGCACCGCCGGATCATGCGTGAGGCAGCGCGTGAAGCGATTGTCCTGTTGAAGAACGAAAAACGATTGCTTCCGCTCAGGAAGGTCAGGTCTATCGCGGTCATCGGTCCCTATGCGGCGACGGCGCAAATCCTCGGCGGCGGTAGTTCATCGGTGACGCCGCATTACGCCGTCTCGCCGTTCGAGGGGATCAAGGCTCGCGCGGGCAACAAGGTCAAAGTGGAGACCGCGCCCGGATGCCATATCTACAAAACCCTGCCCGCCCCCGCCCCCGAAACTTTATCCACTGCAGACGGGCGCATCGGACTCAGCCTGAGCCTGTTCAACGGAACCGAATGTTCCGGCGCCCCCGCCTACACCGAAGTAACGACGCGCCTCCAGCATGGTTGGTTCGATAAATCCGTGCCGAATGTAAATCAGGAATCGTTTTCCATGCGCATGGAGGGTTTCTTCACGCCCAAGGAATCGGGCGTACACACACTGGCGCTCGGCGGCGTAGGCTGGTGCAAATTGTATCTCGATGAAAAACTCGTTGTGGATCACTCGCACGATTTGGACATGGGCAAACAGGTCTTCGCCGAAGTGGAACTCGAAGGCGGCAACGCCTACGCCCTCAAACTGGAGTATTACTGGAAGGGCGACCCGCGCTGGCGTTCGGTGAGCCTCGGACATCAACCTCCGCAACCGCTCGACCTGATCGGCGAGGCGGTGAAACTTGCCCAAAAAGCGGATGTGGTGGTGGTAGTGGCTGGCTTGAATGGCGAATGGGAATCCGAAGGCTTCGACCGCGTGGATATGAAACTGCCCGGCGAACAGGATAAACTCATCCGCAAGATCGCCAGGGCAAACAAGAATACCGTTGTCGTCCTGAATACCGGTTCTCCGGTCGAAATGCCGTGGATCGAAAAAGTGCCTGCCGTGCTCCAACTCTGGTACGATGGTCAGGAACAGGGCAACGCGCTGGCAGACGTATTATTCGGGGATGTCAGTCCTTCGGGCAAATTGCCCACCACCTTCCCCGTCCGTTTGGAGGACAATCCCGCCTATATCAATTATCCCGGCGAGAACGGCAGGGTGCGCTACGGTGAAGGTATCTTCGTCGGGTATCGTTATTATGACAAGAAAAAACTCGATCCGCTTTTTCCCTTCGGTCATGGGCTTTCATACACCACATTCCAATACAGCAATTTGCGTCTGAGCGCGACGTCCATCACACCGAACGACACGCTCAAAGTCAAAGTGGATGTGACCAACACGGGCCGGGTTGCGGGGAGTGAAATCGTGCAGCTCTACGTACGCGATATCGAATCCTCGTTTGCGCGACCCGAAAAGGAACTCAAAGGATTTGCGAAGATCGAACTCAAGCCGAAACAAAAGAAGACCGTCACATTCACGCTCGACCGCGAAGCCTTCTGGTATTTCGACACAGCCAAAAACGACTGGAACACGGAAGCGGGCGAATTCGAGATCCTTGTCGGCGCATCCAGCCGGGATATTCGCCTGCGGCAACAGGTCAACCTCCTCGCACCGAAAACAAGCCGCCTTCATACTGGCATGTCTTTGAGAGCCCTGCTGGCGGACGAAACAGGAAAGGCTGTGCTGGCTCGCTACTTTGGTGAATGGCTGGAGAATCCCCTGCTCGAACAGGGGATGGAAATGACCCTCGATCAACTCTCGAACATTGTGCCTGACCTGTTGACTCCGGCGCTTCTTGAAACGATCAACAGGGAACTCGCTCAGAATTAAGGACCTCCACGTGAAATTCGGCTACTTTGACGACACGGCGCGCGAATACGTTATCACGCAACCCGATACACCCCTGCCGTGGATCAACTACCTCGGCAGTGAAGCCTACTTCGGTCTCATCTCGAACACGGCGGGAGGCTACTCGTTCTACAAAGACGCCCGCCTGCGCCGCCTCACGCGCTACCGTTACAACAACGCTCCGCTCGACATGGGCGGTCGCTACCTTTACCTGCGCGACAACCTCACGGGCAAATACTGGTCGCCCACCTGGATGCCGACACGGACCCAACTCGATGCGTACGAGTGCCGCCACGGGCAGGGATACACGATCATCCAATCCAAACTGAATGGGATTCAATTCCATGCCCGCTACTTTGTCCCACTTGGGGCATCGCTCGAAATCTGGCAGGTGACCCTGACGAACGAGAGCGGTTCGGACTCCGACCTCAGCCTGTTTTCCGCCATCGAATTTTGCCTGTGGGATGCCAACGACGATGCCACCAACTTCCAGCGCAACTACTCCATCGGGCAGGTGGAAGTAGAGTTGCCCTCTCCTGTTGGGAGAGGGGCTAGGGGTGAGAGCGAATACCCTGTCATCTACCACAAAACCGAATACCGCGAACGCCGCGACCACTTCGCCTACTTCGCCTGTTCCGAACCGCTGGCTGGCTGCGATACGGTCCGCGAGGATTTCCTGGGGAAATATCGAGGCTGGGATTCGCCTCAGGTGGTTGAATCGGGCCAATCGTCGAACACCGAAGCGCACGGCTGGCAGCCGATCGGCTCGCATCATGTCAAAGTCCGATTGAAAGCGGGCAAATCAAAGCAGATCATTTTCATCCTGGGCTATCAGGAAAATCCCAAAGATGACAAGTTCGACCCGCCCGATTCGCAAATCATCAACAAGAAACGCGCGAAAACTGCGCTCGAAAAATATCTGCAGCCTGAAAACGCCGACAACGCCTTTGAAAACCTGCGCGAGGACTGGACGGAGTTGCTGGGTAAACTCCAGGTGACCACTCCGGACGAACACACTAACCGCATGGTCAACATCTGGAACGCCTACCAGTGCATGGTGACGTTCAACATGAGCCGCTCGGCTTCGTACTTCGAGAGCGGCATCGGGCGCGGCATGGGCTTTCGCGACTCGAACCAGGATTTGCTCGGTTTCGTCCATATGATCCCCGAACGCGCCCGCGAACGGATACTGGACATCTCCGCCACGCAACTCAAGAACGGCGGCGCGTTCCACCAATACCAACCTCTCACCAAGCGCGGCAACAATGACGTCGGCTCGGGATTCAATGATGATCCGCTGTGGCTGGTGTTGGGCGTCGCGGCATACATCAAGGAGACGGGCGATTGGTCCGTTCTGGAGGAGCAGGTGCAATATGAAAACGAAGAGGGGACGGAGAGTCCGCTGTATGAGCATCTGCAACGCGCCATCCAGTATACGCTCGACAGGCTGGGACCGAACCACCTGCCCCTCATCGGCCGCGCAGACTGGAACGACTGCCTGAACTTGAACTGTTTTTCCGACACGCCGGGTCAATCCTTTCAGACGACGACGAACAAGGACGGCAAGGTGGCGGAGAGCGTGTTCATCGCGGGGCTGTTCGTGCTGGCATGCGGTGAAATGAAGGGATTGGCGGAACATTTTGCCGAACGTCACAGGTCGAACGTCGAGAAGTGGACGTTTGACCTGCGACCTGCGTCGTTTTATGCGGATGCTGCGCGTGAAATGGAGGCAACGATTTGGAAAGCAGGCTGGGACGGCGAATGGTTCCGCCGCGCCTATGATGATTACGGTCGAGTGCTCGGGTCGAAGGAGAACAAGGAGGGAAAAATCTTCATCGAGCCGCAGGGGATTTGCGTCATGGCAGGACTCGGCGTAGAGAATGGCAACGCGGTCAAGGCGTTGGATTCCGTGGAAAAACATCTCGCCACACCGCATGGAATCATTTTGCAGCAGCCCGCCTTCAGTCAGTATTACCTGCATCTGGGCGAGATTTCATCTTATCCGCCTGGGTATAAGGAGAATGCGGGCATCTTCTGTCATACCAATCCGTGGATCATGATTGCGGAAACGGCAGTCGGGCGCGGAGACAAGGCGTTCGAGTATTACCCGCGCATCAATCCGTCGGCGCGGGAGGGGATCAGCGAACTGCACAAGTGCGAACCGTACGTCTATGCCCAGATGATCGCGGGGCGCGACGCGGCGACTCACGGCGAAGCGAAGAACTCGTGGCTGACAGGCACCGCCGCATGGAATTATGTTGCCATCACGCAACACATCCTGGGCGTAAAGCCGACATGGGATGGATTGCAGGTCGAGCCGGTCATCCCGTCGGCGTGGATGGGGTTCGAGATGGCGCGCAATTTTCGGGGAGTCCGATACGAGATTTCTGTCAGGCGCGAGGGCGCGGGGAGCGAGGTCGCGCTCGAGGTGGATGGAAAGCCCATCGAGGGGACGATCATCCCATTGCCTGCTGAAGATGTAAAAACTGTAAAGGTAAAGGCTGTCATTCGGTCATGAAGAGAAAATTGATTTTGGTTTTAACCGCGTTTGCGGTGACGTTGGCGGGATGCGGCGGGGGGCAGGTCGTGAACGAGGTCACGCCGACGCCGTTCCCCACGCCCGTGCGTTCGACATTCACGGTTCAGCGCGGCGATATGGTGGTGGAGGCAAAACTGAGCGGGCGCGTCTCGCCGCTGGCGTTGCACACCGTTTACTTTCAGATCGGCGGACAGGTGCGCGAAGTGTTGGTGAACGCGGGCGATGTGGTGACGGGGGGGCAACTGCTCGGCGAACTGGACAAGGCGCGCGAACTGCGCGCGAACGCAAACGAGACGCAGCGCATCATTCGCCGCGCGCAAATCAACCTTGAAATCGAAAAGTTGACGCTCGAACAGTACGAGGCGGAAAACCGCCCGTCCTACGAAATCGAAATCCAAAAACTCAAAGTGGAACTGGCGCAGATGGAATTCGACGCGTTGATGGAAAACTTGGGCATCGACCCGAACGCGGCTATGACCGACGAACTCGAGGCGCAGGTGGCGCAGGCACGCGCCTTCGCGCCGGCTGATGGTACGATCATTGCCGCGGTGACCATCGGACGCAACGTCAGCCCGACCACGCCTGCCTTCGTGCTGGGCAACCCGAATCAACTGGAGGTGGTTGCCGACCTGCCCCCAGGCGACGAGCAGGTGCGTGAAATGTACGAAGGTATGCCGGTGGTGGTGACGGTGGATGCCAAAGCGGGCGTGGAATTGACGGGCACGATCCGCCAGTTACCTTCGCCGTACGGGACGGGCGCGAGCGATGAGCGCGTCGTCCGCATCATTCTGGATGCCGCGCCTTCGGCGGACACGTATCAATCGGGCGATAAAGTGACCGTGACCTTAATTCTCGCCAGCAAGGACGATGTGTTATGGCTTCCGCCTGCGGCGATCCGTTCGGCGGGCGGACGTACATTCGTTATTGTGAACAGCGACAGCGGGCCCCAGCGCGTGGATATCGAAATCGGCTTGCAGACGCGCGACAGGGTGGAGATCGTCTCGGGTCTGACGGAAGGTCAGGTGGTGGTTGGACCGTAAACCTTTCCGTCCTTGCGAAGGCGGTGCTCTTCCGCCCGAAGCAATCTCCTGCATCGTGTTGGAGATTGCTTCATCGCCCTTCGGGCTCCTCGCAATGACGGAATAAGTATTTTTTTATGACCTTCCCCTCCTCCCTCCTCTCCTTCGCCCTGCTCCTCTGGGCAACGGGACAGATCGCCTTCAAGCGACTGCTCACGCAGCGCTTTCTCAGTCTCGCCGCCGTTGCGGGATTGATGATCGCTTCGGCCTTCATCCTGAGCGTGCCGCTGTATGCCGACGCGACTTACTTCCGTTTGTTGCGCGAGGAATTGCTGGCAGGACGTGAAAACGAATTGACCCAAAAACCCGTGGATTACGCGCCGTTGAACTTCGTCTTCGAACTGAAAGCCGCAGGGCGGGATAGTCCGCAGTGGAAGAATGTCGTCGAGGTGGATGAGTATCTTTCCGATGCGGCGCTGCGCACGGTCGGACTGCCCGTCACGCAGCTTGTCCGCCGCTTCCGCACGGATGGGTATTTCATGTATCCGCCGCGCGATCCGAACAACCCCGGCACGCAATACCCGCTGACCACCGCCAACCTGGCATTCATCACGCCGCTGGAGGAAACCGTGACCCTCGTGGATGGAGCCATGCCTCAGCCGTTCGTATCCCTGCTCCGTGAAGGGGATGTGATCGAAGCGATGGCGAACGAAAACCTCGCCGCTGAATTCGGCGTGCAGGTTGGCGACACGTATTCCCTCCGCACCGATAGCGGACAGATCCCCGTCCTCATCGTCGGCTTGTGGCGACCCATTGACCCGCTCGCGCCGTATTGGGACGTGAAAAGGGACACCTGGCTGATTGTCCACGAAGAGACGTACGCGGGCGTCGTCAGCGACCGCGTGGACGATGAACTCATCAGTTCGATCTGGGCGATGACCGCCGACGGTTCCTCGCTCCATGCGGGCGATGTTCCGGCGCTGGAGGAACGTATCCGCTCCATTGAGAATCAAGCCGCGACGCTCCTCGAAAACACGAACCTGATCGCCTCTCCGCTCGACGCGCTCAACCGCTACAACGCCAGCGCGCCGACGCTCACCTATCTGCTGTTCGCGTTCAGCGTGCCCATTTTGAGTCTGATCCTGGCGTTCATCGGTCTGGTGGCGGGGTTGTTCGTCGGTCAGCAGCGCGGCGAGATGGCGATCTTGCGCAGCCGCGGGGCGAGCGCGTGGCAGGTCGTCGGCATATCGTTATCTCAGGGCGTCATCCTCGGCGCGGTCGCGCTGGCGGGCGGCGTCCTGCTCGGCACCTGGATCACACACTCCATCGGCAGGGCGCGCAGTTTCCTCGATTTCCGCGCGGCGGGCGGCTTGCGCGTGGATGTTACGCTGCAGGCGCTCGGTTATGGTCTGCTCGGCATCGCGGTCATCCTGCTCATTCAAGTGCTCCTGCCCACGCTGAGCGCGGCGGCGAACACCATCGTCACCTACAAACAGGAACGCGCCCGTACCCTCGGCACTCCCTGGTGGCAGCGCTTCTATCTGGACGTGCTCCTGCTCATCCCTGCGGGGTATGGGTTTTGGCAACTGCTTGGGCAGTCGCGCCAGGCTTTGCAGGGGACGGAGGCGGTTCCCGATCCGTTGCAGAATCCTCTGCTGTTGCTTGTCCCTGCGTTGGGGATTTTCTCCGCCGCTCTCTTCACGCTTCGGCTTGTTCCCCGTTTCATGGACCTTGTTTCCCGGCTGTTGAATCCCACCAAGAGCGTCGGTATGTTGATGGCGGCGCGTTATCTGGCGCGCACTCCCGCGTTCTATAATGCGCCGCTTGTGTTGCTCGTGCTCACACTGGGACTCTCCGCCTTCACCGCCTCGCTGGCGCGCACGCTCGATTCGCAACTCGATAAACAGATGCGCTACGAAGTCGGCGCGGACATGAACCTGTATGAACTTGGCACGACGTTCAACGAGAACACGCAAAATCCTGTGTACACCTTCGCGCCTGTGGAAGCCCACCTGAGCATCCCCGAAGTGACCGCCGCCACGCGCGTCGGGCGGTATAAGTTCACCGCCATCACGGGAGCGGGCGCATTGAACGGAACGTTCCTCGCCATTGACCGCCTGACCTTCCCCTCCGCCGCGTACTGGCAGCGCGACTTTGCCTCCGAGCAACTCGGCGAGCTGATGAACGGACTCGCCGCCAACCCGACGGGGATTCTCGTCCCCGCGAGTTTGCTGGCGGAGCAAAAACTCGAAGTCGGCGATACGATCAAAGTTTCGGTGACGACGGGCGTGGCGGGACAATCCATTTTGCTCGACGCGCCCATCGTCGGCGCATTCGACCTCTTTCCCACCTGGTACCCCGAAAGCGGGACGCTGATCGTGGGCAATCTCGAAGAGTTGTTCCTGCGCGCGGGAGCGGAATATCCGTATGAGGTCTGGCTGGATACGACCGATAACGCCGACCCCGAATCCATTGCGTACGCGGTGCGCGGTTTCAGCATCCTGCTCGACCAGCAGGCGGATCCATCCAAACTCGTGCAGGACGGGTTGAACACGTTCGTGCGCGAATGGTCGTCGGCGGAACTCAACATCATCGCCGAGCAGCGCCGACCTGAACGACAGGGCTTGTTCGGCTTGCTTTCGGTGGGATTCGTCTCATCCGCATTATTGACCGTGTTGGGCTTTTTGCTCTACGCATTATTCTCTTTCCGACGCCGCTTTATCGAGATGGGTATGTTGCGCGCGATTGGCTTGTCCATCAACCAGATGACTTCACTCCTCGCGGCGGAACTGGCATTTCTGGTTTTATTGGGCATCGGTGTGGGGACGGCGCTGGGTGTATTCGCCAGCCGCCTGTTCGTTCCGTTCTTGCAGATCGGCGCGAGCGCGCAATCGCAGTATCCGCCGTTCCAGATCCAGATCGCGTGGCTGTCCATTGTGCAGATTTACATCCTGTTTGCCATTCTGTTCTTTGCGGCATTGGGCGCGCTGTCCGCGCTGCTGGTGCGGATGAAGATCTTCCAGGCGATCAAACTTGGAGAGACGACGTAGGCTTGTCACCCTGAGCGTTAGCGAAAGGTCTCTGCCACTGTGTAAGAGACTCTTCACCCAGAGTGACAGGATTGTGAACATGACCGAACCTTTGATCATATGTGAAAATCTCGTAAAGATATACAGCCTGCACCAGGAGGGCGGCGCCACGGTGGAAGTGCAGGCGTTGCAGGGACTCGACCTGACCGTGGATGACGGCGAGATGCTGGGCATTGTCGGCGCGAGCGGGAGCGGTAAATCCACGCTGTTGAACGTGCTCGGCGGGTTGGATCGTCCCACCGGCGGGCGCGCGCTCGTCAGCAAAAAGGATCTGGGTCGCATGAGCGAACGCGCCCTCGATGAATATCGCCGCGAGCAGGTCGGCTTTGTCTGGCAACAGGGCGCGCGCAACCTCATCCCGTATCTGACCGCGGCGGAGAACATCGAACTGCCGCTCACGCTTTCGGGTCAGGTCGGCAGGTCGGCGCGGGCACGCGCGCTGGAATTGCTCGAGCTCGTCGATTTGCGCGAGCGCATGGGGCATCGCATGGAGGAACTCTCGGGCGGCGAGCAGCAACGCGTCGCCATCGGAATCGCCCTGGCGAACAACCCCGGTCTTTTACTGGCGGATGAGCCGACAGGCGAACTGGACACGGTGACCGCGCAGACCGTCTACGATCTGTTGCGCGATCTGAACAAACGCCTCGGACTCACGATGGTGATTGTTTCGCACGACCCGGGCATTGCGCGCCACGTGGACCGCGTCGTCCAGGTCCGCGATGGGAAACTGGCGAGCGAGACCGTCCGCGTGCAGCGTTCGGACGGCGGGGAGCATCACGTCGAGTTGGGAGTGCTGGATGCGGCGGGACGCGTGCAATTGCCGCGTGAGTATCTCGAACAGTTCGACATCAAACGCCGCGTGTTGATCGAAACCACGCGGGAGGGCATCCTCATCCGCAAACCGGATGGGAGTCAGCATCAGGGCGAACACAGCAGTTTGTCGGGCGGACAGGTCGAAGTCGAGGAAGAAGCGATGCAAGTCCCATCCGGGTTGAGTCGGTTTTGGGAGAGTGTGAGGTCGGTGATGAGGAAAGGGATCGGGCGATGAGTCTTGTCATCGAAACCAAAGACCTGCGGCGCGTGTACACGTCGAAGACCGGCGCGGAGGTGCATGCCTTGCGCGGTGTGAATTTGCGCGTGGAGACGGGCGCGTTCGTGGCGTTGAAGGGACGCTCGGGAAGCGGCAAGACGACGCTGTTGAATTGCCTGGCGGGGCTGGATAAGCCGACGGCGGGGTTGGCGATGGTGCTGGGGCGGGATGTGATGCAGATGAGCGATGCCGAGGCGACGGTCTGGCGGCGGGAGCAGATCGGCTTGGTGTTCCAGTCGTTCGGGTTGTTGCCGACGCTTTCGGCGTTTGAAAATATCGAGTTGCTGTTGCGGATCAAAGGCGATGCGCACGAGGCGCGGCGGGCGCGGGCGTTGGAATGTCTGGAGATGGTTGGACTGGGCAAATGGAAGGATCACCGCCCGTACGAAATGTCGGGCGGACAGCAGCAGCGCGTGGCGATTGCGCGCGCGCTGGCGAACAACGCCAAGTTGATTCTTGCCGATGAGCCGACAGGCGAATTGGACAGCAAAACGACGCGTGAATTATTGACGTTCTTCCGCGAACTGGTGGAGGCGCGGCACATCACGATGCTGATGGTCTCGCACGACCCGCTGGTGGATGGGTATGTGCATGAGGTGTTGACGCTGAAGGATGGTCAAGTAGTCGGGTAGTTTGGTAGTTCGATAGTTCGGATGGTCGAAGAGTTGGTTGATCGAGCATAAGCCATCGAGACCGTCGAGGCAAACTGAAACAGTAAATGAATCGAATTCTTTCCATTCTCTTCTTTCTCTCTCTTTTCCTCTCCGCCTGCGGCGAGAATACCGTCACGCCCCTGCCCGCCACGGAGGCAGAAGCACAGGAGGATTTCGGTGCGGTGATCTACACCGACCCGTCACAGCCTGTCGAAGCGCGTGTGGAAGACCTGCTCAAGCGCATGACACTTGACGAAAAGATCGGGCAGATGACGCAGGTGGAAAAGAACAGCATCCGCACGGGCGACATTACGAAATATTACATCGGTTCGATCCTGAGCGGAGGCGGCGGTTCGCCGTTCACGAACACGCCCGCGGCGTGGTATGAAATGGTCGCAGGGTATCAGGATGAAGCGTTGAAGACGCGGCTGGGCATCCCGCTCCTTTACGGCGTGGACGCGGTGCACGGTCACGGCAATTTGCTCAACGCGACGATCTTTCCGCATAACATCGGGCTGGGCGCGGCGAACAACCCCGAACTGGTCGAGAAAATCGGACGCGCCACTGCGGAGGAGATTTTGGCAACGGGCATTTCCTGGAATTTCTCGCCCGTCATTGCGGTCGTGCAGGATGTAAGATGGGGACGCACGTACGAAGGTTTCAGTGAAAACACGGAGATCGTTTCGTCGCTCGGCGCGGCATACATCAAAGGGATGCAAACGCTTCGAGACGGCGACACGGTTTCCCCAAGCCAGTCCATTTTCACGCTGGCGACGCCCAAACATTTCATCGGCGACGGAGCAACCCTCTGGGGTTCGTCGCGCACAGGCAATTACAAACTCGATCAGGGCAACATGCAGGTGCCCGAGTCGGTTTTGCGTGAACTCTACCTGCCTCCCTACCAGCGCGCGGTGGACGCAGGCGCGCTCAACGTGATGGCATCCTTCAGCAGCTGGAAGGGAACGAAGATCCACGCCCAGCAATATCTCCTGACCGACGTGCTCAAAGGCGAACTCGGTTTCGATGGTTTCATTGTCTCGGACTGGGGGGCGATTGACCAGATAGACCCCGATTACTACGCTTCGGTCGTCACCTCCATCAACGCGGGCGTAGACATGAACATGGTGCCATACGATTACATCCGTTTCATCGAGACGATGAAACAAGCGGTCAAAAATGGAGACATCCCCGAAGCACGCGTGGATGAAGCGGTTTGGCGAATCCTGCGCGTGAAATTCGCTTTGGGTTTGTTCGAACGCCCGATGCCCGACCCGAAATACCAGGCGACCGTCCGCTCGCGCGAACATCTGGAGCTGGCGCGGCAGGCGGTGAGAGAGTCGCTGGTGTTGTTGAAGAACGAGAATGATGTTTTGCCCCTGAGCAAAAATACGCCCGTCATCTTGATCGCGGGCGAGGGCGCAAACGACATCGGTCTGCAATGCGGCGGCTGGACGTTGGAATGGCAGGGCAAAAAAGGCAACCAAAACGAAGGCACGACGATCTTGAGCGGAATCCGCGCGCTGGCAAATTCCGGTACGCGCATTGAATTCAGCCGCGACGGCGATTTCAGCGAGTTCAAAGATACCGCTGGCAATCCGCTGATTGCGGATGTGGGAATCGTGGTTCTGGCTGAAAACCCGTATGCGGAGGGCGTCGGCGATGCGGCGGATATTGCGCTGACGAAAGCCGAACTCGAACTGCTCGAACGGATACGTAAGCAAAGCGGGGTTGTGGTTGTCATTTTGCTGTCGGGTCGTCCGCGTGTCCTCACGGAGGGGCTGCGCCTCGCCGAGGCATGGGTCGCGGCGTGGTTGCCCGGCACGGAAGGCGCGGGAATCGCTGATGTCCTGTTCGGCGATCATCCATTCACGGGAAAGACCGCTTTCTCGTGGCCTCGTTCCAATGCGCAGTTGCCGATCAATATCAACAACTCGAAGGGCAAATCGGGTTGTGAGGCGCCGCTCTTTCCGTTTGGGTATGGGTTGAAATATGGCGAGTCCATGCCCGAGATTTTGGAGTGTCCATAGCATGACCGATTACGGATTCCCATTCGCAAGCCTCGAAAACGAGTTTTTACGTCTTGATTATTTGACGACCACAGGTCCGCGCATTGTGGGACTCTATATCCGCAGTGCGAAAGATAATTTGCTTGCCGAAACGCCCGAAGTGCACTGGGAGACGCCGCATGGGGAATATTATCTGCGCGGCGGGCATCGTCTGTGGACCGCGCCGGAGGATTTGTACTACACCTGTCCCGAAGAAGGCTTGAGCGTGATCGAAGGCGATGGAGTGACTTTGAGAAGCCCTGTGGAAGCGTCCCTTCTGGAAAGGGAAATCAAAATTCGGCTGCTGGATGCGAACCGTGTGCATCTTTCGCATCGCGTGACATGGCATGGCGAACAACCGATGGAATTTTCTCCCTGGGCAATTACTCAACTGCGGCTTGGCGGCTTGGCGATCCTGCCACTTTCGGAATCGGAAGGCTTACAACCCAATCGCAATCTCGTTTTCTGGTCTTATTCGCAAATCCATGACGAGCGGCTTGAATTGCACGACGATTTGATCCTGCTGCACGGCCGGGCGGACAGGCGGGCATTCAAAATCGGCAATCGTAACACGCTGGGATGGGTCGCCTGTGCGCTGGGCAACGCCTTGTTCGTCAAACGATTTTTGTCGGACCCAAAAGGCAGGTATCCCGATATGGGTTGTAATGTCGAGGCGTATGTCAAGGATACGTGCCTCGAACTGGAAACGCTTGGACCTCTGGTAACATTGCGGCGCGGCGAATCGGTTTCGCACGAAGAATCGTGGGAAATCTACGCGGGAGAGTATCCTCCGACCCCGGAACGCGCGCGCAGCATCAAAGAGCAATGGTCCCAACCTCAATAAAAAGAGCATCGAATGGCAAACAAGATTATCTTCCCTGAAAATTTCCTGTGGGGCGCAGCAACCGCCTCCTATCAGATCGAAGGCGCATGGAACAAACACGGTAAGGGCGAATCCATATGGGATCGTTTTTCACACACGCCCGGCAAGATTCTGAACAACGACACGGGCGATGTGGCGGACGATCATTACCGTCTGTGGAAAAAAGACATCGGCTTGATGAAGAAGATCGGATTGCAGGCATATCGTTTCTCGATCTCATGGCCCCGCATCTTGCCCGCCGGGCGTGGCAGGGTCAATCAAAAGGGACTCGATTTCTACAGCAAACTTGTGGACGGCTTGCTCGAAGCGGGCATCAAGCCGTTCGTTACGTTGTATCACTGGGATTTGCCGCAGGCGCTGGAGGATGAAGGCGGCTGGACGGTTCGCTCTACGGCGGAGGCGTTTGCCGATTACGCCGATGTTGTCATGCGCACATTGGGCGACCGCGTGAAGAACTGGATTACCCATAACGAACCCGCCGTCGTCGCCTGGCTGGGATACGAAACCGGCGTTCACGCGCCGGGGATGACTGATCCGGTTAAAGCGGTCGCCGCGTCGCATCATCTTTTGCTCTCACATGGATGGGCGGTTCCGGTCATCCGTCGCAACAGCCCGGGGGCGGAAGTCGGAATCGCCCTGAACTGCAACTGGACCGTCGCGGCGTCCAATTCCGCCATGGATCTGGATGCCCACCGCCGCAGCGACGGCAAATGGGTGCGCTGGTTTGCCGATCCTGTGTTTGGACGCGGCTATCCTGCCGACGTCGTGGAGGATTTCAAACGCCTGGGAACGCTTCCTGACGGAACAAATTTCATTCAGCCTGGAGACCTCGACATCATCGCAACCCCCATGGATTTCATCGGCGTCAATTACTATAACCGCGGCATTATCCGGGTGAACGCGCCCGGCAATGAACCGCAAAACATATTCCCCTCACCCCAAACCCCCGAACATTGGACCGAGATGGGCTGGGAAAACCATCCCGATGGATTGGTGGGAGTGCTGGCGCGTTATTATTTTGGTTACCAACCCCCGAAACTCTACATTACCGAAAACGGCGCGAGTTATTCCACACCGCCGGATGAAAACGGGAACGTCCCCGATGTCCATCGCGTCAATTATCTGCGCACGCATGTAGCCGCCGCGTACCGCGCCATTCAGGCTGGAGTGCCGCTGGCGGGATATTTTGTCTGGTCGTTGTTCGATAACTTTGAATGGTCGTTCGGTTATTCCCAGCGATTTGGCATTGTTTGGGTGGATTATGCAAGCCAAAAGCGCATTCTGAAGGACAGCGCAAAATGGTACAAAACCGTCATCAAAAGAAACGGGTTCCAAACCGTCTAATCCCATTCTTAGATTTGACAACCGATGTTGCACAAACATACGTGCCGCAACTCCATGGGAATGAACCTCCGGCATGCTTGTAAACAGCGCGTAGCGCGCAACTATCCCATGCTGCCAGTGTTCTATGGGTAATGAAAGAAAAGGAGCAATATGACCATGGAAAATTCCACACCCCAAAGCGTGTCCTTCTACGACCGCCCCGGCATTGAAAAGGAAATTCTCCCCATCGGCGGGGGAATCCCCTTTGGCATGGAGCGCGTAACCAATCCCCTGGTTGGGATTGGCGGCGTGTACGGCACCTGGGGATTTAGTTACGATAACGATAGCCTGCCCGCATTTCTGGAACAGCGCCTCGGACGCCCGCTTCTCTCCGACGAGAGGCTGAATCTCTCCGAGTTGGGCTTTCTCAGCCGGCAACATCTTCCCCTCGACCTGACCAGCCAGGAGCATACCCAACTGGAGGTGGAAGTGGGCAGGCGGTTCCTCGTGGAGGCAATCAAAGCATGTAATTGGGAACCTTCGGAAGTGGACGCTGTTCTGATCGGCATGAGCGCCCCGCTTGCCGAGGATTATCTCGATCGGATTTCGAAGGCGGCGGGCATCCCGGAGAGGGCGCTCAAGGTGGCTATTCACAAGGCTTGCGACGGTTCCACGAGCAGTTTACACCTGGCTTTGAACCCCGAACTGCCCGAGAATTTACAGTTGGACAAAAATATTGCCGAATCCCTGCGCGGTAAAAAGGTGCTTGTCGGCGGTATCGAAGGCTTGAGCCGCTTTGTCAGTTCCTCCCACGATTCCAATGCCCTGCAATTGTTCGGGAATGCGGGAGGCGTGATAGGCGTGATCCCCGGACAGACCATGAAGTTTATCGCAGGCAAATCGCGCGAGGTGTTCGACGACGATGGGGTTTTGCAGGTTGCCATGTATTACCCGCATTCGCGGCAGAAGTTCAACGGCGAATTCAACGTGGATGTGACCGAACCCCTCGAAAACAACATCCGCGTGGCAGGCTTGATGCATGAACCGAAGGACGGATCCTCGATTGCAATGGCGGGACCAATGGGCATGGTCAAATTGTTTGTAAGAACCGGCGTGCAGGTGGTACGGGACGTATACGCCGCTTATCAATGCCGGCTGAACGAACTGGGGATGGCGGGCAAGTCGCTGGCGGTGGCGATCGTGCATCACGCCAATTACAAGATCAACAAATTGAAGGAAAAGCACCTGCAAAGCGAGGGGATCATCCTGCCGATGCCGTGGCTGTTGAGCGAATTTGGGAATGTAAGCGCGGCGTCGAACATGATTGCCTTCCTGCGGGAACTTCCCAACCTGAATCCCCTGGATCATATCTTGATTGACGGGTTTGGCGCCGGAACCTATTACGACGTTCTAGCCGTGGAGATTGGGGGGTAATGCGGATGACGTTTCAGACACTTTAAATCTAAATCGTCCCTTCCATGACCTGTGGAGGGGACGATTTTTGTAACTTTGTTTTAATTTACCCGTCTTGGATCTGAAACATAAGGACAACCAAAGGCGAGAAAACGGCGGATGTATCGTTCAAACAGGAACCTGGCAATCATCCGATTGCTTTTGCAATTAAAGTTGTATGAAGGTGACTATCCCGATGGGTTGTTTTCAATGCGCCGATCCTATTTTGTGAGCTTGCTATACCGTTTTTTGTCCGTGCTCATCCGCTGATTCCGTCCCGGTTACAGGAGCGAGCCGGATACTCGCTGAGATGTCCAGTGAATTGCTGTGACTGATGGAAAATCGGGGAAACCCGGGAAGTGCCCCCTATGCCGCCTGTGAATTTTTGCAGGCGGCATTTATTTGTCTTTCCTGTTGCCGAAAGCGGGTGATCATTTTGCCAGCCGGTCCAGTAGAAAGGCGTACTCAAAGGCGATTTCCCGCAGAAAGTCGTAGCGTCCCGAGGAGCCCGCATGCCCTGCGTGGAAGTTGGTTTTGAGCAGAAGCAGGTTGTCATCGGTTTTGAGTTCACGCAGTTTGGCGGCAAATTTTGCCGGTTCCCAATATCCTACACGTGGGTCGTTGAATCCGGCGGTCAGGAGCAGATGAGGATAGTCCGCCGCCCGGATGTTGTCGTAGGGGGAATAGGACATCATGTACTCGAAGTGTTCGCGGATGGCAGGATTGCCCCATTCGTCGTATTCGTGCGTGGTGAGAGGGATGGTCGGGTCGCTCATGGAATTGACGACATCCGTAAATGGAACTTTGGCGATGACCGCCTTGAAAAGTTCCGGGCGCATGGTCATGCAGGCGGTTACCAGCAGTCCGCCTGCGGAGACTCCCATGATGGCAAGTTTATCCCTGGAGGTGTATCCCTCCTCGATCAGGTATTCGGCGCAGGCAATGAAGTCGGTGAAGGTGTTTTTCTTGTTGAGGACTTTGCCGTCCTCGTACCATGCTCGTCCCAATGCCGAGGAGCCGCGGATGTGTCCGATGGCGTAGACGAATCCCCGGTCCAGAAGGCTGATGCGGTGATGGTAGAACTCCGGTTCCAGCATGGCACCATAGGCTCCATAGCCGTGCAGGAGCGCGGGATTGCCTCCATCCTTTGCGAGTCCTTTTTTGTAGGCAATCGAAAGGGGAACGCGCTTTCCGTCCGGCGCAACCGCGTGGACCTGCTCGCAGACATACTGCGTTTTGTCGTATCCGATGATGTGTTCCTCTTTTTTCAATTCCCAGTCGCCGTTGTCCATCCGGATATCGTACATCGAGGGAGGCGTCACCAGCGACGAATACCGGATGCGCAGTCGATCGGATTGGAAGTCGTGATTTCCCTCCGGCTCGAAGTGGTAGGCGGGCTCGGGAAAGTGGACGTAGCGTACGCGGCTCACGCCGTCCACATCGCTGATACGGATGTGCGGCAGCGCCTCCCTGCGCTCGTATACGACCAGATGATTTTCGAAGACATCCAAGCCCGTCAGCATGACGTCTGCGCGATGCGGCAGAACCTCCTGCCAGCGCGCATGTTCCGGCGTTTCCACCGGCGCCCTGACCAGTTTGAAGTTTTTGGCGCCTTCGTTCGTGAGGATGAGGAAGTAGCCTTTATGATGGCTGGCATAATATTCGATGCCCTGCCGGCGCGGCGTGATGACCTTCAGTTCGCCGTTGGGTTGATCGGCGGAGAGATAGCGCACCTCGGTCGTCAGGGAACTGGAATGGTCGGTGAGTAGATAGAGATTGTCGCGGGTTTTGTGAAAAAAGAGGAAGAACGTCTCGTCCGCTTCGTGGTATATCAATACATCCTGTGCCGGATCGGAACCGAGCTTGTGACGGAATAATTTGCAGGGGCGTTTTGCATCGTCCAGCGTCCCGTAAAAAATGGTTTCGCTGTCGTTTGCCCATTCGACGCCTGTGTGAAAATAGACGCTGCCGTAGGTGTTGGGAATGGTTTCGGGATACGATTGCCCGGTTGCCAGGTTCAGGATGTGAATCGTATAGGTCTCGTTTCCGTCGTAATCCACCGAGTAGGCGAGTTTGTTTCCGTCAGGGCTGACGGCGAAGGCGCTGACGCTGCAGAAATTCCTTCCGTGCGCAAGCGCGTTCTGGTCCAGGAGTATCTCTTCGGGACTTTCCGCCGCGTCCTGTCTGCGGCAGAAGATGGGATATTGTTTTCCCGCCTCCGTTTTCTGGTAATACACATATCCGCCTCTTTTCTCAGGGACGGTTGTATCGGTTTCCTCGATCCTGCCTTTCATTTCCGAGAAAAGCGTCTCCTGAAGCGGGAGTGTGTGTTTCATGGCTGTTTCGAGATACTCCATTTCTGCCTGAAGATAGTTCCGTACCTCGGGATTTTGCCGTTCGCGAAGCCAGTGATAATTGTCCACGCGCGTGTTGCCGTGTTGGGTGATCTTGTGGGGTTTTGGGGGTGCAAGAGGGGCGGCAGTCATGTTGTTTACTTGATGATGGTACGGGGAATGTTCGTCACGCAGTTGAAATCCGAATCGATGCAAACGTCCACTTCGCCGCTGAAGTCGCCGGGGAACAACGCCACCGCATCGAAAATGACGATCAAGGTATCGCCCGGCTCGACGGTGCGATAGAAATAATAGGTCTGAAAGGTCTCGCCTCCGCCCAGCGAGTCGAACTGGCTGGTCTCGGAATACTTCGGCTCGACCAGCAGGATGTTGAATCCTCTCAGGTAGTTCAGGCTGAAATCTATGCTGGAGAGTTCGAGCGTTTCTGTACTTGTGTTCCGGATCGTGATGATAATTTGGATTTGATCGCCCACCCCGGCGCTGTTCGGCGCGCTGACTTGCACATCGGCATTGTTTGGCGAACGGGAGCCAAGCCACATCAGTCCGCCCAAGCCGAGAAAGGAGGCCGCCATCCCGCATAGGATTATGGCAAGGCATCCGCCCGCGATCCAAAGCATTGTTTTGTTCGTAGAATTATCGTTTGTACTTTTCATGATATTCTTTGAAATGATCGATTCTCGATGTTACCCTGAAACGCGGCACAAGTCCCGCGGCGCTGCGTACCAGGAGGTGCTTCCTTGGGGTCAGATTAAACCACTCGATAGCCTGTCACATATTTCTTGTGATACACCGAAATCCAAACTGCGTCGCTCTGGTTTCCGCCAAGACAAACCACGTAATTTTTGATCTCCCCCAGGCAGAAGGCGACATGTGCCCAGCCATCGTCCCAGATGAACGTCGTTACCGCGCCGCGTTGGGGTTCGCGGGCGGGTTTGCCCCAACTTCGCCATGGATTGACCAATGCGGAATCCGTGGAGGGAAGTCCTGCCTGTTCGATACACCAGTTTACAAATGCCGCGCACCAGTCCGTTTCGTCCGGCAGGGTTGGGTATTTACGGGCAAGTTCCGTGCTGTTGAGGTATTCCTGAATCCTCGGGTTGTGTTGCGCGCCGGGTATTTCGCGTACGCCAAATTCCGCAAAGGCAATCGGAAGCCAGGGGAAATCCTCCGCTGATTTCTGAATGGCGACCTCGCCCAAAGGCGCAAGCCGTTCGATGGGGCACCATCCCATTTCACCCCAGGAGTTCGTACAGTGTTTCCATTTGCCGTCTGCCGAGACCTCATCCACGATGACAACTCGATTGAACTTCAATGGCCGGACCGCGCGGGAGGTCTCGTCGGGCGATTCCCGCATGGGCAGATTTTCCGCGAGCGCCCGATGCAAGCCGGTGGCAGGGTACTCCTCCGGCGAAGCGAGTAGATCGTTGTTTTCCATCAGATAGGCGCCCGAACACCAGCCGGTCTTTCCATCGGGTGTTTGGATGTTCACCCATTTCCAATCCAGCGAGGCGCCGAGAAAGGGCAGCTTGTTGCCGCGGTTTACCTTGCCAATGACGGCGTACCCGAGCCCGGGTCCGGAGCGAACGTTGAGGGTATCCACTTTGACGAGCATCAGAACCTCACTGGCACCGAGGGGCGGAGGCGCGGCGATTTTTGTCATGTATTGAAGGGCTGCCCAGCCGGCGACGCCTGTGGATTTGCGCACCTGCGCCCATTGACCCGATACCGCCACGGCATCCACCAATTCGCCTTTCTTCAGCGAACCGATCACCGCATACGTTGCGCCGGGTCCCTGACGCAGGTTGAGGCTGGTCGCGTCCACCCGGTACTTATCCTGCGCCTCGAGAGGGGGCGGAGTTTCCTCCTGTAATTCGAGAAAGCCGCGATGACACCATCCCTGCCTGCCGTCTTCCGCAGAGACGTGAATCCATGAGTTTTTGATCTCGCTGCCGGCGACGATGGCATGTCTGGCAAGTGTGCCAATCGTATCGTAATGGACGCCCGGTCCGGAGCGCATTCGCAATGCGGCGGCTGTTACGCGGTAATTGGGCATGTGTCTCTCCTTTCCTGTCGCCGTATCTGTTCAAACGGGCATCCTCTTCGAACGGCAAGCCGTTTGATCTTATCATGCTGTGCCGTCTGCATCAGCATCTTGCGTTTGATAGATCTTTGCAATCACCTCTTCGAGCGGCGGATCGGAGATGGTAATGTCCACCACGCTTCCGGCGGCGGTTACATGGGCAAGCACCTTTTCTACAGACATCGTTCGAATATCGAAGCGCAATTTTACGCCGTAATGCCCCACTTTGAGAATCTCCACGCCCTCGATGTGGAACGATTTCGATACCTCGTCCGCATACCTCACCTCCACGAGTTTGGCGGTGAGAAACCTGCGTTTAAGATTCGAGACTTTGTCTTCATACACGATCTGTCCGTGATTGATGATGATGACGCGCTTGCACAGGGCTTCAAGATCGCCCGCGTCGTGAGAAGTGAGCAGGACGCCGACTTTTTCGCGCTGAGCCATTTCACGAATGGCGTCGCGGATGCGTTGTTTTGCGACCACATCCAGACCGATGGAGGGTTCATCGAGCAGAATCAACTTCGGGTGGTGGAGAAGCGATGCGGCGACTTCACAGCGCATTCGCTGTCCCAGCGAAAGTTTGCGAACGGGCGTCTCCAGAAGGTCGCCGATTTCGAACGTCTCGGCAAGAAAGGCAATTCGTTTTTTTGTCTCGAGATCGCCGATTTCGAAAATTCTGCCGAAGAGACGGAAGGTGTCAATGGCAGGGAGGTGATACCACAACTGCGGACGCTGTCCGAAGACCGTGCCAATGTGATAGGCGAGTTTTTGCCGCTCTTTCCAGGGGACGAACCCCAGAACTTTGGCGTCGCCTCCGCTGGGATGCAGGATGCCGGTCAGCATTTTGATGGTGGTGGATTTGCCCGCGCCGTTGGGTCCGATGAAACCCAGCAGTTCTCCCGTCTCCATTTGGAACGACAGTCCGCGGACCGCTTCAATGATGTTGTATTGCGGCTTGAACAACGAGCGTACAGAACCGCCCAGCCCTTCGGCTTTACGCTTGCTCTGGAACGTTTTTTGGAGATTGGTCACTTCGATGGATGACATGGCTCGACGGGAGAGTTGCAAAACAGGATTCCGGGCGGCGTTACCGAAGCAATTGTACCCCGTGTCATAGCGATGTATTCTACGAGTTTGTGTTTGTGAACGTCTTGGAGAGCAGCCTCTTGCTCCAGTTTGTAATGCAAAGACGCAATGAAATGCTTTGCCACAGATTGCACAGATTCGCACGGATTTTTTGAATAATGCGAGACCCTGGTCTCGCACTCCTGTATAAGGTGAGTAAATCAGAAAATCTGCAACATCGTGCCCGCGGGGTAAACCCGTGGCTGAAAGTACTTTTGCAAGCGGTCTATTACAGATTAAGGCGGGTTACTTCAGAAGCATGTGTAGGGAGCGAAGCAAGGCGTCTATGTCGCGCTTTGTGTTGTAACCCTGCACGGACACACGGATCCATTTTCTCCCCTTCCATTCGATGAGGGGAATTTCGATTTTGTAGTCTTTGTACAACCGTTCTTTGAGCAGGGAAATGTCGCTGTTGGCGGGCAGGGGCGCGGCAACCATTTGGCAGAACCAGGCTTGCCCTGCGTTCGACCGAAGCGCGTCGGTTGGAAAATGAAGCGGGGCAAGTCCGGTCAATTCGCAAATCCGATGATGGGCATATGCCGCGAGCCGGTGGCAGGATTCACGCACTTCGTCCCAGTTATACTGTTCCTGAAACTCAATGGCTGCCGGCACAGACAGAAACGCCGCCATGTCGCGAGTCCCCCACCATTCGTGCTGATCTATGAATGCCGAAACGCCCGGGACCTCGGGTTCGTATCCCCATGAAACGACCAGGGGTTTGAGCAGGCTTTGAACCTCGGGACGCGCATAAAGAAAGCCCGCTCCCTTCGGCGCGCACAGCCATTTGTGGAGGTTGCCGCCATAGAAATCCGCGCCGAGCGAATCGAGCCGTAACTTGATTTGACCGGGCGCATGAGCGCCGTCAATGATTGTGATGATCCCCGACTGCCGCGCCCGCCGGACGGCCTCTTCCACTGGAAAAATGACCGCCGTGGGCGAGGTGATGTGACTCATGAAAATTACGCGTGTCCGAGGCGTAACGCCGCGCCAGAAATCTTCCACGAATTTTTCCGCCGATAGCAAGGGCGTTTCGACGGGCTGGTTGATATATCGAAATCCTTTTTCTTTGGAAAGAAACCGCCAGGTGCGGTCCAAAGCGCCGTATTCATGCTCGGTGGCAAGTACTTCGTCGCCCGGACCGAGGCGCAGGGAATGTGCCACGATATTGAGCGCGACAGTTACATTTTGGGTGTAAACGATATTGTCCGCCTGCGTGCCGAGGTATGCTCCCAAGGCAGCACGCGATTCCGCCAGCAACCCTGTGATTTGCCGTCCTAAAAACTGGACAGGCTGTCTTTCCAGCTCGCGCTGCCAGCGCTGATAGGCATTAAAAACCGCCCTGGGCGTTGCGCCAAACGAACCGTGATTGAGAAATATGACCGATGGATCGAGAAGAAAATATTTTTTGAATGACGGCATGCTTGTCTATGGCGTCTATTATAAGACGACATGCTTTTTCGTTTCGAGGCGTAGGAGGATTCGAGAGGATGATTTTCTAACGTCGCCCGCCGTTGTAATCGCCCGAGTCCTCGCGGATGTGCCGCGAACTCTTCCTGCATGGATCCCTTATGCTTGCGGCTTTCCAAAAGGGTCGAGCAAAAAAACGGCTCTTGAATTTCAACGACAAATCACAGAGTCACGGAGACGCTGAAAAAACACGTGGAACTTGTCACAGAACTACCCTGTCCCTCTGAGGGAGCGGTTGTTGCAACCGACGAGTCTCTTGTTTTGGGCCGTAGAGACCCTTCGCTGCGCTCAGGGTGACATTTTTGAGATGACTTGTAAAAAGGCTCCTAAAAATTCTTATTCACCACTTTAAGAAAAAGGTCGGTCATGTTTGGATCGAACAAACGCCCGGATTGGCTGATGATATAGTCCAACGCCTGTGTTCTGCTCCAGGCAGTGCGATACGGGCGGTCGGATGTCAATGCGTCGAACACGTCCACGTAGGCAAAGACCCGCGCCACAAGAGGGATTTGTTCACCCTTCAACCCATAGGGGTAACCGCTCCCATCCCAGCGCTCATGGTGATAGAGCGTGATGTCGAGTACGGATTTTGCGTTGGTGATTGGCGCAAGGATGTTGTAGCCCAAAATGACGTGTTGTTGCATGACCTGCCGTTCCCGTTCCGTGAGGCTGCCGGGTTTTAGCAAGATTGCATCGGGTATGCCGATTTTTCCAATATCGTGCAGGAGCGCTCCCTGTCGAATGGCATCCCAATCATCCACAGGCCTGCCCATGTGTTCGACCATGTGCATGGTCAATTCGCTGACGCGTCGCGTGTGCCCTTGTGTTTCCAGATCGCGCAGTTCGAGCGCCCGGGAGAGGCCCTCGATCATGGCGTTATAGCGGTTCATCAATTCGGCGTTGAGTTCCCGGTAGCTGTTCAAAACGATTGTGCGTTCTACCAGGGCGGCAATCTGTCCGGTAACCCTTTCCAGGAACGCGTAGTTCAGGTCAAGGACGAGCCGGGGGGAGCGCCATGCAAATTCCAGAGCGCCGATCATTTTTTCCTTACTGAGGGGAAGGGCAAGGTATCCGCGAAAGCCGTCCTCTTTCAGGGGACTGATGGTTTGTGCCTTGCGGGTGCGGTCCTGTAAATCGGCAATCCATACGGGACCTTCCAGCGGTCTTCCGGTTCTGCCTGTGTCGAGATGAAAATTCAGCCTTGCCAGCTCCTGAGGCTTCAGCCCATGCGTCATGAGCAGTTCAAAGCGGACGGATAACGGATTGTAACGCAATGCAATCACCGCATCGGCAGATAGCGCTTCAGCCAAAATTCTCAAGACCGGTGGAAGTCCTTCCTTTACGTCGAGGGTGGAATAAAGCAGTCTGGAAATCGAATATTCGATCTCGCTGACCGACTTTTCGTCATCCTCAGCCGATAGTTCGTTTGCAATGAAGCCGGCTAACGCAGTGATCCACTTGATATCGGCAGGTCGAAAGAAATCCGTTTGGTCGCTGATCATACCGATCACGCCCAGGGTTCTGTCAGCTTTCACAAGGGGAAATAACCCGCCGCTGACGAGTTCCGCATGGTTTAAAAATGTGAAAGGTTCCCGGGTTTCGAGAACTTCACGTATGACGTTTTCGGTAAATTGGGGAGGGATCGAACCGGGGCGAACGCTTGCCACCCACTGTACGGCAGTGTTTTCTCCGGTCAATCCCATCCAAGCATTAACAAGCCCCTCCTGTCCGGAAAGAATCTGAAGCCATTTCCTTCCCCTGGCTATTCGACTGGATGCCTGCCGATCAAGTTCATTGTCGGTGTTTATAAAATTGATGCCTTTCAGGCTTAACGGGTCGCTGAGCATTTATTCGATGAGTCCGTTTTTCAATAGACGGTTGGATAGTCCTTCATCCAGTTGTTGTATGAATTCGGGAAGATTTGCCGCCTTGATCGAGTCAAGGACGTTCAGGGTTGCTTCGGTTATGTGGAATTGTTCCCCGCCGAATCCGCTTCGTATCGCGCCGCGCGGATCTTCCAGCAATTTGGCGCAGAAACGGAGGTTGAGCGAGGCGGCAATGAGAACGCGCCCGATGGCGTTCAGGTCTTCTGCCACATCAATGGTTTGGGGAGGTCGAGTCAGCGGTTTTGTATACATTAGGAATCTCCAGACTTGTGGGCGCGAACAGGTTGTATGCCAAGGCACATCCAAAATGCCCCCGTTGCCACAAAAATATCACCGAGGCTGAAAGCAAAACGATAGGGAATAATCGCAGGCGAAACAAAACGGTCAGACAGCCAGGGCAGGACGATGTTCGATTCGGCCAATAGTATATCTTTGCTCGCGTTGCTAATTCGTCTGCCGGTCTCCAGGGTGCTGAGGATATTCGGATCTACAAATTTTTGCGCCGTTTCGAAAGGCAATGGCATGAAGCCGCCATTGGCAAGAATAGCCGTCAGATTGAACGCCAAGCCAACCGCCAAAACGGGCATGCCCGGCACTTTGAAGTTGATCAGCGTAAAAAGGAGCAAAATTGCCTGTGACCAGACCAACCCGGCGGAGGCAAGCTCGTCGGATGCCCAATCACGGGTAAAAGGCAGGTAAACCGCTGTCAATTGCGGCAGAAAACCCAGGAAAACCAGCCAGACTGCCCTGAAAACGGGAGAATGCCAGGTCCGCCCACTCCACCTGGCATATCCCATGCCGGTTAACATGCCGGCTGCTATGGCTGTAAGCAGAATCAATTATTTGATTCCGCTGCCGCCCACATCCTCCGGGGCGCCTGCGCCCAGCACCAGCAAAACGAGCGCCAATAACATCATGGCAAATTGGATATGGGTCTTGTTGAGCTTGGTGACGGAAAACACGATTTGATTGAATGTCTTGTTCATGGTTCACCTTTCTGAATTTGGTATCTGAATTTTGTATGCCCCACTTTATCCGATACCCGGTTACAAAGGTGGCCTCAAATCGTATCCAATAATTGTTTGTAGAGCGCGCTGATTTCGGAGGACGGTTTCAACCCCAGCTCGTTCATGAGCAAATTCTGATATTGCCGGTATTGCTGAGTCATGCCTACGGGGTCGTGCAGGCTGGCATAAGCTTGGATGGCAATGCGGTTGGCGGATTCCAACAGAGGGTCGGCGTTCAGAGCGGTTGCTGCGGTTCGAAGACAGTCTTTTGCCCGACCGGACTGTAGGTACATGTCTGCCAATTCCACCAACAGGTCGAGATACGCATCCTGATAATGCAGGCGGTCTGCCACAGCCCATTCTGCATCTATATCAGCCAGATAGGGACCTCTCATCAGCGCGAGCGCGCGGTTTCGAATCTCCATGTCGCCCGCCGAATCGGCGCTGCGACATGCCTTGAGGAGTTTGTCAACCTCCTGGCGGTCCCAGGTGTAATGGATCTCGCGATTGAAGCGGTATTTTTCATTCTCATATAGGATGACATTCTGTCCGAGCGCCTGGCGGATTCTGTAGATGTTGATTTTAAAACGCATTTTGAGCCGGGCTGGTGATATATCGGGCCAAAATTCGAGGGCGATTTGTTCCTTGGTCAGGGGGGGGGATTGGAGGAGAAAGAAAAACAAATCGCGCGCTTCGCGGGTTTGCCAGTCAGACGATTCCACCAGCCGCTGGTCGCGGCGAACCTGCACTTCTCCGAAACTGACGATTTCCAATTTCGGGATTTTCGTCTTTGGCGCGTTCGTTTCCTGACGGATTTCTGCGACGAGCTCGAGAATCGAGTTTCTAATCTTTTGCGCCTGCCTCAAAAACCGACCAATGACGATATCCTTGAATAATTGAGTGTTTCCTCTCTTTCGCAGCCACGCCGCACACCGGCTGGCATGGATCATGAACGGCGTCGGATTCTGCCATTCGCGTGCAGAAGGCAACAACCCCTTGAGGTTTTGCAAGGCGGTGTCAGGAAATTGCACCGAGAGGGCTGTTTCCAGCCATAGCCGTGCAATCGCCTGCTCCATTTGATTCCCGCCCTCCTCAAAAAGCGCAACCGCATCGCGGAGAACGACAATGGCAGGTTCGATTTTGTCGGCGTCCAACCAGCATATTCCCAATTCGAGATTATAGAGCGCCCGTTCGAATAACCCAAGTTTGACCTGGGCGATCACGGCATGGTTGATCTCTTCCACAGCCAGCAGGGGCTCTCCGCCCAGACGTTGAAGCCGCGCCTCACCCAACGATGCGTAAAAAATATACAGGGAATTGCCAAGGTGGGTGGCCTGCGTGAGCGCTTTATCGTAATAATCGTATGCCGATTCCAGTTCGGACAGATCGGTCAATAGATCTGCCAGGCTGATCATGATATTGGTTTCGATCTGCAGGTAACCGCTTCGCCGGGCGGTTTCGAGGGCATTGTGCAGGGATGAATAGGCTTCTTTCAGCCTGCCGGTCATATGGTAAAGCAATCCCAGGTTGTTCAATAGGCGCGCTTTCCAGCCGGTGTTGCCCGAATCTTTCCAGGCTTCGAGCGCATTGGAGTAATATCGCTCGGTAATTTCGGGTTTTCCCAGACGGCGGTAGACCACCCCGATTTCGGTCTCCAGGATTGGCACCTTGTTGCTGATGCCCAGGGTTTTGCTTGTGCGTAATGATTTCTGTAGCCAACGAAGCGCCTCCTCCATATGACCCAAGCCGTAAGATGACAAACCACGGATTCTTTGCGCCTCGGCGAATGCAAGCTGCATTTCAGGAAGCGCATTTTCCTTTGTCGTTTCGAGGATTTTCTCAGAGTCGCTGATGGCGCGGTCGAAATCTCCGAGTTGCCTGAAAATTTCCGCGCGCCGCATCAGATTTGTAATCCAGGCAACATCGTCTTTGTCTGCGCGGAGTTTCCCGTCCGCCAGATTGTACAACTCCAGCGCCTGTCGATTCTCCCCTTTGAAGGCGTGAATGATTCCCAACAAGGACACCAGTACCGGTTGGGAATAGATGATTTCGTCGGAAAGCCGTTTGAGCCAGCGCTCCAGGGTTGGTATGCGGCCCGCCGCAATAAAATGAGAGCCTGTGCTTTTGAGCAGCCGGACTTGATTGTCGGTATCGTCCAGTTGGGCGTAGATGTGGAATGCCTCGTCCCAGGATTGTTGCGCCTCATATGCTTTCGCCAGGCTGTGTTGAATGTGCCACGAAAGAACGGGATGTTCGTACTGGAACTTCGATCTGAGAAAATGGCGGAAGAGATGATGGTATCGGATCCAGTTTCCCTCATCGCCAACAGGGACGCTGAAGATGTTATTTGCTCTAACGTGATGGAAGAGCGTTTCCCAGTCGAGTGATTCATCCTCCATCAGCGGTTCCAGCACGTTCTTGCACAGTTCGACGTCGAACGTTTCGAACAAGGAGGTCATCAACAGGAACTGGCGAACCTGTTCCGTTTGGCGGAGAAGAACCTCTTTCGAAAAGAAATCGAATAATTCACGCGTCGATTCCAAAGGGCGCATTCTTGGAATCGAACCGGGCTTTCCGTTCGAAAGATGAATTGCCGCGATCCACCCTTCGGTTTGTTCCACCAGTGTATCCGCCTCATGCCTGCTTAATTCAATGCCGCTGTTTTGTTGAAAGAGCCGCTGTATTTCATCGGCGGAAAACGACAAGTCTTCGTACGACAAGCCGCCAATCTGGTTGCGCGCAACCAGGAGGGGGGAATCGGGCAGATTGGGCAGGGCGCGGGAAGCCAGGATCAAATGGACATTTTCGCTGGTGAGTTGGACAAAACGATTGATCAACGGACCAGCGAAAGGACTGTCTTCCACCAGATGATAATCGTCGAGGATCAAGAGGAAATGCTCGTTGATTTGGGCGGCGATTTCGTTGGTGATTGTCACCAGAATTCGTTCCGCGTCGCGTTCGAAGGATGTCATGCTTTCCAGCGCGGCGCGTGAGTCACGCCCGAAAGCGCGAAACTGCATTGCAATCGAAGCCGTCAAATACCCCAGGAATCGTTGGGGATCCTGGTCCAGCGGGTCCAGCGTGAGCCAGCATACCGGCATTTCGGTTTGCTGGGCGAGATCCACCAGCAGGGAGGTTTTTCCGTACCCGGCTGGCGCAACGACCAGCAGGAGTTTTTTATCCATTTGTTCATAGAGCCCGTCAATCAAGCGCGGTCGCGTGATCAATTCACGTCGGCGGTGCGGCACGTGAATCTTATTCCTGCTTACCGGTATACCAGCAATGGTTTTCATGGCGAAAAAATTCTGAACTGACGGGATGTTCTACTGTTTTATTCTATTACATTGCAGTTGCATCCAATGGTTTCAATTTTGTAACATTCGGTGGGGATTGACCAAATTTATCACAAGGATGGGGTTCTTGCCAATCGGTAAAGAGCTCCTCCCGCCGGCGTACCCCCTGTTTTTTGGGGCAAATCCGCATAAAGGCTCGAAGTTGCCATTGTATTTCATGTCAAAACAACGTATACTGAAACCGACCGTTCGAGTCCAATTCGCCAAGGAAAGGATTGTTCCATGCATATCTACCATCCCATGAATTGTATCGTCCCACCTCACATGCTCGAGGAAATCGCCTCCAGAGGCACAGCGGCGCAAAGGGAACTGGCAATCAGCACGCTGAAGGCGTCCGAGCAAATGCGCGGACAAAGGCGCGCCTTGTCGGATTTTGCCGGCGCCGTCTCGCGCGTTGCCGCAGTGGGAGGCAAGGAGCGGATCGTCTACGATGCCCGAAACGGTTCCTCCCTTCCCGGTACGCCCGTGCGCAAGGAAGGGGACGGACCTTCGGCAGACGTAGCGGTCAACGAAGCCTACGATGGCAGCGGCGCGACCTTCGATCTTTACAAGGACATTTACAACCGCAATTCGATTGACAATAACGGCATGCGTATGGATTCCACCGTTCATTATCGAAAAGGCTACGATAATGCCTTTTGGAATGGGGAACAAATGGTTTATGGCGACGGCGATGAAGATCTGCCCGTCAGCGACCGGCTCTTTAATCGTTTCACCATCGCCATTGATATCATCGGTCACGAATTGACGCATGGGGTGACTCAGTTCGAAGCCAAGTTGGTTTATTCCTACCAGGCAGGCGCATTGAACGAATCCATGTCGGACGTGTTCGGTTCTCTCGTGAAACAACGCGTCCTCAATCACACTGCCGCGCAGGCGGATTGGATCATCGGCGAAGGGTTGTTTACGCCCAATGTCAAGGGAGTCGGCATCCGGTCCATGAAGGAACCGGGAACGGCGTACAACGATCCTGTGCTTGGCAGGGATCCACAGCCCGGTCATATGAAGGATTATGTCAATACGTCCAGTGATAACGGCGGCGTACACATTAATTCCGGCATACCCAATCGGGCGTTCTACATCACTGCCATGGAACTCGGCGGCTATGCCTGGGAAAAAGCCGGGCAGATCTGGTATGTCACCTTGAGGGATAAACTTGGTTCGACTTCGCAGTTCCAGGATTGCGCCGATCTCACGTACGCGGTCGCCGCGGAGTTGTACGGCGTCAACAGCCTCGAACAGATGGCGGTGAAGAAGGGTTGGGCGGATGTGGGGATCGCTGTGGGCGATGTGCCGGTTCCGCCGACTGAACCCGGTGAGGGTTGTCTGGCGTCGTTTCTGCGCCTGATCGGCGCCGCGCCGTCGAAGTAAGGGGCGCACATGAACATCCGAAAGATCAAGTTCGAAAGAACCGGCGGTTTTGCAGGTATCCGCGTGGCGACGGAAATCGAGATCGAAGACCTGCCTGAAGAACAGCGAAATGAAATTCTCGAACTGTTGGACGATATGGATTTTGAGGAACTCCCCGCAAAACTTTCGGGCGGTTTGCCCGTCTCCGACGAGTTTGTGTATTCGATTGTGGTGGAGGCGGGCGAAGAGGAATACCAGATTGTCGCAGGGGAATCCGCGCTGCCCCAGGATTTACAATCCCTAATCGAGCTTCTCGAAAAACAGGCCAAACGCCGGTTAAGAAAAAAAGACTAAGGCACGACAGAAAAATAATTTTTCTGTTTCGTGGATCTACGTGTGCGGGATGATGGTGTAATTCCAGTGTGGCAAGATGCGGTGGGGCTTGAGATTGATAACAGTCTTTTGCTCCTTGGGAATATGGTTG
>Ga0209381_1000535_pt1 | contig 88527 bp, 72 predicted proteins | sample DewCreD2012metaG_FD_184111 | JGI IMG/M metagenome (GOLD analysis project Ga0209381, IMG submission 184111) | Hot spring sediment bacterial and archeal communities from British Columbia, Canada, to study Microbial Dark Matter (Phase II) - Dewar... ... | reverse complement strand
GCTTCCGCCGGTTCCACTTGTTCGGTCAGCATGCGCGGCAGGTCCGGCGCGGCCTCTTTCAGCCGGCGGAAGCCGTTCATCACGAACTCGTAATCGCGCGGTTCCGGTTCGTCGAACCAATAGACATACGAATACGGCAGCCAACCCTTTTCGCGCAGATGCTCCTGAAGCGTTCGACAATAGCCGCGAAACGCCGCCCGGTATTCCGGCGTATGTTCCCCGTAACCGAGCAGGCTCGGTTCCCATCGTTCGTGGAATGTCCCGCCGCCCATGCCCTGGATGGGCAGCCGGAACGAATTGAAACGATACGTGTCCATGGCGCGCGTCATGGCCGCATCCCACGCGGTCCAGTCGAACGACGGAACCAGCGTTTCCGGATCGATCGGTTCGAAATCGCCGCCGGAAATCCGTTCCTCGCCCGTGGCGGCGTCCTGTATCGAAACGTTGTCGAACCAGGCTGCGCCCATGGTGGATCCGTCTTCCGCCCAAAGAACCGGGCGAAGCGTCAACCGTGCCGATTGCGCGCCATCGGGAAATTCCGCGATGGTACGGTCGAACGCCTGCCACGTTCCATCGCCCCGCAAGACGATGTCGTTGTTGCGTCCCGTCATCCAGTTTCCACCCGCATCGAAATGCGTTAGGGTGGCGATGAGATCTTGCCCGGCTTCGCGGGTCTTGTACATGAATCGAATATGAAAACCCTTCGGCGGAATGGCCAATGGTTTGGCATAGGTATGTTCGCTGGTTGATGTGGGGCTTTTATCTTCGATGAATAATGCGCTTTCTCCCGCGAATTTCTCGCTTCGATCGCGGATGCCGTCGCCGGTCCATTCTCCCAGCGAGGGCCATTTCACCGTAAATTGATCGAGCGGCGCCGGATCATAGGGCGAAATGCGGTGGGCGGCGAAATTGGCCCAATACCGTTCGAGCGCGGCCCTTTTTTCTTCGGGAGCCGCCAGTTTCTGATAGGCGAATACCTGGTTTGGCGAGAATCCGAACGCCGACGTGCAGGTCATCCGGTCCGGCAAGGCAAAACCGAAAACGGTTACCCGCAACGGGATATCTATCTTCGTTTCATCGGTCTCCAGCCGGATCGCGCCCGAATAAACGCCGCCCGGCGTGCCTGCGGGAACCGAGACGCGAATCCAAAGCGGCTGGTTTTTTCCGGCCTCCAGATCGAGCGGACCCTTCAACGGGGGCAGGGGATCCGGCCAAGGCGCCGCCACGCCGACGGCATCGGTCGGCTGCTCGACCGTTACGTAACGTACGCGCAGCACTTCGACCTGTTCGGCGGCGATCTCGGCGCCATTGGACCCTTTCAAAGCCGTTGCCTGTACGCGCAGCCCCTTCATGTCCCGTCTGGGCCGCACGACAAGTTGCGCGGCATCGGCTTCGTTCGCCGCCGCTTTGATCTCGATGCTTTCGGATAGGGCCTCCGGCATCGGACGTGTCCGGCTGACCTTCCATCCCGAACGGCACCACCACAGGCCGAAATCTTCCGACGATTGCGGCACACGCCACCCGTACGAGGCTTCGTACAGATCCGCCACGCGAACCTCCGTCTCGGCCCAATACGAAAGATCCGGACCCAAACTGAACCGCGCCGTGTACCTTCCCGCGTTGGGTGCGCGGTACGGCAGCCGGACGGTTTGCCGGCCCGGCTTGAGAGCGATGTCAACGGCGCTGACTTCCGGTTCCACGTCCGTGCCGGTAAACGCCAACGTGGGACGCGCGGCAATCGTATCGTTGCCCGTATTGAGAATTTCGGCTTCAAGCGTATTCTCCCCGCCTGGAACGCATTCGCCGAAATTCGCCAGCATGACCTCGACCCGCGGATCGGCCGTCTTCACCGCCACGAAACGCGTGGCGCCGATCATGTGCGCGGGCGCGCCTTCCAGCGTCGCACGATACCCGTACGCGTCAATCTGCATGGTGCCCGGCTTGACGCCCTCCGGCAATTCGCCGCCGGGACGCGGCCTCAGCCGGATCCAGACCGCATCTGCGGGAAACAGGGACGCCGGAAGCGGGAAGGTCTGGCTGGTCTTTTCATGGATGGAACCGATTTCCTGCCATGTCTCCCCGTCCAATCCGGCCTCGACAACCACCTCGCCGCCCTTGTACCAGCAGGCGCCCACGCTGACCGATGCTTCGGTCTGCCGCCGTCCGACTTCATGGCGATAGACCACCTCGTCCGTCCCCGGAAAGATCCAGCGCAGCGTGTTGAATGTCCCCCGATGACGAACGAGCGGACGCGCCTGATTGCGCGATTCGCCGTAATACGGCGCCATGAACGTGTACGCATGGCCGGCGATGCGCTCGCCTTCCCCCAGCGTGAAACCGTCCTTCCGGACATAGACCGGATCGGCACGGACGAGTTCGACGTTGTCGAAGAACACCGTGTCCGAGCGTTCCCACTGGCCGAAGCGGAGACGGGACATTTCGGGATCGATCTTTGCCGGGGCCGCGAATATCGAAACGAACTCGGTCCACGTGTTCGGAATCCCGCCCAAATCGCGATTGCAGAAAAACGGGCCCGATATCGGTGTTCCCCCCGACGACGCACCATCCGATCGCGCGAAAAATCGCAAGCGATAAATTCCGTTCGGCTCGAATGCAATCGGTTCCGACACCCAATAGTTGCTGTTTTCCGCGGCGCCCGTTCCCGTAACCGATATCGAACGCGCGCCGTCCCGGCCTTCGCCGGCCCACATCCCCTGTCCGCCGGAAAGCGTCCAGCCCGCGGGCTGGACGTTTCCATCCTCGAACATGGCATTCGGTACCCCGATGGATTGGGCAACACATTCCGCCAATGCCAGCGACATCCAACCCAATACGCAAACGGCGATTCGGTTCACAATATGTCCTCCTTCGACGTTGTAAAGAGAAGGGCAAACGATAAAGCGGCACATAGAGGTTGTGAATAAATGACGAAACCCGTGGCGCAGACTGTCGAGTCTGCGCGGATTTACCGAAAAAGGCCCTTTTTGCGCAGACTCGACAGTCTGCGCCACGCTGCTGGGTATTTTTTCACAAACTCATAGTCCATTTGGGTCCATCTCGTCCACTTCGCGCCTCATGCTCTTCAAAATACAGTCCTCGCCCCCCTATAAACAACAAGCCCCGGCGAAATGCCGGGGCCTGTGAATTGGCGGATTGTCCGTTCTTACGCGGGCATCACCTTCGTGGCTTCCATGCCCTTCCGGCCTTGGCCCGGCTCATAAGTAACCTTCTGGCCATCCTTGAGCGACCGGAATCCATTCATGGATATGTTGGAATGATGGACGAACAAATCTTCGCCCCCGTCATCCGGAGTAATGAATCCATACCCCTTCTCGTCGTTGAACCACTTGACCGTACCACTTGCCATAATGCTCTTCTCCACTTGCAGTTCTTTTTCCCGGGCAGAACCTCCCCGCGCCCGTCGCGGCCCACGATGCCGAAAACAAAATCCCGCCCATGACCCGCGAATTTACATAGACCAGTATTACACGAATCTCCCCTAAATGCAAGATCATTTTGACAGATTCTTTTTCTTCATGCGCCTTCTCAAAGCGGGATCCGCCCCCAACCCAATCGCTGGTCTTGCTTGTCATCGCCATCGCGGAAGGGACAGCCTTTGTGCTGAATTTGTTCAGCAACGCTAAGCCCAAATTCGGCAATTGTAACCCGAGTCTTGCTCGCAAGAAGTGGACATCGTGGACTTAGCCCGAAGTTCTGGGGTGTAATCGAACGTAAGTCTAATTGTGTGTGGGACATAACACCGTTTTCAAATGTGGCGTTACTGGGCACACGCTGTACTATGGGCTTTTGAGTCCGATCAGGCCGAAGACGTGTCGGTGGAAGTCGGTGGGTTCGGTGAGTACGGTGAATCGCGCGGCGTCTTTTCCTTGGCCGGCCCGGAACGTATTCTTGCAGCGGGTGGCGAGTTCTTCCATCAAGGACTGAAAGCTGTGAACGGGCCATCCGTCGCCGGTCTGTCGGGTTTGTTTTTTGCGTTGGACGGTTTCTCCGGATTGGGCCTTGGCGGCGGGGTCGCGGTTCCAGCGGTTGGCGTCGAGTTCTCCGTCTTGGAAGAGCACGCAAACCCATGCCTTTCGCATGTGCCATTCGACGTAATACGCGAGCAAGCATAAAAATAGGTGCGCGCGAACGCGATCGGGAATGCGGTGGTGGATGGGCCGGATGCGCAGGTCGAGGATCTTGATGCACCGGAATGCCTGCCCGACTTGGCCGAGGCTCTTGTAGGTGCGCACGGTGTCTTCCGCGCCGAGGGACGAAGCCGGTTCGCTGGTGCGGATGCGGCTTGAGCGCCTCGACCCACGCCTGCGTCAACATCCCCCGGTCGCCCACCAACACCACCCGCGCCAGACCGAATCGGCCCCGCCGTTTCTCCCCCTGGTCCGCGACCGTCGAGGGGTCACCCGTGTTGCCTTTATACGCCTGCACCGCCACCGGCCGCCCTTCCCCGTCGGCAAGAAGCCCCCAGACGATACACGGAAGTTTTTCTTCGTCCCGATTATGCCCCCGCAGGGCCAACGGGCAGGTATGGCCATGATACGAACTCGAACTCACGTCGTACAGCACTCGCACCCCTTCCGCCAGATGGCGTCGTGCAAGCTTGCGCTCGATGCGGTCCTGCCGGGCCAGCAACCAATCCAAAGCCCCTTACAGATCACGACCCATTCGCCTAACTCCGGAACTTCGGCTTAGACGTCAGGTCTTCACGGCAAGGATGTCCATGTTCATGCCGGTCCGCAGCACGCGGAAGAGACCGTTCATCAGGTGATAGAAGACGCGCCATTTTGTGTTCAATCGCGAGAAGGACTGCCAGCGCACGATGCGCACATGGGTAACCCGGAATCCCGACGTTTCAACCAGCCGCCGCAGGGAGGCCGGGCTGTGCGCATAAACATGGAAGGGGTGATGAATCGCCCAGGGATACGGATACTCGCGCCCGCGCGACACAGCCGGAACGAGCGTTTTCTGCACGTAATGGGTCGTCCGGTACACGCTCGGCGCGATAATCGGCGCGGCCAGCAGCAGCGCCCCGCCCGGACGCAACAGACGGTGTGCCGCGGCGAGAAAACGTTTCGGTTCCATTACATGCTCGATGACCTGCGATGCGTGGATTGCGTCGAAGGAAGCGTTGGGCAGGGCGGCTTCTTCCAGCACGCCGCAATGCACCGGACATCCGATGGCCGCCGCTGTTCGCGCACAGGCGGCCTCGCCGAGATCGATTCCCTGCACATTCCATCCGCGTTCCGTGGCGGCGCGGAGGAAAGTGCCGACCGAACACCCGACATCGAGTAGATTCCCGGAAAAACCCCGGCGCGCCAGCAGTTCGAGACGGGGAATGAAATTGTTTTTCAAATTCTCGCCTTCAAGCACCGCATCGTCGTAATGCGCGTGGTATTCGCTCGATTCCCCGGCCCATTGCGCATCGTAAAAGGCTTTTTGTTCGGACTGGGACGGCAACGGCCAGTAAAAGAACACGCCGCATGCGCGGCAACGCATTTCGATTCGCCCGTCGTGCAAGGCAAATGCCTTGCGCGGCGTTCCCCCGCACAGCGGGCATTCCGTACATGTTTCCGAACCGATCATTTCATCGCGCCTTTCAACCGGGCTTCGGATATCCGAGGATCGGCTTTTTTGTTTTACGCGGAATACAGAGGGACGCGGAGCGGCCGTCTTACCGGCCCGCGCCGGTTATTTTCCGGATCAGGGTTATCTCGTCCGCCGAAAAAGGCGTCCCGTCCTTGCGGAACAGGTCGTGGAACCACGGATTCGGCTCTTCCTTGCAGGGGTTTTCCCAGGAACTCCAGGGGTAGATGGTTTGCGATCGGCCGCTGACGAGTCCCCAGTTGATGGCGCCCACGTTTTCTTCCCTGAAAAAGGGCATGATGGTTTCAAAGGTGCTTCCGGATCCGCGTGACATGTACTCGGTGCAGACGATCGGCCGGCCGGCTTTTTTCAGCCATGCCACGGCGGTCTTCGCCTCCGGGAGCGGCTCGTAGGTATGGAAGGTAATGATGTCGGAGCGTTCGAGCATGACCTTGTCCAGCGGTGCCACGGGATGGGTGCGCCGCCCGACTTGTACCCAGACACCGGCGGTCAGCGGCTGGGAAGGGTTGATCTCACGTCCCCAGTCAAAAAACAGGTTCAGCAGAGCGAGGTGCGCGGCTTCCCGATCTTCCTGCCGCCAGTTGTCCTCGTATTGCGGCACGGGATTGCCCGGTTCGTTCATCAGATCCCAGGCAAACACGCGGGAATCGTCCTTGAATCGCGACAGCACGGCGGATACATACGGTTTGAGTTCGATATAACGTCCCGAATCTTTTTGGAGGTCCACATGGGGACTCTGAACCCATCGCGAGTTATGCACGCCGGGAACCGGTTCCTTCTGGGGTCCCGTTTTCGGATAGGGATCCCATACGCAGTCGAACAGCACAAAAATGGTTTTGATGCCGTGCTTTCCGGCAATGGCCAAATACTCATCCATACGGTGCTCGAAGCCCTTGGCGTCGGCCGACCATAGCATGTCGTGGAGATATACGCGCATCACGTTGAAGCCGATCCCTGCCGCCCAGCCCAATTCGCGATCGATCGTCTTCGGGTCCCATGTGTCCGCCTGCCACATCTCGAACTGGTTCGAGGCGGTGCTGGGCACAAAATTGGCCCCGGCCGGCCAAGGCTGTTCCGCATACCAGCGATGGGCGCGTTCGGCGCTCCAGCGGCCGTCCTCCAAGTCCCAGCGGATGTCCAACGGATCCGCCATCCCCGGCGCGCACGCAAAAAGGCCGGCCATGACAGCGATACCTGAATGAAGTCCCGAAAATAAGCCTCTTCCTGAAATCAACATCTTCGTCGTTCCTTTTTCGGTTGTCCGTCAATCCGTGCATACCGTACCGGTTTGGCCGTTGGGCGCGCAAATTCCGTGTCCACGATCCGCACGTAATCCAGACACAGATGCGACGATGCCACACGGCGGCGGACATTTGTGGCGGAAGGGCGCGTATCCCCCATATCGGACGATGATAATGATGGATTCCGGATTGAATACTGGATACCTTGGCCCGGATGAAGTAAAATTCAATCTGATCCAAGCAAGGAGTCACCGTATCATGCCGACGGCAATAGTCACTCCGGAAGGATATATTGACCTTATAAGAGACAGCCGGGGCCCACTCCATAAAGCCGCACAATCAGAATTGTTCGAGGAAATTCCATAGCGTGCGCCGTGCAACCAAGACGACGAGATCAAGAAAACCAAACGATTACGCCAATCTTGGAATTCCGGCGATTTACACGCGCCTGTTTTGCCGCCATCGGCGGTTTGCTGTGGATCATTGCGGCGGCGCTGGCGCTGGAAACATCCGCCGTCATTCGCCTTTGGTGGATTGAAACGCACAATCCGTTCATTCTGGCCGCGAAAAATAACACTCCCCTGTCCGACAGGAAACCGTTGTCTTTGCGCCATGGGAAAGACGTCCGGCACACCTGCGCCGGCCAACCGGATTGGAATTCGTTCAGCCCGACTGCGGCGCTTCCCGCATGGGCCGAACCCAGGCAACATGAATCGAAGGAAGAGGCGGAACGGCGCCGGGCGGTTTTTTCCGGATTGAGCGATCCGGATAGACATCTCTTCGCCTTGCTGAACGACGAGTGGGTGGCGGCAATCGACACGTCCGGCAAGGTGCGGCGTTTATATGGCAACGGGCTATATCGCGCCGCCGTCGAAGCAGGCGCCACCCCGTCAATCCTTCAGGCGCTGGAACGGCGCCTTGCCGAAACGGGCGCCCTTGCCCCGAAAACGCCGGGGTCCTATGTGAATTTGGAACTGAATGTGGTCCCGAATATTCGGGACGAAAAAGAGATTCTGCTGCTGAATGCGGATGTTCCGGGCTGGATCCATGCCTTTATCCCCAGCGATTTCCAGACGCTTCGATTCGACAATTTGCCGTCGGATACCCCGTGGGACGGCATTCCCTTTTTCCGATACAAGAAAAACTTGCGCAATGCCCGGTCGGGACAGGGCATCCGCTTCGACACCAACAACTACGGTTTTCGCGATCGGGACATCTCCGTGCCGAAACCGCCGGGCGTGATGCGCTTGTTGTGCATCGGCGGATCCACAACGGAAGAAGGGGCGACAAACGACACGACCTACCCCAAATTTCTGGAAAAACGGCTGCGTGCCCATTTCGGCGAGAACCGGCCCATCGAAGTGTTCAACTGCGGAATTTCGGGGCTTACCACATCCGGCCACCTTGCGCGGCTGGCCGACTATCTCGCGCTCGAACCGGATTTGATGATTTTTTACGAAGGCGTCAACGACATCCACCGCGACTTGGCCGAACATTGGCGAACCGCCGGCGCGGCTTCATGGCGGCGCCTCTTGAGCCGATCTGCGTTTGCGTCCTGGCAAATGAACGCCCTGTTGTATCCGGACGAAGAAACGATGCGAAAAGATATTCAGGGCCTTGTCATCGAAAATTTCCACGCTATCGGGCGCGCCGCCCGAAGCCGGGGTGTCCGCATGGCCTTGTGCAGTGTCGCCTGCCCGGATCCGCAAGCCGTCACACGGGACGAGCGGCGTTTTTTTGATTATCATGCCCGGACCGCCGGATTGGATCCCTGTCTCAATCTGGAGCGGTATGAGCGCATACTCCGCCTGCTCAATGACGAGATCCGGCTCTTTTGCCTGCGCGAAGGGTTTCTCTATGTGCCCGTCGCCGAACGAATGGATGGAGGATACGATACGTTCTGCGACATGTACCATATGACGGATTCGGGTATTGAGCGGAAGGCGGAAGTCCTTTTCGATTGCCTCCAGGATTATCTGCCGTTTCAACAATGACGTTTCGCCTGGCTTCTGGATGACAAACCCGTCAAAACCGTGGTATAAATACCGGGAGCAGTGACTTGGCCATTCGCGCGGCAGCCCTTTGGGACGCTTCGCGGCACAGCGGGACAAGGAGTGAGGTCTCCATGAGCGCCGAGCAGGATATCGAGCCGTATTTGCAGGTGGGATGTCCCATTGCATTTCATTCAGATCCTTTCGTGAAGGACGCTCCCCGGTATAGCAGCGTGATTCGCGGCTGGCGCAGGCTTTCCTACGTGCTGGTGGACCGACCGCGCATCGGTCCGCATTTCGCGGCCATTCGCGAAAACCAGCCCTGCGTCATCCGTTTTGTTCGCGACGGCAAGGCCTGCGCGTTCGATTCGCTGGTGCTGGACTGGGAGACGCGCGCCCATAACGCCTATTGCCGGGTCGAGTGGCCCCGCGAATTCAAAGTCGTGGTTTTCCGGCAATTCGAGCGCGTCAAGATCGAATCGCCGTGCAGCCTGTTCACCGGGGGAGGCGAGGTTCCGGGGACGGTCGTGGACCTCAGTATCGGGGGATGCCGGATTTTTACGAAAGCCTCCATTCCGGTGAATACGGCTTTTTTGCTGTCCTTTGTATTGCCAGATGGCTGTCCGGTCGAACGGGTCGAGTGCGAAGTGCGCAACGTCCTGCCTGTGGGCGAAATGTTCTATCTGGGCTGCGAATTCATGGAAGGCCAAATCGGCGTGGAAAGCAACGTGGCCTTCTATATCGCGATGGTGCTCGAACGGACGGGCGTGCGTTCCGCCCATGCGGAGACCATCCTGATCTTCGATTCCGAACCAAGACTGGCCCGCGAAATCCGCCGTATCCTGCAGGGACGCGGCTATGAAACATTCATTTCCACGGACATCGTGGATACGTTTGCGCGGTTGCGCTTCATGCCGCCGGGCGCGCTCTTGATCAACGCGGCCTTGGGCGAACTGGGCGGTTTGCCGGTGGCCCGGATTATCCGGATGAGCCACGGTTTCGCGGCGCTTCCCATTTTTCTCTACAACGGCGGGGATCCGGGTGTGAACGAGGCGGCGAAAGCGGCCGGCGCGACCGGAGGATTTCCCGCGGGGATGCCGCCGGTGCAGGTGGTCAACGCCGTCGTGACGCAACTCATGGCGGCGCGCATGCGTCCCCGAAACAAATAACCCTGGATTCGGCAGTCCAGATCGGATTCTACGTGCTATCCTCTGGACGTCGTGGACCTTGTGGACACGGTGGACTTTACCCGAAAAGGGATTGGTTTTTTGTCCATTTCGTCCATAAGGTTCACGACGACCACCGCTTGTGCACAGGACTCGAAAGTCGTTTGCCGAATCCAAAAAAACCGCTATTGGATGCGTAGCACGGCGCACTTGAGATAGGCGGTTTCCGGCATGGCGAGCAGCACCGGGTGATCGGGCGCGGCGCCCCGCATTTCGATCAGGCATGCATTGCGCCGGGCGGCGCATGCCGCGCGTTTCAATACGTCGAGAAAGGTCTCCGGCCGCACGAAATGCGAGCACGAGGACGTGATCAGGATGCCGTCTTCAACCAGCGACTGCATCGCGGCCTTGTTCAACGCCTGATACAGGCCAAGGGCGCGTTCTTCCTGGCCGCGCGACTTTGCGAGCGCCGGCGGATCCAGCACGATGACGTCGTATCGCTCGTTCCGTGCAAGGACTTCCGCGATATCAGCGATATCGAAACGGCAGCGTTCCGCGACGCCGTTGCGTTGCGCCGTGCGGCGCGCGGCCTCGATCGCCGGCGGCGAAGTGTCCACGCCCAGCGTCTCGCGGGCGCCGGCCAAGGCGGCATGGACGCTCCACATGCCCCGGTAGCAATGCCCGTCGAGCACGCGCGCGCTTTTCGCAAAACGCCGGATCAACGGCCAATTGGTCCGTTGATCCAGAAAAAGACCCGTTTTTTGGCCGGATTCAAAGGATACCGGCGCATGAATTCCATCCACGTCCACTTCAAACGGATCGGGCACTGTCCCCGCGCAAACGGTTCGATCGGCCATCGCCAGCCGGACGCCTTCAATTCCCTCATGGGCCATGAACGCATCCGCGATCGCGCCGAAATGCCGCGCATAGAACGCGCAGCCGCTTTCGACCGCCACGGCGGCGCCATACCGATCCGCCACCAGTCCCGGCAGGCCGTCGCTCTCGCCGAATACCCAGCGATAGACGGTTTCATCGGGAAAAAGGCGATCCCGGAAAGCGCGGGCGTCCGCAATGCGTTCACGAATCCAGACCGCGCCCGTGTCGGCCTGGTGGCGCGCCATGATGCGCACCGCAATGCCTCCCGCGGCTTGGTAAAAGCCGCGTCCCACGAAACGGCGGTCCGCCGTGTAGACATCCACCGTTTCGCCGTCATCGCATTCGGGTATCGAGGCGAATTCGTTGCGGTAGGCCCATGCGTGGCCGCGCAACAGGCGCCGTTCCTCCCGCGGATTCAAGATCAGGCGTTTCATGAAACAATCACCCCCGCCATGGAATGCCCGGCCACGGACGCGTCCGGCCCTCAGGGCTGTCGGCGTTCGTCCACCGACTCGCCGAGCCGCGTGACAAATTCCGTTTCGCCCAACGTGGTGCGGAACAGGGCTTCCGAATCGAAGAAATGTCTTCGGGCTATTTCGATGAAGTCAACGATGGCCCGGTGCAGCACCACGAAAAAGAAACCGAAGAAAAGGGCCATGTAAAAAACGAACTGGCGGGGATTATCGCGCATTTCCAAAATATGCGCGCCAAGGACCAGCGCCACGGGAATGGCCAGCAAAAGATAAAAACTTGCCGGCCGGCGCGCGTTTGCGCGGCGCAGCCCCTCGCGAAAATAAATCCACAACGTCTTGCATTCCAGAAAATCCGGCTCCCGAGTATTTTTCATTTTACGGTGTTCTCCGCTGCGATTATACCATGAAACGGCAGCAGAGCGATGCCCTTTTTCGTTATCGAAAATACGATTGGGAAAATCCAAACGAGACAACCGCCGAATGTCAGGTGGTAAAGCCTATCCAGGCCTATGCTGTGAGGTGATCCCCACCTCTTGGACACGATTTGGGGTAGATTAAGGTGGTGATGTCCGTCCGTACCACCATTCCACCCACCTATTCGAACAGAAAGGAACGGCCAGAACTCGGAGGTGTGGACTGCTCCCTTCCGTTCTCTTTTCGGCAAACCCACTCTAGCACACCTGGCGGTTCCTTTCAATACGTGGCTGCGGGCGTTCATGACCGGGCCCCCGCATAATGGCATTGCCAAGGCGTGGCGTTGTTCAGGGCCTGGTGCGGGCGTTCCCCGTTGTAAAACGTGAAGTACGCGTCCAGGCTTTCGCGCGCGTGCGGGACGCTCTCATAACCCCGCGCCAACCCGATTGAGATGACCGGACCATGCCGTCGGCCAGCTTTCACAATCTACAGCGCAACCGGCTCGAATTCTTTTCCTCATCCTTGCCCTCCCGGCCGCGAACGGGTGGAAAAATACGGCCCCACACCCTATTCCTCGCCAAATTGCCCCTTGCCAAATTGCCCTTTATCTTGTGGTGTGCGCTGTGGTATACTTCGCAACAATACAATATATGGGGAGTGCCGCGGGTGAATGGATTGAAGCGCCGGGTCCATTTCGTCGGGGTTGGCGGTATCGGCATGAGCGGTCTTGCCGAAATCCTGCTGAACCTCGGCTACGATGTTTCGGGATCGGATCTGAAAGCGACGGAAATAACGGATCGTCTGGCCGCGTACGGGTTGCGGTTTTATGAAGGCCATGCGGCGTCGAACATCGGCGATGCGGGCATCGTCGTGGTGTCGGCGGCCGTGAAACCGGACAATGCTGAAGTGGTGGCGGCGCGTGCGCGCGGCACGCTGGTGATTCATCGCAGCGATATGCTTGCGGACCTGATGCGTCTGAAGCCGAACGCGGTGGCGGTCGGGGGCACACACGGGAAGACGACGACGACATCCATGATTAGCGCGTTTTTGGATCGCGCCAACATCGGCGCGACGAGCATCGTGGGCGGCATCCTGCACCGCAGCGGAACGAATGCCCGCTGGGGAACGGGCGATTATCTCGTCGCGGAGGCCGATGAACACGACGGCTCGTTTCTCCGGCTGCATCCGACGATTTCGGTGGTCACGAGCATAGACGCGGAACATCTCGAATATTACGGGACGCTGGACGGCATTCAGCGGGCCTTTGTGGATTTCTGCAACCGGATTCCCTTTTACGGCTACTCGGTTGTCTGTTGGGACGATCCAAATATCCGCGCGGTGATTCCGAAAATCGAAAGTGTGTGCATTCCTTATGGGATCGAAGAAGGCGCGGCGGTGCGCGGATCAAATATTCGGCTGGCCGTGCCGGACCCGTCCCGCTCCAAGGCGGTGCAACTGTCGGATTTGCGCACCCGTTTCGATGTCGAGGCGCATGACGCCCGCTTGCCGGCGGCCGGCCGTCTGGGCACGCTGGAAGTCAATGCGATCGGGATGCACAATGTCCGCAATGCGCTGGGCGCCTGCACGGTGGGCCTGTGCCTCGGCATGCGTTTCGGCATGATCGCCGACGGTTTGAAATTGTTCGACGGGGTCCAGCGGCGGCTGCAAGTCAGGGGCGAAGCGCGCGGGGTGCTGGTCGTCGAGGATTACGCGCATCATCCGACGGAGATCGCGAGCACGCTGGAAGCCGTGCGATGGACTGAGCCGAAGCGGATTGTCGTGGTGTTTCAGCCGCATCTTTACAGCCGGACGAAATTCTTCCGGGACGATTTTGCCCGCGTGCTGGCTTCGGTGGACCGCGCCATCGTGACCGACATCTATCCGTCCCGCGAGGAGCCGATGCCGGGCGTTGATTCAAGCATCGTGGTCGAGGCGGCGCGCGAACAAGGCGCGGCGCATGTTTCGCTGATTCGCGACATGTACGCCGTGCCGGCCCAAATCGCCCCGGATCTCGAACCGGGCGACGTCGTGCTCGTGCTGGGCGCCGGAAACATCAACCGCATTGCCGAACCGTTGTTGTGGGAATTGGCGCGTACATGAAACCCTCGTCCCCCAAACGCAAACGGCTGCCCAAGGAGAATCCGAAACCGCTGACGGCGCGCTGGCCTTTCCGGTTGTTCGAAACGCTGGCGTGCCTGGCGCTCATCGGGACCTTCATCGGCGGCGGCGTCTATTACTTGAGAACAGCCCCGGAATTCCGCGTGCGGACAATCCGGGTCGAGGGCGCCAACAAACTGGCGGACGAAACGATCATCCAGTTGTCCGGCATAACGAATGCGGATGGCACGCTGTTTCTCGATACGGCGGCCATCCGCGCGCGGATCTTGAAAGAGCCGTATGTGCGCGAATGCAAGGTGAAGCGGCATTTTCCGGGGTGCGTTTCGATTGCCATCGAGGAACGCACGGCACTGGCGACCCTGATGGTGAACAACCGGCTGTTCGAGGTGGACGATGAATGCAACGTGCTGCGGGAACTCGAACCGGACAAGCCGCATCCGGGGCCCTTTATCACGAATGCGGACGGACTGGGTTATGTGGAACCCGGCAAGAAACTCGACAACAACCCGGTGGCCTGCGCGCTGGCGGTCTGGCGCGCCTTCAGCCAGACGGCTATGTCGCGCGAGGTGACCGTTTCGGAAATATCCGCCGCCCAGGAAAACCGGCTTTGCATGTATTGCAACGAACTCGAATTCGAGATCCGGTGGGGACGCGACAACTTTGAGAAGCAGGCCCGCAAACTCGACATATTCTGGCGTTCGCAGACAAAGCCCGTGCGGTGCAAGAGTTATCTCGATTTGCGGTTTGGAAATGATGTGGCATGCAAATAGAGACTTTGGGCCCCAGGCTTCAGGTCTAGGATTACGATAGCAAGAACCGGGAGACATTGGCTATGACAACGATTGGGATGTCGGACGAGTTCACGACGTTTGCGCAACGCGCGGTTATCAAAGTTTGCGGCGTGGGCGGCGGGGGCGGCAACGCTGTGAACCGCATGATTGCGGCGGGATTGCGCGAAGTCGAGTTCATTGTGGTCAACACGGACGCGCAGGCGCTTCAGAATTCGCCCGCGCCGCGCCGGCTGCAAATCGGCCTTGAAACGACCCACGGTCTCGGGGCGGGCGCCAAGCCGGATATCGGCCGGGCCGCCGCCATCGAGGATCGCGATCGGCTTTCCGAGGCGCTCAAAGGCGCCGACATGGTCTTTCTGACGGCGGGTCTCGGCGGCGGCACGGGCACGGGTGCGGGACCGGTCGTGGCCGAAATTGCGAAGAGCACCGGCGCGCTCGTCGTGGCCATCGTGACGCTGCCGTTTTCGTTCGAGGGTATCGAGCGCATGGAAAACGCCCGTGAAGGACTCAAATTGCTCGAAGAACAGGTCAACAGCCTCATCGTTGTGCCCAACGACCGCGTCGCCGCGCTCGGACAAAACAAAATTTCGTTTCTGAACGCGTTCCAGCAGGCGGACGAAGTTCTGCACAACGGGGTGCGCGCCATTACCGATCTGATTACGGTGCATGGGTTGATCAACGTGGATTTCGCCGACGTGCGCACCGTGATGGAAATCGGCGGACGCGCGCTGATGGGCATCGGCGTGGCCGAGGGCGAGAACCGGGCCGTGCGCGCCGCGCAGGAGGCCATCGTCTGCCCGCTGCTGGAACAGTCGAACATTCAGGGCGCGCGCGGCGTCATCGTGAACGTGACCGGCGGCCGCGACATCGGCATGCGCGAGATGGAAGAGGCGGTCTCGACCGTGCGCAAAGCCGCGCATCCGAAAGCGCGGATCATATTCGGCGCGGTGGTCAGCGAGGAAGAACGCCCCGAACTTCAAGTGATGGTGATCGCGGCGGGATTCGATCCGGACATGGCCTCGGAGTATTCGGACGAAGGGCTTGTGACGGCGGCGATGGAAACGCATGCGGCCGCGCCGGCCGAACCGCCCGTGTTCACGCCGGCCCCCGCCAAGCCGGTTTCCCCGCCGGATCCCGCGCCCGTCAAACCCGGCACGCAGATCGAGTTTGCCGTGAACAACAAGGACACCGTCGAGGCTGGCGTGTCCACGACGGTGTGGGCGGGTAACGAACCGGAACCGGAACCATCCCCCCAGCGCGCCGGCGGCATGCAAGACGACGATATGAATCTGCCGACATGGCTGAGAAAACGGCTGAAGAAGTAGCAGGTGATTGCGGGTTGGTGGTTGGAACGAGAAGAAGCGTTAGAGAAATCACAGGTCAACAATCGTAATCGGAGAAGATAATCATGGCGGTGCGAATTGGATTTATCGGTGCGGGCGGCAATGCGAATTGGCACATGGATATGTTGCGGGACGTTCCGGACGCCAAGGTTGTCGCGGTAACGGATCTCGCGTTCGACAAGGCCAAAGCGGCGGCGGAAAAACACGGCGCAACACCCTACGCCAGCCATAAAATCATGCTGGAAGAAGAAAAACTGGATTGTTGTTACATCTCGGTGCCGCCGTACCAGCATGGGGAACCGGAAATAGACGTCATTCACAAGGGATTGCCGTTTTTCGTGGAAAAACCGCTGGCGACGACATGGGATCTCGCCGTGGACATTGCGGAGCGCGTCGAAAAACGGGGAATCGGCACCTGCGTCGGCTACCAGATTCGGTACCTTGACATCATGGACCGCGCGAAGGAAATGCTGGACGGCGCCTTCGTAAACATGGTCCAAGGGCATTACGTCTGCGGCGCCATCGGCGGCTGGTACACGCGGCTGGCGTTGTCGGGCGGACAGATTACCGAGCAGGCCACGCACATGATCGACCTGATGCGATTTCTGCTCGGCGATGTGGAATGGGTGTGCGCAACGAAACGGCAGGGGGCGGTGGTCACGGCGGACAAACTGGACGCGAGCGCGCTGGGCAAGGGGTCGGTGTCGAACCAGGCGGCCGGGCTTCAATTGCACGATTACAATATCTGGGACGCGACCACACTGCTCATGCAGTTCGAATCCGGAGTGCCGGGCTCCTTTGTGTGTTCGTGCCAGGTCAACTACATGTTCGAGGTGTTGCTGGACATTTTCACGACGGATTTCCGGCTGAAGATTGATTACGAGAAGATGGCGATCATCCGGAAAGTGGGCGGCGAGACCAAGACCGAGGTGATCCAGGCCGACACGTCGCCGAAAATTGACGCAACGTTCGTCAAAGCGGTGAAAACCGGCGATTTCTCGAAGGTTCGCAGCCGTTACGCCGACGCGATGAAAAGCCTGGCGGTATCGCTGGCGGCGGTGGAATCGGCGGAGACGGGAGAAATCGTTCTGGTTGCCGATTGACATTACTTTGAGCCAGTGCGGATAATGCCTGTACGTTGGAACAGGCAGGAGACGAGGAAGAACCATTCATGGATCCGACCAGTATAATCGGAATCATCCTGGGTATCGTCCTGGTGGTGGGCGCCGGCATCGAAGAAGGATTGCCGCCCTCGTCGCTGATTGCCCCAAGCGCCCTTGTCATTATTCTGGGCGGCACAATCGGCGCCACCATGACATGTTATTCGATGAACGAAATCAAGTCGCTTATCTCGGCGACGTCATCGGCGTTCAAGAAGCGTAGCGTCGAATTTCCGGACCTCTTCGAGATGTTTGGCGAGTTGGCCACGCTGGCGCGCCGCGAGGGGCTGCTGGTTCTTGAAAACCACCCGATTCCCATAGACAGCCCGCTGCTGAAGCGCGGCGTCGGTTTGATCGTGGACGGCACGGAGCCGGCGCTGCTGCGCGATATGCTCACCACGGAACTCTACACCTTCGAGGAACGCGCCAAAACCATGGCGGGCATCTGGTCCACGGCGGGCGGTTTCGCGCCGACCATGGGCATCATCGGAACGGTCATGGGCTTGATCCTCGTGATGGGCAACCTGGAAAACGCCAGCGAACTGGGCCCCTCGATTGCCGTCGCGTTCATGGCGACCTTCTACGGCGTCGCCAGCGCCAATCTCGTCATACTGCCCATCGGCAAGAAGATGCTGTTGGTGGCCAAAGAGGAAACTCAGATTGGCCTCGTGATCGTGGAAGGACTGGTTTCGATCCAGTCCGGCGACAATCCCCGCGTGGTCCAGGAAAAACTCAAGTCGTACATTGATGAAAGCATGTGGGCCAGGCTGCACGTGAAGGCGCCGGTAAAAGAGGCCAAGTAAGCGGCAAAGGAATGCACGGTGGCCGGTAAACGTTCGCGCGAAGAAGCGCATGAAAACGAAGAGCGATGGCTGCTGACCTATGCGGACTTGATTACGCTCATGATGGTTTTCTTCGTCGTCATGTATTCGCTCTCCAAAGCCGACACGGCCCGGTTCCAGGCGCTGAGCGCCTCCCTGAGCAGCGCCTTCCACACGCCCGCGGGAACGCCCGTGCCGATGCCGGGCGGCGGGGGGCGCCGGGGCACGCAGCCGACCACGCGCCTGGAAAAAACGCCCAAGCCTACTCCGGGCGGACCGGGCGCGCTGGAAGGGAAAAACCTCACGCCAACCATCGAGAAACTGCAAGCCGAGTTCATGGATCTCGTCGCCAAGGAAAATCTCGAAAACGCCATTACCATCAGCACCAGCCCCGGCGGGACGAAACTGTTCGTGCGGATGTCCGATTCGCTGTTGTTCGAGCCGGGCAGCGCCACGCCGACTCCGGCATCGCTTCCGCTGCTGGGCAAGGTCGCGCGGATTATCGGCGAGGCCAAGAAACCCGTCCGGGTTGAAGGCCACACGGACAACGTGCCGATTCACACCGCGCGGTATCCGTCCAATTGGGAATTGTCCACCGAGCGCGCGTCGTCTGTAATCGCCTATCTGATCAATCAATACCAGTTGCCGCCGGAATTGCTTTCGGCGGGCGGTTACAGCGAATACCGCCCGGTCGCCCCCAACGACACCCCCGAAAACCGGGCGAAAAACCGGCGTGTGGAATTCGTGATCCTCGACGAAAACGAATAAGCGCGCGTCCCTCATGCCAGACCCAACGGCCATGGGGGAAAGCGATCTGCATAGTAAATGGATTTCCCGAAGTTCGTGTTTGATAACGGGGCCGATATTGCAATCGGCGATGCGAGGCGGCCATGTTCGATTTCATTGCAGGATTCCGGCATTCGATCCAAAGCGGTATCATCCGGAAATGCGCGTGTTCGTCGCTGGCTTTTACCGGTTTGATTTTGTTGCTGGTTCCCGGGTTGTCCGGTTGTCCGAGGCACCGTGGACCCGTGGCGTCGTTCACGGCGGCGCCGTTGAGCGGCCCGGCTCCGCTCGATGTGCAGTTTACGAACACGTCGCTGGCCGGCGATGCGCCGATTACGGCGTGGGAATGGGATTTCGGCGACGGGGAAACGGCCAACGAGCCGAACCCCCTGCATCGGTATGAAATGCCGGGGACCTATACGCCGCGCCTGCGCATCGTGACGCGATACGGACAGGACACTTTCATCGCCAACGAACCGATCGTTGCCGAGGGCGTATGCACGGAACCCGGCAACGACGAAAGCGAGGGGCCGCTGATCGAAATCCCCGATCCGCTATCGGGCGACAACCCGCGATTTCCGCTTCAGACCGCCGCCCTTCCCGTTCCCGGCCAGATCATCGTTGACGCCGAATTGCACACGTCGCAGCAGCGCATAACACAAACGTTGAGCCTGCGGCATGAGTACTCCCGGCACGATCCGTTCAACGCGGACCAGAGCCTGATCGTCCTGACGTATTTTCCCGAAGGCGACTGGCGTGTCTACCGGACGGACTGTGTTCCCTACGACAGCCCGGAGAATTACGTCGCCACTCTCAACCTTGCCGAGCCGCGATGGGACCCGCAGGATGCCAACATCCTCTGGGCCATCCGGGACCTTGCGCTTGTCGCGGTAGACGTGCGTGATCCCGAAACGGCCGTCGTTGTAAAGGATTTCACTCAAGACCCGGTAACAAGTCCATTCCTGCAGTCCAATCCCGACATTTACTGCATTACCATGGCAGACGAAGGCGAACCGTCGCAGGATATGCGTTATTGGGCGTTCCTTATGCGCGGCACGCGGGACGACTACCGTTTCCGGGCGATGCTTACGTGGGATCGCGATCAGGACCTGGTCATTGCGATCCGCATCCTTTCGGCGGCGGAGTCCGATATTGACTGGGTGGGCATGTCGCCGAAGGGGACCTATGCGCTTATCGGCGGACTCGACCCGAACGGGGGCAATCTGGCGGGACTGACGATGGCCACGCGCGATCTCTCGCAGTTCCACCGGCTCGATTTCACCACGGCCCATGCCGATGTCGGCCTCGACAGCGACGGAAACGAAGTCGTCGTCATGCAGAATAACCGGACGGACTTCATTGATTTGATTCCGATAGACTGGGCGACACAGCCCATCCTCGAAACAGGCGGTTCTTATTCCGGCACGAACCGCGTGCCGCTCGTGCGCCTGTATTACGCGGGCGATCCGCTCGGACTGAACAGCGGCGTTCACATCTCATGCAATTATCCCGGCTATGCCGTTGTTTCGACGAATACCGAACCGGGGCTTGCCGAGCAGAACTGGCTCGACCGGAAAATCGTCCTCGTGTCGCTCGACCGGGCCCATCCGCGGGCCTTTTATCTCGCGCAGGTCCATGGCACGCACGGAGGCTATTGGGAGGAGACCCAGGCGAGCATTACGCGCGACGGGCGCAAGATCGTCTGGGCCACGAATTGGAACCGAAACGTGGGGCACGACCCGGAACTTGTCTGGGACATGCTCCTCTCCCTGCCCGCGGATTGGCCTTTGACGCTGCTTCCTTCGCGATAACCGGCGGCGCCGGTAAACAGGCATGGCGCAGACGATATGTCCGCGCCATGCCGAAAGGAAGAATCCGTACGGCCTTATTTGGCGGGGCGCCCGTACACTTCGACTTCGATGAGGTGGTTCATGTCATTCGAGGTGTTACCGTTCGAATACAGGCGGACATAGCGGCCCTTGACGCCTTTGGCGTCAATCAGGCGGCCTTCGCTGGTCTCGATGTATTCCTTGTCGCTCCCGACGCCCATCTTGGCGGTGTTGTCGTGGTCGTTGTTGAAAACGGTCTTGACGTCCTTGACAAAATCCTTGTCGTCGGAGACCTGCACAATGACGTCGCGGTACACGCGGGCCTGGGAGTGATAATGCCATACGAGAATGGCGAAAATTTCCTGCGGGCTTCCGAGGTCAATCTGCACCCATTGGACGCCGGGGCCGAATTCGATGAAGGATCCGTCCGCGCCTTCCTTGTCGCCGTCGGTGATCATCGGCAGATCGCCAATGATGGGTTCGGAATCGCTGGCGGTGCACTCCTTGCCGGCGGCCACATTGGTCACGTCTTTCGGCGCCATGAAGGGAGGCCTTTTTTCGCCGGTGGTTTTTTCGAGGTTCGGGGAGGTTATGTTTTTCGGCGTGCCGACGAACATCGGTTTCGGCAGTTTGATATCCAATGGGGCCATGTCCTCCGCAAAGACCGGAACTATCGCGCCTGCCGCGAACGCCATTGCCACCGCCGCTGTCACCACATACCACATACGCTTGCTCATTGCTTTCTCCTCTTGCATGCGGACGGCCACTTCAGTATGCCGTCCCGCGTTATGTCGCGCGCTTTCGCGCATTGTTCAACGGTTCGCTTCGCGCGAACCAGCCTGTTTCTATTACACGCCCGGCGTTCATTATGGACGAAAACCGGCCGCCGTTATTCACAGGAACGGGGCGGAAATTATTTTTTTGACTTGCTTTCCGGCGCGATGGTTTCCCACCATTGCGGATGGTGTTCTTCGGCCCAAACCCGGCTGACCTTGCCGAACATCATCGCGCCCAGGGTGCCGGGATTCGCGATGGTGCCGAGATACAAGTGCGTGATGCCCGCCAGAACGAACAACAACGCGGCGTAACGATGCGTCTGGTATACGATATCCTGCCCTTCCGCATCGAACACGGGAAACATACGGCCCAAACCCGTCAACAGCACAATCGTGCCCAGCAGCGCCGCCATCCAGAAATAGGCCTTCTGGCCGGCATTGAAGCGACCGGCCGGCGGATGTTTGCCAAAACCGAGGTAGCCGCCGAATTTCAGCGCCCATTCCCAGTCGAAAGACACAAAGACGCCGTCTTTCGCCCATGTGGCGACCATCAGGGTCAGCGCGATCGCAAACACAGGGGCCGCCGAGGCGTGAATCAGCCACCACCAGCCCTGAAGAGGGCTTCCCAGGGCAAGCACGCTATAGAACCCCGTGACGGCCAAGCCCAGAAAACCGGCCACGGTTGCAATATGGATAAACCGTTCCCAGAACCGGAAACGCTGTATTTGACGCGGCTGCTTCGGGTCGCTCAGCCGTTTCGGTCCGAATAGCACAAAATGGCCGAGAACCGCCGCAACGGTCGCCGCTATCCCAATGAGAGCAATCAATCGAAACATCGAACGCTTCCTTCAAAAAAAGTAATCTGTACTCCGTAGTCAGAACCTGTGCAAAATAGCCCGGCCGCGTGGCGCAGACGGCCCAGTCTGTGTTCGGTATGCCTGCGCAGACTCGACAATCTGTGCCACGGGTTTCGTCATTTATTCACAACCTCGCGGTAGTTAGTAACCGGATATTTATAGTCGCCATGTAAGGAAATGGATGCCGCGGATAATGGTTTTCATTTTTCCTTGTTCACCCTTTCATCCTGAATCCTTCTGGCTTCAGCCTTTTTTCTCTCCTGTTGCCGCAAAGCCGCGGAACAGGCCTTCAAGACCCATCAACCCATAATGCAGCAGGGCGAAAATCAGGAAAGCGCCAAAGACCGCCGCCAGCGCAAGATAAATTTTCCAGTGCTCGACGCCTTCTTCGAGCAACGTCAGGAATTTCGGATCCAGCCGTTCGAATTCGTGCATTCGGGTCACGACGGGCGGGCCGGGATCGGCCGGCGCCCCGGCAATTACCCGGGCATTGAAAAATCCGCTCTTCTCCGAATGGCAATCGGTGCAGCCGCCGGCGCCGAGGGATTGCCGGGCCGAGCGCACATCATGTGCGAACGGCCATGCGTACGGCTTGGCCGATTCATGATCCGAAGCCGCCAGTTGGCCGCCCGAAACGCGATACAGTTTGCCGCCGGCCACATACACCGGCTCGCCTTTGCCTTGCTCCGCCAATTGGCCAAGAATCGCGGCAATCTGCGTGGCATTCAACGGCGGCGCGGGAGGTTCTTCCGGCTCTTCCACGGCTTCTTCAGACGTTGCTTCGCCTTCCCCTTCGCCTTCGCCCTCGCCACCTGTCGCCTCCGTCGCTTCGGTGGCCGCAGTTGGGTCTGCTTCGCCGGATGGCGCATCGGTTGGCGTTCCGGCTTCGGCCGGTTGTTCTTCCGGCGTGGCTTCCGCGACGGGCGCGGCCGCCTCTTGGGCCGCCTTGGCTTCCGCTTCGCGCAATGCGTCAATCAACGGCTTGACCGCTTCCGGCAGCAGGGGCTTGATTCCGCCGTCCGCAAGGAATCCCCAGAAGGCCGGATAGATCATTTCATGCGGCGCGATGACGCCGTTATCCTGGCGGATAAACACCGGCGCCAGAATGTACGGAACCGTCATGTCCCATTGGGCGCGGCCGTGAATGCCCAAGCGGTTGGCCCGGGCCGTGCGCACTCGTCCCGTTGTTTCCGCATCCGGCCATGGGCCGGAATGGCATGCCGTACAGGTCATTTTTTCGAGATGGACCGGCGGCAATCCCTTATGCAGGGGGCGCGGCGCGCCGAGACGTCCGCCCAGTTTTTCGACGCCGGAAGCCGATGCGTCGCCCAAATGACATCCGCGGCAGGTGAGCGAACCGGCATTGCCCGCGTGCTCTTCGCCTTCGTATCCGCGTACGATATCGTGCGACAGGCCATTACGGTGGCAGTCGGTACAGCGTAGTCCTGCGGCGATGTGGACGTCCTGATCGGATTCCCAGAGCGCGGTCTTGTCAAGATCAGCCGGCGCCGTCGAGTGGCAGAAATAACAGTGGTCCACGGTTGGGCTGTCGGTCACATCGAAGAAAACGCAATCCTTTTCATTGAAAAAGTGGGATTGGTATTTCACTTCGGGCGCAGCGGCCCACGAATTGTCGCGGTTCGGACCGTTCATGAAATCGAAATAGTCCGGCAGACGCGACGCCATGTTCTTCACGATGCCGATCCCGCTGGCGCCCGTGGCGGCCCAGCGGAAATTCTCACGTCCGATCTGAACCGCCCATTCGCTCTGGTTGAGTTCGTTGGCGGCCAGATGGCAGGCGAGGCAGTTGATGTCGAGATGGCCGGAAATTTCCCAGCGCGATTTCGGATCCAATTGCGGATCCTCGCGGTCGCCCATGTCGCCTCCGGGCATGTGCCGGCCGAAGCGTTTCGTGAATTCCCAATAGGTCAGGCCTGCGTCGGCGGGATGCCATGTGCCCGGCCATCCCCGGTACGATACCGGTAACTGGATGGCGGCGTCTTCGTCGGCGATGACCCAAGGTTCACCGGGGCGGCCCGGCAGCACGTTGCCGGCCGTCGAGTTGAAATGCCAGCCCGTGGCGATTTTGTCATATTCGTGGCAATCGCCGCAGGTCGCCTGGGTAGAAAACGGCTGGGCTGGATTGTCCGTTGGAAGGATTTTCTGGCCCATGTCGTCATAGAGTGGGATCAGGTGGACCGGCCGCGCTCGGCTGCCATCCACCAACACGTGTTTTTTGGGCGGTGCGGCCACCGCCATCATGGCCATGGCGCAAAGCAGCGCCACGGCCGCCGTCGGCGCATACTTCCTGCTCAAGCCTTGAACTCCTCCGGCGCGAATGTGAGCCGCTGGCCCATTTCGACTGCCTGGTTGACCTTGAGCACCGCCACGGCGGTCTCGTAACCGATTTCCCCTGGACAACTCAGCGGGGTACCCAGGCGGATGGCATCGAAGAAGTTTTCGAGGTGCGCCTGGTGCGGGGGCTTGTTGAATTGGATGGGCAGCGGCCACGAATCCGGCAGCGCCGAGACGCGAACGTCCACGGCCACATCCTTCGATTTGGCCGCCGGAGCCGCCGCCGTAATCATCGGCGCCAGCAAACCCTGCTTGGCGAAAGGCTGCCAGTCCGGCGCGCCGGTTTCGCGCAACAGCGCATCGCCCCGCTGCGGCACTTCGGAAATGGCCAATGTGCCGTCCTCGCCCATGAACTGCTCGTAGAACCCACCGTGGCTGGTTGTCGTGAGCACCTGGTAGAACGCGCGGGCAATACCTTCCGCATTTTCGTATTCATAGATACACAACACGTTGTCGTACCACTCGTGGTTCAGATAGAAGTCCACGCCGCCCGACGCATACACGGCCCGCGGCGTCACGCCGAAGACCCAGCTGAAGATGTCAATCTGGTGGGAACCCAAATCCACCATCGGCCCGCCGCCGTATTTCTTGTACCAGCGCCAGTTCCGGAAGTGGTGCATGGAGGCGTATCCGTATTTTTCAAGCGTGGCCGGGTCAATTTCATATTGCTTGGGCCAGCCGAGGTCCTGGCTGGCGCTCTTCGACCGGTTCCACTGCGCATAGGCATGCGTCACGCGGCCCAGCAACCTGTTCTCATGCACCAGCCGGTTGATCGCGTGCTGATACCGCGGATTGCTGCGGCGCTGATGGCCGATTTGCAGCAGTTTGCCCGTCTCATGTGAGGCGATCACCATCTGGCGCGCCTTTTCGAGATCGTTGGACATTTCTTTTTCGCAATAGACATGATGACCGGCCTTCATCGCCGCGATGCTGTGTTCGGCATGCACGAATTCGGGCGTCGCCACAATGACCGCGTCTATGTCCGTTTCCGTTGCGAGCAGTTCCTGGTAATCAACGTAGGCGTTGACGGGATGTCCGAATTTCTTGAGCATGCCCGAACCGCGCCGGCGGCTGTATTCCCAGATATCGCAAACCGCCTTGAAGCGGATCCCCGGAATACGAAGCGCGGCGTCCATCAGGACCTGTCCTTCCGCGCCAACTCCAATCAACGCGATATTGACTTGGGTGGCTTTCGATTCCGGCGAAACAATAGCCGGGGCCACCGGTGGCGCGGCCGCCGCCGCGGCTTCCTGGGCGAACGCTTTGCTGGCGAACAGCATGCCGGCTCCCGCGCCCGCCGTCGTCATCAGAAAATCCCGGCGGGAAGATTTTTTCCCCGGCCTTTTCGCCGCATCGGCATTCCGGGACAGGACGATCGTCTCCTCAATTCCCCCCGGCGCGGCCTGGTTTTTTTTCTCTCGCATACGCATACTCGACTCCTGCACTTCAGACCCTTGCTTCCGACCACATAAAACGCGATCATATCCGAAAACGGCGCGCAGATTCCATCTATTGTGCGCCGCCGAATGGCGCCTCGATTTACTGGCCCGCGATAATCTTGTCCATGCGATCCGAGAGATCCTTGAGATAGGCCTCGTCGCCGCCCGACAGTTCCGGCGTCAGATAACTGGCATAGCCGGTTTCCGCGAAAGCCTTCCGGACTTCCGGCCAGTTTACGTCGCCTTCCCGCAGGTTTTTCCACTGCATCCCGTCGCGCTTAAAATCTTTCAAATGCACACGGACGATACGCTTGCCAAGCACGCGAATCCATTGCTCCGGCCAGCCGTACACGACGACATTGCCGACGTCGAAATAGGCTCGGAGCCAGGGATTCTGAAACTCATCCACATACCGTGCGAATTCGAGCGGACTCAGCAGAAACTTGTTCCAGACATTCTCGACCGCGATGACGATTTCCAGTTTTTCGGCCAGCGGGAGAATTTTTTTGATGTTCGCCTGCGATCGTTCGTATGCGGCGTCGTAACTCACCTTGTCGTTTACGACCGCCGGCACCAGCAGCACGACCTCCGCGCCCATGGCCTTTGCGGCGCGCATCGTCGTTTCGAGTTTCGCCGTTCCCTTGGCGATGACCGCGGGATCGGCGTCCGACATCGGCGCGTCCCAGCCGCCGTGGCAGATCGAATGAATCGGCGTGCCCGCGGCCCGGGCCAGTTCACCCAGTTTCTTCGCGGCCTCGAGATCGTCCATTGGCGCGCCCTCGATACCCGCGAATCCGCATGCCTTCGCCAGTTTGAACTTGTCCGCATCGGACAATTCCTTGGGCAACATCCCGATCTGGATGGCCTTTATCAGCGAATCGTTCCCGGCCGCCCGGGCCGTTGTCGAACCCGCGGCCCCCGTGACCGCCGCCGCCAGGGCCGCCTGTTTCAGAAAATCCCGCCGTCCTATTGTCGAACCGTTCATTGCATCCATCCTCCTGCCTGTTGATGACAAAGGCCTGTTTGAGAAAACATTCAACCACCGCCAAGGGCGCGGATCTCCAATCGCCTGTGCCCAAAGTTACACAAGAAACACGGGATAACAACCGGATAGCCCATTTCGCAAATGGGTACCACACACGGTACAGACTGGGCCGTCTGTTGTGCAACCTTTTGGCGCGAACTCTTGGCGTCTGTAAAAAAAGCACAGCCAACTGGCGCGGACTATCCAGTCAGTGTAAAAAAAGAATTTTATTTGCGCAGACTCGACAGTCTACGCCACGGGTTTCGCCATTTTTTCACAACCTCTGTGCGCTCCTTTGCTATCTCGGCGCCTGTGTTGGATCTATTTCGGACAGCAGTGATTTATTCTCAATCTTTTAGAGTCCGAGGTTGTCCATGACTTTTTCCTGCTGCTGGCCGTAATTGTTGCCAATGTCACCGATTTTGCGGCGCGAATAACCGCCGGCGGAATCCACGGCAGAACCGCCGCCCCCACGGTTGAGTTCGTTCTGAATGCCGATACCGGTCATCACTTCACCCATCGGACCCACGCCCGACACGCCCGCCGAAGGCGGCGGCTGTGGCCGCGGCGCTGGACCGGACGTCTGTTGCACTCCTGACGAAACCGGAACGGACAACGCGCCGTTCTGCGGATCAAACAAAAAATCCTGTCCGGAATCGGTTTTGGGAACCTCGGCCAGATAGGTTGGCACAAGCGCTTGCAAGGAGGGCGGATAGTAACCAATCGCTTGGCCGTATTGATCAATCGCGGCGCGAATCGCGGCCATTTTCTGGAGGTCATTGGGCGTGGGACCGGACGCAACGGGCGCCGGATGGTCGAGAATCTGACCTGTGGAAGGATCGTAACCATAGGGCGATCCATCCGCGTGTTTGGGAATGGCCGGAATCCAAGTGGGCGCCAAATCTTCGAGCGACGGCGGCCAATGCCCTTTTTCGGCCTGATATGCGTTGATGGCTCTCTGGAGGTTGGTCTTGCCCATCATCTCCCCGGCCATGGCGGTCTGGCCTTGAACGGCTTTCAGGTTCTGCGCCTGCAACTCACCGTGGATGGCCGTCGCCGTCAACAACTCGACGCCGCCGCACCCTGCCAGCGCACATACCGGCAATATTGCCCATGCGATTCTCATAATCGGCTTCCTTGTGTTGTGGCCTGTAACGTCTAAAATTATAACATACCCCGAAAAAACGGACGTTCGGGACGTGTATCCTGGCCGGCCGTGGGAGTTTGTGTTTTCCGCCTGAAAGACCATGGACGTGAACCTGGATTCGGCGGGGAAGATCGGGTTCTATGTTCCAACTTCTGGACGTCATGGACCTTGTGGACAAAGCGGGCTTCACCTGAAAGATAGGTTTTTTTGTTCACTTCGTCCACAAAGTTCACGATCTCCGTGGCTTGCGAACAGGACTCCGGTTTCGACGGACGAATCCGGGATGGTTGATTTGCGTCATGGGGCCGCGTATTCTGGCATGGCGGAGCGAACGCGGGCGGTTCCCCGCGGACGCGGCACGCAGGTTTGAGACGGTCCGGCGGCAATCTCACGGCCAAGGGCAAGGTTGCGCGGACAATTCATGGCGGCACGGCTTGCCGGGAGGATCGCAGCATGGCAGATAGGGATATGACGCGTCGGGGATTTTTGAAAACGGCTTCCGTGGGAACGGTGGCCATGAGCATGAGCGCGGCAAGTTACGCGCGGGTCAAGGGCGCCAACGACCGTATTTCGATCGGCCTTATCGGTTGTGGGAGCCGGGGCATTGACGCGCACATGGGGGGGATCTACCCATTCGCCAAGGATCAGAACATCGAAGTTACGGCCGTTTGCGACCCGTGGCGGGTCCGGCGCGAGATGGCCGCCGCGAAAGCCAAAGAACAATACGGACGCGAAGCGCGGCAATATGTATCCTACCGGGATCTGGTCGCGCTCGACGACGTTGACGCCGTGATGATTGCCTCACCGGATCACGTCCACACGCTGCATCTTGAAGCGGCGGCGAAAGCCAAAAAGGACGTATACTGCGAGAAGCCCATCTCGATGGATCTTGAGTCGCTGAAAAAAGCCAACGACGCCGTCAACGCCAACCATGTCGTATGCCAGATAGGCACGCAGTTGCGGAGCCTTCCGAGTTTTACGGGGTGCCGCGAATTGTACAAGACGGGCATTTTGGGCACAGTCGGGCGCATCGAACAATGCCGCAACGGCGAGCAGCCTTATTGGTATCACTACCTGAAAGACGCCCGGGAAGAAGACGTGGACTGGAAAGAGTTCCTTTACGACCGCCCCATGCGCCCCTTCAGTTCGGTGCAGTTTACCGGTTGGTACGGATTCCTCGATTTTTCCGGAGGACCGGTTCCCGGTTTCGCCAGCCACTATATCGATCTCGTTCATTACATCACGGGCGCCGAATTTCCGTCGAGCGCCGTGTGTCTTGGCGGCACGTACACCTGGAAGGACGAGTACGGATTCACCTGTCCGGATCACGTTCAGGCATTATGGACGTATCCCGAAGGGTTCATGGTGTCGTACGTGACCAACTTCGGTAACGGCGGCAGCAACACCTTCCGTATTCTCGGCGATCAGGGCACGCTCGACATGGTCAATTGGAGCAGCCCCGTTCTCACCGCGGAAGGCGGCAGCAAAAACAAGGGTGTTATCCGAGGGAAAAAACCGGTCGAAGACGTTCCTATGGATGATCATTTTCTCAATTGGCTCAAGTGTCTGCGGAGCCGCGAAAAACCGAACGCCTCCATGGAGGCCGGTTATCAGCATGGCGTCGCGATTCTGATGGCGACCCGCGCCTTTGAAACCGGTGAACGGCAGGTATACGACCGCGAGAAGAGAAAAATCCACAAGGGATGAGGCAACACGCATGAGGCATTTGCGTAATGACGCGATCGGGCTTGCTTATTTCAAATGGCCGCCGGCAATGAATCGCTACACGACGGCCTGTTTCGCAAATGCCTTCGCATGCCCCGGGGTTGAATTTGACGGATGGATTAGCGCGGGACCAACAGAAGGAAAGATGCCATGAAAATGAGACGCCGCATGTTTCTCAAGTCGTCGGTAGCCGGTTGTGCCGGATGGGCCGTTGCGCAGGGCGCCGGGGCGTCGGAAACCAAGGAAGCTCCGAAATGGCGGATAGGTTGTTACACGCGTCCCTGGGATCAACACGATTATCGCGTGGCGCTGGATGCCATCGCGGAAGCCGGTTTTCGGTACGCGGGCCTCATGACAACGAAATCGGAGTCGCGCCTGGTCGTCTCCGTAAAAACCACTCCGGAAGAGGCGCAAACGATTGGCGAAGAATGCCGCAAACGCAATCTGAAAGTCGTATCGGTATATGGCGGCGACATTCCGGTAGCCGAATCGCTCGAAGCGGGCATCGTGGCGCTTCGCAGGCTGATTGATAGCTGCGCGATTATTGGTGTTGACGATCTTATGATGGGGGGTGTCGGCGATCAAAAAGTATTCGACGCCTACTACAAAGCCATTGCGGAATGCTGCCCGTACGCGGCTGAAAAGAAAATGGGTATCAGCGTGAAGCCGCACGGCGGGCTGAATGCGACCGGGCCGCAGTGCCGCGCGATTGTCGAGCGGGTGGCGCAAAAGAACTTCGGCCTTTGGTACGATCCGGGCAACATTTTCTATTACTCGGACGGGGCGCTGGATCCGGTGGACGACGCGGCGACGGTGGACGGGATCGTTGTTGGCATGTCCGTCAAGGATTATCTTCCGCCAAAAAACGTCTCGGTGACGCCCGGCACGGGCAAAGTGGATTTTCCGAAAGTCATGGCGCGGCTGGCGCAGGGCGGGTTTGCCTCCGGTCCCTTGGTCGTCGAATGTCTTGCGCCGGGCGAATTGCCGGCCTTGATCGAGGAAGCGCGTAAGACCCGATTGTTTCTCGAAAAATTGACCGGCCTGTGAATAGAAGACGAAAGGCGGCTGGACAATTTGCGCCACGCGGCAGGGGGAATTTTTTTTAAATGTGGGCGGTTTTTCCGAAAGCATACATTTGTTTCGGCGTCAGTACGCCCCTGCCGTTTGCCGGGACGAGCTTTATCCTGGATTCGGCAGTCAAGATCGGATTCTACGTGCTATCCTCTGGATGTCGTGGACCTTGTGGACGAAATGGACAAGAAAATCAATCCCCTTGCGGGTGAAGTCCACTGGGTCCACAATGTCCATCTCGTCCATGGTTTGGTCGAAAGAGCCGCGTTCAACTGCCGATTTTAGGTTTATGGGTTGGCCGATAGCGGTTGCGGGAGAGACAATCAGGTGACCGTCAAGCATGGCGAAAACCGGCGCGTATCCGATCGCATGAAGGTTCGATTCAAAGTTTCGGTGTCTATTGACGAGCCGGCGCAGGGGCGCATGCTGATTACCCCTGCTATTGTCCATGATATTTCGCGGGGCGGTGTGCTGATTGAAATACGGCAGGATCTCTCCCCGGGCCAGCGCGTTGCTGTGTCCATTCCCACGGAAATTTGCCCCGATCGCTTGTCGCTGCCGAGGGCTTTGAACGGTCATGCGGATGTTGTGCATGCACGGCATGGAGCCGGGCATCGGTCGCATGCGGGATTGCGTTTTTCCGAATCGCTCCAGTGCTTGCCCGAATTTGCGGCCTTTCTTGATTATTTGAGCATGTCGCCTGATCCGCTCCTTGCATAGCCCCGAGGTTTTTTCTTCCCGCAACAGAACGCAAACAGAACTTTATTTGAGGAGCGATTTCCCTTCAAAATCGGCCGGCGGCCTTACCTTGAGAAATGCAAGCGCGGTTACGCCGAGATCGATAATGGCCGCATTGGGTTCCATGGGGCGGTTGGCGAAAAGGATACCGGGGGTGTCCGCCACATCCGAGGCGGCGTGTTCGCCGCTCCACTTGTCGTCGTTGGGGGCGAAAAGATCCTTGGGTGCGGCGCCCGCTGCCGATGCCTTTTCCGTCTGATAGCCGTCCGCATAGCCGACTTGAAGGTCCGGCGCGTCGGCCTCGGCGATCCCCTTGTACACATCGGCCTTTGTGTATACTGCGCGAAATACGTTGTCTCCCGTTTCAGGGTCCTTGACGTCCAGAAGTTTTTGGCGGATTTCGGCGAGCAGCGCCGCGGATTCCTCCGGGGCGACGATGCCCTGTCCCTCGCGACCTTTGAGATTGAGGAAGATACTACCGAGACCCAGCCCGTATGCTTTGCTTCGGGTCCAATCGAAGGCTTCAAGATATTTGGTGTTCGTAAAAGCCGTTGCCGCGTCCGTCTGATCTTTGACGGTGAGATATCCGTTTCGAATCAGCCAGGTATTGATGCTGAATCCTTTCCGAAAACTATGGAATCCGTGATCGGACATGACCATCAGCAAATCGTCCGGGCCGAGTTTCGCCGAGACCTTGCCCACGATATCGTCCATTTTGGCGTAGGTTTCCTCTACGGCGCCGCCGTATTTTTGGGCGCCTTCCTCGTTGTAGAGCGGATGTTTCGGATCGCGGTAACGCCAGAACATGTGCGCGACGCGGTCGGTGGCGGTCCATGCGGAAACCATTAGCCGGAACGGGCTGATGGATAGTTCGTCCAAGGTGAGCGTCTCCTGCCATGCCATGGTTTGCCGCACGTCGTCCAGAAAAACCTCTTCCGTGAGGTCGTCTTGTTGCAGACCCTTGGTATCGAAACGCCACCCGACCGTCTTATACAGGCCATAGCGGTCCGCCAGTTGGCCGGCATAATCGTCGGGATTGCTGATGGGCGCCAGCGGCGCGCGCGGGTGCATTTGAAGACAGGTCATGTACAAACGCACATGTTCGGCGGCTTCAAGCACGTGCAGGCGGCTGATGGCGCGCACGCTGAATTGTGGGGAAATTTCAAAGGTCCATTCCAGCCATTCGGACCATGTATGCTCCGCCAGTTTCGCCGTCTGGCCGGCCAGGTCGAACGCGACGGCGCGGCTTTCGCGGTCGTGCATGAGTTTGAGCGGGACTTCAACGAATTGGCGGGTCGCGGGATTGCGAATGCCGGGCACCATGACGGTCGCCGCGCCACCTTCGAACCGAATCGGAATCCGCAGGCCGCCGGGAACACTTTCCACGCGATCAAAGCGATCCGACAAGGCGAAATAGGTGCTTTGCGTACCGCGAATGTCCGGGACATCGAGACCGCAAAGCATCGTTCCGCCGGCGATACGTTCGACCGGATAGGCAAATGGCACGACCAGCAATTTGGTTGCAAGTCCCGCTGCGCCGGCCACCGCCCAGAATGTCTCGCCTTTGCGATAATTGGTGAAAGCGGCCGGCGAGACCAGCGTGCCGTCCGGCGCGAGTTCCGGCTGTTTCATGGCGCCAAATCCCAGACCCGGCAGATAGTTGCCAGGATTGCGCCGTAAAAAATCGTACACGCCGTGATTGCCGGGATTTTTACACGTGGCAAAGGACGACCATGCCGTCGGCGATTGGGGAGGATTGCTGGACGCCAGCCGTTGGTAGGAACCGCCGTTGTCGCGTAATCGGGCCAGATTCGGCAGTTTTCCCGCCGATAACATCGCATCCACAATGGATGGTTCGACGCCATCGAATCCGAGAATTACGACCCGGCCACCCATGGGTGACGGCGCCTGTTCCGCGGCTTGCGCCGATACGGGAAGCGGATCGCCGGCGTCTTTGAAAACCAGGCTGGCGATTACGGCCACCGCGATAACCAACCATGCAAACGAAACAAGACGGATACGGCGTGCCATTTTACCCTTTCCTTCCATAGGCGCATTTATAACCACAAATCAACGTAACGTGAATAGTGTATTGTGGCTTCGCGATGAATCTTGTGTCGAATCGCTCTTTGCGTTGGTCGCTTGGCCGATCAATCCGATTATTCACATATAAAAGTGGGTTTGGGTGTTTATTCGTTTCTATGCGTGGTTCAACTACTGGAGTTTGGTTCAAACAGCCTTATTTTATCGCCCAAAGGGTTACATATCAATTTTACCTCAGTAGTAAGTAAATTCCCCACAAAAGACAAAGAATAATATTCAAAATGAGGTATTCAAGACTTTCTGATGGATTTCTTTGCCGATTGGCTAAAGTTCAGACTCCGAATTCCGATAAACGGAGCGATGGATAATTGAGTCAGGTTATGCCGATTGCGGTTTGCCGGTTGTGGAGAATGGACACAGGCGGCGGGGTTGCCGGGCAAACGCCGGACCGCAGACGGCGGGAGGATCGCGTATGTCGAGTTCGTTTAGCGTTGGCGGCCTCATGACAGGGTTGGACACGAGCACCATTGTGAGCCAACTCATCGCCATCGAGCGCCAGCCCGTGACCCGTCTGCAAAATCAGATCAAAGCCCTAAATTCCCAGAAAAGCGCCATTGGCGAACTTCGCACCCAACTTCAGACGTTGCGCAGCAAAATCCAGGATTTTCGTCTTCTGGGGGTCTTTTCGCAGTATACGGCGGCCTCGAGCGACAACAAAGTGCTGACGGCTACCATATCGGGATCCAATCCCGTCGTTGGTTCTTATGCCGTGAACGTGACGCAAATGGCCAGCGCCACCGTCGCGACCAGCAGCGGCGCGATGGGACAAGCCGTCAATCCCGGCGCGATCTTGTCGTCAAGCGGAATGACCACGACGGTGACCGCGGGAACTTTTACCCTCAACGGCGTTTCCATTTCCGTCGATCCCGCGACGCAGACGCTCAATCAGGTTTTGGCGGCCATCAATGCCAGCGGCGCAGGCGTCACCGCCTCCTACAACGCGCTCACGGACAAGGTCTCCATCGAAAACAGCACGCCGGGAAACACGGCCCTCATCAATTTCGGCGCCAGCAGCGATACCAGCAATTTCCTCTCGGCCATCCATGTAACGGAAGCCACACAGAGCACCAGCGGCGGCGGTTCGACAGTCGTGACGAGCACGCGCAACCTTGGCGCGATTGATAGCACAAAAACGCTGAGCCAGGTGTCATTCGCCCATGGCGCGATCACGGCGGGCACATTCAAGATCAATGGCATAACGATTACGGTGGATCCCACCACCGACACCATGCTCGATGTCGTGCAGCGCATCAACGATTCCGGCGCGCAAGTGAGCGCAAGTTATGACGGCGTTACCGATTCGCTTCGATTCGTGGCTAAAACGCTGGGCAGCCGCACCGTCAGTTTTACGGCGGGAACGAGCAACTTCCTGTCGGTGACCAATCTCGATTCGGCGACGCAAACCGCGGGCAGCGATGTCCAGTTCACCATCAACGGCGGCCCCACGCAGACCCGGAACACGAATGAGGTGTCGGACGCGATTGGCGGAGTAACGCTCCGGCTGCTGAGTACGGGCGCGAGCACGGTGACGATTGCGGCGGACGATGATAAGATCGTCGAAAGCGTCAATTCATTTATCACCGCGTTCAATGAATCCGTGGACAAGATCGTATCACTTACGGCCAAGGACGGCACGCTGGCCAACGATGCGACCATCAAGGAAATCAAAGCCACGTTGCAAACGCTGGTTTTCGGATCGGCCTCCGGCATCACCGGTTCCTACCAATCCCTGATCGATCTCGGCATCACAACCGGCGATACGTTTGACGCGGGCGCCACATCGCATTTGCAATTGAAAGAGGACACCCTTCGCGAGGCGTTGCGCACCGCTCGGCTCAACGTGCAGAACGTTTTTTACAATACCGGAGCGACGGGTGTCGCCGACCAGTTGTACGCCTATTTGGACAGTATCACCAAAATGGGCGGATTCCTGAACGATCGGGCGAAGTCCAACGGAAGCATTGACCGGCAAGTCCAGGATATCAACGGCCGGATAGATCGCTTGAATGCGTCCATCGCAAAAAAGGAAATTAGATTGAAGAAACAGTTTGCGGCGCTCGAACAATTCTCGTCGCAAATGCAATCGCAGAGTACGGCGATTGCCGCCTTGTCGAAATACGATTGGTGAAGACGGATAAGGAGTTACCGATGGCCACGTCAACCGCCGGTTATGGCGTATACAAGAAAGTGGATGTCGAAACGGCTTCGCAGGGCAAACTCATCGTGATGATGTTCAACGGGGCCATCCAACGCGCCGAAGAAGCCCGGCGCCAGTTGGATCGCGGCAGCGTCGAGGGCGTTCACAACAATCTGATCCGCGCCCAGGACATCATCGGGGAGTTGCGCAGCGCCCTGAACATGAACACGGGGGAGTTGGCCCGGAATCTCGACCGGCTCTACGAATATTTTCAGCACCTTCTGATTATGGCCAACATCCGCAAGCAGACGGCGCCTATCGAGGAATGTATCCAGCATATGACCGCGATGCGCGACACATGGAAAGAACTTTTCGAGACCATCGCGAAGGAGGAAAAGCCCGTTTCGCCGCATATCAATCCGCATGGGGCGGCCTTGATGAACATTCAGGGGTGATGACGGGTCATTCGATGTATTTGCGCTGGACGCGCGTGCCAATTCCGGCGAGAATGTCGTAGGGAATACTTTGGGCGTGCCGCGCGAGTTCTTCAGCGGTGATGGTTTCATCGCCGTCCGTGCCAATCAGGGTGGCTGTATCGCCGGTTTCGACATGCCTGAGCGCGGACACATCAACGACGATTTGATCCATGCAAACGCTGCCGCGGACCGGACACCGCTTGCCGCGGATAAGGACGTCGGCTTTGTTCGACAGACTATGCTTGTAACCGTCGGCGTATCCGATGGGCAGGACGGCGACGCGCGAGGCTTCCGGGGCCGTGTAGGTGCGGCCATACCCTACGCTCGCGCCGGCTTCGAGTTCCTTCACGAGAACGACCTGCGTTTCCCATCTCAGCACGGGCTTGAGCGGCGATGAAGCGGGTGGCGTTTCGCCTGGCCACGCCCCGTAAGTCATCAACCCCGGGCGCACCATACCGAACGCGCTGGAGGGGTAATTCAGAATGGCCGCGCTGTTGGCGGCATGGGCGATTTCGTAGGGGATGCCTTCCTTGTCGAGTTGCCGCAACACGTGTTTGAACTGTCGGATCTGGTTCAGGGTAAATGGATTGTCGGGGAGGTCGGCCACGGGAAAATGCGTCGCCACGCCCTCGATGTCTATGTTCGGAACACGGGTTAGAAACAGCATGTTGCGCACGGCCTCGTCGAGTTCGAAGCCTTGGCGGCCCATGCCGGAATCCACTTTGCAGTGGACGGGAATCATTTTGTTGGCCTTTCGCGCGAGTTCACCTAGACGTTCGGCGGCCCGCACGTCGGACAGCATCGGGCGCAGGTTGTATTCGATGAGGGCCGGCAGCGCATCTTCGGGTGGCTGCACCAACACGAGAATCGGCGCGTTGATGCCGTTTTCGCGCAATACAATCGCCTCGTCCACCATGGCTACGCCCAGCATGGATGCGCCTTCCGCGATGGCGCGGTGGGCGATGGGCGTCGCGCCGTGGCCGTAGGCGTTGGCTTTCACAATAGCCATAATCTGGCAATCCGCCGGAATTATCTGGCGGACAAGCCTCAGATTGTGCGCATAGGCGCCAAGGTCCACAATTGCCCGCGAAGCCGACGTATCGCTCATGACTGTCCTCCGCCCTGAATGTCGCGCCAATTGGCGTACAGAAATTGCGCGCCGGAATAGATTGTTATGCAGGCCACCAGCACGATCGCGCACAGTGAGGCGTAACGAACCGCGGCAAGATATGTTTCCAAGTATCGCGTGGCCGGCGCCAGCGCCGCCTCGTACCGTTCCCATACCTGCGCGACTATGGCCAAAAACAGAAATACGAACACGAAAACCAACTGGGTGACGGTCTTGGTTTTACCCCACCAATTCGCCCCAATGACCAAGCCGTCGCTGGCCGCCAGCGCGCGCGCGCCGGTAATGAGAAATTCGCGCGCAATGATGGCCACGACGGTCCAGCCTGGAATCCATAGGCACGAAACGCCCATCAACATGATGAGCGCCCCGACAACCAACACCTTGTCCGCCACCGGGTCCAGCAATTTGCCGAAATTGGTAATCTGCCCGCGCGCCCGCGCGATTTTGCCGTCGTAATAATCCGTAATCGCCGCCGCGGTAAACAGCACATAGGCGGCCAAAAAAGTGTAGTAGTGATGCAGTGACATCAGGGCCACGAAGCCCAGCGCCATCACGAACCGCGCCAATGTCAATCGGTTGGGAAGATTCATCGTGCCGTTATTGTAGCAGAAGATGATTCGATGCGCACCCCGTGCAATAAACCCATATAACAAACCTCAAAGTGGTCGAATCGGTTCCGCTCCTGTTGGCCGAGGAAAACCAACGTGGCTACTTATTGGCCAACGGTTCTAATCCGTTCCTGCTATGTGAGGGCCAAGGGTTGCCGGGTTTCATGGACATTGTCTATGATGGCGCGGTTGCGGCAGAATACGGGATGAAAATAAACCGCCGATGCGCAAATATTTGGAGCCTTAATGAGTTTTTTTGAACGATCGCCTTGGGCGGTTTCCCTGCACGGGGGGCACAGCCGCGCTTATTGCGATCATGCCGATAACACGCTGCGTGAAATATTGGACGCGGCGGTGGCGGCGGGGTATCGGACTTTCGGCGTCACCGAGCACGCGCCGCGCGACGAGCCGCGATTTCTCTATCCGGAGGAGATCAAACTCGGCTGGGACGTTCCGAAGGTTCAGCGCGATTTTGCGGCCTATGCCCACGAAACACAATTGCTGGCGGGGGAATATGCCGGGCGGTTGCATGTGTTGCGCGGTTTCGAGGCGGAAGTCGTTCCGTGGGACCGGTATGTGGATATTACGCTGGGTCTGCGCGCACGTTACCGTTTTGACTACGTGGTCGGATCGGTCCATTGGCTTGACGATCGCATTACGGACTATTCGCAGGAGTCCTTCGACGAGGTTTTGAAAGAGTATCGGAATCTTGAAGCGATGGCCGTGCATTATTACGAGCGGGTCGCGGCGATGGTCCGCGCATTGCGTCCGGAGGTGGTGGGACACCTGGACGTGATTCGAAAATATGCCCGGCCGCATGGTCCTGTGGATACACCGGCCATCCGCGATGCGGCGGACGGCGCTCTGGAAGCCATCCGCGATGCGGGAAGTATCCTCGATATCAATACGGCGGCTTACCGGAAAGGATTCGACACTCCCTATCCCGCGCCGTGGCTGCTTGATCGCGCGGTTCATCGTTTTGGCGTCGGTGTTTGTTTCGGAGACGATAGCCATGGGGTAGCGCAGGTCGGCGCCGGTATTCTGGAAGCCCGTGCCTATCTGCTTGAGCACGGGGTCAGAGAATTAGCCACGCTCGAACGGGTTGGGAACGGGCTGGCGCGCCACCGCGTTCCTCTTTGATCGCGTCTTCTGCCCGGAATCGCAAGGAGTTGTTAGGCAACAGACGCAGGCCATTGAATCTGATTCGGCAATCAAAATTCGAGTCCTATCCGCAAGCCATGGCGATCGTGGGCCTTGTGGACGAAGTGAACAAGAAAACCTGTCTGTCGGGTGAAGTCCGCTATGTCCGCAAGGTCCACGATGATTGGTCGAATGCAAATACTTCGGAGTTTCGGCCGCGAATAAGACGAGGATGGCGATGACGAACAGGAGCACGGCAAGAGACTGGGTTATAGGCAGAATTCGCGTCAGAGAAGAATGTTCACGTATTTGGCGATAGTGTAGGCCTCGATGCCTTCGCTGCCGCCTTCACGTCCGAAGCCGGATGCCTTTACGCCGCCGAAGGGTATCTCGGCGCTGGCGATGACGAGATTGTTGACGCCGATCATGCCGGCTTCGAGTCCTTCCGCCGCGAGAAACATCGTTCGCGTGTTCCGCGTGAACACGTAGGCGGCCAATCCGAATTTGGTATTGTTCGCCTGCGCAAGCGCATCGTCGAGTGTGTCGAACGTCGTAATCGGCGCGACGGGACAGAAGGGTTCCTCATTCATGATATCCATATCATTCGTCACGCCGGTCAGGACCGTCGGTTTGTAGAAGAATCCCTTCGGGAATTCGCTTGCGCGCATACCGCCGCATTCGACTTTGGCGCCTTTCTCGACGGCGTCGGCCACAAACGCCTCCGTGGATTCGAGGCGCCGCCGGTTGGCCAGCGGGCCGACATCTGTCTTCGGATCGCGTCCGTTGCCCTGGCGAAGGCCACGCGTGACTGCGACGAACCGTTCTGTGAAATGCGCGGCGGCGGATTCTTGCACAAAGAAACGGCTGGCCGCGATGCAGACCTGCCCGTTGTTGCGGAACTTGCCGCGCGCGCAGATCTCCGCCGCGCGCTCGATGTCCGCATCCTCGAAGACGAGGACGGGATTGTGTCCGCCGAGTTCCATCGTGACCGGCTTGATGGCTTCAGCGCACAGACGAAGCAATTCCTGCCCCACCGGTACTGAACCGGTGAGGGTGACTTTGCGGATGATCGGCGAAAGGCACAGTTTCCGGCTGATCATGCCGGAATCGCCCGTCACGATGTTGACCACGCCGCGCGGCACGCCGGCGTCGTGGCAGGCCTGCGCGAGACACAATGTCGTGCGCGGCGCCTCGCGCGCGGGTTTGACGACGACCGAACAGCCCGCCGCGATCGCGGGCGCCATCTTGCGCGCGGACAGCAGCGCCGGGAAATTCCACGGGCTGAACGCCGCGACCGGTCCAATCGGCTGTCGCATTACCATGATCCGGTGCGCGCGCGAATGGCCGTCCACAAGCCGTCCGTAGATCCGCCGCGCTTCGTCGGCGTACCAATCGAACTGATCCGCGGCGGCCAGCGTTTCACTGCGCGCCTCGGCGATGGTCTTGCCCTGCTCTTCGGTGATTACGGCGGCAATCGCGTCGGCGCGGTCGCGGACGAGGTCGGCGGTCTTGCGCAACGTCGCGCTACGCGTCCACGCATCCACCTCGCGCCACGAATGCCATGCGCGGTCCGCCGCTTCGATCGCACGGTCCACATCCGTTTCTGTCGCCACAGGAATCGTGTCAACCGCCTCTTCCGTGGCCGGATTGATGATATCGAGCGTGCATCCGTCCGATGACGCCACCCATTCACCGTCAATGTACATCAAATTCGGAATGTCCATAATCAGAACTCCTCAATTACCAACATGCAAAGACGCGCGGCAAGATGTTACCGCAAATTCAACAACTCTGTAGCGTTTATGAAACAATAACCCGTCAACGTGGCGCAGACTGTCGAGTCTGCGCAACAAGGGCGATCCACGCAGACTCGACAGTCTGCGCCACGAATATCGTCATTTATTCACAACCTCTCGCTTCTCTTTGCGACTTTGCGTTGGCGATTTTTCATAGTCCGATGTCGTGGCGCATGGCCTGTGTGTCCGTACACCAGTTGCCGACGTTCCATCTTCCGAATACACCCATGCCACCCAACGGATCGTCGCCGTAGTATACGGGCAGATGGATGAGCGACAGACCTTCGTATGCGCGCGCCTTGTCAAGCGCCGCGATCAATTCTTCCACGGAATGGCCGCCGAACAGGCCTTGTACGCCTTTCACGGCGTTCGCCCAGGCCGCGTAATCCACTTCGACGGTGTCCCATGTCGCATGGATTGCGCCGTATTGCGCGCCCTGCAAGCCGGAGATCGCGCCCATGCGGCGATTGTCGAGCAGCAAGATGCAGCCGCGCGCGCCGTGCATGACGCCGTCAATCAGGATCTGCGGATTCATCGTGAACGAACCGTCGCCGGTGAAGGCGAGACCGTAGAAGGGTTTTTCGGCGATGCCGGTGGCCAGCAGGGACGACACGGCAAAACCCATATAACTTGCGCCGGTCTCCGTGAAGGTACGTCCGAGCCGGTCATCCTCGGCGATCTGGAATCCGTTGGCTTGCACATCGCCCGCATCGAAGAACGACACCGCGTCATGCGCGCGCGCCCAATCGCTGGCCGCTTTGATCGCGGCAGGTTGCGTGAGGACTTCGCGTCCCCAGGCTTCATCGAAGAGACACGGTGTCGCGTACCGTTTCGCCTTGAAGGCCAGCCATTCCTCGCGCTTCTTGGTGCAACCGTCCAGCCAGTCGGATGCTGCGCTCGCCCGCGGCGCGGCGCGCAGTCGCGCATTCAGTTCCGCGAGCGTCAACGCTGCGTCGCCGACCAAGGGCAAGGTGCGGTTGTAGTGCAGGGCGGCAGCGAGGTCCGCATTGATGTTGATGACGTGTTCCACCTTTGGATAGCCCGTGCGCGAGCAGTCGGACTGGCAGACGGCGCGTGTGCCGACGGCGACGAGCAGGTCCGCTTCTTCCATCGCAAAATTGCCGCAAATCGAACCTTTCGAACCTCCGACGCCCATGTTGCGGAGATGATCGTACGGAATGACGCCCGAGACGAGCGGGCTGAGCACGGCGACCGCGCCGGCCCGTTCGAGGAATTCGAGCAGTTCCGGCCCGGCGTGGCGCGCGCCGCCGCCCACTTTCACGACGATGCGTTGCGCCGCGCGGATCCATTCGACGGCTTGGGTATAGGCGCCGCCGTCCGCGGCCGCGCCCAGTCGTGACGGCGGCGCCACGGGCAATTCGTCGAGGTTGAAAGACCGGATAAGCGCCGGCTGAGTGTTCATCGGCATCAGAAGAAAGAACGGTCCGGCGCGGAACGGATGGTCCACCGTATTCATTCCGCGCCTGAGCGCCGTCGCCACCGCGCCCGGTGTGTGCAGGCAATAGGCTTCGCCCATCGTCGCGCACAGGCGCAGGAACAGGTGCTGCTCGTGTTTCGGGACCTGCTGCATGTTCGGCCCTTCGTCTTCGGTCGTCTCGTCGCCGAATAGGAACCATACGCCGATTCCGTCGCTCGCGGGCGCGACGGATGCGGCCAGCGCCTGCAACGGGCCCGGCCCGATTGAAGCGACGACCGCCGCCTTCTCGCCCGTTACCCAGCGCAAGGCCGTTGCGGCATGGGTGGCCTCGATTTCATTGCGGACGCCGCAGGTCCGCACAAGTCCTTCGGATTCGTAGACGCGCAGCACTTCGCCGACTTCCGTCGAGCCGTGGCCGAGGACGCACAGGAACCGCCGCACGCCTTGTCGAAGCAAACCGAGAACGATGGCCTCGGATAACGTCATGTCCGCGCGGCGTGGCAATGTGCCTGCCGCCAGCGCCGCCTCGATAGTCCCCGATTCGCGAATCGCACGCGCGCGCGTGATCCGCCCTTGCGTGATGGTTTCTCTACCCATAACTCAGACCTCCATCTACAAAACACAAAAGACGAAAGGGATATAAAAGACATCTTGCCACGATAGGTGTTTACCGGTCGTTTTTATCCCGCATATCCCTTTCGTCCTATCACCTCATTTCGGGGAAGTAATGCGCCTCGATGAGCGCGCAGAACGTATGATACAGCACCAGGTGCGCTTCCTGTATTTCCTTGGTCGTGCCGCCGGGCGCGCGCAACGCGATGTCGGCGAATTCGGCCATCCTGCCGCCCTTCGGACCGGTCAGCGAGATGACGGTCATGCCGATGGCGCGCGCGACGGACATCGCCATGAGGCAGTTTTCGGCGTTGCCGGAAGTCGAAATGCCGATGAACACGTCGCCCGGTTTGCCAAGGGCGAGGGTCTCTTGCGCATAGGCGATGTTGCGCAACGGCGAATCGTTTTCGACCGCGGTCTTGAGCGCGCCGTTGCAGCCGATCGCGATCGCCGGCAGGCCCATTTCAAGGTATTGTGCGAGATCTTTGCCATAAGGTAACGGTTCGAGACGGGCTTCGAGTTCCGCCGCGACGGGACGCTTGCGCTCGAAACTCTTGCACAACTCGCCCACGATATGGACCGCGTCGGAATGGCTCCCGCCGTTGCCGCAGACAAGCAGTTTACCGCCTGCGTCGTAAACGCGGACGAGCGCCTCGTGCAGCGACAGTAGTTTTTCCACGCAGGCATCCAAATCCGGACGGCGGGCCGTCATGGCGTTCAGAACCGACTTTTCAACCGCAGACAGTTTCGACATGGGTGCGTGTGTCTCCTCTTGTTCTCGCATTTTTGCATTGTACTTTGTACTTTGTGCTCGTTAGTTGACCGACGGCGCGATGTTTGCGGCGTAACACCCCCCTTGCCCCCCTCAAGGGGGGAATTTGTGCTCGGCCAAGATCGCGATGTTTGCGGCGTAACACCCCCCTTGCCCCCCTCAAGGGGGGAATTTGTACTTGACCGACGGCGCGATGTTTGCGGCGTAACACCCCCCTTGCCCCCCTCAAGGGGGGAATTTGTGCTCGGCCAAGATCGCGATGTTTGCGGCGTAACACCCCCCTTGCCCCCCTCAAGGGGGGAATTTGTGCTTGACCGGTGGCGCGATGTTTGCGGCGTAACACCCCCCTTGCCCCCCTCAAGGGGGGAATTTGTGCTTGACCGGTGGCGCGATGGCTGCGATATGGGAAATGTCACGCTACTTCTATTCGCCCGCGAACAGGGTTGTAGGCCAGAATCAAATTCCGGAACCCTGTCCGCCACTAACCGAAATTCGGAAATCGAACCCCGAGTTTTGTGCACAAACCGTGGACATCGTGGACCTTGTGGACGAAGTGAACAAGAAAACCTATCTTTCGGGTGAATTCCACTTTGCCCACAAGGTCCACGACGTCCAGAAGTTGGAACGTAGAACCCGATCTTGACTGCTGAATCCAAGATTAACAATTGATCCTTGCCCATTTCCATTGGAAAGGTCTTTGAACCTTCGATCGTGAGCACAATTACGAGCACGAGCACGTAGCCGGCCGCTTTACCGGATTTTCTTCGAGCATTGACAACTCGTGACTCTTCCTTATGAATTGGAATAATATATCATCACGGCACGAGCCGCACACAGGAAGGAGTCTATGCAAAACGGGTTGCCCCGTATTCTCATTGTCCGATTGAGCGCCATCGGCGACGTGGTTCGCGTTCTGCCCGCGCTCAATACGATCCGCGCGTCTTACCCGAACGCGCAGATTGACTGGGCCGTAGAACCGAAATCCGCGGGAATTGTCGAGGATCATCCTCTGCTGGACAATGTGCTCGTGTTCGAGCGTGAAGACGGTTCGCGGGCCTTTCTCCAGTTTTGCAGGCAAATCCGCTCGCGACGGTACGACATCGCGGTGGACTTTCATGGCATTCTGAAAAGCGGCGCCATTGTGGCGGCGTCGCGTGCGCCGGATCGGTACGGGTTCGCGTCGCCGCGCGCGCAGGAGGGCAGTTGGCTTTTCACAAACCATCGGGCCGCTTTGCGCGCCAAGAACCTAAACCGGGTCGCGGAAAACTTGGCGCTCTGCGACTTGTTCTGCAAACGCCGCGAAGCCTACGGCCCGGCCATCCATGTGCCGCTGGACATCCAGGAGGCGGTGGATGCGTTCTACGAGGAATCTTTCGACGCGGGCAAGCGTGTAGTGGCCATGCACGCACCGATGGAACGCGCGGAGAAACGGTGGCCCGCGGAACGATTTGCGGAACTTGCGGAGCGGTTGCTGGCGGACGGACGTTTCGAGGTTATGATGACGGGGGGACCGGGACAGCAAGGCGATGTGGAGGCCGTGGTTTCGCGTATGCGGCGCAAGCCGGTTATCCCGCCGGAGACGACCGGACTCAAAGAACTGGCGTGGTTGCTGCACCGGGCGGATTTGTATTTCGGCGGCGACACCGGCCCGATGCACATCGCTTCGATTATGGGCGTACCGGTCGTCGCCGTTTTTGGCGGCACCGACCCCGCGAAACACGCCCCATATCAGCGGCCATGCGAGATTCTATACGTGGACGACCCGTCACTGTCCGCCGACGAGAAATTGCGACGCATCACGGCGGACATGGCCTTCGATGCCTGCATCCGGATGGTTTCGAGCCAGGGACGGCGGCGCGGAGACGCTGTGCCGTGAGCGAACTCGAACCCTACTATGCCGGCACGCCGCGCGAAGAATGGCCTTCCGCTCCCACAAACCCAATCCACGTTGTGCTGGACAATCTCCGCAGCGCCTATAACGTGGGATCGATCTTCCGCACGTCCGATGCGGGCGCCGTCGGACATATCCATTTGTGCGGGATGTCGGCCCATCCGCCACACAAAAAGATCGAAAAAACTTCGCTCGGCGCATTTGCGTATGTGCCGTGGACCTATTACGAACGCACGGGCGATGCGCTCGATCTGTTGCACGCGCAGGGTATTCCGATCGTGGCCGTCGAGGTACGGCCGAACGCAATCTCACACGTGGTGTATCCATGGCCGAAGCCGGTAGCGGTCGTGTTTGGAAATGAAGTGTTCGGCATCGCGGACAAGACGCTTGCCCGGTGCGATGCGGTTGTGCAAATTCCCATGCTCGGACGAAAAAACACGATCAATGTGGCCACGGCCTTCGGCATTATCCTGTACGAAATTTTGCGCCGCTGGAACGTCCTGACTACCGGTCTTTGAAATGTTCGAAACCGCCCTGCGCCATCGGTTCGCCGTCCACTCGGACACCGTGCCATGCGTCATTGAACCGTCCGACGACGGCGATGGGCGTGCGAAATTCCCGGCGAAATGCGGCCAAGATCTCTTCGCACGCCTGCGCATCAACGGCAAACGCCAATTCGTAGTCTTCTCCCCCTGCGAGGGCGAACGCTTCGGCGGCGCCGCCGTATTCCGCGGCATAGGCGGCCAGTTCCGCGTGAATCGGGAGAAGTTGTTTCTTGATATTTACGCCGAGACGCCCGGCTTCCGCCAGATGGCCGGCATCCTGCGCAAGGCCATCGCTGATATCAATCATGGCGTGGACTTCGGCCCGCGAAGCAAGCCATTGGCCTTCAGGAATGCGCGGCGTGGGTTGAAGGTGTGCGCGAACAAGCGCGGGTGCGTCATGGCCATGTTCGAGTGCGTGTAATCCCGCCGCCGACAAACCCGGATGGCCCGTTGTCACGAGACAATCGCCGGGCCGCGCGCCCTTGCGTGTCAGCCAGCGATCACCCGCCGCTTCGCCGATCGAAGTGACGTCGAGCAGAAGGCCCGCCGGTGAACGGGAGGTGTCGCCGCCGATCAGCACCGCGCCGCACTGGGCCAGCGCGTCGAACAGGCCGTCGTAGATGCGCTCGATGAACGCGACATCGCAATCCGGCGGACAGGCCAGCGACACCAGTACGAAATCCGGCACGCCTCCCATGGCGGCGATGTCGCTCAGGCTGGATGCCGCGGATTTCCATCCGATCGCTTCCGGCGGTGTGCCGGGCAGGAAATGGATGCCTTCCATTGAGAGGTCGCAGGACACGAGCAGTATGCGTTTGTCGAGCCGCAACACGGCGCAGTCGTCGCCGATGCCTTCGATGACATGCGGGGCAGACTTGGCCAGTTTCGCGATGCGCGCGATCAGCCCGAATTCGCCCACGTCGCGCAGGCGGCTCATTACGGATTCCCTTTTTCGAGCATGCGCCACGCTTCCGGAAGGGCATGAACCACGTCCATCGCAGTCATGCCGCGTGAGGTTTTGGCTGCCGCTGCGCGGTCACCTGCGAGTCCGTGCAGGTACACGCCAAGGATGGCCGCGTCGAGGCCGGACAAGCCCTGCGCCATCAGTCCGCCGATCAGACCGGCCAGGACATCGCCCGTGCCGCCTTTTGCGAGTCCGGAATTGCCGGTCGTGTTTATGTGCAATTTGCCGTCCGGCGTCGCGATGATCGTGCGGTGGCCTTTCAGGACGGCTACGCATCTGAAGCGTTTCGCGGCTTCGCGCGCCGCGGTTTCGCGGTCGCGCTGGACTTCCTCGCTGGACGTTTGAAGAAGCCGCGCCATTTCGCCGGGATGCGGAGTGATCACAAACGGCGCTGAAATGCCCGGCGGGACATCGGGATGCGCGGCCAGCGTGTTCAATCCGTCGGCATCGGCGAGCAATGGAACGGGGCATTTCTTCACAAACGCCGCCACGAACGCGAATGTGGACGGATGTTGTGACAGGCCGGGACCAAGTACAACGGCCTGTTTGCCCTGCACGAACGCCAGCGCCGGTTCGGCGGCCTCTTCGGAAAGCGATTCGGCGTCCGTCGAGGGCAGCGGCAGCGTCATGGTCTCGGTCAAGGCGGCCGCCATGCAGTCCGCCAGCGGACGCGGCACGCCGAGCGTGACCAGTCCGGCACCCGAACGCGCGGCAGCCTCGCAGGCGAGTCTTGCCGCGCCCGTGAACCCGCGCGATCCCGCGATCACGAACAGATGGCCGAATGTGCCCTTGTGCGCTTCAGCGGGCCGTTCGGGAAGAAGGTTCCTCGTGAATTCAACATCGAGTTCAATCATCGGTGTGGACTTCCTGTTTCCGTCCGGGCGCACACCAGCAACCATCGCCCGCCTGTCCACAGTACACACAGATCCAAGATGAACATGACAGCATACAGCGGATAGATTACCGCCGCCGGACCACCTCGCTTTTATTGAGCGACACCTGTGCATTTACGGACATAACCGGTTGTCCTCCGCCCTTGTCTTTCACCATTATAGGCGAAACAAGAAAGACAAACCTATTCCGAGAAATCGTCTTGGGATACCGCGGTCTTTTTAGGGCCGCGCGAGCAACCCAATCAAGTTGGCCACGACGCCGTTTGCAGGCGCTTCGCCCAGCATGGTGTAACGCTGGAATTCGACGTGCCCGTCGAGATAGAGAACGTTCGCGCCGCCGGGGATGTGATTGAACAGCGTGTCGCTTCCGGTGTTTGAGATCAGGTCCGCCATGATGATGATGGTGCTCTGCGCCCGGGCGGTCGCAGCCGGGTTGTTGATGTCGGTGATCATGAACCGCTCGATGCCTTCGCGCAGACGGTAGATCACATCGCCGCCCCCGTGGAGCGTATTGGAGCCGCCGTTGCCTGAACCGGGATACACGAACGGCGCTTTGGCATCCGAATCGCTTTCCACGCGCCCCGGTTCCCAGCCCTGTGCATTGAGGGAAACCTTGGCATGCAAGGAAACCATTTGCTCCGTCACAAACAGGTTTTTACCACTAATGGTCAGCGAGACAACCATGGGATCTTCGGCGGGCGTCAAGCCTTTCGGACTGCATTTGTCAATCACGAATCCCAGATAAAAATAACTGATGTCGGTTTGGGCGATTTCACCCCGGTATCTTTCGCAGCCGGGTTCATCGGCGATCTCGTCATCTCCCAGGGCCTTGACCTTTACTTGGCGTCCACTGGACGGGCAATTGAGGACGTTGATATCCGTCAGATATTCCGGATAAATCGCCTTGCCCGACGGGCCGACCGCCGGATAGTCGTAATGCCCGTTGCAGTTTGTGTCGGGGTCCGCGCCCGGAGGGCCATCCCAACTCGGGTAGCCGCCGATGGGCGGGAATTTCTGCGCGGGGTTTTCGTTGGCGTACATCTTGAAGATCACCCCCATTTGCTTGAGGTTGTTCTGGCAAGACGATCGCCGGGCCGATTCGCGGGCGCGCGCCAGCGCCGGCAGCAGAATCGCCGCTAAAATGCCTATGATGGCGATGACGACCAATAATTCGATGAGTGTGAAGCCGGTCCGTTTCATGGATCATTCCTCCCAGGTTGTTGATCACGATGACCTACCCCTTCTATAACACTCTCCTTTGAAGAATTGCAACTATCCGGTGTTTGAAGTTCCGGACGTCCTGTTTTATGGGCGTTCCTTGTCCCAATAAGTACAGAACCGGTGCGAACACCCCGCGCAGCGGTTGGGGAAGGGGGGAGGTGGAGCCTGCCTGTCCACCACATAGCCGCGCAGGCACCGCATGCGTTCGCCGTTCCAGATGGACTCTGCGGAATCATACAACAAATTACCCACCGCCACAGCCGGATCCACGTAAAAACAACACGGGAAGACGTCCCCGTTCGCGTTGACCTGCAACGTGTTCCAGAGTTGGCGGCATTCGGTGTCCACATACCGGTGCCGGCGGTCGGTTTCGAGATAGGTTTGCGGCGTGTCGCCGTAACGCGCGCGAAACTCGTCCGCCGTCCATGTATCCTCGTCTCCTTGCGGGGTCCAGAAAAAATGCGGCTGGTAAAATTCGGCGTCGAGTGATGCGGCGAGTTTCCGGGCTTCGTCCACCTGATGCTGATTGAAGCGATTCAGGAGCATTTTATAGATCACGCGTGGTTTGGACAGGCCCATGGAATGTTTGACGGCCGCCATCCGGCGCAGGTTCCCCAATACACGTTCAAGACAGCCGCCCACGCGATACTTCTCATAAGTTTCCTGGGTCGTGCCGTCTACGCTGACCACCATTTCGTCCAGTCCCGACCGGCACAACCTTGCGAGATAATCATCGTCGTAGTCCTTCGCGGAGAAATTGACACTGATGGACGTGAAGATTCCGCGATCCGCAAAGAAGCGGATGTATTCCGTCAAATGCTTGTTCAGCAACGGCTCGCCCAGACGGTAAAGGTTTACATGAACCAGCCGATCGAGCCGGATGTGCTTGACAATCCGCTCGAAGAGGTCCGGTTCGAGGAATTCCCCGGCAAGCAGCGATGTTCCGTCGCCCGTCGGGCAACTCAGGCAGCGGAGATTGCAAACCGGCCCCGGATCCAGACATAGAAACGGCGGATGCGTCAGCAAACGCCGCCGCTGCCATCGGATTTCGGCCATGTTGGCCAAGCGTAAAAACCGCGCCGTCCGGTTCCCGTAGCGAAAAAGCCGGTATGCCTTGCGAAGAATTTTTTTCATGCTGGTTCAAGCGTACCACATGGCGCACCCGCCTGCAATGGGCCGCAATGGGCCGGTTGACAGGTTCGGACAGGCTCGGATACTATGCTTTACGCAATGGTACCGGCAACTGGAATCGTCCAAAGGAGGAAGTATGAGCGTTGTCCTGGTCACGGGGTCGGCAGGGTTGATTGGCGCGGAAACGGTGCGGCGGTTTGCACGGGAAGGGTATGTGGTCGCGGGCATTGACAACGACATGCGCGCATATTTCTTCGGCCCCGAAGGTTCCACGAAATGGGCCGCCGAATCCTTGCGGGAGACGATTCCCGGCTATCGCCATCATGATGCGGATATCCGCGACTACGCCGCGCTCGACCGAATTTTCGCCGAATACGGTTCGGAGATCGTGCTCGTGGTTCATACAGCCGCGCAACCCAGCCATGACTGGGCCGCGCGCGAGCCCTTGACCGATTTTGGCGTCAATGCCGTGGGCACGCTGAATCTGCTGGAACTGACACGCCTGCATTGTCCTGAAGCGCCGTTCATTTTTACCTCAACCAACAAGGTCTATGGTGATACCCCAAACTATCTCCCGCTCGTCGAATTGGACACGCGCTGGGAAGTGGAAAAATCCCATCCGTATGCGGAACACGGCATAGACGAAACCATGTCCATTGACCAAACGAAACATTCCGTTTTCGGCGCGTCAAAGGTCGCGGCGGACGTGATGGTGCAGGAATACGGCCGTTATTTTGGGATGAAGACGGCCCTGTTCCGCGGCGGCTGCCTGACGGGGCCGGGCCATTCGGGCGCGGAACTCCACGGGTTCCTTTCGTACCTCATGAAATGCGCAATGACAGGCCGTGAATACCGCATCTTCGGTTACAAGGGCAAACAGGTCCGCGACAATATCCATTCGGCGGACTTGGTGGACGCGTTTTGGCATTTCTTCAAAAAACCGCGTTCCGGCGAGGTGTATAACATGGGCGGCAGCCGCCATAGCAATTGTTCGATGATGGAAGCCATTGCGATCTGCGAGCAATTGACCGGCAAGAAGATGGTCTACACCTACGTCGAGGACAACCGGATCGGCGATCATATCTGGTGGATCAGCGACGTGCGCCGTTTCCAGACGCACTATCCGGGCTGGCGTTATGCGTACGACCTGCAGCGAATCATGGAGGAGATCTACCATGGCTTCGAAGGCCGTATCTGAACGGAAGCCGGTTCCCAAAAACACGCTGCGCTATTCCATCGTCATTCCCGCCTATAACGAGGAGGCGAATATCCGGCCGACCATCGAAACGCTGGCCGGTGCACTACGCTCGGAACAGATCCCTTTTGAACTCGTCATCGTCAACGACAACAGCAAGGACGGGACGCCGCGCGTCGTCGAGGAGGCCATGCGCGAGTATCCTGAAATCAGGTTGGTTCACAATACCCCGCCGGGCGGATTGGGCCGCGCGGTCCGGTTCGGCCTCCAGCATTTTACGGGCGATGTTGTCGCGGTTGTCATGGCGGACCTGTCCGATGATCCGAAGGATGTCGTCCGGTGTTATCGGAAAATCGAGGAAGGGTACGATTGCGCATTCGGATCGCGATTTATCCGCGGCAGCCGTGTTTCGCATTATCCACGACTCAAACTACTGTTCAATCGAATCGGCAATCTCGTCATCCGGATCATGTTCCGGACGCGGCACAACGATATGACCAACGCCTTCAAGGTGTACCGGCGCCGCGTCATCGAGGCGATCAGCCCGCTGCACGCCTGCCATTTCAACATCACGATCGAAATGTCGCTGTCGGCGCTGATCCGCGGCTTCTCGATAGCCACGATTCCCATTGGCTGGTCGGGGCGCACATGGGGCCAGTCGAACCTGCGCATCCGCCAGATGGGCCGGCGCTATCTGGCCACGCTGCTCATGATCTGGTTCGAGCGCATCCTGATTCTCGATGACGTGCTGGCGGACATGCCGGACGCGGAACGACAATAAAAAACGGTATGCGTCGCGTGGCGCCGTGGCGGTTACCGGAAGGACGTGAAATGAAAATCTGGCGTTTGTTTCTATTGGCCTTGATTGCCGCACCGGCATGGTGCGCCAATGTCCCGTCCCTCGGTTCGTTCACCTTCGTACAGTTGTGCGATCCGCAGTTGGGCAAGGCGGGCTATGAACACGACAAGACAATGCTCCGGCTGGCGGTCCGTTACATCAATCACCTGGATCCGGCGTTCGTGTTGTTCTGCGGCGATCTGATTGACACGGCGAAATATGCCCAAGCCTATGAGGATTTCAATGAAATTGTTGCGGGACTCGGCATGCCGGCCCATTACGCCATCGGCAACAATGATCAGGCGGACCTGTTTGCGCAGTATATCGGCGCCGATTACCATTCGTTCACGCACGAAGGCTACACGTTCATCGTGGTGAACACGATGCTCTGGGTGAATTACACGCCGGGCGCCACCGAAGCGATGGACGCATGGCTTCTGTCGGAACTCCAGTCGGCCTCGCAACAGGGCAGCCCCGTTTTTGTGGCCGGCCACCACCCGCTTCCCCTCAAATCCGGAGAGCCGGAACACGATCCGCCCGCCATTCCACGGGGTAAAAGCACGGATGTGCTGGCGCTCTTCGAACAATACGGCGTGGTGGCGTATCTCGCCGGACACCTGCACATGAATATCATCAGCGACTATAACGGTATCCAACTGGTTACGTCGGGGGCGACATGCTACACCATCGGCGATCAGCCCGGTTTCCGTCTCTGGCGCGTCGAGGGGGAACGGCCATTCCCGCACGAGTTTCTGCACGTGGCGGATGTATACAAGGGACGGGATACCGATCGCGACGGATTGCCCGATGCTGTCGAAGACGCCAATTTCAATGGGCTCCGGGATGCGGATGAAACCGATCCGTACAACGCTGACACCGACGGCGACGGCCTATCCGACGGCCAGGAACGCGCATTTGGACTCGACCCCCTCACCCCGGATTTTGGGGTAAGCATACCCGCAATGGATTACGCGGGAATGGCCGTGTTATGCGTCCTGATGACGGCATGTGCTCTTTCCAGATGGTTGAACGGCTCCTCATTGGGTGCTATACTTCTTTCACTAAACAACCGGCGCGGCGCGATGCGTGTTTGCGTATTCCGCCGTAACGGGGATTAGGCGCCGCGCGATGGAAGTATGATGGTGCGCGGCGAGGCAGTTCACCCTTCGGAAGTAGGTGCCTGGCAATGCTGGAATCGTTGCTCTACCCTAAAACCGTGGCCGTGATTGGCGCTTCACGGACTCCGGGAAAGGTCGGCCACGAAATCGTGGCGAACCTCATTCGCGCCGGGTTCAAAGGCGAAATTATCCCCATCAATCCTTCCGGCGAAGATCTGCTCGGCTTGAAGTGCTATCCGGATCTCAAGACCTACGGACGCACCATCGATCTGAGTATTGTTGCCGTGCCGACCAAACTGGTACGCGCGGCGGTCGAAAGTTCGATCAACGCGAACGCCAAAGCCATTACCGTCATCACGGCCGGCTTCAAGGAAGTGGGTCCGGAAGGCGCGGCGCTTGAACGTGAAATCGCGGAATTGTGCCGTTCAAACGGTGTGCGCATGCTGGGTCCAAACTGCCTCGGTCTCATCAACACCGAAAACGCGATGAACGGCTCGTTCGCGAAGCAGATGCCCAAGCCGGGCGGCATTTCGGTCGTGTCGCAATCGGGCGCCCTATGTACGGCGATTCTCGACTGGGCCGTCGCGGAAGAAGTCGGTTTGGCGAAATTGATCAGTATGGGCAACAAGGCCGACCTGAACGAAACGGATTTTTTGGCAGAACTGGCCCGGGATCCGCAGACCAAGGTTATTGCTTGTTATCTGGAAAATATCACACAGGGCGATGAATTTCTGAAAGCGGCGGAAGCCGCCGCGAACCTCAAGCCGATTGTGGCGCTCAAGGTCGGCACATCCAACGCCGGCGTCAAGGCGGCCTCGTCGCATACGGGCAGTCTGGCCGGGGCCGACATCGCCTACGGCGCGGCCTTCAAGCGCGCGGGCGTCATGCGCGCCTACAATTTCGAGGCCTTGTTCGATTTGGCCATGGCGTTCGCGATGCAGCCCATGCCCAAGGGGGATCGCGTGGCCATTATCACCAATGCCGGCGGACCGGGCATCATTGCCGCCGACGCCGCCGAACATTCGGGCCTCAAGGTCGAAGCGCCCTCGCCGGCCATCGCGGAAGCGCTCAAGGCAAAACTTCCGCCCGCTGCGAGCGTGGGCAATCCGATAGATGTCCTGGGCGATGCGTCACCGGAACGCTACGCCGAGGCGGTACGAGCCGTCATGGAGGACGATTCCTTCGATGCCCTTTGCGTTATCCTCACCCCACAGGCCATGACCGACGCCGTCGGCACCGCGCGCGCCATTGCGGAGGCGGCCGGCGGAAAGAAGCCGATGGTCACCTCTTTTATGGGTGGCCACGACGTCATGGAGGCGCGCCGGACGCTGAAACAACTGGGCATTCCGGATTATCCCGCGCCCCATCGCGCCGTTTATGCGCTGCGCGCCCTGTGCGACTATGCGTTGTGGCAGAACCGTCCGCCACGCATCGTGACGCGCTTTCCCGTAAACCGCCGGCGCGTCGAACGCGTCATTGCGCGCCACATGAAGACCGGCCGTCCGGAAATCGGCGAAGTCGAGGCCAAGGAAATTTTGCAGGCCTACGATTTCAATGTTCCGCCGGGACGCCTGGCCTCGTCGGCGGAAGAGGCTGTGGCCGTGGCTGAACATGTGGGTTATCCCGTGGCTATGAAAATTTCATCGCCGGATATCCTGCACAAGTCTGACATGGGCGGCGTCAAGTTGTCGTTGTCGAACGCCGATCAGGTGCGCGACGCCTATGATCTCATGATGCTGCGCATCGGACGCCGCATGCCGTCGGCGCATCTCGACGGCGTCTATATCGAGCAGATGGCGCCGCGCGGCCGCGAAGTCATTATCGGAATGACACGCGATCCCGAATTCGGCCCGATGCTTATGTTCGGACTGGGCGGCATTTTCGTGGAAGTGATGAAAGACGTAACATTCTATCTGGCGCCGATTACGGCGGAAGAGGCCATGCAGATGCTCGTGGGCACGCGGTCGTATGCGCTGCTGAAAGGCGCGCGCGGCGAAACCGGCGTGGACATTACCTCGATTGCAAACGGTTTGCAGCGCATCAGCCAGTTGGTCACCGATTTTCCGCAAATCAAGGAACTCGATATCAATCCGTTCCTTGTGGGCCCGGCCGGCACCACCGCCGTCGTGGCCGACGCGCGAATGATTTTATCTGGAGTACGGAAACGCGATGAGTGAAAAGCCGGTCAGTTACGATCCCCTGTGGACCCAAAAATACGACGATATGATCGCCACGGCCGAAGAAGCCTTGCAACACATCAAACCGGGCAACCGGGTGTTCGTGGGAACGGGTTGCGCCCATCCGCAGGCGCTCACGACGGCCCTTGTGGCGCGGGCGAGTTCGCTGGCGGACGTGCAGATAATCCAGATGCTCACCCTCGGCGAAGCGCCTTATGCCGCCAAGAACCTTTCCGAGCATTTCGTCGTCAACAGTTTCTTCATCAGCGAAAATGTGCGGAACATCATCCAGGAAGGCGTCGGCGATTACACACCGATCTTTCTGTCCGAAATACCGCGCTTGTTCAGTTCCGGCCAACTACCCCTGGATGCCGCGTTGATCCATGTGACACCGCCCGATGAACACGGGCTTTGCAGTTTCGGGGTTTCGGTGGATATCGTCAAAAGCGCCGCGGCCAACGCGAAACTCGTGATCGCCCAAATCAATCCGCGCATGCCGCGAACCTTGGGCGACAGTTTCATTCACGTGAACGACATAGATTTTCTTGTGCCGGTTGACATGCCCCTGTTCGAAGTGGATTGGGCCAAACCCGACGACACGACGTCCAAAATCGGCGAATATGTCGCGGCGCTTATCGAAGACGGATCAACGGTCGAATTGGGCATCGGACGCGTTCCCCATGCCGTATTGCAGTCCCTCAAGGACAAAAAGCACCTTGGCATCCATACGGAAATGTTTACCGACGCCTTGATTGACATGATTGAGGCAGGCGTAATTGACGGTTCGCTCAAGACGACCGACAAGGGCAAGGTCGTGGCCAGTTTCTGCATGGGGTCGCAGCGGCTTTATGATTACATAGACAACAACCCGGTCTTCGCATTTTACCCGACCGAGTATGTGAACGATCCCTTTGTCATCAGCCGCCAGCGACGAATGGTCGCGGTCAATGTCGCCCTCGAAGTGGATCTGACCGGACAAGTCTGCGCCGATTCGCTCGGCACGAAATTCTATTCCGGCATCGGCGGCCAAGTGGACTTCAACCGCGGCGCGGCCCGGTCTGACGGCGGCAAGGCGATCATCGCGCTGCCGTCCACGGCGCGAAACGGGGAAGTCTCCCGCATCGTCCCCTTCCTCACGCCCGGGGCGGGCGTAGTAACGACCCGCGGCGATGTCCATTATGTCGTCACCGAATTCGGCGTGGCCTATCTTCACGGGAAAAATGTACAGGAACGCGCGCTGGCGCTGATCAGTGTCGCTCATCCGAAGTTTCGGGAAAATCTGCTCAAGGAAGCCATAAAAGCGAAGTATGTGCGCCCCGAAATGGCCGATGTGGATACCTTCGCCGTCGGGCCGCAAGAGGTCAAGACGACCTATCTCTGTTCGGACGGCACCCTGATCAATTTCCGCGCGATTCATCCGACCGACGAGCCGCTCATCCGCGATCTGTTCTACGGCGTTTCCGCCGAAACCCTCTACCGGCGCTTTATGAGCCGCATGAAATGGCTTTCACGCGAACAGGTACAGGACTTCGTCTACATCGATCACCGCACCGAAGTGGCCGTGGTGGGGACGCTGTCCGAGGCGTTCGGCGAAGACATTATCTGTATCGGGCGTTATTACCTCGATCCCCACACCAACCGGGCCGAAGTGGCCTTTATCGTTGACGACGCCTGGCAAAACCGCGGCATCGGATCGTTTCTGCTCAAGCATCTGATAACGATTGCCAAGCGAAACGGTATCGCCGGATTCACCGCCGAAGTCTTGCGGGAAAACAAGGCGATGCAGACGGTTTTCCATAAATCCGGCTGCAAAGTCAAAAGCCAGCTCAAAGACGACATCTATTACTTTGAACTCGATTTCTCCTGAAAAAGCCCCGCGGGGCTTTTCAACCTGTTCAGGAAAATGGCTTGCGGCGCCGGCTTTCCATTCGGCATAAACAAAGACGGCCCGGCCGAATCGGAATTCGACGCCACAGGTTTACTTGCGTACCCTCAGACCGAGATCTATGAACTGTCCGCCGCGGGTTTGGCGGCAATGAACGGCGATCAGATTATTGGCCTTGAACAAGGCCATCTGTTCAGGGGTCATAATAATACGTTCGTACTCGGAGACGTGGCCGGGTTTCGCAATCAACAGGGCGCCGTTGACGAAAATCTCGGCGTCTTCGTCGTGATGCAAGTCGAGAAAAATCTTTTTGCCGCGTGACGGCTTGGGTATCGTCATCTCGGTGCGAAGCCAGATGTCGTTTGTCTTCCAGATTGTTCCAACCCGCGCACCGGGCGTTTCAGGTGTTCCAAAGCCGCTCCTGCCGGTTTTCCATGCCTTGTCGTCAAAGTCAGGGCGGTTCCAGTTGGGGCCAGGATCGTCGGTCGTAAACCGCCACAGATGGCCCTTCGGCCCGCGTTGAATAATCGTATCGAATGGAAGGCCTTTCGCGGCAAGGACCTTGGCCGGGGCTTCGGGTTTTTCGACGCCGGGAACGAGTTGGAACACGAGCGCCGGATCGGAAGGAAAAGCGCCCATGTTGTTTCCGTAAAGCGCCAAACCACCGGCGTTCGCCGCGTCTGGTTTGATCTCGAAACGCAGGGTAACCGCATGCGATGTCGTCCTGAGCGCCTTTTGAAGAGCGGCAAACGCTTCCCCTTCGATGGGAATGTCGAGGAGTTCGCCGTGCGAACCGTGGTCGCGATGCGCGGCGTGCGACAAGACGCCGCGCGCGTCGGCATAGTCGCTGCCGAGAGTCACCTGCTTGATCGGAACGCCGTTGAGCGACAACGTCAGATCCGTCGGCCACGTCTTGCCATCGGTCTGCGGGCAATCCTGTGGATGCCGTCGGGCCGGCCAGTCGAGACGTTCAGCGTCCGCCTTCGATCCGGCCTCCACAACCAACCGGCATCCTTTGATTTCATTAGCCTTGAGACCACGCGGCAGGCGCAGTTGGTATTCGAAGAATCCGGCCTTGAAGCCAGCGATTTTACCGGGACAGTCATCGGCCATGACGGGCATGTCGTCGAATCCGTAATTCGAGAACGCATTGACGGGGAAGGTGGCGGCGTATTCGTCCGGCCGGAACCATTCGCCGCCGCCGCGCGCGTCAATCACGCAATAGTTGGCCGCGCACCGCTGGCCGTTGAGGAGGACTTCCGCAACGACATTGAGGATGCCGTTTGCGCCGGGGAGATCGAATTCGTACACGTTTACCGGCGTTACCGCAAAGGGTTTGGCGTCAACGTCCCATTCGACGGGGTGGATGGCGTTGCTCCACGGCAATCCATTGACCGTCGTACCGTCCACAAACATACGCACCTTCAATCCCTTGCGTTCGGACCAATGGCTGAGCAGGACGGGGATGCGCACGCGGGTATTCGCCTCGACGCGCTGGTACGGCGGGCAATCGAGCACGGGGAATTCGTCGTGCTGGAGTTGTGCGAGCGTGATGCCGGCCGGATAGCCGAACTCCTTCGGCGAACGGTCGTAGTTCATGAATCCGTTATGTTCCCATTCGATGTCTTCGAGTTCGGTGTAGACGTAGCCGTTGATCTTGTCGTACTTGCGCAGGAGGTTCGTCAGAAACAGGAAAACCCACGATATGTCGCGATCGCCGGATCCCGCGCCGACGCCGCCGTATTCGGAATTGATGAGCGGGGCTGTGCCCTGTTTCCAGCCCTTGGCGTAATTGAATTCGGATCCGGGAAATGTCTTTTCGACTACATCGGCGATGTGTTTGGCGGCGGACTCGTACCGGTCAATGTAGAAGTGCCACGAATTGATGTCCGTTTCCGTGTGATCATACAGGCAGGGCGAGTTGTCTTCCGCGAGCCGCGTTGGATCCAGTTCCTTCGTCAGCCGGTACATGTCGCGAACCCATTGCTGGGTTTCGGGCGAGTAGCCTCCGTCTCCGATTCCCCACGTTTCGTTGAAATCGCACCACGCGAAAATGGACGGGTGATTGTAATCGCGGTCAATGGCCGCGCGCAGCATGTCTTCCCAGCGCTTGCGCGCGAGGGGCGTATTTTTCGCATAGTTGGGCATGTCGCACATCAAGAGAATGCCCAGACGGTCGGCCCAGTACAATGCGCGCGGTTCGTCAATCTTGATATGGATACGAATAAAGTTGAGGCCGAATTCCTTGGCCTTCGCGTAATCGTTGCGAATGTAGTCGTCGTCGGGATGCGTATAGACGCCTTTTGGATTGAAGGACTGGTGTAGCGCGCCGCGCAGATAGATCGGCTTATTGTTGAGCAGGATGTATTCGTGCCCGGACCCGCCATAGACCCCACGTCCGACCTTGCGCATGCCGAAATAGGTTTCCACCTCGTCCACCGTCGTTTCGCCGCGGAGAAGCGTGAGCCGCGTCTCGTAAAGGGATGGCGAATCGGGCGACCACAGTGACGGATTCCGCACGGGAAGAACCACTTGGACCTTGTTCAGTCCCCGCTGGCATGTGACGGTCTTTTTCGACCGCAGATGGATCGATCCGAGAACGGCATGCACCGCGACAGTATACGAACCGGCCTCCCGTGCTTCGATCTCGCAATCGAACGTGGCCTGTTCCTTGTCAATGTCGGGTGTAATATGCGCCTTGCGAATATAGGACAATCCCCGGTATTCGAGATAGGGCGTTTGCCAAATTCCGCCGGTGCGCGTATACCAGCCGGTCTGTTTGCCGGTCGGCGTTTCGGGATCGGTGACGTCGTAGGCGCGCACGGTAACCTGTGCGGACTGGCCCGGCCTCACGAGGTCCGTGATTTCGGCCTCGAACGGGATATAGCCGCCCTCGTGTTCGGCGACAAGCGTATCGCCTACCCATACCTTCGCGTGATAATCCACCGCGCCAAACACCAGAAACACGCGGCGGTTCACGATGTCCTTCGGAACGGTGATGTCGTACTGGTACCACGCGACACCCTGGTACTCGACATCGCCGATGCCGGACAACTCGCTCTGCCACGGATACGGCACGATGATCGTCTTGGTGAAGGTGTGCGAGTGCAACCAGTTTTCTTTTTCTCCCACGTCCTTCGGATCAAAATCGAACCGCCACGGCCCGTTGAGCACCGTGCAGGGGCGCGACCAGTCCGGGCGCGGCGGCGCATCGAGTTCCTGTGCCATTACGTCCGATCCCGCCATTTGAAAGAGAACCATCGCCAGTACCGTTGGAGAAAACATGCCACCGCAGACTCCTCATGATCGTTTTATTATGCACCGGGAGAAGCGCCGAATCGGGATTTTCGGCAAGCGCTCCACATAGGCGCAAGTGTAGCAAAGCGATTGAGAGGGAGTCTACCGGCTATTTCGCCACGAGTCGTGGACACGATTTGTCTTGGAACAACGCTTGTTTACCGAACATCCACCCATGCGTGTCTGAATTGGCCGAGGTATCGTCCTTGCCAAGTGATGCGGAAGGGGATGATGATGCGGGCCGGTTTCGCCGATGGCGGCGCCGTGATCCAGATTCGGGCGTAAGCATCGGAATGGGGGACATCGGGCGCAACGATGCCGTCTGTCTTGGCCGGAACCTGAAGCGTGAACATGCTGCGTTGTCTGTCGAAGGTCCAGTCCTTGGGCAGAACCGGTTCCACTTGCGCCTGAGATTCGGTATCCCCGTGATTGGTGAATTGGACATCAATGGCGAAAGTCGCGCCGGGCGCGATCTCCTGTTCGTAGGGGTAGGCGCGGACCCAATGTTCGTCGGTGGCGAAGTTGGCGTTGTCCCACGGAGTGAGATCCGTGATCAGCCGTTCACGTTCCACAAGGCGTTTTTCCATGTAGTCGAGTTGCCCGTCCGTGAATTTGAACGCCTTGCCCTGATGTTCGTTCAGGATATAGCCGGGATTGACGGCGCGAAGGATTTCGATACAGCGCCGTGAGCCGCGGCCTTTTCCGAGGAAGACGCGGTTGCCCGCCGTGTAATCGTCGAGTCCGGTCGGCGCGCCGGAATCGCCGACGAACAGGAACTTGACGCCGTGTCCCTCGACGAGCAACGCGCCGTCATAGAGCGTCTGGCCCGGAAAATCGAGCGACATGAGTTTGAATTCGTGCCAATTCCACGATTCGCCGTGCCGCGTCACGCGAGCGATGGGCACGGGACATGGCGCGATGCACGGAAGACAATACCGCAACGGATGTTCGAGAATGGGCGCGGTGCGGGCGCTCGTGACGATAGGGCACTTGAGTTCATTCACGAGGCGTTGAAGCGCATCCACGTGATCGTCGTGATAATGCGTAACCCAGCAGGCTTCGACGGCGGATATTTTGTCTTCTTTCTTCCATTCGCCGAGCGCGGCCAATATGGAGTCGTGTCCGCAGTCCACGAGCAACGCCGCGCCGGAATCGGAAAGGACGGCATAGCTTGTGAACGCGACGCGGCGCACCCACGGCGGCAATTCGAGCGTTTCGGCGGGCTTCATGCGAAGCGGATCGTCTTTCAAAGACTCGAACAGGCTCGGGAAATAGAAATTCAAAGCGGATATGGCGGCGTAATTGCGCCGAAGCGCGTCAAACCGCTTTTCGAGGAGGTCAAGCGCGAATTCGGATCGTGTGAACGGCTTTCCATGCGAAGGCACGAACGTATCCGCCCCACATGCCGCAAGTTTCCGCGCGCTTTCGAGCAGCATGCCGTGCGCGCCAAGAAAGCCGTGATAATCCCGCACGCCGCCGAACCCTTTTTGCAACGAATGCAAGTCCCAAACTTTGCCGGGAGCACAGACGACGTCTCCGCAAAAGCATACGGCGCGTCCGCCGCTTTCGACGAGATACGAAACGCTGCCGTCGGTGACGCCGGGGGTGTCGAGTACGCGGATCGTCACGCCGCGCCACTCGATGCTATCACCCTCGCCGGCGGTACGGCTCACGGCCACGGATCGTATCGGCACAAGAGGTCCGGGCCTGGCATGATAGAGATGCCAGCGATTCGACCAGTCGTTCCAATGTGCCTCCGCCGACTCGAACAACGCCCGCTCCGTCTTTGGGACGGTCAGTTTCGCGCCTTGCGCGACGAAGGGATACATGCCGGCATTGTGCGTACGGCGAAATTGCGTGCAGAGGATTGACTCGACCTCTTGTACGCCGATGGCCGCGAGGCGTTCGGGCGTGACCGTATCGCAGCAATCAATCAGCAGCGCATGGCCGTCGCGAACGATAACGCCGGTATTCACCGCGCCGTCGAGTACGTGTACGCCCGTCGCGATCGTTTCGTCAGCTGCCAGCGCCATCACGATGACCCAGCACGCAGACATGGCATCAGATGACCACGCATCCCGCGCCAAGGACTTGCCGAGGCGGTGTCGCGAACTCCAACTTGATCACGGTCACGCCGGCCACTTTGTCCGGCGCACTCTTCGGAAGCCCTCTCAGGATCAGGCGGTCCTTTTCCTGGGTGAAAGCAACCGGGCGACCGTCAGCGAGCAACGACGCCGCGCGCAGTTTGCCCTTGATGCCGCCAATGGCCAGTTCCGTTCCCGGCCAACGCGTGCACCAGTAGTAAGCCGTCTTTCCCTTGAGCGTAAACTGGCCCGTCGGCATCCATTCGAAACGCCCGGCCAATCGGTCCACCTTGCCGTAAATGGCCTCGCCATTTTTCGCGATCCACTTCCCGACCGCCGTCAATCGTTCCACCGCTTCTTTCGGCACGCTGCCGTCGGGATGCGGTCCGATGTTCAGCAGGAGATTGCCGCCTTCGGCCGTCACCTGCCGCAGCATGCCGAGGACGCTGCGCACCGAATGCCAATCCTCCGGTGGCGCGGGCTGCCATCCCCATGAACCGTTGAACGTCATGCACGCTTCCCAAGCGCGCCCGGCCTTCTCCGGATTGATGTGTTCCTCCGGCGTACCGAAGTCCTCGTCGAGTTGCGAACGGTTGTTGATGATGATATGCGGCTGAATCTCGCGCACCATCGCGTTCATTTTGGCGCTCTCCCACAGTTCAGGCGACGATAGCGGCCACGATACGTCGTACCAGAGGATGTCAATCTTGCCGTAGTTCGTGACCAGTTCGCGTACCAAGCCCTGTGTGAAATCGAGGAAACGCCGGCGGGCCTTCTCGTCTTTTGCACAGCGTGCGCCGTCCGGGTGATGCCAGTCCATCAGCGAATAATAGAAACCGATCCGCAAGCCAAATTCGCGGCACGCTTCGACGTACTCGGCAACGAGATCCCGGCCCGGCCCGCATTTCGCCGCGTTGTAATCCGTCATCTTCGTGTCCCACAGACAGAATCCCTCATGGTGTTTCGTGGTCATGACCATGTACTTCATGCCGGCCTGCTTCGCCAGGCGCGCCCATTCCCGCGCGGGCCGCGGCTTCGGTTTCCACGTTGCGGCGAGCCGCTCATATTCCGCTACCGGGATGCGTTCACGGTTCATCACCCATTCATGGCGTCCCAGTTGGGCGTACAGCCCCCAATGCACGAACATCCCGAATCTTGCCTCGTGCCACCACTTCATCCGTCTTGCGCGAATTTTGTCCGCATCAGCGATCTTCTTCATGAGTTGACTTCCCTTCCATTAATGTCCCCAGGAGAATCCTGAAGAACAATATCGAGTCTAGCGACTCGCTAGACGAATGTCCAGTATGCAACTTGAGGTAGCATGTGGAACATTGTAGGCTGTAGCCAAGGCAACGGGAGACGCATGCGCCATGAGAGTACTCATTTGCATCGGGATTGTCGCGTGGATGACGTTGGGCACGACGAATGCGCCCGCACGGGAGGAGGCCAAAGAAATGGGCGGAACGAAGTTGATGGCGGGATTCGCGCGCGTGGATATCACACCGGCGGTGGGGTGCGAGATACCCGGTGGCTTTGCCAAGAACATCTCCAAGGGCGTACATGATCCCCTTTACGCCGAGGCGGCCGTCTTCATGAACGGAAAAACGAGCCTGGCTATCGTCGGCGCGGACATCATCATGGCGCCAAACGATGTCGTTGCTGAAGCGCGCCAACAAGCGGAAAAACAAACCGGCATTCCCGGCCGCAACATTCTCATTGCGGCCAGCCATACGCACAACGGCGGCCCAATCGTTGACTGTCTGGGTTCCGAAAGCGATCCGGCCTATTGCGCCTTGGTGGCGCAACGCATCGCCGAGGCGATTGTCCATGCGCAGGCAAATGCCGTCGAAGCGCGCGTCGGCGTGGGCGTCGGACACGAGGATACCGTCGGGTTCAACCGGCGCTTCAAGATGAAGGACGGTTCCGTGCGGACGCATCCCGGCAAAATGAATCCCGATATCGTGGAACCGGCCGGACCTATCGATCCGGATGTCGGCATTATTTCGGTTGTGGACGCCCAAGGCGGAATGCTGGGCTGCATCGTGAACTATACGCTGCACGGCACGGTGATCGGCGGTTCAGAACTCTCGGCCGACTGGATTGGCTACCTGCGCAAGACGATTCGCGGCGTGTTGGGCGACGAAAACTTGGGCGTTGTGTTTCTGAACGGCGCATGCGGCGACGTCACGCAGGTGGACAATCGAAGCCCGCGTCCGTCTGAATTCGGTGAAGCATGGGCGAAACGCGTCGGCATGACCGTCGGAGCGGAAGCGCTAAAAGTCATCGCGCGGCTGGAATACGCGGACAAGACACCACTTGCCGCCGCCACCGAAATCCTCGACTTGCCCATCCGCGACTTGGCCGGCTCCGACGAGGAACTGGTGGCGCGCGAAACGCCCGCCGCCGGCCTCGGTTCGTCGCACAACGACGTTTACCTGAAAGAAGCGCGGCTCGTGCGCGAAATGAAAGTGAAATCGCCGACGGTACCGGTCGAAGTACAGGCGCTGCGCATTGGCTCCGCCATTCTTGTAACCAACCCGACGGAGTATTTTTGCGCGCTCGGACTCTCCATCAAAAAAGGATCGCCCATGAAACCCGTGTTCGTCGTCGAACTCGCCAACGGGTATGCCGGTTACTGTCCCACCGCCGAAGCTTTCCAAGGCGGCGGTTACGAAATTCGCACCGCCCGGAGCAGTTATCTTGCCCCGGGTACGGGTGAACGGATCGCCGAACGTTCAATAGGACTCTTGGGAAAGTTGTAACGATCCGAAGGGCCAAGCGTCGTTTTGTCCAAAGTACAGCGCCAATCCGTTGCAATTATTTTGGGCAGCAATCCGTTCCCATAAAAACAGTGGAGATTGTCGCCTTGTTCACCGCGCGGCTTGTTTGAACGACGATACAGGTATGCAGCGTGTCCGGTTTGCCTTCCGAAACGGTGTTGATGGTGTTGTCGGGCATCTTGACCTGGGTGACGGCAATGGGAACCGACGCCTTGATTGTCCCCTCGGCCTCCGGCCATACAACCCGAAAGGCTCCGTTTTTTTCTTCGATAATAACCACTTTGTTCGTTCCGAGGTGCCAGCGAAACATAACGGTATTCAACTGGCCTGTGTTTAGTTCGACGTTGTCCTCCACTTCTATATGGCCGGCGTCCCACGTTGCCGACCGGCGCCAAGAACGCAGTCCCGCATAGCCGTTCTTCACATCCAGCGCAACTTCCCCGCCCCTTTTGTCGAGCCGCCGCACATCAAGCGGCGCTACGACGCCGCGTTCCTGCCACCCGGCGGGCGCATAAGTGTCACCCGCAGCGCACGGTCTCGGTTCTTCGGTTCCCAGTTGCAACACGTTGTGTCCCGCGCCTGAGGCAAAATGCGATCCCATCAGCGGATGCGAATAATAGGGTGTGCCCGCCTCGATGAGAATACATTTCCCCCGGCAAATAAAATTCACGTGGCCGCGATCGTAATGATCGTGTTGATCGGCGGGATGGCCTCCGCGCACCCACGCGCCACTCGCGTCTTCGCTCCAACTGCTGCGCCAATTCACGCGGGTCGCGCGTTCGTATGCCGCGAAAAGCGGCGGCGCCGCTTCGTCGCCGACAGGCGGCATTCCGCGCACGGCCAATCCTGCCGGATCATTTGACGGGCCGCTTGTCTGGCGGGCAAGCGCCCAGCGCGCTACCGGACTCCCCGTGCAAACAGCCAGCATCGAAAGCAACGGACGTTGTCCTTCCTTGGCCGACTTGGCCGCACCCGCGTCGAAGCAGTTGATCACCATGCCGCCCGGCTGGAAATGCGACACCAGCCATGTCGGAAAATTTTTCAGAAACGGGTGATCCACCGCCCGGCGATCGCCTTGGACGGCCATGGCCCGCGCCGCATGCAACATGGACGATACCGTAAACGAGGCATAGCCCATCCCTTCCTCGAATTCGCCTGCAGGGCCATGCACATCAAGCGCCTTCATGAAATTTCCGACGCCCAATTCATACGCATCGCGGTGCGAATTGGTTCCAAGCAACAGGCATGCGCGGACAAGGCCCTCCGTCGGCAGCATCCATTGGTTGGTAATCGGATCGTCACTGCGCACAAACCACGGGCGTTTTGTCCTCCAATCGTCCACGACGCCGGCGATTTCGCCTTCGAGCAGCGTCTGAAGGCGCTTGCGAAGATCCGCGGGCACGGCGTCGTGCGGCAGTATGTCCAGCGCATCGCCAATGGCCCGAACTCCCATGCCCGTCGCCAGCCAATTGCCGTCCTTGCCGCCGGCCGGCAATCGCGCGCCGGGATGGTACAACGTCCACCCCGGACGCTGAAGCGGCGACCAACCCGCCATTTCCTCAAGTTGATCGATCACGCGATCGCGAAACAACAATTCGCCGGTCATGATGAAGGCGGTTGACAGTACCGGCAACTCCTTCGCGGTAAGACTGCATGCGGCAAAGTCCGACATGGCCAGCGCGAAATCCTGCTTGATTTCATTTTCAAGCGCGTTGGCGCGCCCGTCGAGCCACGTCCGGTTCTTGCCGACATCCGACAGGGTTTGGGCCCGGCGAACGATCGGCAAGGCGGCCATCTCTCTCGCGCTTTCGACGAGTTCGGCGCGGGCGGGCGCCAGGGATTCCTCGCGTATCGTCTTTTCCAACTGCACGCGCCATGGTTCGATTTCAACCGCGAAAACGGCCGGACACGCAATCAAGGCAATCATCACAAATCCCATGGCCGTCGGGGGCACGATAACTTCTCCTTGTATTGTCTTCACGAATCGTTTCAGGCTTGCTGGATACTTCCTGTAGAATACGCCTTTTCACATGAAACTGGAAACCGTTTTCTTCCATGAATCAGTCACATCGTTTTGCCGCGGGGATCAATTTGGCCGTTGCCACGGTGGGTTGGGCGTTGGCGCCTATTTTCATCCGGGACCTCAGCACCGTCTATGAGCCGCACACGCAGAATTTCCTGCGGTATTTGAGCGCGTCCTTACCGCTACTGTTCATCAGTCTTGTCTGGTTCCGGCCGGGGCTTTATGCGGCGCTGCGCAACCGGTCCGGCATGATTGGCATTGCGGCGCTGAACGTGGCGCAACAATACACATGGACCGTGGGCTGTGCCGGCTCGACCGCAACCACCGCGCAATTGGTGTCGAAACTGAGCATCGTTTTCGTCGTCATCCTTGGATTCGCTCTCTACCACGAGGAGCGCGCCGTTATCCAGAGTCCCGCCTATATCGGCGGCACGATGTTGAGTTTCGGCGGATTGGCCGCGCTGATTGCAACCGATCCGGCATCGCTGATCCCGGTGATAAACGGACCCATGGCCATGTTACTGGCCACGGCCGCATTCTGGGGAGGGTATACCGTCTGGGCGAAGCACCTTGTGGACAACCTACACCCGATTCCCATGTTCACGGTGCTGTCGGCCTACACGACGGCCGGGTGCGGATTTCTTGCTTTGGCGATCGGAGAACCGTCTGCCCTGACGGCGGCAGGCATGAAACCGGCCTTTACCGCGGTGATATCAGGACTGATTCCAATTGCCCTCGCCCATCCTGCGTTTTTCCACGCGCAAAAACACCTCGGATCTGCTTTCTGCACGAGCATCGCGTTGATCAATCCGCTGATCACCTACGCCATGGCGATGTGGATCTGGCCCGACGAACACATGGCGTTGCATCAATGGGCCGGCGCGGCGGCGCTGTTGGCGGGGACGCTCATGGTCATCCGCGCTGGGCGCTCTTCATGACGCCGGAACGACCCCCTTCGCCACGAGTCTCGGTTTCAGATAGTCCCTCAGGTGCCGGAAAATGATGTCCGCCTTGCGTTCGATGGCTTCCTGATGGAGATGGCAGTTGTCGGTAAAAAGATCCGTGCCGCCAAGCAATTCCTCGGCGACAGGCACGTAAAACACCCCCAACCGCGCGCATAATTCGCGAAGCAGTTCGTTGTCGGCGGCAATGGCGCGCACATAGTCGTCCATTCGCGGATAAATTTGCAGTTTCGGATTGAACGGCTGCATGAAACTATAACGTTCCAGCCGATCCAAATGGACCATGTCGGGACAGGCAAAACTGCACAGAACAATGTCAACACCCGCTTTCTGCATTTCACAAGCGAGCCTTTCGACATTATTCATCAGAAAGCGCGGTATTACCGCCCTGAATGATGAACGCGCCGGCGCAACCCAATCCGGAAACCGAATCGTCGCGAAAAGGGATTTTCGCAAGACGGGTCTGACACGCGCCAACCAGCCCGGCGAAGTTGCCTCCATCCGATAGGCTGCCGGAATCACATTATTCATGTCGTTAGCAAAGTTATAGTGAATCACGAGATCCGGCTGAAGCGCGAGAAAGTCCGGCGCGCGTTCCCGCTCACTCAGCGAAGTCATGCCGTTGATGCCGCAGTTGACCACTTCGATGAGATCGGTTCCGAAATGAACGCGCAGTTTTTTTTCCAGAATGTTCGGGTAGGTGAGATCGTTTCGCACCCCCTCGAACGTCGTCGAACCGCCGATGCACAGGATGCGGTAAATTCCCGGCGGTTTGGGAAGCACGACCTCTTCGTCGCGAAATCCAACGTTATTCGTCCAGAGCGTCCATGGTCCAAAAGTGTCGTCGCGATAGACATGGGGGCGCATCTTGCGCCACAATTCCTCGTACAGAGATTCACGGATCGTAATCAGAACCGGTTCGGACGTCTCTTTCGCGAGAAAAAAATAAAACTCGAAGATATGGGGCCTGCCGTCCGGCAGTAGGCACGGATACTCGCGGAATTGCTGGAAACCACCTCCTGCAACCGACCGGAAGGCCGCCAATCCGTCCTGATCCTGGCCATTCGTTGAGGGAAGAAGCCGGGCAAACGAATCGCCGGGTTCGGCGAGACGCGCCAGCGCCAAAAGCGACGGGGGATCTTCCGCAACATACTTCGCCAGGATCCGTCCCGCGCGGTCGCACGGCAGGACGATTTCGTTGCGGCGGCGCGCAAATTCGAGCCGCGCCGCGTCGTCCGCAAGAGAGGCATATGTCTCGCGTTTCGGCGAACCGGGCCGTGGCCTTACGGACGCCGGCGGAACAGGCGCGTTCCCCCGGGTGGCCGCGTCAATTTCGGCTTCCCGCTGCTTGCCTTCGCCCCATCGCTGCCAGTAATGAGCCTCTACCTTCGGACGAAGGATATGAACCCGCACCCGTTCAAATGCCTCCAAACCCATGGCGGCCACCAGCAGCCATAATATAAAACCGGATAGATAAAATATCGTTTTTCGTATCATGGCATGTAGGATAGCGGATCGGCGACGCCCGCCGCCGCGAAGGCGTTCAGACGCTCGACGCAGGTCGGACAGGTTCCGCAAGCGCGTTCCCCGCCGCGATAACAACTCCATGTGTGCGCGAAATCCACGCCCAAATCCAGTCCAAGCCGAATGATTTCCGCCTTCTTCATCCCGGCAAAGGGCGCGTGAATTCGCACGCGGTTTCGGCGGTTCAATGCGAACACACGGTTGAGACGCCGGACAAAATCGGGCGTGCAATCCCAATAGCCGTACTCGTCCTGAGCCTGCGCGCCATAGAATATGTCGCGAATTTCCCGCGTTTCGGCATAGGCCGCCGCCATCGCCAGAAGCATCATGTTGCGGTTGGGAACATAGGTTGGCGGCTGATCCAGGTCCTTCTTGGCCAGATCGGCAAGGCTGGGCACGGCCGCGCCGCCCGCCACGAGCGCCGTTCCTTCGCGCAGCAACGTGCCCATGAACGAAATGTCCAGAACGACATGCCGTGCGCCTGCCCGATCGGCCTGATGCGCCGCGCACGCCAATTCCCGGACATGACGCTGGCCGTACTGGAAACTGATGGCATGAAGCGGCGCATGGCCCAAATGGCGCCCAACATGATGGAGCAACACCGTGGAATCGGCTCCACCACTCAGCAGAACAACCGCAGGCTGGCCATGCGTCTTCATACGTCCACGCCTTCCTCCCGGTTGAGGAATGAAGTTGTTTCGATCGTGATTGCCTGTCCCCGATCGAATTGAAAGGCCGCGCGGGCGCTTCCTCCATGGATGGCGATTTCGAGGAATCCCGCGCTTCCAATCAGCGCCAACGGTTCTCCCGGCGGCACATCCGCATAAGTATGATGGAGATTTCCAAGACGCACCGCGCCCAGCAGGACGACGCAGGAGGATTCTTTCGGAAGATCGCCTTGCGTAATATTCGTGATCAGATTGCCGAAACGATCTATGTGGACAACCTCGCCTTCGATACGTCCCGGCGTTATACGCGGAACGGGAACCGGCAACTCGGCCAAACGGGTAATTCGCGAACCAAATTCGCATAGGGGCACGCCACGGGCAAGGTGGGCCGCAACGGGCGCGAAGATATCGCGCCCGTGGAACGTCGGGCTGATTTCACGGCGCATGAAGCGCGGGTTTTCGATGATGCGCGCATCCTGCACGGGATGGCGCCTGAGGAAAAAATTGGCGATGCCGTTGTCAGGACAGACGAGATACTGGCCTCCGGCCTGAATAACCACGCCGTGGCGCGACGTGCCGACTCCGGGATCCACCACGGCGACATGAATGGTGCGATCCGGGAAAAATGGAAGCGCTCCCGCCAGAAAAAAGGCCCCTTCCATGATGTCGTGCGGCGGAATCTCATGCGACAAATCGGTGACCGTCAAATGGGGATGAATGGCGTATATGACCCCTTTCATGGCGGCCGCATAGGGATCGCGCACGCCGAAATCCGTGGTCAGTGTGACAAGGGGCGCAGCCATGGAATTTTACGGCGCGCACTGGACGCAATTGCGTCCGGCCGCTTTTGCCGCGTACAACGCGCCGTCCGCGGCATGAATGAGTTGCTCAATCGTTTCGCCATGGCGAGGCCATTCCGCCAGCCCCTGGCTGATGCTCACGCGAAACGTCGCCCCGTGAAAATCGAAGGTGCGTTGCTGGATGGCCCTGCGGAGACCTTCCGCGACTGTAATCGCCTCGTCGAGCGGAGTTTCCGGGAAAAAGATAATCGCCTCGTCGCCCCCGTAAAGACCGGCCCGATCCTGTTTACGAATACTGTGGCGAATCATCGCGCCCATTTCACGCACGACCATGCGTCCCGCCAAGTGCCCATGTGTGTCATTGACCTTCTTGAGACCATCCAGATCCGTCATAGCGAGCGTGAGCGTCCGGCGTGCGCCGGCGCGATGGATTTCCGCGTCGAGTTCCCGTTTGAACGCATCCATTTTCAGCAAACCGGTCAACTGATCGTAATGAATCAACTGGCGTAGATCGTCGTAGAACCGGGCATCGGCCTCGTCTTGCAGCACAAACTTGAACAGCACATCTCCCATCCGGACTTTGTCCCCGTGCCGCAGCCGCGACGTCGTGACCGGCTCATCATTGACAAAGGTCCCATTGCTGCTTCCTAGGTCCGTGATTTCGAATTCATCGCCCTCTTCCGCCGAAACGCGGATGATTCGCGCATGTTCGCGTGAGACCGAAGGCGCGGCAATACGCACGCATGCCTGCTGCCCGCGCCCAAGAATATAGGAGTCTTCGACCAGTGCGATTTCGTGCCCGATTTCCCAGCCCGACAATACCACCAGCGCCGCTTTGCGGAAAGTCCCCGCCCGGCGTATATCCGCCCCGCCGATCAGCATCGTGTGATCGTCGAGATTCGTCTTGGCGGTATCGTCCATGCGCATGTTGTCTAGTCCCAATGGCGGCGATCGTCGTAAATCGTATGGTAACAGGGATACTTGCCGCGCGCAAGGAACAAATGCCTTATGGAATGCCTCATGCCGGGCCGGGCTCCGTCGTCGAAGGCGGCATCAGATTGTCTTTCGGCGAATCCGTGGCCACGCGATTCGAGCGCCGCCGGGGTTCGCGCTGCATGAGTGATAACAACGCCGACAGGCGTTCATTCAATTCCTGTGCGCGTTTTGACAGGCATTCAATATCCGACAAGTCTTCTGCGGGAGGCGTGTCTGTGGATTCGGCCGTGAAAAGGAGATCCATGAATTGGGCTTGCGCATCCTTCCGGCGAGCCGTTTCTCCAATAATCTGCATGATTTTCCCGATGTTATCCGCCATGTTTTCGAGCGTTTGCGCGGTTGCCCGAACGGCTTCCTCTTGAAGATCAGGCCCGGAAACGGCAGGCGCCGCCGGTTCGGAAGCAACATCCGCACGCCGGGTTTCGGGATGCAGCCGGGCGAAAACTTCCGTCCGAATCAAATCCACCACGAGCAGGTCGGGCGAGCATTGTTCTTCGGCCGCCAGACGGATCACGTCTTCCGCCAGCGTCCGCGGCAATTGGTTCAGAAGTGTTGCAGGAGTTGCCGGGGGGATCGGGGCAATCCGGGGTTGATCCCCCGGGATCGGATAAGCCGATACGCCGGCGCCCGGCACGCTTACCGGGAAAAAGTCCCCGCTGGGCGAAATTGATACGACTTCGTCGCCCGCCATGCGCCGTTGTACCGCAGTCATGTATAGCCGAAGGGCGCGCCGAATCAATTCCGAAAAGGTATCCGCCGCGCCGGATTGGATCAGGCGGTGAATGCGTTCCTCATCACCGCGTGCGACACGAATTTCTATCGAATTTTTCGCCCCGCTGTTCCCTTCCGAAACGCTGACGCCACGCGCCCGCTTGGGAACCCGCGGCGCAATGGCGTCGAGCGCGCCCAGCATGAATCCCGTTGACGGATTTCGAAACATGACGCGAAACCCGCTGTTGCGGCCCGCCCATGCTTGATCCAAAAAGACCAAAGCGGCCCGGATGACATCGCTCATAGAAGTATGAGACGTTTTTTCGAGCGCTTCTTCAATGCACTGTTCGTCTTCCGGAAAGATCCGGAAACGCAATCGCTTGGAAGGAATCGTTGCCATGCCACACCTCACAGGCGCGTTGGACAGCCCAATATTGCCGATTGCCAGAATTCGTATGGATATATTGCCATACGAAATAGCGAAGATCAAGAGTATTGAGATGAATTGATTCATCGTTATAACGCCGGTTATGCCGGTGGGAATTCATAAGAGTCTGTCGTTTAGCAGTGATTTGACATCGTTTTTATTCTAATGTATAATTCAAATATATAATTCAATTGGATATTATATTTTAGGACGCATGAAATATGATCCGGGTGAGACGTGGTCAGTCCACAAAAGAGAAACTTCTTGAAGCATCCTGCAAGGTCTTTGCCGAAAAGGGCTACCGGGATGCGACACATGCTGAGATCTGCCGTCATGCAGGGGCCAACATCGCTGCCATCAACTATTACTTTCAGTCCAAAGAGGCTCTGTACCGTGCCGCCTTTGAGCACCTGCTCCAGAAAGCAGATATGCTGTATCCGCTCGACGGAGGGCTGTCGGCTACGGCTGCGCCGGAGTCCCGTTTGAAGGCGTTTATCCATGCTCACCTGAGCCGAATGTTCGATCCCGATCGTCTTGGATATCTTCACCGCATTCGCATGGCGGAGATGTTCGCCCCGACGGGATTGTTGGATGAACTATTGCACCGCCAGCTTGCGAGGGATCGGGCACACATACTCGTGTTGTTGCGGGAGATTTTGGGGCCGTCAGTGGCGCAGCGCGACTTGGAGTGGTGTGAGATGAGCATCATAGGGCAGTGTTTTATGACTGCGCCTAGTCCCGACGGCAAAGGACCACGCGCGATCTTCGGTATCGAGTCTGCTGAAATTGGGCGCCTAACCGAGCACATATTATTGTTTTCGTTGGCGGGTGTTGAAGCGATTCGCAGGAAGCGCGGCCTCCACCCAGAATCTGCATAAGATGTCAACCGCGTGAAATCAGATTGAGGATATCCCATGTCGAACACCCGTCGTGAAGAAACGATTGATATCAACAAAACGCTTGGCCTAGGCAGGTCGCCTCGCCGGCGTTTACGCCTCATGCGTATTTTCGTGGCCATAGTTGTCATTGTTACGGTGGCCGCGGTGGGGCGATACTGGTTCACGCGCGAAAAAAGCAACGGGGTAATCTACGAAACCAAACCGGTCAGTCGCGGGAATCTCATAATTACCGTGAGTGCGACCGGAACTCTCGAACCAACCAATAAAGTGGAGGTCGGCATCGAGGTATCCGGGACCATCGAGAGCGTCGAGGTTGATTACAATGACCGTGTGGAGGTAGGGCAGGTTCTGGCGCGGCTCGATACGTCCAAACTTGAAGCGCAAGTCTTGCAGTCGCGCGCCGCCCTTGATTCCGCGCGCGCGAAACTGCTGCAAGCCGAGGCCACCAAACAGGAAGCCGATGCCCAGATGGAGCGTCTTGAAGAAGTGCGACGGCTGAGTGATGGCAAGATGCCCTCGAAATACGAGTTCGACGCGCAGAGAGCGGCTTTGGCCCGCGCCAAGGCGGATGTAGCCAGTGCGAAAGCAGCGGTGGCGCAGGCCCAGGCCACACTGGATGCGAATCAGTCTGATCTTGCCAAAGCGGTGGTGCGCTCACCTGTCAACGGGATCGTGCTGAAACGTTCGATCGAACCTGGGCAGACGGTGGCCGCGATGTTTCAGTCACCCGTGCTGTTCACGCTTGCCGAGGACCTCACGAAGATGGAACTCATGGTTGACGTGGACGAAGCCGACGTTGGGCAGGTACATACGGACCAAGATGCCACGTTCACGGTGGACGCGTATCCGGATGAGGTGTTTAGCGCACGCACTATCCAAGTCCGTTATGGATCGGAGATTGTCGAGGGCGTGGTGACGTATAAGGCAGTGCTTCGTGTTGATAATTCCAGCCTCAAACTCCGGCCAGGCATGACGGCGACCGCCTTGTTGACCGTCGCCAAGCGGGAGAATGTTTTACTTGTTCCGAATGCGGCACTGCGTTTCATACCGCCGCAAGCGCCAAGGAAAGAAAAGGTGGGCCGAGGCAGTTTGCTGAGCGCGATCTTGCCGCATCCTCCCCGGCAGGAATCCACACCACGCGACGATACAAACGCCAAGACCAGGGAACAGCAGGTGTGGGCCGTTAGGGAAGGCCAATTGAAAGGCATCCCGATAACGAAAGGGCTGACGGATGGTAAGAATACGGAAGTGACCAGCGGTGCGGTCGAGCCGGGTATGGAACTGGCCACCGATATGGTAACGGCGCAATAATGGACGCTGATGGTTTGAATCGTGCAAACGGCCGGCCGCTGATCGAACTGGACGGCGTGACGAAGGTCTACGGGACGGGTACAGCCACGATGGAAGCGCTGCGTGGTGTGGACTTGTGTATCTATCCGGGTGAATTCGTTGCGGTGATGGGGTCGAGCGGTTCCGGAAAAAGCACGTGCATGAATATCCTTGGCTGCCTGGATACGCCGACGGCAGGTACATACCGCTTTTGCGGAGTGGAAGTCGGCAAACTCACACGGAATCAGCGCGCGCTCTTGCGGCGTCACTATCTCGGCTTCGTCTTTCAAGGGTTCAATCTGCTGAATCGTACTTCGGCGCTGGAGAATGTTGAATTACCGCTAATCTACCGAGGAGAGACCTTGCGGACGCGTCACCGTCGGGCACGACAAGCCTTGGAGGCGGTCGGGCTGACCGGTTGGGAACACCACACGCCGGGCGAGTTGTCGGGCGGGCAGCAGCAGCGCGTGGCCATCGCGCGTGCGATCGTGACGGAACCGATTGTGCTGCTTGCGGATGAACCTACGGGCAATCTGGATTCAGCGCGCAGTATTGAAATAATGGACCTTTTGACGTCGTTTAACCGGGATCTAGGTATTACCATTGTAATGGTGACACATGAATCCGACATGGCGGCCTACGCGCAACGGATAGTGCATTTTAAAGACGGTTTGATCGCGGCGGATCACGCTAATGGGGGACACCTTCATGTTAACTAATGCCTTGTTGTTAGCGCTACGGGAACTCCGCCGCAATGTAATGCGATCCTTTCTGACCATGCTCGGGATCATTATCGGAGTGGCGTCGGTCATTATCCTGGTGACGCTCGGCGGCGGTGCGACGAAACAGGTTACGGAACAGATATCGAGTTTGGGCAGTAATCTCATGATGATTGCCCCGGGCAAGCGCATGGGACCGGGACAGGGGGGAGGATCAGCGCCATTCAAACTGGCGGACGTTGAAGCCATCGCGCGTGAGATTACTTCGTTGAGAGCCGTAGCGCCCGTATCGTCGAGCCAGATTACCGCCATCTTCGGCAACGCGAACTGGTCGAGCAGCGTAACAGGAACAACCGAGAAGTACTTCGACGTGATCAACCGGCGGGTCAAGGAGGGCCGCATCTTCTCGCAATCCGAGGTCCGATCCGGCGTAACCGTCTGTGTCATTGGCGAGACGGTGCGGAACAAACTCTTCGGTGGTCTGAACCCGATCGGCAGCCGTATCCGGTTGAAGAATGTTTCGTGTGAAGTCATAGGCCTTCTTGAGGAGAAAGGCCAATCAACAATGGGCCAGGATCAGGATGACATCATTCTGATGCCCCTCCGCACGTTTCAGCGAAGGATCGCCGGCAACGAAGATGTCACTCTCATCCAGGTATCCGTGAAAGACGGTGTGTCCACCGATAAGGCGAAGGTCGAGATAGGCCGCCTGATGCGTGTACGCCGCCATCTCTCCGCGGAGGAAGACGACAATTTCAGCGTTATGGACCTCAAGGAAATTTCGACAATGCTTTCGGGTACGACGCGCGTGTTGACCGGCTTGTTGGGCGCCGTGGCGGCGGTGAGCCTGCTTGTCGGCGGGATTGGCATCATGAATATCATGCTCGTGTCGGTGACCGAGCGTACTCGCGAGATCGGCACGCGTTTGGCTATCGGGGCGCTTGAGCGGGAAGTCCTCTTGCAGTTCCTTGTTGAATCCATCGTATTGGCCTCGTTCGGCGGCCTGATCGGTATTCTTTTGGCTCTGAGCATTTCGGTTCTACTCGCCGGTGCGCTCAAGGTGCCCTTCGTATTCAATGCGCCGATTGTGATTGTGGGGTTTTTGTTCTCCGCCGCGATCGGCATAATCTTCGGCTACTTTCCGGCGCGGAAAGCCGCCAGGCTCGACCCCATAGAGGCATTGCGCCATGAATAGCGACGCGGTAGTACTTTTACCTGATGGTAATTCAGAGGTGAGGACAATGGATTCATCTGAACGACTGCGTCCCCGCGGAACCACATGCGCCAGCCTCCAGGTTTGCCGGCTTCCCTTTACGTCAATCCGCGCTACTCCCCCCGTGCAGGAATTCATGAGCGCCGGTCGTTCACATCGTTTTTGCTATGGATCTAAAGGGGCATGGAGATATGAAGTCCATATAACAAGCCAAGACCAAACCGATGACGGCTGCGTCCGCGTTGCTTCAAGTCCATTTGGATGGTTTCGCTCAGGCTTCCTTCGTTCTCTGGGAATGGTTACATTGATTATGTTTTTAGTTTCGTGTGTAACCGGCCCGGATTACAATCGCCCCGGCTTCTGCACTCCGGATCATTTCAAGAGCGCGACCGCAGGAGAGACTGCCCAACCGGCCCTTGGTCAGGATTGGTGGCGGCTCTTCAATGACGCGAATCTGAACGAACTTGTAGAAGAAGCGCTTCAAGCAAATCAGAATCTCAAGGCAGCCATGGCGCGTGTCGCGCAATCACGCGCTGCCGCGGCATCTGTCAAAGGCGCCTTTTTCCCTATCGTTACGCTTGATCCGTCTGCGTTGCGTTCTCGTTCTCCAGGCGGCGACGGTTCCGTGCCCGCAACGACTGGCTCACGTCTCCATATCCCATTCGATCTGTCCTATGAGATTGATATCTGGGGGCGTGTCAAACGTTCCCTTGAGTCCGCCCAGGCTCAAGCGATGGCGTCGGTGTACGCGCTTGCGGTCGTTCGGCAAACGCTTATCGCCGACCTTGCGCGCAATTACTTCAGTGTCCGTTCCTTCGACGCTCAATATCAGATTCTCATGAAAAACTTGGGCCTTTACCAAGAACAGGTGGAACTGACCGAGACGCAATTCAAGGCGGGTCTCGTCAGTAACATCAACGTGCAGCAAGCCAAGGTCCAACTCGAATCCACACGGGCGCAGGCGGCGGATATTCAACGGCAACGCGCGGATCTCGAACATGCTATCGCTGTCTTGTTGGGACGCGCCCCGTCCGAGTTCTCGCTGGAATTCAAGCCTCTTGAAGGCTCTCCGCTCTTGATTCCGGCGGGATTGCCGTCGGACCTGCTACGGCGCCGGCCTGATGTGGCCGGGGCTGAACAAAATCTTATATCCGCATGTGCCGAGATTGGTGTGGCTCAAGCAGAATTCTATCCGAGCGTCAAACTTACCGGCGCGACGGGATTTCAAAGCGCCGATATCAAGAGTGTTCTGGATTGGTGCAACCGTGTCTGGTCCTTTGGCCCAAGTATTTCGCTGCCCATTTTTAAGGGCGGACAACTCAAGGCCAAACTCGAAAAGGCCAAAGCACGGTATGACGAACTCGAAGCCACTTACCGCAATGCTGTCCTGATGGCATTCAGCGATGTTGAGGACTCGCTAACGGACCTGCATTTTCGCGCCGATGCCGCTGAGGCCCAGGCTAACGCGGTCAACGCGGCACGCGAGTACCTGCGCCTTACGCAAATCGAATACAAATCAGGTGTTATCGACTACTTGCACGTCGTCAATGCTGAACAGACTTTGATGACGAACGAACTTTCCGAAGCGCAGATGCTCAGCCAGCGGATGATCTCCACGGTTCTGCTGATCAAAGCACTCGGCGGTGGCTGGGACCCTCAAGTGATCGTGCATTCGGATGCGGAGAAGCCATAACAATAGAAGTGATTACCGATTCGTCAGGGAAAAGGGCGTGTTCAATCCTGTCTATGCCCCTTTTTGCTTGATGACGACATCCACCTTGCCTTTCAGCAGGTCCCGGAAACGCACCGCATCGTCCGTCTGGCCGACGATTGCGCCGTAGTGCATGGGAATGGCGATGGCCGGATTGATGTCCAACGCGGCGCGGACGGCTTCTTCGGCGGTCATCACATAAGTCCCGGACACGGGCAGCAACGCAATGTCAGCCTTGATGGACTTCATCTCCGGGATGTGGTCTGTATCGCCGGCATGATAGATCCGAATGCCGTTTATCGTTATTACATAGCCGAGCCAGCCGTTGGATTTGGGGTGGAAATTTTTGTTGGTGTTGTAGGCGGGAACGGCTTCGATCACCACACCGTCCAAGGTCAGTGTATCTCCCGGCTTGATGGCTTTTGTGTTGCCCGTTATCTTTCCGAGGCAGTCTTTCGGTGCGATAACCGTGGTCCGGGCAGACTGGATTTTCGCGATGTCTTCGGGGGAACAATGATCGAAATGATCGTGCGTGATCAAAATGAGATCGGCGGCGGCGCCGCCGTCAATCTGATACGGATCGATGTAGACGTTTTTTTCTCCGGCCAGCATGAAACCGTCATGTCCCAGCCAATGTATGTTGGATTCCGCAAAGGATTTCATCGCCTGTTCTCCTTTTCCATTGTTTGCCGTTGCCACGCCCGTGCATACGGCCGCGGCCACCCAGATGGCCGCGAATATCCTTTTCATCGAATGCTGTCGAGACATAACCCATGTCCTCCGTCCATTGGACCTGAGGTCCGAATCCGTTTGTGTCAGCGTTTGTGAAAAAACCGGCCGTGTGGCGGAGGCTGTCCCGTCTGTGCAACAAGGACTTTTTCCGCAGGCTCGACAGCCTGCGCCACATGTATGGTCATTTGTTTACAACCGCTCAGCCATTATTTTCCCGCGAAAGATGCTTGTGTGCAAATAGGACGAGCCGCCAACTGCCGTAGGCGAAGAAGGGGGCGGCATAGACATCGCTGCTGTAGTGAACATGTTGCGCGACGACACCGAAGGCCACAAAGACCGTGCCCGCCAGAAAAAACCACTTCAAGCGGGGTGAAGTGGCCGTCAGATAGAGCAGGAACATGGCCGACGTGTGTCCGCTGAAGAAAAGGTCTTTGGTAACCAGCGAACCCGTGCCAAGAAATTCGACGATGGGATCCGCGAGCGGGATAATGGTCGGCAAGGGTTCGAGCGGCACGAGATATAGTGCGATGGTGCGGAAAAAATCAGTAGCGCCATTGCCTGAAATGCCTTGGCCAGCCGTCCGGGACTCCGCGCCAGAAAGTAAATACCCATCAAAATGGACGGCCAAAGGACAAAAAAGATTGGCCATGTCAGGCGAATGGGGCCTATAGCGCGTAAGACGGGATCATTGAGCGGAACCCCCGGCCGCGCCTGGCCAAACAACATCAATTCCGCGCAAATCCGCACCGAAAGGATCAGCAGCAAAACGGTCAGCGCGCATTCGGCGGCAAAATTCCTGTTCCGAAGGGCTTCACGCCAGAGGGCGCTTATTGGGGGCTTTTCCGGAGCCGTTTCCGACGACATTCTGTTGCCTCTTCAGGCGGCAATTGCTTTTCTGGCGAATGGGATCGTGAATTTTTAGGACTCGTTATCTGAAATAGAAATAGACAATCACGTGGGGCGTCATGGAAATGACCGTCCACAACCGCAGATCGGTCCATACCGACTTGTAGGGACGCCCCCGGTTCACGTAATCCTTGTTCAGAAACAGGCCAACCCACGCCATCGCGGTAAGGAACAAACCCACGCCGCAGACGCTGGAGGCCCAGTCGGGCAGCATGCGCAAGGCGTTGTCAATTGGCGTGAAAATGGGCGACAAGACCGGATAGAACACCGCTTTGCAGAAATTTTGAAGCATCTCTTCCATTAGTGCGCGATCCTTTCTTGCAACGCTTCCTGGGCGTCTTCGTCCAGCACGACGGAACTCCACACCATCCCGCGCAGTTTCTCATCCGATTCGGGCTTGGTTAGCAGACTGACCACGATGGTGACGATGAGCGCGAAGACGAAAGACCACCATGCCACGAACAGAAATGGTTCCTCGGACGGGAACAGTCCGGGGGTATACTTGAGCACAAAACAGCACATCACACCGAGGACCAGTCCGGCCAGGCCCCCGTACCCCGTTGCGCGACGCCAGACGATGCCCAGGAGCAAAATCGCGAGCAGCGGCCCTTGGAACAACGACAAAATCGTTTGCATGAACACGTAGATCTGCTCGCGGTTCGCGATCGGCTCGGCCAGGATTGCCGTTGAGATGATCAGCGACGCCGTGATAATCCGTCCCATGCGGAGCGCCATTTTTTCGGACATCGGCCCTTTGCCGGCCCAATTGCGGAGTTGTCCGATGATGTCGGTGATGAAGATAGTGCTGGTGGAATTCAGGGTAGCGGAGATATGCGACATCATCGCGGCGAAGAGGGCGGCGAACATCAACCCGCGCAGTCCCGCCGGCATCAGCAGACGAATCATTTCCGGCACGGCGCGATCGGCGTTTTCAGGTCCCAACTGGGGAACCAGCACGATGGCACAAAGGCCCGGCAAGGCCACCATCAGGGGAATGAAGGCCTTGAGGAGACCGCCGAACAACATGCCGCCTTTCGCGTCCCACTCGGAACGCGCGCCGAGCGTGCGCTGCACGATGACCTGGTTGCCGCTCATGTAGGCGACGGCCATAACGAGGCCAAGGCCGAACACGATGCCCGTCCATGGGAAAGGCCCCGTCGTGCTATGCGGCAACAACAACGTGAAATGATCCTGGAATTCCGGCCCCTTGGCCAACACCTTTTCCTGGAGCACCGACCATCCCCCGACTTCCCACAGGCTCAACGCCAGCAGTCCGAATCCCCCCACATACATCACGATCAACTGGACCACGTCGGTAAATACGACGGCGGTCAATCCCCCTGAAAACGTGTAAATGCCCGTGATGCCCGCCGTAATCCACAGTGTCCAGTATGGATTCCAACCCAGCACCGTTCCCATCAGTTTGTCGGCGGAAAGCCACTGCATAATGGCCAGCATGAAAAACAACACCACCGCCCAGATAAGGCCGTTGATGAATTGGACGGCCGTATTATAACGGCGGCCCAGGAATTCCGGGATCGTGAACACGCCCGAACGCCAAAAGTACGGAACGAACACGAAAGCCGCAATAACCATGGCCGGCATCGATCCCATCCAGTCGAAATTCGCCGCCGACACGCCGTTGCGGTACGCGGCGCCCGCAACCGCCACGAAGTCCGTCGCGCCGATGTCGCTGGTCACGATGGAGAATCCGATCGCCCAGAATGGCAGCGCCTTGCCGGCTATGAAAAAGTCCTCGGCGCTTCCCACAAAGCGGGTGCAATAGACTCCTAGCATGAGAGAACCGACCATATAAACGAAAATGATGATAACGTCTATAAAATGAAGACCAATATATTGTTCCATGCACCACTCCCTGCATCATGCGTCCACACGTTACGATACCCGCCACGGACCGTCTGGAAGAGGCTAGTATGCCACGATTCTAAACAATCATACAAGAGTCAAATTCATTCTTGTCGAAATTCTCCGACTCATGACGTTAGGGTAGGAACCATGTTATAGTAGTAATGGTTAGAGAAAATGAGACTGGAAACAGAAAATGCGCATGCTCCGAGTGTATGTTGACACATCCGTTTTTGGCGGTGTGCATGATATCGAGTTTGCTGAACCGAGTAGACGCTTTTTCGAGAGCGTGCGACATGGCCAGTTTATCATACTGGTTTCTCAACTGGTATTGGACGAATTGGCGCATGCCCCGGCCGAGGTATTGGACATTTTGGGCGCATTGCCCGTTTCGGCGATCGAGCCTGTTCGCATCACCGAGGAAATGGAAATTTTAGCCGATCTATATCTCGCAGCCGGTGTCGTCGGTGTCGGCTCCAAACCTGACGCCCTTTATGTGGCAATTGCCAACGTTTCCAATGCGGACCTCATTCCAACGTGGGCTCTGCCCACAACCCAGTCTCTTTTCGTGCTCGTGCTCGTGTTCGTCATCGTAATCGAGGCAAGAACTTCGCATTGGAGGTGGCATATTATGCAGACAGCGAAGACTGAAAAGTCGTTCGATTGTTTCGAGTTCAAACGACAAGCCCAAGCCCGCCTGATGGCGGAATATGAAGCCCGCAGGAAGGAGTTCGGCTCTTTTCGTGCATTTGTCGAAGCGAAGACAGGAGAAGACGATTGGAGTGGCCGCTTCTGGAAAAAGTTGGCATCGAAATAGAGGTTCCCGGCAATCTCCAATCTATCTTCCCCTTGAACTGAGGAGGTATTCTCCAAATGAGGTTTCTGTTGACAGCATTTCTTTTGTTTGGCTTGCCTGCATTGCCGGCAACGGAAGAAGGCGACGCGATTCTCGGCCATGAATGGTTGTCCAAAGACGGCGGCGCGCGCTTTTCGTTCACCAAACGCGACGGCAAATACCACGGCCATATCTGCTGGGAAAAAGACCCGGTTTACGACAAGCAGGACAAGGAAGCGGGTAAACCGACCCGCGACCGCAACAATCCCGATCCCGCACTGCGGAACCGGCCGATGCTCGGGCTTGAACTCCTGAAGGACTTTGAATACAAAGGGGAAAACCGTTACGAAAACGGCACGATTTACAACCCGGAAGACGGGCGCACCTATAAGGCCAAATTGACGCTTGCCGATCCGGACCATCTCAAGGTGCGCGGTTTCATCGGCATTTCGTTGCTCGGAGGAACGACCGTATGGACGCGGTGGACTGACGGAGGCGGCGAAAAAACGCGGGGGAGTGAATCCGCAAGTCCATCAAGCGAGTCCAAGTAGCACGTTTGGTTTCACGAGAACCCCGAAAGGATTCTTTTCGTGCTATGGATCATCGTTTGTAGTGTGATGGCCGCTCCGATCCCCATCGAGGACGGACTCAAGTTGATTGCCCATCGCGGCGGGGTGGTTGACGCGCTGCGTCCGGAAAACACGCGTGCGAGTCTCGATGCCGCCATTCTCGATGGCTATTGGATGATTGAACTCGACCTGCGCCGGACGCGCGACGGCGTCGTATTCCTTCAACACGACGGCGATTTCAGGCGAACATACGGCTCCGGGAAAAAGACCTCGGAGACGAAATGGAAAGACGCGGCGAAACTCACGTCGCTGAACGGCGGCCAGCATCCCATCACCTTCAAGGAAGCCGCCGAAGCATGCCGGGGCAAAGCGCGCGTCATGATTGACATCCACGAGGATTGGCCCGATATTGCCTTGTCGGAAACCGGGGCGATTCTCCGCGAAAACGATCTGCTCGATTCGGCCATCATCATTGGGAATGCAAGGTCGAAGGATTTCTTCAAAGGCAAGGCGCGCCTCGCAACCAGTCTGGAAGGCTTGAGGAAGGCCGCCGCCGCGGGCGAAGACGTGGCGGCTTTATATTGTCTTTTCATGCACGGCAACGAACTGGACGGCGCGGATGTCCGATATGCCGCGGCGCTGCGCGTGCCGGTCGTCGCCTCGGTGAATGCGTTTCACTACCTTCTCAAGCCGGCGGCCGCGGGCGCCGAATCAGACATTCGCAGGCTGTACGACGCGGGCGTCCGCCTCTTTCAGATTGATTCGCTGTATGCGCCGATTTTCAGGGCATACCGGCCTTCTCCCTTTCCCGAACTCGATACCGCCCAACATTGGCTGTGGGAAAATCCCGCCGACGGAACAAACGCTTCCGCGCGCCGCGAACGCATGGCGATCCTTCAAGCGGCCGCCGATGAATGCCCGCATGATGTCGCGTCGCGGTTCTTGTTGAACGCGGCAGGCGCCACGGGATTGGCTGAACGATACGGCATTCTCCATGCGCTCGCCCGCGCGTCGGATCGGGCGTATGACGAAATAGTCCGTACCCGCGTGGAGTCGGGACTTGCGGGATGGCTTTTGTACAACATGGGGTTCGTATTCAAGACACCGGAGGCGTGTTTCGGGGTGGATGTTTGCCTGCGCGACGCGGCGCGTTTTGCGGATATATTCGATTTTCTGCTTGTTACCCATCCGCATCCCGATCATTCAACAAAGACGCTCGTCCATGAAATGATCGCGCGCGGCAAGCCGGTCGTCTCGTCGTTTGTCGAAGGCGGCATTATCGTCAAGACGCCGTGGGAAGGCCGGTTCGGCGCAATTCGCGTCAAGGTGGACATCGGCGATCATACGCCGCGCAGTCCCGTCGGCCGCGACAACATGTGCATGTATCGGATTGACTGCGGCTCGTCCGCCAACGACGCCGTCATCTACCACAGCGGCGATGGCGCCAATTACGAGAAGATGACGCCCGGCCGGCCCGTGGATATCTTCATTCCGCACGTGGCCTGTTCCGGCATGAACGTGGCCGATGCCGTGCGCCATCTCAATCCGAAATTTGCGTTGATCGCGCACATTCTCGAATTGACGCACGCCAAAGGCGGCGCGCGATGGAGTTACGACTACAGTTTCAATGCCATCAAGGATCTTCCCGAAGCGCAAGCCCGTATCCTGGTCTGGGGCGAACGTTTTGTCCTGCCCGGCTCGCAGATCGCCATGCCAAACTGACGCTCGTTAAGAGCAGCCTCGGCTGAGAACGACTGGGCTTGACGGTGCGTTTAAGCCGCAATCGAAGGGCCAGATCGCGTCGCCGTCCATGAGGGGGATCGATTCCTGACGCACAAGAGAGCCATCCAATGCTACCTAAATACGACTCCGAGCGTTCTTGCGCTTCGCTCAACAACGCTCGACACGCTCAACAAAAAGGTAACTCGGAAGGTTGACTTTTGGGGCGGAGGCTGATATACTAATTTGTATTGTAGGATGAGGTGGTGATGTCTTATGTTGTTGACATAGACAACGTGCTGCACGTGTCAATTCTTTCAGATGCTTTCGACGCGGACATCGTCATCGGCAGTAGTACCCCCCCCCCCCCCCGAAGAAGGAATAGAGAAACGCGCAAGCGTCTTTTCGCCTCTCCTGCTGATCGTCGGTTTTTGGGGACAGTGTCCTGCTGACAACTCTGACAACTCTCTATCTGTAGCCGATAAGGTTCCTCAAGCCTCACCCGCATGGGTTGGAGTCTGTCGATTACAGTTGTTGGAGCTGATCGTTTCTCACAGTATCCAGTCCATCCCCTCCAACGGGGAGGATGCGGAGGATGCGGCATTTCGACATCAACATTGTTGGTATCTGATCGTTTATCGGCTTCTACGTGGTCTCTTTCCGCACTGTACATCCTTCGGAAATCTATACACAACAATCAGAGGAGAATTGGCATATGAATACAATGGCTAAGATTTTATGCGCGACGGCACTGGCGGTGTGCTCACTTTCGTTGTCGGGCTGCACCTGCGAATGCGGCACACTTCTCGTCTGCGCAAACGAGCATCCGCCCGGTCCGCCGGGCGGAAATTGCCAGTGGTTTCTCGATCCAGCCTTTTGCGGCGGTTGTGACCCGGTAACATACGAATATGGCACATTCAGACATTGTCTGGACAACCAAGGCGAAGCCTGCGACGACTGCGACCCGCCTTGCCCGAGGTGTCAGACCGTAACGTACACCGCAGAGTCAGGATCATGTCTGCCATATCCGCGGAACGATATGCCGACATGTGAGGCAATGCCATGCGAATATGGTACGGGGGCCTGATCTGCCTGCCGCGCGCTCACAAGAAGTGAGGCGAAGGTGTGCCAACGGGTTACTCGCGCTGGAGTATTATCTCAACCATTATATATGTATATCTTTTAACAAAACTCTACGATATCTTTCAGGTTCAATTCATATGACTTTTGTCGGATGCTTCGCATTTACACTGCTACTCCTGTGCGGATTGGCGGGATCCTCTTCTGGCATATCGCAGGAAGGCGCCCTATCGAGTCCTTCCGGGGCGGATCAAGAAGAGACGGATCGGTTGAAAGCGATTGCCGCGAATTGGCGTACGGGCATCAAAAGCTTCAGCGGCGAATACGATCTTGCGCAAATCCGTGCCGATGGGTCTGAAAGTCAGTGGCGCGTTACTTTTCGCTGCCAATCGAATGACAAACTCTTGCGTCTAAACGAAATAGGCTTGGACAATCGACCGGAGAGCGACAAACGCAGCTTGAATCTGACGCACGTTGCGTACGACGGCAAGTTTCGAACGATAACCGCGGAAGAGGCATCTCCCAAGGTTGACTACAGGAATTGTGTCGCATGGCCCGTGCCTTGGGGAGTCTATTTGACGCCTCCTGAAATCATGGGACAAAGACACGACCTGGAACTGACGGAGGTCTTGGCTGAAGGCCGGGATGTGTTGTTGCGGCGCAATGATATTCGTATCCTTTCGCACCGAAGTGATCGTCCCGATAAGAGTGTCGACATGAGCCGGTTGCGCTGTAGATTGTGAAATCTGGCCGACGGCAAGGTCCGGTCATCTCAATCGGGTTGGGGCGGGGTTATGTAAGGCGGCACAGCCTGGATGCGCGCGATTTGTGGGGGGTAGGATCGG